>SWBW01001595.1_pt1 | contig 21675 bp, 16 predicted proteins | sample 4693041 | NCBI WGS metagenome assembly SWBW01 (sample SAMN10267271, study PRJNA491770) | bioreactor metagenome | isolation source: DHS bioreactor inoculated with marine methane seep sediment | place: Japan: Omine Ridge, Nankai Trough | collected 2006-05-06 | reverse complement strand
ATTCAGGACATCTCCGCCCTCTAACCACAACCCTTGACCTTCTACCCACTGAATCGTACAATACCGCCTCTCTTGCTTATGCGAGGTGCTAGCTCAGTCGGTAGAGCAACGGCCTTTTAAGCCGTGGGTCCTGGGTTCGATCCCCAGGCACCTCGCCAAAGGGCTGTCTGGGGGCTTGATATAAGAACGATACTCTCCGCCCCGAAGCTACCGGACAGCTTGCAGCAGAAACAGCTACCACTCTTACCTCAACGCCATTATAAACTCGACGCTTTTGTACCAGCTTGGCCCCATCGTCTAGCGGTTAGGACACTGCCCTTTCACGGCGGCAGCAGGGGTTCGATTCCCCTTGGGGTCACCACCTAAAAAAAAGAGACACCCCAGCGGTGTCTCTTTTTTCATTCTCAACCCACCACGTATCATCATCCGCCACATCTGCTACCACATCCACGAGGGCAAGATGTACGTGGATTCGTACCTGGAGTAGAGGAACTACTTTTTCAACACTTACGTAGGAAAGGACTGTTTTCTTTCATCTTACCCTTTACGACCCGGGATAAGCGTGATATACTTTTCTCGTCGGAGATGTATAAAAGGAAATGGAGATGGCGAATTTGCTATCTGGTTAAGGTAAATCATGGTACATCGCGTCGATATAAACCCTGTCTTTTTCCCTTGGGCTTGCAAGCGAGCACGGCTTGAGCCGGATGTCCTGTACTCTCGCTTCAAGGGACTGCGGGACTGGGAAAGGGGCATAAAAAAGCCAACCATGAAACAGTTGGGGGCTTTTGCCAAGGCAACGCATACGCCGCTTGGCTACTTCTTTTTACCGGAACCTCCCCAAGAAGAAATCCCCATACCGGATCTGCGTACCATCAGCGGTAAGGCAACTAGCAGTCCAAGTGCCGATTTGCTGGACACGATCTATGCTATGCAGCGTCGCCAGGATTGGCTCCGTGAGGATTTGATTGAGTGTGATGCCGATCCCCTGGATTTCGTAGCCAGTGCCAGCGTTAAGGACGACCCGCAAAAGGTCGGTCAGGAGATGCGGCGGTGGCTTGGACTAACCAGCGGCTGGGCAAAAAAGGTTAGCAACTGGACAGATGCACTCAGGAAGCTGCGGCGTTCGATCGAAAACATACGTATCATGCCAGTCATAAACGGCGTGGTAGGGAACAGCACGCATCGCACACTTGTCGTTGAAGAGTTTCGAGGTTTCGCACTGTGTGATGAATACGCACCACTGGTATTCGTAAATGGGGCTGACGCAAAGTCGGCACAGATGTTCACGCTGGCACACGAACTGGCACACATTTGGCTAGGCGAAAGTGCGTTAAGTGCATTAACCGATACCGGTTTGACATCGGAGCCATCGGATAATATCGAGAAATGGTGCGATAGTGCGGCTGCGGAGTTTCTAGTGCCAGAGAAGGAACTGAGGGCGTGCTGGGGCGACATACAGCATCACAAATCGCCGTTCGAGAGCATCGCTCGACAGTTCAAGGTCAGTCCCATCGTGGCCGGTCGGCGTGCCATGGACCTGCACCTCGTGTCCCGTGATGAGTTCTTCAGTTTCTACGAGGAGTACACCACACGAAAGCGAGTAAAGCGTCCGAGCTCCAGCGGAGGCAACTTCTATTACAACCAGAAAACGCGCGTAGGAGATCGGTTTGCTATTCAGGTCATCCTCGCCGCAAAGGGCGGTCGAGTAAGCTTCAAGGAAGCTTATGATCTGACTGGACTGCACGGAGGGACGTTTCAGAAATATGCGAATCAGCTGGGGGTATCTCTACCCTTATGAGCCGATTCATTTTAGACGCTGATGTGTTCATTGATGCGAAGAACAAATACTACGCATTCTTGATATGTCCTGGCTTCTGGGACAGTTTGATTCTACACCACAATACGGGGGTTGTTTTTAGCATCGACCAGATAAAGAATGAATTGCTCAAAGGACTGGATTCAACAGACTTCACCGAAGACCTCGTGCAATGGGTGAAGGATCAATTGCCGTCGAAGTTCTTCCTGGGTACGGATGAGGCAGATGTCATCACTGCTTACGAGAATGTGATGCTCTGGGCACATCAAAACCAGCAGTACACTGACCCAGCTAAAGCCAAATTCGCAAGCGGAGCCGACGGCTGGCTTGTCGCATATGCGATGGTTTATGGTGTGTCGGTCGTTACTAATGAGCAGTCGAGTGTTCATTCAAAAAAAGACATAAAAATTCCTGATGTCTGTAATCAATTCAAAGTGCCCTGTATGAACACCTTTGAGATGCTTCAGGAACTCAAGGTTGTGTACGAATTGAAGAAGTGAACCTGAGAACACGTTTCCATTGATCATTTGATTAATAATTGCTCTCAGGTTTGAAGTTCGCTTAACTTAAGCTTTCTCACTGTTCGTAAACATAAATGTATTGTCAGCAAAAGGAGTAAGGATGGGAAGCCGACCTGAAGTAGAGAGTGCAGCAAGTGAACTTTGTAGAGCAGCTGTTCTAGTAAAAAATGCGATTTCCAAACTAGAGGCTAAAGCTGAGAAAAGTGAGGAATCCAAACAAGCCCTAGATTCCATCTTTGCGATCAAAGATCTGAAGAGAATTATTGAGTTAGCAAAGGTTATTGAAGCTTTAGATTTCTGTCATGACCTTTAGCTCTTAAAACTATTTCTCAGTTGTGTATTGCTCAAAGACCGCTTCGGCGGTCTTTTTTGATGCCCTAGCAAAATAACCAACCTCAATCTATCAGCCGATGCGCCGCTGGTTGTTGTCGTGCTTTTATGTTAAGCTGACTTGTCCTCGGAGGAGATTTTTCAGGCTATGAAAATAGCGACAATCGCAATGAAGGAGTGACACGATGGCAGTGGATAACAAATCGCGTAATCTCGAAGCAGCCTTTGCCTCGATTCAGCGGAAGTATGGTAAGGGCGCGATCATGCGGCTGGGCGAAAGCAACATCGGTGAAGTTGAGGTTATCCCCACTGGCTCACTGACCATTGATAAAGCCCTCGGCGTTGGCGGCTATCCCCGTGGTCGCATTGTGGAGATTTATGGACCCGAGGCCAGCGGAAAGACCACGCTGACCCTCCACGCCATTGCCAGCGCGCAGAAGCTCGGCGGTATCGCCGCTTTTATTGATGTTGAACACGCGCTGGATGTTACCTACGCCAAACAGCTTGATGTCAACGTGGATGACCTCCTGATCAGCCAGCCCGACACCGGTGAGCAGGCTCTGGAAATTGTGGAGATGCTGGTGCGCTCCAACGCCATTGACCTGGTCGTGGTGGACTCCGTCGCCGCCCTGGTTCCAAAGGCGGAGATTGAGGGCGAGATGGGCGATACCCACGTTGCCCTTCAGGCGCGGCTGATGAGCCAGGCTCTGCGCAAGCTCACGGGCATCGTCAACCGAACCAAGTGCTGCATCATCTTCACCAACCAGATTCGCGAGAAGATCGGCGTGATCTTTGGTAATCCAGAGGTTACTCCCGGTGGTCGCGCGCTCAAGTTCTACACCACCATGCGGCTGGAAATTCGTCGAATTGGTGCCTTGAAGAGCGGTAGCGACAATGTGGGTAACCGCAGTCGGGTGAAGGTAAAGAAGAACAAGGTCGCCCCTCCCTTCAAAGAAGCGGAGTTCGACATTCTCTTCGGTAAGGGCATCAGCCGCTCCAACGAGCTGGTTGATATGGGCGTGGAAGCAGAGATTGTGGAGAAATCGGGTAGCTGGTATTCTTACAATGAGCAGCGAATCGGTCAGGGCAAGGACAACGCCCGGCGTTACCTCGAAGAAAACCCGGAAATCATGGAAGAGATTGATGTCAGGGTACGAGAGCATTTTGGAATCACGGCTAAGGTAGAGTCCACTCCACCGAAAGAGACCGCCAAGGCGAAGGAGTAAGAACTCGCCCAACTTATAGATACAAAACGAGCAGCCCAACCGGGCTGCTTTTCCATTTGAGCGAAGGAGGAGCCAGACGGCTCCTCCTTTTTGTAGCGATTCACATCTCGCGGTTTACTGCTCGCTGGGCAGAATGGTAACCACCCGCCCGGCGGAGTTGGCGCGAATGTCCGTGGCGTACATCCCGTAGAGCTGGGTCGGCATGACGTGATAGACCCCGGGGCGTTCGGCGCGGACGCGATAGGTTATCGTCCGCTCTCCCGTCCAGAGAGTCTCGTAGAAGAAGGCGGTTAGCTGCTCCTTCAGTTCACGGTAGGTGCCGCTCTGCCAGTCCCAGCCGGAGCGATCCTTCGGCAGGAACTCACAACCAGCGATACGCGGGTCTTCGATAGCCACGTAGTCGAAATCGTTGGGGCTGTCGATGGTCAGGACAACCTCAATGTAATCCCCAACGTGGACGGTGTAGTCAACCTCCGCCAGCGGCGTTAGCTCGAAGCAGTCCTCGGAGACCAGATACATCTGCCGCTCCATGCGCACGGTGTCCCAGTGCGCCGGGATGTTCTCCTCTTTGGAGAAGTATTCCAGCGCGGCGGTGAAGTAAACCCGTCCGGGACCATCGTCCTTTTCGATGACCAGGGAACGCGCGCCGGGCTGAATCTCCTCGCCGTGGCGTTCAAACTCCCGACCATCACCCCAGACATCTTCGGGATTGAAGTCGGCCTCCAGCAGAACCTCGCCGTCCAGCGTAACCGTGGCAAGGTAGTCGGCATCAATCTCTCCGGTCTCGATCATGTAGTCAACCAACGCCCAGACCGAGAGGGAGGTATCGATGGTGGACTTCCAGGCATTGCCCCGGCGGTTGGTAATCAGCCAGTGCGCCGCCTTCTCCATCAGCTCGTTGTCCGGTTCAATCTGCAACAGAGCCTTCAGCGATAGTGCCGTGGTCTCGACATGATCCTGCCACCAGTACCAGCACCAGCCGTATTCCTGACCCCAGTAGGCATCGTCGTCGGTAATCTCAGCGTAGCCAGCCATGTTCTCGACGACCAGCTTTGCCTTGCGGGTTTCGCCGATTTCGTCGAGGAAGAGAGCCAGCAGGGCGCGGGAGTAGGAGCCGAGATGCTCACGGGTGTCGTAGGTCAGCATCCAGCGGGATTTATCAACGGGTTCGTCCCAGAGAGCCAGGGCGTAGAGTGTGTAGATGCCCAGGGTGTCGTCGGGTTCGAGGGAGTGGAGCCGTCCGGCAAGATAGCGAACACCGTCGCGAGCCATCGAGCCACGCTTGCTTTCCAGCTCGGAATCAATCCAGTTCAGGTTGCCAATCTCGTGGAGGGCGACCAGCACGTAGCTGGTAATGTGGACGCTGGAGTAGCCTCCCGCCCACCAGGGCCAGCCACCATCACCGTTCTGCGTACCGTAGAGTCGGGTGATTCCAGTGTTGATCGAGTCGTCCAGCGAACCCTCGAAGATGCCCTCTGGAATGCCCAGCTCGTGAACGGCATTGGCAAAGACCGCCGCCGTCCAGAAGCGCGAGGAGGTTTGCTCGACGCAGTTGTAGGGGTATTTCTGGAGGAAGTTAACGGCATCCTTGAGACCAGCCGCCAGACTGGGATGGAGCCAGACCCGGAGGCTCGTGCGAGCCGGGTCAATTTCCTCTGGCAGTTGGAAGCGGAAGCGGTAGGGGTCATCCTCGGCACGTCCCGCCTCAAAGAGGTAAATCGGCGCGCCGTACTCCACCACCTCCAGCCGTCGGGTCAGAGCGTCGGTTCCGGCTGAGGTCTTTGCCGCTCCGGTCAGGGTAACCAATCCGGCAGCCTCGGCAGCCAGACGGAAGTTCAGTACAGACTCGCCCCCGGCGGGGATACTCACGTTCACCAAATCGTCGGTGAGCATAGAGGCTCCGCCCTCTATCGCGATTCCAGCCTCACCCTTCGCGGTCTTGCCTGTGTAGTTGTGAACGTTGAGGGTCAGGGTGGTCTCGTCGCCCTCGGTCAGGTAACGCGGGTACTGGAGCCGGGTCATCAGCGGTAATCCGGTGCGGAAGACCGTCTCTTCCTGACCAACGCGATCTTCATCGTACGCCCATGCCACCACCTGCCAGCCAGTTAGGTCATCGGGAAGGTCGAAGGTAACCGTGGCGCGACCCTGCGAGTCTGTCCGCACCTGGGTCTGGAAGTACGCCAGATCACGGAAGTCCTCGCGGATGGCTCCGGCGACCTCGGCAATCAGCTGCACGGCGGTTTTCTCGGCATCGCGATAGTCTCCGCCGCCTGCACCTCCTGCACTAGCAAAGCCATCACCGTCCATTGCCAACGGCATCGCCGCAGATTCCTCACAGGCCATGTCGTAGCCACCAGCACCGTTGTCGAAATACATCTGACCAACAGCTCCGGTTGCTGTCGTATCGGAGATACTCCGGCTCGTTATGATGTCGTCCAGCTCCTCTTTACCCGCCGAGAGGACACCAAGAGAACTAACCCAGCCGCTGAAGGGCAGACTGCCCTGGGGACTGGGCCAGTAGTCGAAGAAGTCCGTGGACTGCCAGTAGTCCGTCGAGGCGGTGTAACTGAGGCTGCCGGAGTTGAAGAACTTGAAGAAGTGGCTGCGGATGTCCTCGTGCTTGTCCGCGCCCATCACGAAGAGAGCGGTGTCGAAGACGGTAAGGGTCAGCCGCCCCTGCACTGGTCGTCCGTTGTTATCGGTAATCCGCAGGTTCAGCTTCGCCTGCTCGCCGGGACCGTAGCGTTCCTGGCTCGGCTCGATTGTCACGGTCAGTACCTTCTCTTCGGGCAGTACGGGAAGAGTGAGGTAGCCGCTGAAGTTCTCGCGCTCGTAGAAGGTGTAGAGGTAAAGGTTAACTCCCGGAGCGTGGTGTCCGGTGAGCGCGATGTTCTGGGTAATCTCGCCCTCGCGAAGGCTGACCGGAATGGTCTCGCGCACCACACCGCCGCTCTCCACGATGAGCATTCCCCGTACCGGAGTCTTGTTCCAGCCTATCGTTACCGTGGCAGTATCGCCCACGGCGTAGAAGTCTTCCTCGGCAGTGAGGGTGAGGTAAGGATATTCCTCTTCTTCCTCGACGGGTTCATCGTTGAGGTAGAGGTAGGCGTAGTGGGTGCGCGCGCCGCTCCAGGGATCCTCGAACTCCACCCCGACCAGATAGACATAATCAGCCAGAGCGGAGGTACTCAGGTTGTAGTTCCAGTCTCCGTCGGCATTGGTAGTTCCGGTAAGGGTAATCACCGGTTCTGCCAAGTCCTGGTCTGTCCAGTAGTAGTAGTCGTCGGGGTAGGGGAAGACCTTCAACTCCACTGCCACCTGCTCCGCCGGTTCGTCGAAGAGGTCGAGCAGGTTAAAGCTGCCGCTGACATCCTCACCCAGGACGAAGTTGTTATCATCGTCAAAGACCAGGGTTGGGCGATAGAGGTACCGCGCCGCGTTGGTGTGGGCAGAGGAATCCACGGCTCTGCCGGAGCTGTCGGCAACGGTTAGCTCCAGATCGTAATCATAGTAGTAAGTGTACCAGCCGGAGTCCAGATACCCGGCGTGGTCGTCCTCTTCGGGGGCAACGAGGATAATCGGGAACTCGGCGGTACCGTCTTCACCGAGGTTCGTCTTGCCCGTATAGACAAGCTCCGGCTCGTTGTACCACCACCAATAGTAGTAGTCGTCGTACTCGTCCTCAGCGAACCAGGGCGGTGTCGTCTTCTCTTCATCAGTGGCAATCTCCGGCATCCAGTAGCGCGGAGTGCGGGTTACCCGATAGACGACTTCGCCGTCGTTGACTGGCTCGCCGTAGAGGTAGTTGGCGGAAACCGTCGCCATCGCCTCGCCACCGAGACGCAGCGGCCCCTCCTCCAGACGCGCTCTGACCTCGAACTCCGGCTTCTTGTACTCCTCCAGCCGGAGGTGGCTGTAGGCTACATACTGTTCATAACCCTCGGAGTCCTTACAGTAGATGTTGAGGTAGATGTAGCCAAGCTGGGCATCTTTGGGGATGTCAAAGGAAGCCCCGGCACGACCGCGAGAGTCGGTAACCAGCTCGCCATCGTAGAGTTGCTCCCCGGCCTCGGCGTAACAGAAAATCTCAAGATTCTTCACCGGCTCGTAGCCATAGATACGCCCGTCGGGCTTAATCTCCCGGCGCACCAGCACCTCGAAGTGGACGGTATCGCCAGGTTTGTAAAGGGTGCGGTCGGTAATCAGATAGCCGTCCGGCTCGAAACCATAGCCGGGATAGATGGAGTAGGTACTGCTCAGAGCGTAATGCCCGTCCTTCTCCACCACCGCCGCCGGGTAGTCAATCGAGTCTTCGCTGTAAATCTCAAACTCAGCCCAGCCGGAGCGATCCGTCGTATCTGAACGCCAGAACCTGTGGTCCCAGGGGCTGTAGTCATCCTGCTTCCAGAGGGTAACGTCGGCCCCGTCGGCGTAGTCGCCGTCGTCGAGCCAGGCACTCCAGACGTAGCCAGCCCCTGTTCCGGTAAAGAGAACGCAGCCAAGCTCGGTAACAGAGAAGCTGACCGCGCTGGAGACTTCGCCCTCGACGAAGGCCGCCAGCAGGTAAAGTCCGGGTCCCGGATTGGGCAGGCTGGTCTCTTTGTAGAAGGGATGGTAGTCGTCCTCACCGGGAAGCTGCTCTGTATAAACAGCCTGCGGCTCCCAGCCAGCAAGAGTGGGACGGTAGTCTGAGTCTTTTTCCACCACGGCGTAGTTGCCGTTGAGGAAGTCCTTCATCTGCTCTGGGGTCATCGGGTAGAGACGCAGCTCCACGGAATCCGCCAGCCGACTGGTGTAGGACAGAGCGATGAACTCATTCGTCGGCAGGGTGTTGGGGAACTCCGGCAACTGTACCTGAGGCGTGGAGAGCCGCTTGACCTCGCTTCGGGCAGAGCCGTAGGTGTCCCAGGAATCGGCGTACTGCACCGCCGCGTGGCGATACATCTCCAGAGAAACACGGGGATTATCGAGGAAAACCTCGTTGTAGGTAGCCCGCGCGATGTAAACTCGATAAGCAGATTGAGAATCAGCCCAACGGTCGGTGATTTCATCCCACCAGCGGTCGGCATCGGCGAGGATTGCCTTGTTCTCCCGCTGACGTTCCGCCATCAGCTCGCGCCACTGGTTGAGGTTGTAGGACTCTGGATATTCTGTGGCATAAACCTGACCCAGCTCACGCTCGCCCATAGCGTAATACGCCTGCTGGGCGATCTCCGGTGCCGGATCAAGGGCAACCGCCTTCTTGTAGTTCTCCCACCACCAGGCATCGGAGTCGAAGTCCTCGATGTAGGTACTGTCATCCTTGTAAAGGTACTCATGGGCGAGGCTCATATAGAGGGTTGCCAGCTTGTCGGTACATTCACTCTTGTGAGGTTCATCCAGAGAACTCCTGGTCTTCTCCATCACCTCGGCGGCATCCAGCCGAAGCTGCTGCTGCATGTAGCTGCTCTGATACCAGGCAAGCTCAGGATGGCTCCACCAGTACAGGTTCTCGGCGACCTGCAACCGCGCCAGCGCGCTCCAGTAGGTGTTGGGGTGGTTCTTCACCAGGCGGAGGTAATACTCCGTTACCGAGTCGTACTCGTAGAGGTACTCGGCAGAACGAGCCGCCCGATAAAGCGACAGCGGCAGGTAGCGGCTGCCAGGATATTTGACTATCAGCTCTTCGTATTTTTCCAGAGCCAGGTGAAAACTCTTGTCCTCAAAATGCTGTTCGGCTTCTTTGAAGATAGAGCTTTCACCAGCCCCGACCACCGTTGCCAGCAGCAACAGCAGGGACAGGAGACGGCGGAAAGTTAACATGGATAACCTCCGTTTTAGCAGGAGAAGGGACGGGTAATCAGTTCGAGATAAAGATGGGAAATCCTGAAGTCCACTCTGAAGCTACGCTCTTGACAGCTATCGTGTTTCCGATGAGCGGGACACCGACTCAGGCGGTTTCTTTGTCGGGCAAGGTGGCTGCTTCACTCAACTGTTCTTCAAGCTCGCTTAGGCTGGAGACCGTCGCCAGCGTCCTGCGCAGCTCTCTGGCACCGTCCACACCACGGAGGTAGTGGAGGGCAAAGCGGCGAACCCGGAACATCCCGTTGCGCTCGCCGTAGAAGTCAGCCAGCAGTCGTCCGTGATGGCGAGTCCAGCGGATTCGCTCCTGCCAGTCGATCTCTGGTTGAGGTGCTTCATCGGCAAGGGCGGAGGCTATCTGCCCGGCAAGCCAGGGGGTTTTGATCAACGCCCTGCCAACCATAATGGCGTGGCAGCCAGTTTCGTCAAGCATCCGACGAGCCTCGGCAGGGGAGGTAACGTCCCCGTTCCCGATAACCGGACAGTCCACCGCCTCTACCAAGCGGGCGATGGCAGACCAGTCGGAATGACCGAGGAACTGTTCTTCGCGAGTACGCGGGTGGAGGGTCAGTGCAGTAATCCCCAGCTTCTCCAGCTCCGAACCCAGTCGCAGATAGGTCTCCCGCTCACCGTCTATCCCCAGACGGAGCTTGGCGGTTACGGGAAGGCGGGTGTTCTCGATTGTCGCGGCAGCCAACTCCAAAGCCAGGGGAAGGTCGCGCATCTGAGCGGCTCCGTTGCCGGAGCGAATCACCTTCTTCGCCGGGCAACCATAGTTGAGGTCAATGCCGTCGTAGCCGCACTCCTCAACGAAACGGGCTGTCTCAGCAAAGGCCTCCGGTACGTGTCCAAATAGCTGGACGAAGACTGGCACGCCGAGGCTGGGATACTGCCGCTGAAAGCCGTCCTCGGAGTCGGCAACTGCCAGCATTCCCTTCGTCTTGCGGCTGCCTCGGTAGAAGCCGTCGGCGGTGATCATCTCCGTAAAGAAGGCGGCGATTCCGGTTTCCGCCAGCAGATTGTACCAGGGCGGGTCGCTGGTTCCAGCCAGCGGAGCGGCAAGCAGCCGCCCGGCTATTCCTCGCTGAAACTTTTCAATAAGCTGCCTGTCGGGCATAAGACAGAAACCTTTGCGAAAGTGCTGGCTATGCCTGTCGGAGACAAGGGGCTTTAGCCCCTTGCAGATTTGCAAGGCATCTCAATTCCCGCAAGGGGTTGAAACCCCTTGTCTTAACATCAAAACCATGCAGCTATCACAGGGAGGAAACTGTTGAGTACACACAGGAAAGCTAGTTGCTCAAAGGTCTCCCTAAGTTATTGGTTTCAACCCTTCACCCCGACCCTCTCCCCAGAGGGGAGAGGGGGATGGACGAAAACATCTCTCCTATGCCTGCAACCACGCCAGCAAGCGGCGGAGGAGGTCTTTTGCCTCGGTGGGGTCGGCGATGTTCTCCCAGGCGAAGGAGAGGAAGGCAGCCCGGTAGCCGCCGCCGTCCACGGTTACGCCGCAGGAATCCTCGGTGGTGCGATTGCGGAACAGTTCCCGCCCGGTGCTGCTGACTGTAAAGCCGTCGCTCCAGTTGCCGATAATCTGGCGGTCGCCGAAAAGAGGCAGGGACAGTCCGGCGTTCAGCCCACTGGCTGGCTCCGCCAGAGCGAGCTTGGTCTTGGCATCGCCCTTCCAGGAGGCTATCCCCAGTGCTTCTTCGAGGGAGCCGGAGGAGGTGCTGCCGTTCATGGAAACCCGACCGAGGTAGTTCTGGCTGACCAGAAGCAGCCGTCCGCCACCGTCGAGGTACTGGCGCAATGCCCGACGGTCGTTTCCGCCCAGGCAGACCTTGTAGGTATCCAGCCCGGTAAAGTAGATCACCAGGGGGTAATCGTTGAGGGTGCCAGCCGACGGCCCCGTAGCGTTGTGTCCCACGATGTGGGTCTCCCAGGGGATGCCCAGTTCGTCAAGGACTACGGTATAACGCTGGTCAACATCAATGCCGAAGGGGTTGCCGTTGTTCACGCCGTCGTCATCGTCCACCACCAGAACGGTACCGAGCTTCCACTCAAAGGGCTTCTCGGCGATGACGGGAGACTCCAGAATCGGGGTGGAAACATAAATACTCTCTCGACGAGGTGAAATCTCCAGCACCGCGCGGAGGGGTTCCGTCGCCAGCCAGGCGCGGTACTCCCCGGCTTCCGATGAAAGGGTCAGATTGAAACCAGCTTCCGTGGCGGTAGAGCCGAACGCTCCGGCCTCAACCAGACCTACCGAGGCAGCCAGACGACCGCCGCTCACCGTGGCTCCCTCGACCACCAGCGAGACACCGCCAGTGTAGGAAACAATCCGCACCGGGGCTTCGCCATCAAGATAGAAAACCGCGTAGGTGTTTTCTCCTTCGGCGTAGCAGCGAACCTCGGTAACGTTCACCGCTCCCAGAACCAGCGTTGGTAATAACAGCACGACAAGTAGAAAAGATTTCTTTGGCATAGAGTCTCCTTTGACTAGCCTGCATCATAGCAGAAAAACGACCTCACCGCATTTACTCCGAGGTCGTTGGTGTTGACGTTGTAGTTATCAAGTCGCGAATCTGCTCCAGCTTGCCCGAACCGATTCCCTCGACACGGAGCAGTTCCTCGATTGAATCAAAGGGTCGGGCGGCAATAATCCGTCGCGCCAGCACCTCACCAACCCCGGGCAGGCTTTCCAGCCCAATCGGTGAGGCCTGGTTGATATTGAGGAGAAAGCTCCCACGTTCGCTAACCGGGCGCAGGAGCTGGGAGTCGAAGTAGATTAGCTGGGGCGGGACGATAACAGCGGAAGGGAGCAGTTCCACGGCGGCTTTGTCTCCACCAGCGCGGAGGAAGACATCGCCCAGGGAAATCCGCCGCCGGATAAAGGGGTAGGCTCCGGGACGGGCAACGGCGTCGCCGAAGACGTAAACATAACCGATGGTGGGATTTTCGGCGGGAAGGGCGGGACGATGGAGGGAAAAGAGGATCACCACAAGGGCAATCAGCCCCAGCAGGAAAATGGCAAGCTGGACATCGCGGGCGGGCGCGCGGAGCTTAGTTTCGGTTGAGTTCACTACGGGCGGTGAGGTTGTATGGCTCAAGCTCCAGCACCTTCTCCCAGAGTGCGTGCGCCTCCAGAGTGCGCTCGGTAACCCGCAGCCAGTTGCTGATTGCCTGAATCAGGCTGTTCTCCACGGAACCCAAATCAAGCATCATATCAGCGTGTTTCAGAGCGGCGTGAAAGTCGCCCTTGCGCAGGTCAATCATAGCGAAGGAACGCCAGGCGCGGGGGTCGTTGGGGGTCAGCTTTATCCAGTCGGCACAGAGTGCCGCCGCCGCCTCAACCTCGTCAGCTTTATAATAGAGGTCGAAGAGCGGCTCGTAAACGTAAAGATAGCTGGAGTCAAGGCGATGGGTTTCCGCCAGAGATTCCTTCGCGCCCGCCATGTTATCGGACAGGAACGCCGCCATTCCGTGGAGATAATGATAATCAGCGCGGTTTGGCTCCAGGGCAAGCAGCCAGTTGGTCAGGGAAAGTGTCTCTCCGAGATCGCCCTCGTGGAGCAGGCTCTCCGCCAGACCAGAGACTATCATCGGATTCTCCGGGTCAAGCTCATAAGCCTGCCGGAACATGGAGATGGCGTTGCCGTAGTCGCCCAGGTACTTGAAGATAGTGCCAAGATTCAGGAGAAAGTTTGGGTCGTACTGGAAACGGGAGATCAGCGGGCGCATTTGCGCCAGAGCCTCCTCGTACTCACCCCGCGCCATCGCGACCAGACCGAGACCGTTAATCGCCGCCGGGTTGCCCTCGGCTAGCTCAAGTGCCTGCTTGTAGAGTCCCTCGGCCTTCTCGTAGCTACCGTTGCGGTAGGCGACGTTGCCCTCGGCAACCAGCTCTTCGGCGGTCTGCGCCCCCGCCAGAGAGACCAGCATCAACAAAACCGTAATCAACACCCGCATGGTTTCTCCTGAAAGTTTCTCCTGAAAGTTTCCTCTGCCGAGAGCGGTAAGCCGTGGGAACAATCATTGGCTAGCCCAAAGAGTTGACCGCGAGGCTATATCCAGCTTTAAGCTGGTTAATTTTGTCCCAGGTCGAGTTCGTCGGGTAGCTCTCGATCGTCGAACTCGTTCATGTTGAGGTTGAGTCCGCCCGGCTCCGGCTCTACTATCAGCTTCCGAGTTTCCTTTGGCTGTTCCGCTACTGGCTCGCTCACGGAGTAGCCGAAGACGGAGTCTTCGGTTTCGTTAAGCATTCGGAGCTGGGTTTCGAGGAAGGCGCGGAAGTTGACCAGCGCGCCTTTGTGCTGCTGGCGAAGGGCGATAATCTCATGCTTCAGCTCATCCCGCCGCCGCCGTGCTTCGTTGACAATCTCCTCGGAGCGCAGTTCGGCTTCGTGAAGCAGGGACTTCTGCTTCTCTTCGCTGGCGATCTTGAGGTCGTCCGCCGCCCGCTGGGCGGTCATCAGCGTTCGCTCCAGATTCTTCTCCATCCGCCGATATTCAGCAATCGACGACTCCAGACTCTTGACCTGATCCCGGAGCTTGGTGTTGTCGCTGATGATCTTTTCCATCTCGTCGGCAATCCGCTGGAGGAAGGCATCGACCTCCTCCACAGCGTAGCCGCGCATTCCCCGTGCGAACTCCTGTCGATGGATATCCTGCGGTGTAATCTTCAATTTGCACCTTTCTTAGCAACGATTCCAGGTCATTATAGCCATCAATGGCAGGAGAGGCAAGAGTACGACATCAGCTTGAAGGAAAAATCTAAATCTCCCTGCTTATATCCAGCCTGTCCTGCCAGTTCTCCATCACCCGCATGAACGGCTCGCTCTCCCGGAAGAGGGTAATCGCCTCGGCTACCCAGTCCTCTTTCTCCAGCCAGGGGCCGGGCGGTCGCTCCTGATGAACGTAAACGCCCTTGTAGCGCAGCAGCTCCGGGTAAGGCAGCCGAATCTCTTTGTACTCGCGGGGCATCCGCTTCAGGTGCGGCTCGTTCACCAGATACTTCTTCCTGGCGGAGTCTAGGAGCTGCCCCACCTTCTTATTCAGCTTCGGCTCGGAAACCATCTCCCGCCAGATAGCAATCGCCTCCGGGCTGGGCTGATACCAGCCGCACGCCCAGAAGCACTCCTCTGGGGCGAAGTGAAGGTAGATGAAGGGAGAGTCCTTACGCACCCGCCGATAGATGAGCATCCCGAACTGGGTTTTGTAGGGCGACTTGTCTTTACTGAAGCGCAGGTCGCGGTTCATCCGGTAGAAGGACTTGTTGACCTTGGGGATTGCCAGATAGTTGGGATAGATGTCTTTGATGCCGTCGTGAATTGCCGCCAGCAGCTCGGTCATCGCCGGGAGGATGACGTGATCGTAGAAGTGGCGGTTCTCGGCGAACCATTCGCGGGTGTTGTTCTGGCGGAGATCCTCCAGAAAAGCAATGGTGGCATAGGGCAGGCGCGGCGGCATAATAAGGTCTCCTGTCTCAAGCGTTCAGGGAGCAGCTTACGATAACGCTAGTTGGGGACGGATTGCTCCGTCCCCATTGTAGCAGAATGATCCGTCCTTTGTTTTCAACGGTCGCCTAGAACGCCACGCTCAGGGCGACGGCGTGGCTGCCGACAACATTGAAGTTATCGCTGCGGAAGGCGTAGTCCAGGGAAAGGTCAACGCCCTCGATGAACTCAGTAACCATCGTCGCGCCAGCGGAGACCTCTCCGGCGGCGAAGTCCATCATCTCGTAACCACCCCGGACGGCGAAGGTCGGTGTAATCCAATACTCCGCGCCGAACCGCCACTGGGGACGGGTTTCGTCGGTGGTTACAACGTCCACCTCGACGGAGCCGATGCCGTCAAGACGATAGCCGATTCCGGCGGCGTACTCCACGGGAAGCTGCTCTTCAGTAGCAGCCGCCGTCTTCCACTTGTAGCTGCCGATGACGTTGCGGGCGACAAGACCCACATGAAGCCCTGCCCAGGGATTTGCCTGAACCCCGACATCCACGGCACCGCCGGTGGCAGTTTCTTCCGCCAGGGTGGTGAACATTGCCCGTGCCGTAACGCCAAGCCCCAGCCACTCCGCCGGCCGCAGCCCAAAGGCGAAGTTGGCGATATGCTCGTCATAGCGATACTCGCCGAGGCGATTGCCGCTCTGGTCGCGTCCGTCAATCCCACCCACACCCAGATAGTACCAGCCGAGGGCAACCGTCGCCCTGACATCGAAGGGAAGGGGATAGAGTCCGGCGGCACTGGACTGGTTCCGGTCAAGGCTCATCTTGCGATAGAACAACTCGCCCTGAGGATCGACAGCAAAGGCAAGCCCGGCGGGGTTAAGCTCCAGAGCCTCCGTGGTGTTGGTCAGGGCAACCATCGCCCGACCCATTCCCGCTGCCCGGACACTCCAGCCGAGTCGCAGAGAAGCTCCCGGATAGCCTCCACCGTCCCAGCCATCAGCCGTAACGGTAAAGAACAGGGCGGAGAGTAGCAGCATCGTTAGAATCTTCTTTGTCATTATTCAATCACCGCCAGCTTGCCGACAAAGGCGCGTACGCCGTCGGACTTGATAACGTAATAGTACAGCCCGTTGGCCACTCGTCGTCCACTTTCATCGTTACCGTCCCAGGTGTCGAGCTGATACTCGTAGCTTCCCTGTCGAACCTCACCGTCGAGAATGTTCCTCACGTGGCGACCTTCCAGGTCGTAGATGTCCAGATCTACCACGGTGTCGTGCTGGAGGGGATCGCCGGAGACGCTGAAGCGGAAGGTGCATCCTCCGTGAGACAGCGGAGAGAAGGGGTTGGGGAAGGCGTAGGCAACTGGCTCATCAATGAAGCCGGAGCGGGGCTGAAAGTCGATAATATCAAAGTTGGCAGCACCGTCGCGGCTAACCTGTAACCCCAGCGGTGTACCAACCCAGATGGTCTGGTTGTCCGTGGTGCTGACCGAGTAGAGGGAGTTGGTGTATAGCCCGCGCCCGGTGATAGTCTCCCAGGCGGAGCCGTTGTTGCTGGTATGGAGCAGCCCGCCACCCACGCCACCAGAGGGAACCGTGGCAATCCAGACGTTGTTGTCGGGCGCCATCTGAATCCAGTAGATGTAGTCGGACTCAACCCCATCAACCTCAGAAGCCGGATAGGCTGTCCAACTGGGATTGCCGTTAATCAGATTGACCCGCCAGAGACCAAACCAGCGTCCCTCTTCGCTCACCGTGCCAATCCAGAGCCGAGTAAGGCTGCTGGAAACACGCTCCGCCTCGACAAAGCCCACGATGCGGCTGGAGTAGTAGTTGTAGCTGCCCAGAGTAACCGGAGGCGGTTCGTGATTAGTCCAGCTATCACCGTTGTCTTCGCTGACTGCCAGACCAGCGGCGGTGCCGACAATCAGGTAATCCTCGGTACGCTCCACGGCAAAGGTCTGGTTGCCGAAGGCGGCACCGTCGGAGCCTCCCGGCTTGAGCTGACTCCAGCTACCACCGTCGTTAGCAGAAAACGCCACTCCGCCAAGCTGACAGGCTGCCCAGATGTTACCGTCGTCATCGGACTCGGTGTCCCAGACCATGTTGCTGCCGAGGCCGTTGTCGGTGGTGAACTGCTCCCAGTGCGAGCCACCGTCCTTAGTCCGCGCCAGTCCGGCACCAACCAGAGGGTCGAGGGCGTTGTAGCGGGGGAAGAAGCAGCCAAGATAGACCTCGCCATTCTCCGCGATTCTGGCAGTACCAACATTGGCAGCCGAGCCGGGGAGACCGTCGTCGTAGCCGTAGGCGGTCCAGTTCGCCCCGCCGTCGTCGCTCTTACCAAAGTTCTTTAGCGTGCCGATCCAGACCAGCTCGCCAGAGTCGTCAATCGCCGTGATGGTGTTGTCCAGAGATTCGGCGGCGAGAAAGCCCCCGCCATCGTCCTCTTCAACCAGCGGTAACGGGCGACCAACAACCAGCTCGCCCCCCGCTGCTGCTAACGCCATCACAAGCAGTATGAGAAAAACCTGCCGCATCTTCCTCCTCGGTATCTAAAGGTCAAAGTCTTCAGGAAATGTAGTCAAACCCGTCGAGATTATACTCGTCAGCCGCCTGCCAGACAAGCGTTGATAGATTGACTGGTAAAAGAGCTACGCTGGGAAGAACAATTTCGTTGCGAGATTTACCTTATACCGCAGGAGGCGCGGCACGCGATCAACCAGTCTCCATCAATCGTCGCGAATGCGGCTAAGATTGTCAGTCTCGCGCCGCTCTGCTATAATCTGCCGACCTTAAAACTACGCATCGGAGACAGATGACCTACAATCCCCTCGACGACCTGAAAGCCACTAACGCCTTACTGGAAGGACACTTCCAGCTCACATCCGGTCGGCATTCCGACGGCTACGCCCAGTGTGCCCTCTACCTTTCCCATCCAAAGCTGGCGGAGAAAGCCGGACAGGCGTTGGCAGAGAAACTGCAAGATAGCAAGATCGACACTGTGGTCTCCCCGGCTCTCGGTGGGTTGATTATTGGTCACGAAACCGCCCGCGCCCTGGGGGTTCGGGGAATCTTCACCGAGCGCAAAGATGGTGAGATGACCCTGCGTCGGGGCTTTTCCCTTAACAGGGGTGAGCGAGTCGTTATCGTCGAGGATGTCGTTACCACGGGCAAAAGCACCAACGAGGTCGCGCGACTGCTCCGCGAACTGGGAGCCACCGTCGTCGCTCTCGCCTGCGTGGTTGACCGCCGGGGGGACTCCGCCGAGGAACTCTCCGTGCCACTGGTCTCGCTGATTAAGCTGGACATCAAAAGCTGGCTACCCGAAGAATGCCCGCTGTGTAAAGCAGGCTCCGAGGCGTATAAGCCGGGGAGCCGGACGATTTAGCCACTGAAGAGTATTAGCCCCTCACCCCGACCCGTGGGACGAGTTCCCTCCCCAGAGGGGAGAGGGAGAGCGTTAATATCAACAGTCAAAACGTCCCTTTCGAACAAAAGGAAATCCAATGACTCACACCCTCGTTAAAACCAAGCCCCGCTCCATCATCATCACCTACGCCCTGCCGCTGGTTCTGGCTGTGGCAGCACTGACCGCCTCGGCGTGGCTGGGATTTCCCAATCCCTTCGCGGCGACTCCGGTTCCGATAACCTGGCAGGTACTGGTTGTGCTGGCTCTTGGTCTTGCCGCGCCAGCTTGGCTGGCTCTGGGTTCGGTAAGTGCCTACCTGACCCTGGGACTTGCCGGCGCTCCGGTCTTTGCCTGGGGACACAACGGTCTGCTGGCCTTCGCCGGACCGACTGGCGGCTACCTGATAGGCTTCCTGGCGGCGGTGCTGGTGGCGATAAGCCTGCGTAAGGTACTGGGCGATAAGCTCCCCGCCCTGATTCTAAGTGGACTGGCGGCACTGGCAGCAATCTACGCCGTTGGGCTGACCTGGCTGACCGCCTGGGTCGGCAGCTTCGAGACCGCAGTTACCGCCGGATTTATCCCCTTCATCCTGCCCGACCTCCTCAAGCTGGTCGGCGCGCTGGGCATCACCTTTGGTTTCAAACAGGTTGCCAATCACCTCGACAGAGAATAGGAACGCCATGAAGAAAACAGCACTCAACGCCATTCACCGTGAACTGGGCGGTCAGATGGTCGAGTTCGCTGGCTACGAACTGCCAGTCAAGTATTCCAGCATCAACGAGGAACACCGGGTCGTCCGCGAGAAGGTCGGCCTCTTTGACCTGACCCACATGGGCGAGTTCTGGGTGGAGGGCGCGGGCGCGCTGAAGTTCGTCCACTCGCTGACGACTAATAACATCGCCGCTCTGGAAGACGGTCAGATCATCTACACGCCGATGTGCTACGAGGACGGCGGCATCGTGGATGACCTGCTGGTCTATCGTTTCAGTGCCGAGCGGGTGCTGATGGTGGTCAACGGAGCGTGTCTGGAGAAGGACTGGGAGTGGGTTTCCGGCAAGATTCCCGCCAGCCTCAAGCTCACCAACAAGAGCGACGAAACCAGCCTGATTGCCATTCAGGGTCCTCTGGCAGAGGAGGTCGTTGCCTCGATTACCGACCTGCCTCTGGCACCAATCGAGTTCTACCACTTTGCCCTGGGGACGGTCGCTGGCTTCGAGGACACAATCGTCTCCCGTACCGGCTACACTGGCGAGGACGGCTTCGAGCTTTACCTGCCCAACGAGCAGGCGGCGGCGGTCTGGAACGCTCTTATGCCAAAAGTGAAGGAGCTTGGTGGCGCGGCAATCGGACTGGGCGCGCGGGATACCCTGCGGCTGGAAATGAAGTACTGCCTCTACGGCAACGACATCGACCAGACCACCAACCCGCTGGAGGCCGGACTCTCCTGGACGGTGAAGCTGAAGCAGGGCGACTTCGTTGGTCGCGAGGCAATCGCCAAAGTCAAAGAGGAGAAGCCGAAGCGGAGCCTGGTCTGCTTCGAGATGATTGACAAGGGCATCGCTCGCCACGACGCGGCCTGCTATCTGGGCGAAGAGAAGCTGGGACACGTAACCAGCGGGACGATGTCGCCGTCGCTGGGCAAGGCAATCGGACTGGCGTACCTCAACCGCCCCAACCACAAGTCGGGGACGGAGTTCGATATCGAGATCCGAGGCAAGCGGAAGAAGGCCGTCGTCGTCAAACCACCCTTCTATAAAGACGGCAGCAGAAAGTAGCTTGACAAAGTAAAAACCGCCGCTTAGTATGTTCGGGTTGAGGTCGGGTGTTGATCAGTGGATCACTGTTCAACTCAAGTATCGTACTAAGCGGCTGATTGTATCGTTTTTTCGTTAGATAACACACTCAAGGTGTATACTATGGCTTATTCGGAGTTTAGTCTTTATGACCTCAATCTTGATGATGACATCATAGAAGGACTCATCGAACTACTTGAGAAACAATACATTACCCGCAAAATGGGTGGAGAGGTAATGTCTAATGGACGCACAAAGTTTGCGTTTGTCGTATCCCATAAGGGAGTTAACAAAACGAGAACTTTCAAGGGTTACGATAAATCTGAACTCATGGAAAAGATATACTATCAACTTATCAGATGGGAAGAACAGTATGATAAAGTGCTTAAATCGAAGGCTGCTACCGAAGACACAGAAAAAGCTATAAACAAGAGAATAGGTATTCGTAAGATTCTTCGTAGTTCTTACTGTAGTTACAAACCAATTGATTTCCAAACACTTTACATTACGGAAGATTTTGGCAAGGAACACCCTAAAGAACCGACCCACGCAACAATAACAGTAGAACCTGATACGGAAGAAAAGAAATACCAACCCAAAGTCGGTTTGTGGGGTTTGCTCTTCAAGGGTGTAAAAGCAGCACGCATTAAAAAAGCTGAAGATTTATTTAGTAAAGACCACGAAGATTGGGTAAAAGTAAAAACTAAAGTCCTGCGTTCAAACAAGAATCTTGAGAAAAAGCACCGCATTGCAACTGAAAAGTGGGAGGCAGAAAGGGATGCCTACAATAAACACAGGGATGAGCATAATCAGAGGTTAGAACAAACACTAAATAACTACTCACACCACGAACAAGAGGCAGTACAAGCTGTCGTCGGTGTCATTCTTGACAACATGGACTACTTGGTTGATTTAGACAAGGAGTACGAATTACAGTACAATCCAGAGACCAAAACGCTATTGGTAGATTTCTTGCTGCCAAATCCTGATGAGATGCCAAATATCAAAGAAATTAAGTATATAAAAACCAACGATATTTTTGAAGAAAAGTACTTTACCGAAAAACAACAATCAACATTTTATGATGTTACACTGTACAATGTTACGCTAAAAATCCTTCATGAGCTATTTACCTCAGACACAGAGAAGGCTTTTGAGTCAATTGGCTTCAATGGTTGGGTTGATACTATTGACCCCAAAACAGGAAATAGCGTTAAGCCGTGCCTCCTGTCAATTCACGTACAGAGGGCTGATTTTACAGAGATCAAACTGGATCAAGTTGAACCA
>SWBW01004749.1_pt1 | contig 21691 bp, 17 predicted proteins | sample 4693041 | NCBI WGS metagenome assembly SWBW01 (sample SAMN10267271, study PRJNA491770) | bioreactor metagenome | isolation source: DHS bioreactor inoculated with marine methane seep sediment | place: Japan: Omine Ridge, Nankai Trough | collected 2006-05-06 | reverse complement strand
TTCGGTAATATCAAATTCACCTGAGCCTGAATTGGCTGCTGTTTGGCCTGTTACAGCAATTGAAGGATATGTAGATGAACCGGATAGTGAATAACCGACAGATATGTCACCATTCTGGTTCATGGCAATACTAGCCATCCAACGGCTGTTGCCATCATCTGGTGCATATGTGCCCTGCTGGTACATTTCCCATTCCTCTCCATAATTTCTTAATTCATACCATCTTACACCCGCGCGTCCGCTACCGGCATTTACGGTATGATTGGCCAGCATCACCTCGTAATTTTCAAAATTTCTATATTGAAGGCGGTACATCAATCGGTCTGACAGGGCGTCTAATTTTTGACCGGTTCCGGGCTGTGAAATTGAAATGCCACTGCTTGAGTAAGATGCCACAGGTATATTTGCTATAAAACTGGCCTCATTGTTATTGCTATTATCCCAATCCACGATCACTTCAATAAGGCGCAGCGAGTTTGTGCCGCCTTTTACAAAGTAAATGGGTGTGTCCTCATCTGGACCTATTGCACCGTCAGCATCCGCAGGCAACATACTGCCGAATCCTGATCCCATATTGAAAAAAACCATTTCAGCATCCGGATCTCCGGCAAGCATGGCTTCACGATCAAGAACCGATATACCACCTCCATACCAGGAGCCATTTAAAAACTGGTTGATGGTGAAACAATATGCATTATGCCAAACTCCAAACTTTGGATAGTCAGGCATTTTATCAAACTCGTAGGCATAACGGTACCATTCACCAAGTGGATCATCGGTCACTGAAACGGCAATAAGTTCATAATAGGGGCCTGTATTCGATCCGTTTGGTAGTGAAAATTGACTTGCCACCCACCTGTCGGCATATTCGTCATATACCACAATTGGGTCGCCGTCATTTGTCCCTGACCAAGGACCATCAAAGCCATCCCATAAAGCAATATTATTGGTTGGTCCATATAGCAAACTACCTTCTTTATCCCATATGGCAAAGCCTTTATTTACCATTTGCATGTAATGGTCCAAGCCCACATCTCCCTGGGTATCAGGTGGAGCTACGCTATATGTGTTGGTAACGCCATCGAAATTTGCGTTGATGGTAGGTTCGTTTCTTACCCCAGCCGTATGGTTTTGTAATACGGGATCAGGGCCTTCATAATTACTATTGAAATCCGTACTCTTAGAAAAGTTGAACTTGTTGGGAATCACATAGTATTTCCACGCATCTGTGTCCTCTCTCATGGAAATCGGGTCGACATCCCTTAGGGCTTTCGACCTATCAAAATATTTGGCTTTTGTGATTTTTTCAGGTTTTACTGTTTGTCCGTTTAAGCCAACAGTTAGTGTTGAAATAATAACAAGTATTAGTAATGATGCAATGTTTTTTCTCATGATGAATAATTCGTTTAGATATAAATTTTTATGATACCTTAATATTTAGTCGGTTAAAACCGGAATTGCTTACAAAGTTAATTGTAAAATACAGGGTATACCTAAAAAAGTCAATTATTACCTCTTAGCGTGACAAAAAGTGCTAAATGCTTAATTGATAATGAGTTTCTTAACTATTTGGTCGCTATTTTCAATAAATTTGATGAAATACACGCCCTTTGATAAGTCCCTGTTTTCATTTATTGAAATAATCTTAAGTTTTTGAATATCTTTAGTATAAATGCACCTTCCTTCGGCATTCATTATTTCCATATTTGAGTAGTTATGATCAGCAAGTAATTGAATGGTGATTCTACCATTTGATGGATTTGGAAATATTTGAATTCCATCTGAAGAATGTAATTCAGATTGTCCAACATATTGCGAGATCGTCACATTATCAATAAACAAGGGATTTCCCCAATAACAATAGGATTCAAAGGCGATTTGTATGTCAGGCATACCCGCCCATGGACTTAAGTCGATTTCAATACATGAAGCGCCCCAACCCTCTATACACCAATCAGACGCGATTTCAGGCCAGAATTCATCTACCAGTTCATGCGTAGCGAAGCTTCCGCTACCATTTTCTCCTCCTTCAAAAATTCTTGTCCAGCTTTCACCGCAGTCTTCTGAAATATAAATGATTAAGGAATCGGTAGCTGCAGCAAACTTTTTAGCATAAGCATGCTGAAAACTGAGTACGGCCTGGTCAAGACCTGAAAGATTAAATGGAGGAGAGATCAAGCGATCCCTTGCGCCAAGTTCAAAATATTCACTAAAATTAATTCCAACAGACGTGTTTCCGGGGGATGTGCCTCCTGTTTCAAAAAACTCCCATGTTTTGTCTTCATCAGGATTTTCGATAGTCCATTGATTCAAACTCAATTCTACGTCTTCAAAAGTTTCTGTGTAATAGGGTGTATAACCACCTGAATTGATATAATTACTGATGGTTAAAGAAGATGGGCCATTTGTGTTCCATGCAGTGAGCGTTACTGAGTATTCATCGGATTCAGAAAACAGCACTTCAGGATGCTGGCTATTTTGATCAGTTCCGTTTACGAAAGTGACATTTGATGGGGAGAATTCCCATTCCCATGCGGTGGGGTAATACAAAGTGGCATCAGTAATAACAATAGTTTCGCCAGAACAAAAACGAAGCTTATCGGCAGAAAAATGAATTTCGGGCAGCAGGCTTCCGCTTGCTGTAATAAAATCTTCCATAATCAGGGTGTCATCACCTACATCATTTGAAACAATAAGCCTGACATCGTACGTTCCATCCTGTGAATAAACAACGTTTGTTGGATTTTGCTCTGTTGAAGTTTCAGGTGTACCGCCATAGAAAGTCCATTCCCATGTATCTGGTGCTCCAGCAGTTTTATCTGTAAAATCGACCGTCTGCCCCAAGGGGATTAATGTATCTGATGCAATAAAATTAGCTACCGGTTCCTGATCAAAATAGAATGAAGCAATTCTTGTTCTCCAGTTCCACCCACCATTAGAGTATTCAGTGGTGTACCAGAATGTTTTATCGTCAGAAGGATCTATTGAGATCATGGAATAGTCACCCCATCTGCCCACTCCGGTTTGTGATTTCGTTCCTTCGAAGATGCTGGTTTCAGGAATGTCAAAAATACCGGTTCCTGAACTATTGGCAGATTGACCAGAAAACCTGATAGACGGATAGGTTGTCGAACTTGAAACAGAATATCCGGCTAAAATAACACCATATGAATTCATGGCGACACTACCCATCCAACGGCTGTTGCCATCATCAGGGGCAAAAGTGCCTTGCTGATAAATTCCCCAATCTGCCCCGTAATTTCTTAATTCGTACCATCTTACTCCTGCACGACCGCTACCCACATTCACACTATGATTGGTTACCATCACCTGGTAATCACCAAAATTACGGTATTGAAGTCTGTACATCAAACGATCCTCCAGCGCATCCAACTTCTGACCTGTGCCGGGCTGGCGAATCGAGATGTCGCTGTTTGAATATGAAGCAACTGCCATTACATCAATAATTTCAACGGAAGAGTTTGCCGTGTTTTCCCAATCAACCTGCGCCTCCAATAAACGCAAAGAGCCTGGTCCCAGGCTGACAAGAAATGCGGGTGAATCTTCCGGTGGTAAAATAGCGCCATCAGCATCGGCCGGCATCATACTGCCATAGCCTGATCCTATATCAAAAAGCAGCATCTCGGCATCCGGGTCTCCATCAAGCATGGCATCACGATTCAAAATGCAAACACCACCACCATGCCATGAGCCGCTTTCAAACTGGTTGATCGTCAGGTAATAGGCATCGTGCCACACACCAAATTTCGGGTAATCAGGCATCTTATCGAATTCAAATGCATAGCGGTACCATTCACCTGTAGGATCGCTTGTAGCGGATACAGCCACCAATTCGTAATAAGGTCCATTGTTTGCTCCGTAGGGCAATGAAAACTGGCTCGCAATCCAGCGATCGGCATATTCATCGTATAATACAATTGGATCACCATCATTGGTACCACTCCATGGACCTGGAAATCCGTTCCACAAGGTAATATTATCGGCAGGGCCGTAAACCGTGTTGCCCGATTTATCCCAAATTTTAAAACCATTATTTACCATTTGAAAATAATGATCAAGGCTCACATCACCTTGGGTATCCGGTGGGGCAACTCCATAATTATTGGATATACCGTTAAAATTTTCAACAACTTCAGGCGCATCCCTGAGTTCAGTTATTCCTTGTCGCAACAAAGGATCAGGGCCATCGAGCGAAACCCGTGGACTCACTTTTTCATGGAAATCAAATTTATTGGGTACCAATCCATCCTTCCAATTGCTTTTAATTTGTCCAGGCGGAATGGGTTCAACGTCTTTAAGCTTTTTGGAAACATCAAATTTTACAGCCTTTTTTACGGAACTGTATTCAAAACTTTGAGAAAAAGATAAAAATGGTAAAATCAAGAATAGGATAACTATTAAATTCCTGAATACTGCTTGCTGTTTGAAATCCATTATTTTAATTTTAGTTATATACAAATGAACGTGTTTAAAATATTAAATGATGTTAAATAAGCCTTAAAAAAACGGTTATGAAATTGGGAATAGGCTTAGTTAACAACCAATTTTTGCGTGTGTAATTTATTTTTTCCTGTAAAGCTTACAATGTAAATACCACTTGATAGCTCTTTTGAACGATCAACTTCAAGGACCTTTGTTCTTTGATTTAAAGCTTTTTTGAATACCTCTTTCCCCATTTGATCCGTAATTGTTAATTCAGTGTATAAGTGATCTTCAGGTAATTTAATAGTGAATTTACCTGAACCGGGATTGGGATAAATGTAAACTTCATCAGGTTTTATTAACTCTTCTTCGCCAACAAATTGACTGATTACTAAATTATCGATAAATATAGGGTTGCCATAAAAACTGTATGTTTCAAATGCAATTTGCACATTGTGCTCACCGGCCCAGGGGCTCAGGTCAATATCAAAACAAGATGCACCCCATCCCCACAAACACCAGTCGGAACCGGTTTCAGGCCAAAAGTCATAATCTGTTTGTGGATGTGTGGCAAAATTTCCAGATCCATCTTCTGCATCGGCAAAAACACGTGTCCAGGTTTCGCCACAATCGCCTGAAACGGAAATAATTAATGAATCACTTACTTCATCAAGTCGCTTGGCGTATGAGTGCGTAAAGGTTAGGTAGGCTTCACTTATTCCCTCGAGGCTGATCATGGGCGTTATCAACCAGTCTCTTGCACCAATCACAAAGTACTCCCTAAAATTTACAGCAGCAGCCATATTTCCGGGTCCTGTGCCACCCACTTCGAATAGCTCCCACGTTTTGCCACCATCAGGATTGTCAATTGTCCAGTTTTTGGCATCCAGTCCATCTTCAAATGTTTCCTTAAAGAAAGGTATGTAACCACCTGCCATTAGGTAATCCACTTTTGTATTGGATGATGAACCGTTTAAATTCCAAGCGGTCAGACTTACTTCATATGTCGCAACTTCATCGAATACCACTTCCGGGTGTTGGCTGTTCGCATCCGTTCCATTTAAAAAGGTAACGGTTGGCGGATCAAATTCCCATTGCCAGCTAATCGGGCTGTATTGTGTCATGTCAGTAAACTGTACAGCTTCGCCTGTGCATACAAAGTCCTTATCGGAAGTAAACTCCACGAGAGGCAAGATAGTGGTACTTACTTCAATATAATCTGTTTTGGTAATGGTATCTGATCCAATATCGTTCAGTGCGATCATGGTAACAGGAAAGATACCTTCTTCAGGATAAAGGATATCCTGTGGATGCTGGACGTCAGAAGAGCCTGTTTCGGCCCCTTCAAAAGTCCATTCCCAACTGGTAGGGATTCCCACCGATAGATCCGTAAAATTCACAGTTTCACCGACAGGAATTAATATTTCATCGACTGTAAAATCAGCGGCTGGTAATTGTGTAAAACTGAAGGAAGCAATTTGTGTAGCCCAATCCCAGCCACCATTTGAGTACTCGGTGGTAAACCAGAATGATTGGTTATTTGAAGGGTCTATTGACATTTTTGCATAATCGCCCCACCTGTTCACACCGGTTTGTGAATTCTGGCCTTCGTAAATACTTGTTTCAGGAATATCAAGAATGCCTGAACCTGATTCGGCAGCAGACTGGCCAGCTATTCGAATGGAAGGGTATGTGTTGGAACTGGAAACAGAATAACCTACTGCGATATCGCCATATTCATTTATGGCAATACTTCCCATCCACCTGTTTTCACCATCATTTGGCGCGTAAGTGCCTTGCTGATACATTTCCCATTCATCATCATATTTCCTCAACTCATACCATCTTACACCTGCTCTTCCGCTTCCGGCATTAACGGTGTGATTAGTCACCATCACTTCATAATCAGAGAAATTGCGGTACTGCAGCCTGAACATCAATCGTCCTGCCAGTGTTGCGAGGTTTTGTGAAGTGCCGGGCTGATCAATTGAAATATTATTTGATGCAAAAGATTGTGTCGGGATGGTTGTTACCAGACTAATCGAAGAATTGGCAGTATTGTCCCAATCAATATCTGTTTCCCAAACGCGTAAGATATTATTTCCCATATTTACGAAATATGCCGGTGCTCCCTCCGGTGGTGGTATAACTCCATCTGCATCAGATGGTAATAAACTACCATAATTTTCTCCCAGATCGAAAAACACCATTTGTGCATCCGGGTCTCCTGCGATCATTGCTTCACGGTCTAAAGCAACCACCCCAGCACCTGCCCAGGATGAGGCATTCACAAATTGATTCACTGTAAAGTAATATCCATCTGTCCAGACACCAAATTTTGGGTAATCAGGCATATGTTCAAATTCGAATGCATAGCGGTACCATTCGCCGGTAGGATCATCCGTTACGGAAACTGCTACCAACTCATAAAATGGCCCTGATGGCCTGAATGGGAGTGAGAATTGTGAAGCTACCCATCTTCCTGCATATTCGTCGAAAACCACGATAGGGTCACCATCATTGGTGCCGCTCCAGGGTCCTTCAAAACCTTCCCAAAGGGTTATCGTATGTGCCGGGCCGTATAATAAGTTTCCTTCCTTATCCCAGATAGCAAACCCATTGTTCACCATTTGCATATAATGATTCAAGCTTACATCGCCGTCTGTATCCGGAGGTGCCACACTGTATGTGTTATGAATGCCACTGAAGTTGTCGTTGATCTCCACATCAAACCTGTTTCTTCCCTGCTCTGATTGTAACACGGGATCAGGACCTTCAAGAACAGAAGCATTGATCAGTTCCTTATGAAAGTCAAATTTATTTGGTACCAACCTGTCTTTAAAAACACTTTTTATTTTTCCGAGGGGAATGGCTTTTGTTTCGCTCAATTTTTTCGACTTATCAAAATGGACGGCTTTGGATACCCGTGTAGGTGCATGTTTTTGGGCATAAGCACTTTGCGATACAATTGCGAAAATGAAAATAAAGGTTAATAAATGGATTTTCTTCATCGAATTTTTTATTGAATTAAAATGTTTTTTGGCGTGGACAAAAGTAATATAAAAAGTCTTATTAAATAAGACAACACAAAGGCTGAAGTCGTTGCGCCTTAAGATATAACAAATGATAATACTATTTTGTTTTCTTCGACCGGATCATCATTTCCAGCATATCCCACATTTCTTTGGGCACTTTTTCAAGCATATTGAACTGGCCTGCTCCCTGCAACCACTCCCCGCCGTCAATGGTGATTACTTCACCGTTAATATAGGCCGAATAATCTGATAATAAATAAGCCGCAAGGTTCGATAATTCCTGGTGTTCACCCACGCGGCGCAAGGGTACTTTTTTTGTCACATCAAATTTTTCTTTTAAGTCGCCTGGAAGTAACCTATCCCATGCGCCTTCTGTTGGAAACGGTCCGGGTGCGATCGCATTCAGGCGGATCTTGTATTTCGCCCATTCTACTGCCAGTGACCTGGTCATGGCTAACACACCACCTTTCGCTGCTGCCGAAGGAACTACATAGCCGCTTCCGGTCCATGCATAAGTGGTGATTATATTCAGGATGGTGGCCTGTTGTTTTTCTTTGATCCAGTATTTCCCAAAGGCAAGCGTGCAGTTTTTTGTGCCTTTCAACACGATGTCGATAATTGTGTCGAATGCGTTGGATGATAAACGTTCTGTGGGGCTGATAAAATTACCTGCTGCATTGTTCAGTAAAGCATCCGCTTTTCCGAATTTTTCAATGGTTTTTGACAACAGGTTTTCAACTTCTTCATAATGCCTGATATCGCAGGCAATGGGGAAAACATCGCCTGCGGTTTTTTCCACCAATTCACTCTTTGCCTTGTTGAGCTTCTCTATATTCCGGGATGTGATGACCACTTTGGCTCCGAGGGAAAGGAAATATTCCGACATGGATTTACCAAGGCCTGAACCGCCACCGGTTACTACGATTATTTTATCCTGAAGCTCTTTGTTCTTAAACATCGGATCTGAAAATGACATATACATGATTTATGAGGTGAATAAATTTGTGTATTCAAAGTTAAATTTAATTAGCATATAAACTTGCTGGAAAAAATAAAATGGCATTTTATCCAAAGAGCGGGTCAATGCTCAACGCAATGATCATGATCAAAACAAAGTAATTGATCCGCATAAAATAAAAGAAAGGGTTGAAATCTTCTTTTTTCGGGCTGAGCAAACGTGCAAAAACTGCAACGAGCCAGATGGCGGCTAGTACAATGGTAATTTTAAAGAAAACGGTACTTATTAATCCTGAAACGGGAATCATCAGTGCTGTAACTGCTGTTGCTGCCGTCCACATAAACGTGGCATTTTTAATCTGTTGCTTGCTGATCATCGATGTAATTGAAGGGTATCCGGCATCTTCGTATTCTTTTCCGTATTTCAGCATAAGCAACCAAAAATGAGGTACCTGCCAGATGAAAAAGAAGAAAGCCAAAACCAAAAGACGGGGATCGGATAATTGGCCACCACCAGCTACCCAGCCCACCATTGGAGGAATGGCGCCAATAATGCTTCCGGGAACTACTGCAAAGGCGGTCTTACGTTTTAGTGGTGTGTAAATGCCGTTATACCAGATGAGAGCCAGCAAGCCCAGCTGTGCAGCCAGAAAATTGCTTCCCAGATAAATGATATACGTTCCTAAGGCAATTTCAATTATGGCAATTATAAGCACCATACCCGGGCTGATCTTTCCAGAAGGAATGGGCCTGTTAGAGGTTCTCTTCATCAATATGTCTTTGTCCCTGTCCTGGAAATGGTTGAGTGCAGCGGATCCGCATGCCAGGATAAATATGCCCAATACAGGTAAAATTAATCCACTGTCGAAAGTGTTTTTGGCCAATACATACCCTGCAATAGTAGTTAAGGTTACAGCGAAGGTAATTTTAACTTTATTAAGTTCAATAAGTATTTGGACAGACTCTTTAATTGACATTTTATAATTATTTTAAAGTCTCAATATAGTCAATAATGATATTTATTTCATCATCTGAAAGTACATTGGCATAGGGTGTCATCAAGTTTGCCTGGTAACTTTTTACAATAGCCACATTTGGTTCTTTTATCGATTGAATCAGGTAATCGCGATCCACCACAATTTCCTTTTCTTCGCCATTGATTAAAACCGTTTCCTTCATGCCCATCACACCTTTAAAACTTGGTCCTACCAGGCGGGTGCCATCCTGTGTATGACATGATAAACAAGCGTTCTTCTTTAATAAGGTTAAACCGGGATGTTCATCGCTGGTGTCGGGCACAGCTTCCAGCCAAGCTTCATATTCGCTTCTGTCAACCACTTTGATCGTACTAAGCATATATGAATGCAATTGTCCGCAATATTCGGCACAAAGAATGTCATAGGTGCCTTTTATTTGTGCGGTGAACCACATCATTTTCTCATCACCAGGAACTACATCTTGTTTGATCCTGAATGCCGGTATGTAAAGAGCATGTAGCACATCTTTTGACGTGAGGTTTAGCTTTACCGGCTCGTCAACGGGTACAATTAATGAATCAGATGATTTTCCGTTCGGATATTCGAATGTCCATTTCCACATTTGCCCGATCGCACCAATTTCAAGTGCATTTTTAGGGGCTGTTAGCATAGGCCTATATCCTGTCCATCCATACCAAAACATCACAATTACAAGTATGGTAGGAATGACGGTCCAAACGATCTCGAGCTTATAGTTGTGTGAGATGTTGGTGGCTACCGGGTTGTTTTTCTTCCGGTATCGAAACAGAAAGTATACCATCACCGCTGTTATGCCCACAAGGAAAAAAATGGAAATTCCCAGTATCAGGTATAAACTAAAATCTACTCCTTCAACAAAATTTGAAGCATTCATACACAGTGTTTTATCTAGTTATATAATCAAGTATTACCATAATTAAAAAGAACACGAAAAGAGCCATTACCACTATCATCCATGCTGTGTATATTTTTGCATCATATTTTAAATGCATAAAATATAAAGCAACAGCCAGTGCTTTTACCGTGGCTATTAATAAAGCGGTTGCCACAGTGAGTGTTCTTAAATCAGCGCCAAAGGCAGAAATAAATACTGTCATGAGCGTTAATAAAATTAACGCCACCCAGGTGCCAAAATGTTCCGCATAACTGCTTATATGTTCGTTTGCAGAAGCAGTTTCTGCATTTTTTTCTTTTCCAGCCATTTTATTAATGTATTAAATAGAATAATGGGAATAAATAAATCCAGATAAGGTCGACAAGATGCCAGTATAAACCTGAGTTTTCGAGCAAGGAATAACGCTCTTTGGTTACTTTTCCTTTTTTGATCAGCCGAATGACAACAGCAATAAAAACACCTCCCACGATCACGTGCAAGGCATGCAATCCGGTCATAAAGAAATAGAGGTAAAAGTACAGGCGTTCTCCTAGAGGTAATCCATCGAAATGGTCCATGCCGGGAAATAATCCATGTTCAAATTTGGAGGTCCACTCAAAATATTTGATCACTAAAAAGCCCAGGGCCGCCAGTATTGTAACCCACGACAGTGTAATGGCCAGTTTAGTGTTTCCTTTTTGCAATGCGGTTATTGCCATCGCTATGGTCATACTACTTGTGAGGAGGACAATCGTGTTGATGGTGCCCATCCAGACATTCAATTCAAATGAAGCCAGCAGAAAGGCATCCTGGTTTAGATAGCGGTAGATCATGTAAACGAGGAAAAGTCCTCCAAATAGCAGTAATTCTGTAAGAAGGAATAACCACATACCCATTTTGGAAGCCTTCGCATCAAAGTTATGACCTGAATTTGGTAAAACAAATGTGTGTGAATCAGCCATATTTATCGTATTCTTTGTTGTTACTATTAAGTTTTAGCGATCAGCATTTTTAGCATTTGGATAATTATATGGGCCGCCATTAGGTAATTCAGGCATTTTGTCAAAATTGTGCAGCGGAGGAGGAGATGCTGTCTGCCATTCTAGTGTAATACCATGCCATGGGTTTGCAGATGCTTTTTTACCTTTTAATCCACCGACTAATAAATTAATAACCATTACGATGATTCCGGTTACCAATATCCATGAGCCGAATGTAGAAACCATATTCAGGTCATGAAACTCCGGCAGGTAATCATAATATCGGCGGGGCATACCTTTTAGTCCTAATATCAACATTGGAAAATAGGTAACGTTAAACCCAATAAAGAGCAGTGTAAAAGCCGTATTCGCCACTTTTTTATTGTACATCCTTCCCCACATTTTCGGAAACCAATAGTGCAAAGCACCAAAGAATGCAAATCCGGCACCGCCGAACATTACGTAGTGAAAGTGTCCTACTACAAAATAAGTGTCGTGCACATGAACATCTGCTGCCAAAGCACCTAAAACCAATCCTGTTAAGCCACCGATCAGAAAGTTAAAGATGAAAGCTAGCGCAAAAAGTAGTGGCACCTGGATATCGATAGAACCTTTATAAAGTGTAGCTACCCAGTTAAAAACCTTAACGGCAGTCGGAATGGCCACAAAGAAGGTCATGATGGAAAAAACAATGGCTGCCACACCGCTCATACCAGATGTGAACATATGATGTCCCCAAACAAAATACCCCACAAAGGCGATGGCCATACTTGAATAAGCAATGGCTTTGTAGCCGAAGATGGTTCGTTGTGCAAAAGTCGGGATGATCTCAGATACAATGCCCATAGCGGGTAGCGCCATGATGTATACCGCCGGATGCGAATAAATCCAGAATAAATGCTGGTACAAAATCGGATCGCCACCAATAGAAGGATCAAACAGGCCGATACCAAATACCCTTTCCGCCACGATCATCAGCAGGGTAATTCCGATTACCGGGGTGGCCAACAATTGAATCCAAGAGGTGGCATACAAGGCCCAGGAAAAGAGGGGCATCTGATTGAATCCCATACCGGGTGTCCGTAAGCGGTGGATGGTTACAATAAAGTTAAGTCCGGTTAAAATAGATGAAAAACCAAGTATAAAGGCTGCCAGCACCGACATGGTTACATTGGTACCTGTTTTCACACTATAGGGTGCATAAAAAGTCCAACCTGTATCAGCAGGGCCATCACCAAACACCAGTGTTGAAAGTGCAAATAGTGCACCAAGAATATACAACCACCATGAAAATAAATTCAGGCGCGGAAAAGCTACATCATCCGTACCCAGCATAATAGGCAGGAAGAAATTGCCAAAAACTGCCGGTACACTTGGAATGATGAACAAAAAGATCATGATCACACCATGCAGTGTAAAAACCTGGTTGTAAGTCTGCGCTTCGATAAGATCACGGCCAGGATTTAAAAGCTCAAGTCGCATTAAAACCCCCAATGCTGCCGCAACAAGAAAAAATATTCCTATGGAATAGAGGTATAATATTCCTATACGCTTGTGGTCGAGTGTGAATATCCATGAGAACAGGCCTTTTTTAGCCTGAAAAAAACTAGGTTGTTCAATAGCTGTTCCTGTCATATATTTATACTTTAGATGGTTCTTTTTTTCTTTTTCTATTGCTGATCACCAGCCCGATTAACAGAGCCGCTGCAATTAAAATGATGATGGAGCCTGATACTTTTGTAATATTGAAAACATACTTTTTACCTTCAGGATCATAGCTAAAACAATAGTTCAATACTTTATTAATAGTAGGGCCTGATTTTCCTTCGGCAGCCTCAACAATGGCCATTTTTAAGTCGAAAGGCAAAAAATAGGTGCTGCCATATAAGTACCTTGTTATTTTACCATCGGGACTTAACATTATCAATGATCCCGGATGGATGTATTCTTTGCCTTCTTTCTTTACTTTGAAACCGACATCATTAAGCAACTTACTGATGGTGATGCTATCACCGGTAAAAAACTTCCAGGCGTTTTCCTTGTCACCATGAGAGACCAGTTTGGTATATGTTTTCTTTTTTTTGTGCGCCAGTGGCGGCTTTTCCGTATGACTGAAACTTACTGTGAAAACCTGGTAATCTCTGCCAAGCTCTACATCGGTTTTATCCATTGCTTCGGCCAGACCGTTTAAAAGCGGGCTGCAAATACCCGGGCATTCATAATACACAAGGCATAAAACAGTAGGTTTGTCGATGGCCTCTTTGAGGTTTATTTCATTATAAAATTCATCTCTGAAGATGAGATCATCTGAGATGTATTCGTCGAGATGCTCATAGATGCCAAGTTCATTATCCGGTTCAGATTCCTGAGAAAAAGCCGAAATGCAGAATATGCTCGATAATAGCATGACAATAAAAAATGCTAAATGCTTCATATTTAGGTTGTAATATTTGGGTTAGCCTTTATTTTTTGGTTCGCTAATTTAGACTAAATATAAATAGGAATGATAAAATCCCGAAAAAATTATCAAAAAGGAGCTATTTTAGAATTGAAAATGAAAGCATTCCGGAAAGGGATGCAAAAAATATCCCGGTTCAGAAATAACCGGGATCATAATGTTTTTAATATTTTCTTAATACAGAATAACGCCTTTTGCTATAAAGGTATATTCCAGTTTAGATTCAGTAATGGCATCAATCTCGTCTTGTGTTTTTCCTTCATCTTCAGCTATGCGCTTAAGCATTTCCACAGGAATTTCATCATAAGTGGCCACGCCTTCAATTACAGCGGTTTTTCCTGCGGCATCTTTCGGGAGCAGAAATCCGTCATCTTTAAACGTGACATGTATGATTTCATCATTTGGAAGATGGAGATCCATCCAGCATCCTGACATCTGACAAACGGCAGCTACATCACCTGTCAATTTCACATTAACAGATTCCTTACCTTCTAACAATTCAGGAAGGCTCGCAACCGGAATGGCTGCATCATCGGTAATAACTTCACCAAAATTTCCAGTGGAAGATGCAGGAGCTACTGCAGTTTCGTGCTTTTCTTCATGCGATATTTTGTCATTCTGGTTGCAGCATGAACTAAAAATAACAAGTAGAGCAAATATGAATAAATAGAAAGTATTTCTCATATTAAGGCCTTACAATTTTAATGTCTTTCACTTCTTCAACTGTAATGGTGCCACCATCATTTCCCCATGCATTGAGCACGTAGTTGATAACATTCACCGCATCTTCGTGTGTATCAACCTGGAAAGGCATGGGCATATTATATGTAACACCATTTACCACCATTTCTTCATGCGATCCGTTCAACACCTGTCTAACAGCTCTTTTTTTATCGGCCATCAGGTAGTCTGAATCTTTAAGTGGTGGAAATGCATTGGGTATACCCAGCCCGGTAAGTTGATGGCAAGCCACGCATTTGGCTTTATAAATTTTGGCACCTTCCGGGAATTTAGCTTCTGCTTGATCATCCTGTGGCAAATATACCATGGAATTTTCTGTATTTGATGTATAGGTTTCTTTAAGATAACCATAAGAAGTAAATGCAGTTACGATCAAACTGCCAAGTAGTAAGATAATCGTTATTTTTTTCATAATTACACTTATTTTAATTGTGAATAATTTGTGTTAATGACAACAAGGGATGGTCTCTTTTCCAGTTTCCGAAGTAGAATGTTTCATCGTTTTCTCATGCGGTTGAAGCATTTTAGAAGGTGGACTTATGTAAGGAATGCCTAAAGATAAGCCCCTTAAAATGAATATAATACCTAGAATTATAATAAAAGCAGACACAACACCTTTAAACTTTTTTCTAATATTGGTTCCTATTAAATTTCCAACCACCGGTATCGAAGCCATAATAGGAATTGTTCCGATGCCAAAGATAATCATGTAAATGGCACCGTTAACAATATCGTTTGTATTTATTGCACCAGCAATTGCAACATAAACCAGGCCGCAGGGCAATAATCCATTTAACAATCCGATAACCAGCAGGGAAGGATAAGATGAAATACTGAATAATTTCCGAAACCTGCCTATCAGTTTTCCGGCAAAGCCGAAAAAGAAACGGTCAATATTTACCTGCCCTTTAAAAAGTACTGGGAATAATACGGAAAGTATAAGCACAATACCCAAACCAATAGATGCCCATTGTTGCAATCCCGCCATTTCGATGCCCTGTCCTAATAAACCGAAAATAACGCCCAGCATTGCGTAAGTTGCAACGCGGCCGGTATTATAAATAATGCTTCCGAAAAATTTATGAAACCAGGATTTATTTCCCAGAGGCAATGCCACCGCAATGGGGCCACACATGCCGATGCAATGCAAACTGCCAACCAAGCCTGTCATGAGCGCTGCTATGTATAAATCATTCATAATTAGTTAACAAAGAATTTTTTTTCAATATAAAAACCATCGGTGTTTTTAAACCAGTGCACTTTCATCACGTACAGGCCTTTTTCAAATTCATTGATAGGAAAATACATGAACCCTGCAGTGTCGGGTTGTATTTTTGAAGCAAAATCAAGCGATTGATCTGAAGGACGGAAAAAAACGATAGAACCTGAATCAGCATTAATAGGGGGCATGGAGATTACCATTTGGTTGTCTTTCCGGTTTATATTGAAATCATCACGATAGACACTTGCATTCTTTAACTCGTCAATACGGGTTTGATATTTGAGTCCTTTCGGGTAGTAGTCACGCTCCACCAGGTCTATGGTGTTTTGTGTACTAAAATACACCAATACAAAAATAAAGCCCATAAAAAGGATGATTGCGATTAGCAGTTTTGTACCCCAGTTCCATTTAATTTTATTTGCCATTCCTATTTCATTTTTTACATAGCCCTAAGGATTATCAAGGGCATTCGGACCTACAAAAGTACTCTTATATTCCTCAACTTTTTCATTGTTGCGGTACAATCCGATTATAATAGGCGTACTCGAACTGTTGAGTTGATCTTTACTGATAATCACCAGGAATGACCCTTTCCCAACTTCTCCTTTGTTAACCACCAGGTTTTCGCCAAGATATTTCACATTGCCCTGGTGTGATTCAAGTTTGAAATCTATATTTATCGGTTTGCGAATTTTATTTACAATATTGAAATTATAAATATTGCTGATGCTGTCTGCGCCGTATTCCTGGAATAATGAGCCCCTCGCACGCAAAATAGTAGCTTCGAAATCGCCCCTGATTACAAATAACCCTGCCACAAAAAAGATGAGAAGTGTGAGGACAACAGAATACGCGATTGATCGTGGATTAAATACTTTATGAGTACCCGTAGCAATACCTTCTTCCGAGTCGTAACGGATCAATCCCCGTGGTTTGTTTACTTTATCCATCGTGCTGTTGCAGGCATCCATGCAGGCTGTACAATTAATACATTCCATTTGGGTACCATTGCGTATATCAATTCCGGTAGGGCAAACGATCACACATTTGTTGCAATCAATACAGTCGCCTGCATTTGCATCCCGGTTTTTTGACAGGAGCATTCTTGGTTCACCTCTTTTATAATCATAACCCACAATAATGGATTTTTTATCGATCAAAACGCTCTGCAGCCTTCCGTATGGACAAGCGATTGTACACACCTGTTCGCGAAAGAATGCGAAAACAAAATAAAAAGCACCCGCAAAAAGTACCAATCCGGTAAAGCCTCCAAGGTGTGCCATCAAACCTTCCCTGAAATAATCGAAAAGAGCGTCAACACCAATTACGTAAGCAAGAAAAGTGAAAGCCGTGACCAAAGCGATCAGAAAGAAAATGGCATGCTTCAGTGTTTTCTTCGTAATTTTTTCTGTATTCCAGTTTTGCCTATCGAGCCGTTTTTGTGCTGAATAATCACCTTCAATCAAATACTCAATACGGCGGAATACGAATTCCATAAAAATTGTTTGCGGGCAAACCCAACCGCAGAATAAACGTCCGAATATGACCGTAAATAAAACAATAAAAACCAATAGGGTAATAAAAGTCAGCAGGATAAGATGGAAATCCTGTGGCCAGAAAATGACACCAAAAATGATGAATTTCCTTTCCATAATATTAAAAAGCATGATGGGCTCTCCGTTGATCTTGATAAATGGTCCTACGTAAAAAATTAAAAGCAAAAATGCAGCTAATACCCGTCGACGGCTGAAATATGCACCTTTTGGTTTTTTTGCATATACCCATTTTCGTTTTCCCTGGCTGTCAACAGTTGTTAAACTGTCCCTGAAATAGGTGGTTTCTTTGGTTTGTTTTTTATGATCCATCCTTATCGTAATTTATGGAATGATGTACCTATATAACTTATTGTCTTTGACCTAAAATTTCAGAAGCCGGATTTTATTCCGGCTTCTGATATACTGAAATTAAATTAAGCACCCATAATTAATATTCTTTTCCTTGTGGTGCTTTGGGTGTTGCGGGTGTAGATCCATGCAGTTCGACAAGAATGAAGCTGACCACTTCAAGCCTCTTTTGTTCAGAAAGTTGGTCTTTGTACGGAATCATACCTTTTTCTATCACACCTGTCTCAACTATTTTATAGAGGTCTTCAACGGTATTACCATGTATCCAGTAATTATCCGTCATATTGGGGCCAACCAAACCGCCACCATCTACAAGATGGCAAACGGCACAAATCTTATCCCAGGTGTCTTTCCCACTTGCCAGTGATGCTTCATCTTCCAGCACGATTATTTCAAAAGCAGCTGCGTCTTCTGAAGGTGCCGGTTTGGCATTTTCCGCATTCTCCATTTCATTGGCATATTCCCTGTATTGCACGAGGTCGTCAGAATTAAATACAAAAAGACGGATGCTATATACCACTGCAAATACAATGGTCAGATAAAAAAGCCATTTCCACCAGGGTGGCAGATCATTATCTAGCTCCCGAATGCCGTCATAATCATGATCTTTAATGAGTTTTTCATTTGTGAGGGTATCATATTCATAATCTTCATTATGCTGCTGATTTATATTTTCTTTAGCCATATTACAATTGTTTTTTAATTCAGGTTAAGTGATTTTCATCATTCAGATCATAGTCCTTATCCAATGGTAGGTTTTTCATTTCCTCTATATGTTCCTTATCTGCTGTCAGCACCATATAGCCAACCACGGTGAAAAATATAAAGAACAACAGCAAGGAAATGATCGGGTATATTTCTATGCCCGCTATTTGCTCCAATGTGTGAGATACAATCTTCATGATTTAATAATTATAGATTCGTTTACTTAATCATTATACACGTCGGTACCAAGTCGTTGTAAATATGCTATTAAAGCGATGATCTCTTTATTGTCATCTACTTCAATACCACTTGAACGCAATCCCCCGGCTATTTTAGCAGCTTGCTTTTGTAAATCAGCCACTGATTGTTCAGCAAATCCTTCAGGGTAGGGTACCCCCATTTGTTGCATCACTTCAATCTTCTTTTGTGTTGTGGATATATCCAGCACATTTTCAGCCAGCCAAGGATAGGGTGGCATGATTGATTCAGCATTTAACTTTTGCGGATCGACCATATGGTTGAAATGCCACGAATCGGGCTTGTAATTGGGCAATGATTTTACGCCAATTCTGGCCAAGTCAGGTCCGGTTCTTTTGGAACCAAACTGGAACGGGTGGTCAAACACTGTTTCCCCCGCTTTGGTGTATTCACCATATCTTTCTGTTTCACTACGGAAGGGCCTGATCATTTGAGAGTGGCATGTATAACAACCTTCTCTTATGTAAATGTCCCTTCCTTCAAGTTCGAGCGGTGTATAAGGTTGTACACTGCTTATGGTGGGCACATTTGTTTTCACCAGATACATGGGAACAATCTCGATCAAACCACCGATTAATATAGCAACGAGAGCTAAAACGGTAAACTGAATCGGTTTACCTTCCAGTTTCCTGTGCCAACCTTCTTTTTTGTCTGAATGAGCTTTTTCTATTGCAGGCGCTTCGTCTTCTTCATAACGGATGAAACTACCAGAAGAAGAGGTCTTCACAATATTATATACGAACAGCAACATTCCGATAAAGTACAATGTGCCACCGAATGCCCTCAGGTAATACATGGGTAATATTTGTGTAACTGTCTCAAGGAAGTTAGGATAAGCAAGGTATCCGTCAGCAGTAAACTCTTTCCACATTAATGCTTGTGTAAAACCGGCAAAGTAAAGTGGAATTGAAAAGAATAACATACCCAGTGTAGCAATCCAGAAATGCGTATTTGCCAGCTTAACAGAGAATAATTTCGTATTGAATAAACGCGGTACCAGCCAATATATCATACCAAATGTCAGCATACCATTCCAGCCGAGCGTTCCGATGTGAACATGTGCGATGGTCCAGTCGGTAAAGTGGCTTAAAGCGTTTACGGATTTTAGTGACAGCAAGGGACCTTCAAATGTCGCCATACCGTATGCTGTGATCCCTACAACCAGCATTTTCAATACAGGATCTTCACGTACTTTATCCCAGGCACCTCTCAATGTGAGGAGTCCGTTTATCATACCACCCCAGGATGGGGCTATCAGCATGACTGAAAAAACCACACCGAGTGCCTGTGCCCAGTCAGGAAGCGCTGAATACAAAAGGTGGTGAGGTCCTGCCCAGATATAAAGAAAGATTAATGCCCAAAAGTGAATAATGGACAATTTATAGGAGTATATGGGCCTGTTTGAAATTTTAGGAACAAAATAATACATCAGGCCTAAATAAGGCGTGGTTAAGAAGAATGCTACCGCATTGTGACCATACCACCACTGTACCAGTGCATCCTGAATACCTGCATAAACAGGATAACTCTTCCAAATGCTAACCGGGATTTCAACGTTATTGGTAATGTAGAGTACGGCAACTGTAACCCAAGTTGCAATATAGAACCAGATGGCTACATAGATATGTTTCACCCTTCTTTTAAGGATGGTTCCGATCATATTCACACCAAAAACTACCCAGATGAGTACGACAGCGATGTCGATTGGCCATTCGAGTTCGGCGTATTCTTTTGAAGATGTAAAACCAAGAGGTAAAGTAATGGCGGCAGCCAGGATGATAATTTGCCATCCCCAGAAATGAATGTTGCCAAATAGTTTACTGTACATCGGTGTTTTTAGCAGCCGGGGCATTGAGTAGTACACGGCGGTAAATATGCCATTACCCACAAAAGCGAAAATGACCGCGTTTGTATGCAGTGGCCTGATTCGTCCAAAGGATAGCCATGAAATTGAACCACTCATATTTGGGAAGATCAACTCAAAAGCTGCAGTTAAACCGACCAGCATACCTATAACGCCAAAAACTATCGTGGCGAACAGGAACATTTTGGTGAGTCTGTTGTCATACGTAAATCTTTCTAACTCCATAAGCTAAATTTATTGATTGTTTAATGATTCTTCACCATCATTACTTTCTGTGTCTTTGGTAGTTTTTTCTTCCTTGTTCCCGTCATCACTTTTTTTTTTACAGGTTTGGCATCGTCAAACAGCATCCTGATGGCTGGTGAATATGTATCGTCGTACTGACCGCTTTTCACCGCCCATATAAATCCTGCTAAGAAGCTTCCTGCTACAATAATCCCAATAATGATAAGAAGAATGATAACCGACACGAAAGTTGTAATTTGGTTTTTTTGATTGGCACCAAATATATATAAAATATATGTAAAGATTGGTATATGAATTGTTTTTTTTACCCGGTGATATCAACAGTATGACCTGTTATTTTTTAACAATACCAATACCCCTCGAAGTATAGTTAACCATGAATGTAGCAAAAGCTACCACACTAATGGAGCTTAACGGCATAAGGATAGCCGCAATAAGTGGTGAAAGCGTGCCTTGTACCGCGAAATAAATACCCACCACATTGTAAAGAAACGAAATCACAAAGCTAATTTTAACGATATTGAGTGAAGTTTGGGTGTAATTGATAAAGCGGTCGATCATGCTAAATTTAGAAGATTCAATAATACCGTCGCAAGCCGGGGAAAAGCTGTAGATATCACCTGCAATAGTCAATCCAACATCACTGTGCATTAAGGCTCCGGCATCATTCAATCCATCGCCTACCATAAGCACTTTTCTGCCTTCTTTTTTCAGCTTTTTCACAAAAGCCATTTTATCTGTCGGGCTTTGGTTAAAAAATAATTGCGTATCAGAACCAAAAATAGGCGTGAGGTTCTTTTTTTCGGCTTCATTATCGCCTGACAGAAGAAAAAGCTGGTAACTATTTTTTAAGTTGTCAATTACCTGTTTCAAACCTTCGCGGTAGCGGTTTTCAATTTTGAAATAACCTTTAATGTGCTGGTCAATGAAAACATACACGTTTGTGGAATCTACATCCACATCATCCTTTCCGGTGACGAATTTTTTT
>SWBW01004828.1_pt1 | contig 21710 bp, 17 predicted proteins | sample 4693041 | NCBI WGS metagenome assembly SWBW01 (sample SAMN10267271, study PRJNA491770) | bioreactor metagenome | isolation source: DHS bioreactor inoculated with marine methane seep sediment | place: Japan: Omine Ridge, Nankai Trough | collected 2006-05-06 | reverse complement strand
GTCAAACCAGATATCAAGGAAATCTAGCGCTTTTTTAATTCTTCGATATAAGTTGAAAGCAATAATTGAGCAGCTTCGTAAGGATTGATTTCGGCGTTGAGTATTTGTTGCTCGTAATTTTTGATTAGTGGCTTGATGGTTTGCGAATTGAAGAATCCTGATGTCAGTCCCTGCTCAATGCCTTCTTTTAGAATGCCAAGTGATTGCTCGTTTCTTAACTTTTTGAAATAGCCATTTTCCTTTGTAAGTAATATAAATTCTTCGATGGTTGCCCAAACATCCGCCAATCCTTTATTATATAATGCGGAAGCGGTCAGCACTTTGGGGGTCCAGCCGTTTGGCAATGCCGGAAACAAATGCAGGGCATTTTCAAAATCTCTTTTGGATAGATCTGCTTTTTTCATATTGTCTCCATCCGCTTTATTGATCACGATAAGGTCAGCCATCTCCATGATACCGCGTTTAATCCCCTGCAATTCATCACCACCACCCGAAAGCATTAACAGCAGAAAGAAATCCACAATTTGCGAAACTGCGGTTTCTGATTGGCCTACCCCAACGGTTTCAATGATAATAATATCAAAACTGGCCGCTTCACACAAAATGACGGCTTCTCTGGTAGCTCTTGCCACACCACCCAAGGTTCCTGAGCTGGCTGATGGCCTGATGAATGCTGAGTTATTTGTCGACAAAGCTTCCATACGGGTTTTATCTCCCAAAATACTGCCTTTGGTTCGGGTACTGCTCGGATCGATGGCCAACACAGCGATTTTATGTCCTTTTTCGATCAAATTCAATCCTAACGATTCAATGAATGTGCTTTTACCGGCACCCGGAACGCCTGTAATACCCAATCTGATCGAATTACCGGAGTGTGGTAAGCAACGATTGATCAACTGGCGGGCAATCTCAGCATCATCAGCAAGTGAACTTTCAATCAATGTAATGGCACGTCCCAACATTGATCTTTCATGGTTTATGATACCCTGATAGAAATCATCGACGGTAGGTTTAACCTTCTTAAATTTTTGAAGGCCCGCAGCTAATATCGGATTCACCTGTGAAGGCTGATCTATTCCTTTCTGAACGTTTAAAGCACTTTTTTCCGGATTCTCTTTTGGCATGAACTGCAAGCTTTCTTGCAAAGATATGGAAAAGGAATCGCTTTCAATCCGGACTGTTTTACTATTTCCACATTAAATATCATATTCAATAAAATAAATATTACATTTACATTTTCAATTTTTTCCACTCAATATCAATCAGATGACCAAGATAACCCGGACTTTTGACGTGCTTACAAATGCCGAAGAGAATTTTAATTATGAAGTAGCCCTTTCCGTAAAAAGAAATGGAAAGTGGGAAAATTTCAGCACTGCTGAATACCGAATACATGTAGATAATTTCAGCTTGGGATTATTGGCTATGGGCTTTGAAAAAGGTGATAAAATTGCCTCTGTAACTAACAACCGTCCCGAGTGGAACTTTATTGATTTCGGTATGTCGCAGATTGGATGTGTGCATGTGGGTATCTATCCAACCATAAGTGAAACTGAGTACCTTCATATTTTATCGCATTCTGATGCAAAAATTTTAATCGTTTCTGATGCCGAGCTTTTCGAGAAACTCAAACCGGTATTTGATAAAACGGACAACTTAAAAGAAATCTACACCATTGATAAAGTAAAAGGAGCTAAAAACTGGAAAGAGATTTGTGAATTGGGCGCTTCCAAAGAAAAAGAATTAAGGCCAATGCTTGAAAAACGGCGGGATGATGTACAACCTGACGACCTCCTCACCTTAATTTATACATCAGGCACCACAGGTTTATCAAAGGGTGTGATGTTGACCCATAACAATGTGGTGAGCAATTTTACACTTGCTTATCAATTTTGTGAATACCTGAAACCCGGCGACAGGGCATTAAGTTTTCTCCCGCTTTCGCATGTGCTGGAGCGTGTTGGGAATTACCTATGGCAAGCCAAAGGCCTGGTCATTTATTATGCTGAAAGATTGGATACGATTGGCGATAATATGAAAGAGATCAAGGTGAATACCTTTATTACAGTACCTAGGGTTTTTGAAAAAGTGTATGACAAGATCATTAACAAGGGCCGTGAATTACCAACTGTCAAAAAAAATATTTTTTTCTGGGCAGTTAAGGTAGGCGACAAATATCATCCGGACCCAAAGAAAAGAAGCTTTTTATACAACTGGAAGCTTTCAATAGCTAACAAACTAATCTTTAGCAAATGGCGCGAAGCGTTAGGTGGTGAGCTAAAAGGGGTTATTTCGGGAGGTGCCGCTTTACAACCCCGTTTGGCTCGTATTTTCTGGGCAGCTCAAATAATTGTACAGGAAGGTTATGGATTAACAGAAACTTCACCCATTATTTCGGCCAACAATTCCTATTTCCCATGGATCAAATTTGGAAGTGTAGGCGTGGTGCCCAAAGAAATTGATGTAAAGATTGCCGATGACGGCGAAATACTTGCCAAAGGCGAAAACCTGATGAAGGGTTATTATAAAAATCCTGAACTTACAAAAGAAGTGATTGATGAAGATGGCTGGTTCCATACAGGTGATATTGGTGAATTGGACGAAAACCGGATGCTGACGATCACTGACCGTAAAAAAGAAATATTCAAACTATCGGGGGGCAAATACGTAGCTCCGCAGCAGATTGAGAACAAGTTCAAAGAGTCGCAGTTTATTGACCAGATCATGGTGATTGGCGAAAACGAGAAATTTACGGCTGCTATCATAGTGCCCGATTTTGTATTCCTGCACAACTGGTGTTATTTGCACAAGGTAAAATTTGTGGATAACACAGACCTGGTCAAACATCCGAAAATTTTGGCGAGATACCAGGAAGAAGTGGACAAATACAATGAATCGCTGGGGCAGGTTTCGAAAATTAAGGTATTTAATCTTGTAAGCGAAAGCTGGACACCGGAAAGTGGTGATTTGTCGCCTACTCAAAAACTCAAGCGCAAGGTATTGATGAACAAATACCGCAAGCTGATTGATAAGATCTACGAAAAGAACTAATCCGTCTTGACTTGCATTACTTTCAAAAAGCCATAATTTTGTAATTGAATTACTCTCCGTAGCTCAGTTGGCAGAGCAGCTGACTCTTAATCAGCGGGTCGAAGGTTCGAGCCCTTCCGGGGAGACTTGACTTATGGAAAATAACAAAATATTACTAAAAACACATATCCAATGATACGAAAAATAAAAATAATATCCCTGATTGGCCTTATGCTACTGGCTTCTATACAAATAACACAGGGACAGGTGCTGCTTTCACTGATTTTTGGTGATAAACTGAATTCAGGAAAGGTGGAGTTTGGTATGAATGGCGGATTCAATCTCTCATACATTCGTGGCATCCATGAATCAAAAGGGCAGAACAACTGGGAGTTGGGCTTCTATTTCGACATTCTTTTGAAAGAGAAATCACCCTGGTATCTTGCTACCGGTGTTTATATAAAGTCAAATGTGGGTGGAAGAAATATACCACTGGATTTTGCGGGTAATCGCGTAATTAACGATTCGGTTTATAATGGATTTGTGAATGCTAAGGGAAGCGTAGAAAAAAAATTCAACACTTTTTACGTGCCGCTTAACCTCAGGTATTTGTCAAAATCCGGCTTTTTTATCGAAGGCGGTGCCCAGATAGGTTTGGTATTTAAAACCCACGATGTTTACGGTGCAGAAGTTGACGGCAATGATCTTACCTATAAAGTGACCAAAGGCGTTCGCAATAACGGATTATATAAATGGTTTGATGGGGGTATTGACGGTGGTATTGGTTACAAGTCGAAAGGAGCGTTGGGCTGGAAACTTGGGGTTTGGTATTATGTGGGCTTAACCAATATTTATAAAAACGACCTCGGCCCGAAAGCCTATAATTCTTCCATGTATGTATTGGCGACCATACCGATCGGCAAAAAGAAAGCTGAGAAAGCAAGAGCTGAAAAAGCCGCAGCGGAGGCCGCTAAAATCAATTAATCGCATACCTGGTACCTTATTTGGAAACGGATTAATGTCTTAATATTCTTCCAGGTACCAATCTGTAAATTTTTTCAAACCTTCATCCAAAGGTGTAAATGGCTTATATCCGCAATAAGCTTCTAGTTTGGTAGTATCAGCAAAAGTGGTTAACACATCCCCTTTTTGCATGGGAAGCATAACCTTTTCTGTTTTTTTTCCCAGTATTTTCTCCAGCACTTCAATAAAGTGAAGCAATTCGACAGGACTGGAATTTCCGATATTAAACACGCGATGCGGCACCGGATCGTCAGGTATGATTTGCAGCACGTTAATAATGCCTTTTACTATATCGTCAATAAAAGTGAAATCGCGTTTCATCTGCCCGTTGTTGTAGACCTTGATGGGTTCATTATTCAGAATGGATTTGGTGTATTTAAAATACACCATATCGGGTCGGCCCCAGGGACCATAAACCGTAAAAAACCGTAAGCCGGTCATCGGAATTTGATACAGATGGCTATAGGCATAAGCCATTAATTCATTTGATTTTTTGGTAGCAGCATATAAACTCGCGGGTTTGACTACTTCATCATTTTCCGAGTAAGGCACTTCCGTATTATTTCCATATACACTCGAGCTGCTGGCATACACCAGGTGCTTCAGATTTGCACTGCGGCACGCTTCAAGGATATTTAAAAATCCAATAATATTATTATCAATGTAGCTTTCCGGATGATCCACACTATACCTTGCTCCCGGCTGGGCTGCCAGGTGTATGATGCTATCGAAAGTATTTTGTGCAAACAATACCGTCATCTGATCTTTATTATCCACATGCATTTTCATAAAGCGGTACTCCGGATACAAATCGCTTTTAGCATACGCTGATGATTTGATATCGGCTTGCTTTATGCCGCATTGCTGCAGGCGCTTTATTTTCAATTCGGGGTCGTAATAATTGTTCATGCTATCAATGCCTGTAACCTTGTATCCTGATTGAATTAAACTGATGGTGGTATGAAAACCAATAAAGCCCGCGGCACCTGTTACCAATATATGTTTCATAAATGCTGATAAAGCGCCAAAGTTACGCATATGGCTATATATTTGCATAAAATCTGATACTTAATATTGAATGAAAAAGCTTTCACTCGTCATTTCTGTATTTAATGAAGCGGAAAATATGGCCCCTTTAGCCGCACAAATTAACGAGGCGCTAAAAGGATATGATTACGAAACCATTTTTGTGGATGATGGTTCTTCTGACAATACGGTAAAACTCATCAAAGAATTGAAGGATCCCAATATCCATCTTATCGAATTAAAAAGAAATTATGGCCAGAGTTCGGCATTGGCAGCAGGCATTGATTATGCCTCAGGCGAATATATTATTACCCTTGATGGCGATTTACAAAATGATCCGTCCGATATACCGGCCATGGTAAAAATGGCTGAAGAAGGTGATTGGGATTTGGTGGCCGGCATTCGAAAAAACCGCCAGGATGGAATGCTGATCAGGAAATTACCCTCCATTATCGCCAATTCCATCATCCGTAAGTCGACGGGTATAAAAATGAAAGATAATGGCTGTGCCCTTAAAGTTTTTAAAAGCGACATGGCTAAAAGCCTAGGCCTTTATGGCGAAATGCACCGTTTTATCGCAGTACTCGCCGCGCTGGAAGGCGCTACTATAACACAAACCCATGTGAAGCATCATGCACGGATACACGGTAAATCGAAATACGGTTTGTCAAGAACATTTAAGGTAATCAGCGACTTGATTTTGCTTCTTTTCTTTAAACGTTACATGCAAAAACCCATTCACTTTTTTGGATTCTGGGGATTGTTATTGTTCGGTATCGGCCTCATTGTCAACCTTTACCTGCTCATAATAAAACTATTTGGCGAAGACATCTGGGGCAGACCATTGCTTATTTTGGGGATATTACTGGTGCTGTCAGGTTTTCAAATGATTACCATTGGTATTATCGTCGAGTTTCAGATGAGAACGTATTACGAATCGCAAAATAAAAAACCTTACCGTGTGAAAAATGTTTTTAGAAGTGAGCAAGCGAACTAAAAAATTACTTACCACAATTATCAAGTTTGGGCTTACCGCAATAGCGCTTTATTTTGTATTTCAAAAAATTGAATTCTCAAATGTGCTGGCTATCTACAAACAATCCAATGTCGCATACCTGATACTGGCTTTGCTGTTTTTCATTGCCTCCAAAGTGCTTTCCGCTTTCCGTTTACAATTCTTTTTAAAACAAGCCGGCGTGGTTATTTCAAATTGGCTGAACATAAAACTTTATGTGCTCGGCATGTTCTACAACCTCTTTTTACCGGGCGGCATAAGCGGCGACGGATATAAAATTTATGTGTTACAAAAAAATTACAAAACCAGCACAGGCAAACTTTTTGGAGCAGTGTTAACAGATCGGATTTCAGGAATGAGCGCCCTGGCCATTTTGGCGCTTATCATATTTTCGTTTCATACCGTGCCTGTTCCCTGGCATACATTTGGTTTTATACTCGTACCAATGGTCTTGCTGGGACTATATTTTTTCATGAAGTGGTTTTACAGATATTTTCTTCCGGTTTATTCGGTTACATTGTTCTTCTCAATAGGAGTACAACTTCTTCAACTATTGTGCGCCTGGATGATTGTAATGGCACTGGGCGAAACCCAGCAGGTTTGGTCGTATCTGCTGGTGTTTTTAATATCTTCCATCATGGCTATTTTACCGATTTCTATTGGGGGCATGGGTGTCAGGGAGCTTACCTTTTTATATGGTGCCAAAATATTGGCTATAAATGCCGATTTAGCCGTAAGCGTCAGCCTGATGTTTTATATTATCACAGCAGTTGTTTCCTTTATAGGTATAATCTATGTGGTCAGGCCAATTCGATTTAAAACGCGACAATATTAGTTTTCAGAAAAGTTGATACATTGCCTTAAATTTTATAATGGCATATTCTATATATGATGTCTTTTTAATAAAATATTTCCTGTATATTTGAGCTTCCAATTAAACAACAAAACCATTAACAGCCTTTTTGTTAATTGATGAAAAACGTACTTTTTACTATTATTCTATCCTTCATAGTCTATTCACTCTTTGCCGATAGCCCGGATAAAAAAGGAGTAATCAAGGGTGTTATACGTGATTCTATCACGAGCCAACCGGTTGAGTTCGCTACCGTTGCGGTGTACAAATCAAATGATCAAACCCTTATTGACGGGGCTATTACAGGCGAAACGGGAGACTTTAAAATAACCAAACTTGAAAATGGCAATTACGACCTGGAAATTACATTTATAGGATATAAAACCAAACGTTTAAAAAACGTTTATATAAATGGCAATAACACGCTTGAGCTCAACGATGTTTTCATCAGCATGACGGCTGAAAACCTAAAAGAAGTTGAAATAACCGCAGGCGTGCCGTCCATTGAATATCAGATTGATAAAAAAGTAATTCATGTTGATAAACAGATTGCAGCCACAGCAGGCACCGCCGTTGATATTCTGGAAACCGTACCTTCAGTAAGCGTGGACGTAGAAGGGAATGTAACATTACGAGGCAGCTCAGGTTTTTCGGTTTTTATTGATGGCAAACCGTCCATTTTGGAACCCAATGAAGTGCTTCAGCAAATACCAGCTTCAGCCATCGCCGATATTGAAATTATCACCAATCCTTCCGCCAAATATGATCCGGATGGCACAGCGGGCATCATCAATATCATTATGAAAAAAATCAAGCTGGAAGGGTTTAATGGTATTGTAGATGCTAATGTAGGTAGGTATGGTACATTTGGCGGTGACTTCCTGCTCAACTACCGGAAAAATGCTGTGAACATATACCTAGGTGCCGATTATAACAAGCGTGTCGATCCTGGTATGACAGAATATGAACGAATCACTATTGATACAGCAGCGCGGGATACAACCACCACTGTTGCAAAAGGCGATTTTGAAAGCATCAGGTTATCGTGGCAGGTACGTGGAGGTATTGAAATTGATGCAGGCGACAATGATTATTTTAATATTGGCATCAGGTACGGACATAGGGAAAGAACCGGCACAACCACACGAAATTACGACGAATGGGTAACTCCGGGAGATTTCCATCACCCATACATTAGCAATGAAACATCGGAAAGAGGAGGTGATTTTTATTCCGCCACGCTCGATTACCGGCATACATTTAAAAAGCAAGGACACAACTTGTCAGCCCAGTTTATTTACGACCACAGAGACTCCAGGGAAATGAATACCAACGAGCTGCAGCAAATGACCTATACGATTCAAAGCGCCCAAAAATCAACCGAAGAAGGTCCGGCAGAGCGTTTTCGAATAAAAGCAGATTACACCTTACCCATTGGAGAAAACGACAAATTTGAAGCAGGTTATCAAAGTCGGCTTAGTAAATCGGAAGATGCCAATAATTTATACAATTATGACGTGGATACAGACGAATTCGTTTTGATCCCGGAATATAGTAATACAACCAGTTATGATCATAACATTCATGCAGTGTATGCTATGTATGCGGGCGAAGTGAAAAGTTTTGGCTATCAGTTGGGTCTTCGGGGAGAATACACCTATCGATTTATGGAATTGATTAAAACCGGGGAAACATACACGCTTGACAGGATGGATTATTTTCCTACTGTCCACTTATCGTATAACTTTCCAAAAGATCATATGTTGATGACCAGTTATACTCGCCGTATCGACCGGCCCAGGGGCTGGTACCTCGAACCATTCATCACAGTTCAGGATGCCTACAACCTCAGCCAGGGAAACCCTGAATTACTGCCAGAATACATTGATTCGTACGAATTGAATTACCAAAAACGATTTAACAGGGATTTTATATCTTTCGAAACCTATTACCGTGTAACCCACAATAAAATTGAAAGAGTAAGCAGCGTGTATGAAGAAAATATTTTGCTTCACACCTATGAGAATGTGGGTAAAGATTATTCGCTGGGCGGAGAACTTATGATTGGTGTTGACATTTTCAAATGGTGGCATGCCGACATTATGGGCAACCTGTATTATTACCAGATAAAAGGTGAGATATACAATGAATCATTTGATAATACAAGCTTAAACTGGGGTTCGAGATTTAATAACTCATTTAAAGTAGCCGAATTTACCAATATTCAATTGACCGGAAATTATGTAAGTCCTTCGGTTTCGGCACAAGGGAAGCGATATGGATATTATATGGTGAATGCCGCTGTGAAACAGGAATTCTTTAAAAGAAAGCTTTCTCTTACATTGTCAGCCCGCGATTTATTCGGTACCGCAGTTTTTGAATCGATTGATGAAGGACCTTATTTCAGCAACTATTTTTACGCAAAAAGAAATGCACCTATGGTATCCTTATCGGTTTCATTCAAAATCAATAATTATAAGATCAAAAGAAATCCGACCAGCGAAGGTTTTGATACTGACGAAGAGTTTTAGTGTCGAAAGGCCAATTTTTGAATATCTTTTTATTATTTCCTCAATTTTACTTTCTTTTCTTATTTAGTTAAATCATTGATTATCTGATTTATAAAAAATAATTGGGCGTTTTTGTTTATTTATTTTATGTTTTTATTAAACAAAATCGTGATTGTGAATGTTTATATCGCTGTAAACACTTAAACATAAAATTAAAACAAAAAAATCATGAAAACTATTAAAAACTTTAACTACGTAATTTTACTGGCCCTCGCAGGTCTCTTTATGATCACCTCTTGTAACAAAGATGATGATACAACCCCACAAAATATGCCCGAAGCAGATAAAAGCATCGTGCAGATTGCCACCACAACAGACGATTTCAGTATTCTGACAGATGCGCTTGTGAAGGCGGATCTTGTTTCAGCCCTTGAAGACGCTGGCCCTTACACGGTTTTTGCACCAACGAACGCTGCTTTCAACATGCTATTTAATCAATTGGGCGTAAACGGCATTCAGGATATTCCTGCCGAAACGCTGAAACCCATCTTATTGTATCATGTAGTTGCTGCGCAAGCGCAATCAACTGATATTTCAACCGGTTACTACGAATCTTTAAACACAAGTTCGGCAGACAACAAAGCAGTTAAACTGTACATTCAGGCAGACAGCCAGAAAGCCGCATTAACCCGTGGAACTGATGCAGAGACTGGCGAAATTAAGTCTAAATTAGCTCAACGTGTAATGATCAATGGAAGCACCAGTGTAGTTACCGCTGATGTAAGAGCTTCTAACGGAATTATACATGTGATTGACAAAGTTTTACTGCCTCCAACAGTTGTTGACTTTGCTATCTCCAATCCATCTTTCAGCATATTGGTTGAAGCAGTTGTAAAAGCAGGTTTGGTTGACGCGCTAAGTGCAGCAGGTCCTTTCACAGTATTTGCTCCCACAAATGATGCCTTCGAAACCCTTTTCGCTCAACTGAATGTATCGGGAATTGCTGACCTTTCTGCAGAAGCGCTAACGCCAATTCTGTTGTACCACGTGCTTGGTGATAATGTGATTTCATCAGAAGTGACAAAAGGTAGTGTATCTACTTTAAACACCGAGGCTATGATCGATATTGACATCATGAACTCAAAAGTAATGCTTAACGGAAACACCACTGTGGTAGCTGTAGATGTGCAGGCAGCAAATGGTGTGATCCACGTAATTGATAACGTACTACTCCCATAAACTTTTCATAGGTTTGTTTTTGGTTGAGCCATCTTCTTCGGAAGGTGGCTCTTTTTTATTCAATTACTTTTCTTTCTCTTAGATTGTATTTCCTTCCTGCCCCTAGCAAATAAAATCTTTCGCTGCCTTCAGGCAATATTTCAATCTCAGGTCGTTCAATCGACCAGTCTTCTTTGTCTCTGATAAATCGGCACACGGTACCATCGTATACGGCAACAAAACTTTCACCAATAACTTCAAATTCATCACCATGAACAACTATGGCCGTATTCTCATCCAGGCCAATGCCTAATAATTCGGGGTGTGTTGCCAGTATTTCCAATATATCGAACTGCCTGTTCAACGCCAGCAAATGCTGATCGATGGCACAATGGGTTAGAAATCCTAACCCTTCTTCATGATCACCCATCATTACCACATTTGTTTTTGTATCACCACGAACCAGGTAAGACCCCTGTATGGAAGCCCCTGCAGAACTACCTCCGATAACACCACCCCTGTCCAGCAATTTGAACAATTCTTCATGTGTTTTTGTGTTCAAGTAGGCATCAGCCAGCCGCCATTGCCTGCCACCACTGAACCAAACACCTTCAGCATTTTGAATGGGTGCATAGAATTCTTGTGTGTTGGCCTCTTCCCGATTTCTGGTATGCAACACGGCAATATTATTGAATCCATTATCTTTAAACCGTTCTTTTGTTCTCTCAATGCCATTTTGTTCTATTAAAAACTCGTCATTGCCTGCCGTTGGAATAATAACGATAAGCGCATCCGGTCCCCCGGCCAATGCCATAAACCTGGCATAAATGGAGCTGTCTGATAAATTCCCGCCAACAATGATGAGGTGTCCGTTTTGTGGACCCGTTGTAATTCCTTTTAGGCTTTCCTGGCAATAACCCAATTGAGTGAATATTAATAATAAAATAAATGGAAATAGTTTCATGATTCTTCATTTAATAGTGGCTCTAAGGTACGTAATTAGTTATTGTACGATAACTCAATTCACCTTGAACTGACTTGATGCTTTTTTACTACATTTGGGCCTTCAGGTCAACATTGACCAATGAACTTCATCAACTAAACAAAGAAATTATGCATCCCATCGTCAGAAATATTTTAGCTGTAATTGCCGGTATTATTGTTGGAAGCGCTGTAAACATGGGCCTTATCATGATCAGTGGCTCCATCATTCCACCTCCCGAAGGAGTGGATCCAAGTAATATGGAAAGCCTGAAATCTTCCATGCATTTATTTGAAGCCAAACATTTTATTTTCCCATTTTTAGCGCATGCTTTGGGGACACTTGCGGGTGCTTTCCTGGCTGCACTGATTGCTGCTAGTCATAAAATGAAATTCGCTTTAGCCATTGGTATCTTCTTCCTTATTGGCGGTATTGCCAATGTCTTTATGCTTCCATCACCTGTTTGGTTTACCATATTGGACCTGGCAGTCGCTTACATTCCGATGGCCTGGCTGGGCAGTATGATGGCCAGCGGTACTTGCAGGAAGTAGGTTATTTTGATGCTACTGGCGTTCCGGTTAGTTGTGCGTAAAAATCTTTATCGGATGAAAATCCGGGAAATGGAACGTCCCAGGAATCATACACCAAACTCACAATTTCAATCAGTTTCTCTTTTGTAGTTTCTAAAGTTTTTGGCTCGTAGCAGAAGCTGATAATGGCAACAAATAGCATGATGCTTAATGCAAAAGTAATTGTTCTTGTATTCATAGCGTTTGTTTAATGGTGGCGTTAAACTACAACAAGATCAGGAATACTTTTGTTAAACATCTGTTAGTTAACATTATATTAACTTTTAATAGTAATGCGAAAAATCTTTTAAACCTGGGTATAAAACTGGCATAAATGAATACTTGCGCCAGTTTGGGTGATTGGCGAAAATAGCAGCTGAATTTAAACTCCTTTTCTTTGTATAAGGTTTTTTAGTTATCGGGAGCCGGAATAGTTATCGTGAATTGATAAGTTTTATCATTTTCTTAAAGCAAAATTGGCTTAAGGAGTTAAAGAGGTAACTATTTCTTTTTTTCTTCCTTGTTTAATAAGAGCTGGCACAAAGAAAATGGATGTTAACCAGAGAACCCCAGCGAACAATGGTAGAATAAAAGAAGGATCGTTCACCCCTGTTATATCTTTCACCCACTCATAAGAAGCATTGCTTGATCCATGAAATAGAATCATTACTATGAGACTTCCTTTTGTTTTATTAAATAAGTATACAATTACAAAGATAACGGGAGTTGAAATTATGAAGCGCAAACCCATATCTGGTAAAAAACTATGCCAGAAACCAGTGAGGTTACCGTTTAGAATAAATATTAAATCTGTTGTTCTGAGATGCCATAAACTATTTATTATCGAAAGAATTATCGCACTAAAGATAATCGGAAAACATGCCTGCAACTTTGGTAATAGGAACCCTCTCCAGCCAATTTCCTCTCCCAGCCCAGTTAAAAGAGTAAGATATATAGTATTTAAAAGAAAATTCTTAATGCTTTGCCACCACGAAATTGAATCTTTATCTGCGTTTATATCCATGAAAGGCCCGATTAGCAGAACAATGATAATAAAGAGAATTAATTCAAACAGCAATGCAAACAAATACCATTTTATTTTGATATTAAATCTGGAGAGATTTTTAATTAACCCTAAAATGCCTATACGTCCACTCAACACAAAAATTGTTATGATACCAGCAATGGTAGGTCCAAATTGCGCAATTAATTCAAGTAATCCTTTTGGAATTTGATGGATTAATAGTCCAGTATCGGCTGCCGAAATAAGAAATTTACTTCCCCATGATATAAAGTAAGCTAAAAAACAGAAAAGGATAATTTGATATTTCATCGACAGCTTGTTATTTGACTCTAAAAAATATCTTTTCGAGGAAGTGCATTTATAGAAGCCATAGACCGCTTTAGACGCTTAAAGTTTATTTTATAAAGGTAATTATAAAGGATATATAGTAGATCGGATATTCATAAAAGGTCCATCTGTACATGAACAAACTAACTTTTATTAGGTCGGGGTGGCCGGATTAACTTCGTTGATCAGGAAAAGTGGGAGGATTCAACCAAAAAACCCTGCGCAATGTGCAAGGTTTTTTGGTTGTCGGGGTGGCCGGATTTGAACCGACGACTTCTTCGTCCCGAACGAAGCGCGCTACCGGGCTGCGCTACACCCCGGAAATATGTGTGGGTATGTTTATGAAATATGCAAAAATCAGATGCCAAAATTAATAAAACTTCCTACATATCTATGCTTCATTTCTTACAGAATTTTCTTCGGAAATAAGAGTAAATAAAGGTAAAAAACAAAATTTGCCCACTAATATAAATTAGCCAGTTAAATTGCTCAGGAATAAATTTTGAGGCATGTGAAATCACCAGTTCATTCGTTGAAAATGAAAACATATCAGGTAAACTAAATTCTTTTATCATATACCTGAAATACTCTTCCGTGTATGCTATGATAACATTTACTGACCCCACAATCAGTAACAACCAATCAAAATTATTTAGTTTAGCATTATATCCTTTTGCAGAGGTAAATAGTATTAATACTGCAATGCAGATCATTGTAACAGAATTTAAAACCGGACCTAATACCGGGCCCACCCAGGTAGATGGAATGAGAAATAAAACATCCCAGGTTAAAAATGATTCTGGCCAACCGATCAGTAATTTTAAAAAAACATAATAAAATATATCCCAGATACCGAAGACAAGGATAAACCATAAAAAGCGTTCGTTCTTATTGGCTGTAGCTATAAAAGCAATGCTGATTATCATGATCAGGGTTGCAAGTTCCCTGAACATTTCTGTAACAATGATTTTCTTGGAAAGCGTTATTAGTGGAAATGAAAAACCTTCCGGATAATACAACTCTCTGAGATAAACTACGACAGCAGACTCAAGAAAAGCCATAGAAATAGAAAAAAGGACTACCCAGCATATCTTTCTATATAAGGTTGTCATCAGGATAAATTCAGATGATTATAAAAATAGCCAAATTTTTAAAATAGTGAAAAATATATTTAATCAAAATACCAGATGGTCCGACTCAACAAAAAATAATACATTAATTTTAATCCCAAATTTCAAGACTATGGAACGATTTACAATATATAATCCTACGAAACTTCATTTTGGGGCGGGTGTCGTGGATAATTTAGGAAAAAGTACCGCCGTATACGGAAAAAAAATATTGCTGGTTTATGGCAAAGGTTCCGTTATCAAATATGGTTATTACGATCAGGTAGTCAATCAATTGAAGTCGACCGGGCTCGAAATAGTGGAATATGGGGGTATTAAACCCAACCCGGTTATAGAAGATGTTCGAAAAGCAAGCGATTTGGGCAAAAAAGAAGGTGTTGAAACTGTTGTTGCCCTCGGCGGTGGCAGCGTGATTGATTCGGCTAAAATTATAGCCCTGTCGATTGCATCAGGATTTGATGGTTGGGAAATCATGAACCATAAAGTAAAACCTACCGCATCTTTACCACTTCTTTGTGTGCTGACATTGGCAGCTACGGGTACGGAAATGAATGGCGCTGCCGTTGTTCAGAGTCATGAAACGGGTAAAAAAATTGGCTATGTAACAGATTTGGCATTCCCCGTTGTAGCATTTCTTGATCCGACTTTTACAGTTTCAGTGCCAAAAAATTATACCGCTTACGGTATTGTCGATCTCATCGCCCATGCCCTGGAAGCTTATTTCGGTGAAGGTGAGCCCCCGGTGATCGACCAGATCACTTTTGATATTATCAAAGATGCCATCCAATGGGGTCCAAAATTATTGAACAACCTTGACAATGTGGAATTACGGGCCAACATCATGCTGGATGCCACCCTGGCCTTAAACGGATTAACCCGCTATGGTAAGAAGAATGGCGATTGGGCCGTTCATGGATTGGGCCATGAAATTTCACTATTGTATGATACCGCTCATGGTGCCACCTTGAGTATTGGTTATATCGCATGGCTGCAATTGCAAAAAGACCGCATTCCTGAACGGATCATCAAATTGGGTAAAAATGTGTTTGGTGTAAATACTGTTGAAGATACAATTTCTGAATTCAGGAAATTTTTCCAATCGATAAACGCTCCGGTTCAATTATCAGAAGCTGGTATCGGAAATGATGAGCGTCAAAAGATCATTGACCAGATGCATAAAAACGCTGTTTCGGGCATGCACCACACATTAACAAAAGAAGACCGCGAAACGCTTGTAGATTTCATGCTTTAAAAGATAAAAATATGGGTATAAAGAAGCGCTTCGCTGATTATTATAAACAAGGCTATACACCATGGGTACATAAAGACCCCGATTTCAACCTGTTAGAGATGGTGGAAAAGTGGCCGATTAAACCTTGCAAAACCCTGGAAATGGGTTGTGGAACCGGTGTGGATGCTATTTGGTTGGCTTCCCAGCACTTTGAAGTGACCGCTTGTGATGTTTCGGAAATTGCCATCGGGATGGCCAAAAATAATCTGCCCGATGGTATGGCCAATTGTAATTTTCATATACTGGATTGTTTGCACGATCCCATTCCGGGAGCACCTTTCGAATTTATATTCGACCGCGGCTATTTTCATTCCAACAGAACAGGCCGAGACCGTAAACGACTGGCAAAAAAGATAGCCGAATCGCTCCAGCCCAATGGCTTGTGGTTGAATATTTCAGGCAGTTATGATGCCCCGGAACGAGAAACCGGCCCGCCACAAATGAAAGCCAAAAATATTGTAGACGCAACAGAAGATTTTTTTGAGATACTATCCATCAATGCTACCTACTTTGGAAACGAACAGGTAAATCCAGCACCGGCATGGTTATGTTTGTTTCAGAAACGATAAATACTGATGCAATTTAATTTCGATTTGCTTGACAAAAAAACTTCCGAATCATCTATCGGATGGAATTATTGATTTTTAATAACAAAGCTTGACATTTATCAATTTTTTACAAGGTGAATGCAACCTTTATATTCGATAGTTTGTCTTATAATCAGAATTTTAAATCAAAAATCCGCTTTGGAGAGGGATATGCAATATATTGACGAACTGTTCGGCAGCAGACTGAAAGAATATTCTCAAATGCCACCTGATCATCTTTGGCTTCTCATTGAAAATACACTTAATTTGGAAGATGAGCAAAAGTCAGAAAGAAATACGCTCGAAAAAATTATTGATAAAATTTAAGATCACCCATTCGTAAAATCCATTTAACAGCTTATTTAAACGACCAATTTGAACCCTCTTTGCTGTCCTTAATCTGGATGTTTAATTTCTCCAGTTCTTCCCTGATCTTATCCGCCGTAGCATAATCTTTGTTTTCCTTTGCCTTTTTACGTATATCCAATATAGTTTCCATCAGGTAGTCGATCAGGTGGCTGTCGTCTTTTCCTTTTTCATCACGCAGTCCAAAAATACTGAATAACAGCGTATCAAACAGCTTTTTAGCGATTGCAATATCCTCTTTCGAGAAGCCTTCCTTGCCATCATTCACCTGGTTGATAATTCTTGAAAGATCGAACAAATGCGCTAAAGCAATCGGCGTGTTAAAATCATCATTCATCGCATCAAAGCACAAACCATGGTATTTCTTTATATCCACAGAAGATGTGGAAGCTTGAATTTGATCCAGCAATTTATAAGCTTCCAGCAATTTATTCATCCCTTTCTCAGCAGCCTGAAGTGCTTCGTTGGAAAAATCGAGGGTGCTTCGGTAATGTGCCTGCAACATGAAAAAGCGAATCACCATAGGGCTATAAGACCTGTCCAGTGCTTCGTTATTGCCACTAAAAAAGTCATCAAGTGTAATAAAGTTATTCAGCGACTTTCCCATTTTCTGACCACTGGTAGTAATCAGATTATTGTGCATCCAGTATTTCACCGCTTCATGGCCTTTGGCTGCATTTACCTGGGCAATTTCTGACTCATGATGTGGAAATAGCAAATCCAGTCCGCCGCCATGGATATCAAACTGTTCGCCCAAATATTTGGCACCCATAGCCGAGCACTCCATATGCCAACCAGGGTATCCCTCGCCCCAGGGTGAAGGCCATCTCATAATATGTTTCGGATCGGCTTTTTTCCATAAAGCAAAATCAAAACTGTTCTTTTTATCTTCCTGTCCTGCTAATTCACGGGTATTTTGTAAAAGATCTTCCACCTTTCGGCCTGAGAGTTTGCCGTAATTGTAATCCTCGTTGTATCTCACCACATCAAAATAAACAGAACCTTCTTTTTCGTAAGCATAGCCATTCTTCAATATTTCTTTTACATACTCAATTTGCTCAATTACATGTCCTGATGCTGATGGCTCAATGCTGGGAGGCAATACATTCAACTGTTCCATATTTTTGTGGTAGCGGTTCACGAAAAGTTGCACCACTTCCATGGGTTCCAGTTGGTCAAGCCGGGCTTTTTTTGCAATTTTATCTTCACCTAATTCATCCGTATCATTTTCGAGGTGTCCTACATCGGTAATATTTCTTACATAGCGTACTTTATAGCCCAGATATATCAGATACCTGAAAACGATGTCGAAGGTAATCGCTGCCCGAGCATGACCCAGGTGGGCATCACCATACACGGTAGGGCCGCAAACATACATCCCCACATTAGGTGGGCTTAAAGGTTCAAAATTTTCCTTTTTCCTGGTAAGGGTATTATAAATCTGAAGCGTATTTTGCATGGGAATGAATTTGCAAACAAAATTAATAATACTCTTTAAACAATTGCAATGGCTTTTTAAATCACATGAATATGATACTAACTTAATATCCCTATTTTTGTTTTTTAATAAAAACCAGGCTGCAAAACGTTATTCAAATGACGAAGTCGCGAAGCAAATCCGAATTCTATTTCATCCACCTCATCATCTTTTTTGCAGGTTTTTCTTTTTTGATTTATGAAGTGAGCTGGAACCGGATGTTATCGCTCTTGCTAGGCGCCACTGTATCCGCTTCAACACTGGTGCTGATGTCGTTTATGGCAGGGTTTGGCGTAGGTGCTTTTTATTGGGGAAAATTTGCCGCTTCATTCAGAAAAACAGGATATTTATTGGCTTTTTTACTGCTGGGCGTAGGTGTATTAAGCCTGCTGAATTATTTTATGATCATCTCCTTCCTGCCGGGATTGTATGATACATTTTCGGATTCAAAAATTGCTTTTAGCGACGGACTTGTGTTCAGCCTGGCACTTTTCCTTTTGTTTATACCGGCATTTTTAATGGGCGGCGTGATCCCGGTTGTTAGTAAAATAATAATCCGCACGAATGATCAATTTTCGTCGGACCTGGGCAGAATTTATGCCATTGAAACCCTGGGAAGCACCCTGGGCGGATTAACTGCCGGGTTTATTTTACTGGGCAGCCTCGGCCAAAGATACACGGTATTTCTGGCTGTTGCTATCAATTTTTTACTGGCACTTTTTATTATCCTTTCCAGAAAGGTTGGTGATTCGAAACCTTTGAAAGCGCATATTGACATACAATTAGAAGGAAAGCCTGGTAAGCCTTCTAAGAATCATCAGAAAGCAGCTTTAGCAGCGACTTTTATAAGTGGTCTGTTCATCCTGGGAATGCAGTTAGTATGGATACGCATCTTTAAAATCTACCTGACCAACACCAGCTACACCTTTGCATTAATAACTTCTATGGTCATATTTGGCCTTTTTGTGGGCAGTTGGATCTTTAAAAAACGCGGCGATCAATTTAAAAACCACATCACGTTATTGATCAATACGCTGATCTTTATGGGGTTTTTTGCACTTATCGGGATGTTTATATTGATCAAACTCCCCGAATTACTGATGTTTCCCCTGGGTAGTCTGAATGAAATGCCGTTTATAAGATTAATTGTTATTCCTGCCATCGCTTCCGTAATAGTCGTATTACCGCCCTCCATTGTTTCAGGATTTATTTTTCCGCTTGCCTGCCGCATTTATTCGTCAGATGCTGAACTGGTAAGTAAAAATGTGGGTTTAGTATTAATGTTCAATACCCTCGGTGCTGTATTGGGCCCCTTGCTCGCTGCCTTCCTGCTAATTCCTTTGCTGGGTGTGGTTAAATCCATTCTGATGCTCGTTGTGATACTGAGTATGGTCATCATTTACATATTGAAAGCAAGAAGAAAACAGATTGGTCTGGGAACGCTAGTGCTGGTTTTCCTGTCTATCATCCTGTTTTGGGGTGAAATACAAATCCTTCCTCCCTCCTTTAAAAAATCGGATCGTGATATTTTGTTTTACAACGAAACTGTCGAGGGTACACTGGTTGTAGCCCAAGAAAAAACACCCGGCGCTTTTATCAGGGTTTCGTATGTAAATAACAGTGCTGTTATCGGTTCTACTTATGATGCAGTTAAAGCTGTAAAAATGATCGGCCATATTCCCTTTTTTGCGGGATTGGAATGTGAGAAAGCTTTGATCGTAGGTTTCGGGATGGGTGTTACAACCTCAGCCATTGCACAACATGCGGAGGTGAAAGTAATTGATTGTGTGGAGATGGTGCCCGGGCTGATAGAAGCTGCTCCTTTTTATGCAGAACTCAATAACAACGTGATTGATGATCCCAGGGTACGAATGATGTCGGGTGACGGACGGCATTTCCTCCAAAAAACATCCAACAAATACGACCTGATCTCATGCGATCCAACGCATCCCGTTCTGGGTTCAGGTAATTTATACACTGAAGATTATTTCAAATTGTGCAAACAACACCTGAATAATGGCGGCATGGTGAGTCAGTATTTACCACTTCACAAACTTAGACTGGAAGATTTTCTGGGAATTATTAAAACATTCTATGCCGTTTTCCCGAATTCGACGGTATGGTTGGGCCAATATCATGCCATTCTGCTGGGATCAACCCATCCTCTTAAAATTGATTTCAGGAAATGGCAGAAAAACGTGACCGAAATACCTCAGGAGAAATTCTTTTACATAGACCCTTATCATTTCGCTGTTTGTGTGATGATGGATGAAAAAACAATCCAGCAATTTCCTGAGAATACTGGCATCAACACGGATGACCTGTCCTACACAGAGTTTTTCTCAATGAACTGTTTTAGTGAAGATAACCTAACCAAGAACCTCACATATATGGCCGAAAACAGGTGCAATATTCATAATCTATTTTACAATATTGACAGCCTTCAAATGATGGATCGCTACATGGCTGGTAATGAATTTCTTGTGGGAAGTTTGTATTACTATCTTAAAGGTGATATGAATCGATCTTTGGTGGAGTTAAGAAAGGCCGTGGAAGTAAACCCGGAAGATAAGGAACATCCTTTTTTGATCAGGTTTAATTTTGGCGTTGCTAATTAGCAGTGTGTAAAATCTATAATTCTTTTACATAACAGCGACGCCTTTTATGCTGGATGTATTTATAGTTTTTCCAGGTGGTGATGCCTTTGGTATTCGATTCGAACATGCCCGTTGTTTCCACATATTTAACACCATTGGCAATCATTTGTTTTTGCAACTCGCTGATCAGAATAGCCGGCAAACCCATTTTCTGATAATGCGGATCGACACCTGTTAGCAAAAGATCCATTACTTCGGGTTGTTTCATCGCTTTCATGATGTGGAACACGCCAAAGGGAAATAATTTACCATTGGCTTTCTGCATGGCTTTGGAAAGGCTTGGCAAGCCCACGATAAAAGCCAGGATTTTACCTTCTTTCCTGATGACAAAAATATATTTTGGCTGCAACACATCCAGGTATTTTTTAGCCGAGTAATTGATCATTTTACCTGTGAAAGGCGCCACATAGGGTAGTTCTTCGAAAGCGACATTAAGCAACTCGAATATTTCTTTCAAATACACCTGCATTTCACTCTTTTTGGTCAACCTTACAATCTCCAGATTGTTCCTTTTTACAATAATATCTACCAATCGCGAAGCTTTTTCAGGCACTTCTTCAATTTCCAGCCTGAACTCTATCCAGTCATTTTCCTTTTTGTATCCCCGGTCTTCGATGTGCTTTTG
>SWBW01004352.1_pt1 | contig 21734 bp, 15 predicted proteins | sample 4693041 | NCBI WGS metagenome assembly SWBW01 (sample SAMN10267271, study PRJNA491770) | bioreactor metagenome | isolation source: DHS bioreactor inoculated with marine methane seep sediment | place: Japan: Omine Ridge, Nankai Trough | collected 2006-05-06 | reverse complement strand
ATTAATTCAGTAGTCATTATTGTTTTGGCCATCATACTTGAGTATACGTATATCAAATGTGCAAGAACCATTTCCAACCGGAAGCAGTTTGCCGGGGTGTTTTTGCTCATCGCTTTCACCACCATGCTGATCATTTCAATTGTGAAGTCGTCGCTGGCTCTATCTTTGGGTTTGGTAGGTGCGCTCTCAATTGTTCGTTTCAGGGCAGCTATTAAAGAGCCTGAAGAGTTGGCTTATCTGTTTTTCGCTATCGCGATCGGACTTGGCCTTGGTGCCAATCAAACCCTGGTGGTATTGGTAGCTTTTGGTGTGGCTATGCTCATTTTATGGGGCAGATTCTTTCTTAAGGGAAACCGGTCAAAACATCAGAATTTATACCTTAATTTTTCAGCTAAAGCAGGAGATGCTACCTTAACGGATATAACAGATGCTATAAAAACGATTTTCGGGAAGTCGCATTTAAAAAGGTATGATGAAAATGGAGAGATCATTGAGGCTTCATTTCTGGTGGATTCACCACGTCCGGAAAAACTTGATGAATTTAAGCAACTTGTTGAAAAATACGGCGAAAGTGTCAGAATTTCATTTGTAGAAAGTAAGTCGTTTTAGAACTATTCTATGTTTTTCCCACCCTTTAACGAAGAAGTAGCACGCTACGAGCGAAAGTTCATGGTAGATGCCATGACAGATCACGCCCTGGAGCAACAGATCAGGTTGCACCCGGCTGCATTCTCGCCTATTTTCCATCCAAGAAATGTAAACAATATTTATCTCGATACCACCGAGTTTGATTTCTATTATGACAATATATCAGGTAAATCGAGTCGCAGAAAGGCCAGGATAAGGTGGTACGATGAAGTGCAGGGCATAATTTCCAAGCCAGTACTGGAATTTAAGATCAGGGAAGGCATGCTGGGCAATAAAATTTCGTTCTCCTTACAACCCTTCAGGGTCGACGAAAATTTAAACCAGGATCAACTATTCGAAATATTCAGAAATTCAGATTTGCCACTCTGGGCATTGGAGAATTTATTGCACTTTAAACCGGCCCTGCTTAACAGATACCGAAGAAAATATTTTCTCAGTTTTGATCAGAAATTCCGGCTGACCATAGACAATGAATTAAATTACTTTGGTATTGGAGGCAACAACAACAATTTTCTGGAATCATATTCGTGCGAGAATGTGATTGTAGAGTTGAAATATGAAAGAAAATATGATGACATCGCCCCACTTGTTACCAACAAACTTCCTTTTCGTCTTACAAAGAGTTCAAAATACGTGAACGGGATTGAATTCCTGCATCCAACATTAGCTTAGGACAGCATATTCATTGGTCCAAACTCTACTACTTGATATCTAAAAGTAGAGATAACAATTTAGCCCTATTATTCATGATAATAAACCCTTTTAACCCTTCGTGAAATCCGGCTGAGGATTTCATAGGGGATGGTATGTGCCGCCTCTGAAAGCTTTTCGAGGGGATGGCTGGCATTGAATATGATCACATCGTCGCCTTCTCTGGCATCAATATTTGTCAGGTCGATTACACACATATCCATACAAATATCTCCAATAATCGGCGCTAATTGTTCATTAACAAGCAAGTTAACATTGTTGTTACCCAGCGACCTGAGCAGTCCATCAGCATAGCCTATTGAAACAATACCCACTTTGATATCATCTTCGGCAATAAAGCTCCTGTTGTAGCTAACCGATTCACCTTTTTTAACAGTCCTGATTTGTGCGATTACCGAACGCAAACTTGCTACATTTTCCAGTTTCTGGCTATTTTGTTTGATTGTATTGATACCGTACAAACCAATGCCTAGACGCACCATACTAAAATGTGCCTGTGGAAACCTTACGATTCCGGCCGAGTTAAGGATATGCCTGAAAATTTCGTGGTCAAAAGCAGAAATGATATGTTCGCTCATCCTTGTGAAGCTTTCAATCTGACGGTGTGTAAAGTCATCTAAATCCGGTTTATCGCTGCCGGCAAGGTGACTGAAAATGGACTGTACATAAATCATCGGGTTTTTCTTCAGCCTTTCGGTTAGCTCATCAATTTCCACTTCATCAAACCCTAGCCGGTGCATGCCGGTATCAAGTTTTATATGGACCTTAACAGGCTTATTTTGGGGGATGGCACCACGTTTTATAGCCTTTTCAAGTAGCCTGAGTGCTCTGAAACTGAAAATCTCAGGCTCAAGCTGGTGCCTGATCATCGTATCAAAGGCGTATTCTTCGGGGCTCATTACCATAATGGGCATTGTAATACCTGCTTTTCTCAATTCCACACCTTCATCAGCATATGCTACCGCTAAATAGTCAACCCGATGAAATTGCAGAATATTGGCAATTTCAAATCCGCCGCTACCATAGGAAAAAGCTTTTACCATTGCCATAATGCGGGTGGCGGGTGACAGCAATAATTTATAGGTATTCAGGTTTGCTACCAATGCATCGAGGTTGATTTCCATCACGGTTTCGTGGAGCTTTTGCTGCAGGATCCGACTGATCTGCTCAAACTCAAAAATACGTGCACCCTTTAAAAGAATCGACTGGTGGTTAAAATTCCCAAATGGATACGTTTGCAGAAAGGCTTCTGTAGTGGTAAAAAAGGTTTTCTTAATAGTGAATTTATCTCCCTGTCTTGTGATGGCAGGCCCAATGCCAATTATTTCATCAACGCCTTTTTGTTCAAGCAAAGCAGCTACTCCCGTGTACAGGTCCACTTCATTCCTGCCACTTTGCAATATGTCGGATAAAATAACCAGCTTATTGCGGTGCTGGTTTTGCTGGATAAGGAAATCCAGTGCGATACCCAGCGAATTAAAATCTGAATTATAGGCATCGTTTATGATTGTGCAGTTGTTGATACCTTCTTTCAATTCAAGGCGCATCGCGATTGGTGTAAGCGCCATCATTCTTTCTGAAATATCACTTGGATTTATCCCCAAAAAAAGCATGGTAGCCCAGCAATGTATCGCATTTTCTATGGATGCATTATCTGTGAAAGGAATTGAAATCTCTATGTTGCCTTCATGGAAAATTCCCTCAATTCGCGTGGTTTTAGCTTGTTTTTCGATAGTGCGAATCTTAAGATCGCAGTCATCTGATTTCCCCCAACAAAAGGTGCTGATATTACTGAGTATGCCACTTTTAATGATGATTTCCTTCAATTCCTTATGATCTGCACTATAAATGAGTGAGTCCACCTTTGTAAACAACTTTAGTTTTTCACCAATTTTCTGTTGGGTATTGATAAAATTCTCATCATGTGCCTGGCCGATGTTTGAAAAGATGCCGATAGTAGGCCTGATGATTTTTTGCAGATGCTGCATTTCTTCAGGTTCTGATATACCGGCTTCAAAAATTGCCAGCTCATGCTCACTGTTTAATTGCCATACGGATAAAGGAACGCCAACTTGTGAATTATAACTTTTTGGGCTTCGAATGATTTTTTTGTCGGTTACCAGCAGTTGATACAACCATTCCTTAATGATGGTTTTTCCATTGCTTCCTGTTATACCTATCACGGGAATGTTATAAAAACTGCGGTGCTGGGCTGTCAGTTTCTGTAGTGATGCCAGGGTGTTATCAACCTCCAGAAAAACGGCATCATTCATAGTTGAACGATCTGCAGGTATCTGGGACACCACAAATGCCCGTACCCCCTTTTCATACAAATCAGAAATATACTTGTGCCCGTTGCCCCGGTTGGTAATTAAAGCAAAAAACACACATTGATATGGTGTAATTAACCGCCGGCTGTCAACAAGGATGTCTTTAATCTGAATATCAGTTGAGGTTTCTGAAATGACTTTCGCACCTATGATTTCAGCAATTTCAGTACTGCTATAAATATTGTGAAGCATGACATGTTTTGGGTTTTGTTCCCGTAAATTACTAATAACGGCTTATACCTTTGTATTATTCTCGACTGTCCTGTGTGGTGTCTTTATGATTCTTGTCCTTATAATCTTCGATCAATCCGGAGCCTAAAGGATTTGCATTTCTTTTTTCGTATGCCTGCCTGTTTTTGTAGATGTCGATGGCGAGATAGAGTGCCTGTCGCATGGCATCACAGCTTGAAATATTTTTTCCTGCTTTATCGTATGCCGTGCCATGTGCCGGTGAAGTCCTTACGACAGGCAAACCAGCCGTAAAGTTCACGCCACCTTCAAATGCGAGAATTTTAAATGGCACCAGGCCCTGATCGTGGTACATGGCTAGTGTGGCATCATACTTTTTAAAAGCACCCGACCCGAAAAAGCCATCTGCCGGATAAGGGCCATATACCAGGTAACCTTTTTCTTTGGCTTGCTTTATGGCGGGTATAACTACCTCATTGTCTTCATTTCCAATCACACCATCATCGCCGGCATGCGGATTAATGCTGAGCAAAGCGATTTTTGGTTTCCGGATATTAAAATCCAGGCCTAACGAATGATGTAGGATGTCAAGTTTGGTAAGAATCAATTCAGGTGTTATGGTTGAGGCCACTTTTTTTAAAGGCAGATGACCGGTAACTGTACCAATTCTCACGTCGTTAAATACCATTAGCATCAATGCTGATTCAGCGCTAAAAAAAGACGTAAGATATTCGGTATGACCAGAAAAATTAAAATCGTCAGACTGGATATTTGCTTTATTCAACGGCGCTGTTACAAGTGCTTGTATGTCTCCTGATCGTAAATCATTACAGGCGATATCCAGCGCTTTGTATGCCAATGCGCCGGCTTCCTTTGTCGATGAGCCAAATTCGATCTTTACCTCATCATTACTGATATTTACAATGTTTACTTTCTTCTGGTACGCCTGCCGGGCATTATTCACAATTTTGTAGTTAAAATCGTTAGCGCCCATATTTTTGCGCTGAAAAGAAAGGACTTTGGATAAACCATAAATGACGGGTGTAAACATTTCGCATATGCGATGATCATGCAATGCATTGATCATAATTTCATAACTGATCCCATTTACATCGCCGTGTGTGATACCAACTTTTATTTTTTCTTCGGTATCTTTTTCGTCATGCTTTATCATCTCATTGGGTTTGATATGCAAAAGTAAGTTTTTAATGGGAATATTTAAGACCTTTGCAGCTTAAATGGTTTTATAAATACAGCTATATGTCTGCATCAAATTTTGTTGATTATGTGAGAATATTTTGCCGTTCAGGCAATGGTGGCCCCGGTTCGGCGCATTTTCGCAGAGAAAAGTATTTACCAAAAGGTGGCCCTGATGGTGGTGATGGCGGCAAAGGTGGTGATATTGTTATGGTAGGTAACGCCCAATTATGGACTTTGCTGCATTTGCGGTATGCGCGGCACTTACGGGCAGATAATGGTGCATCAGGAAGCGCCCAGCGAAGCACAGGGGCAAGTGGCAAAGATATTCTGATAGAAGTACCATTGGGCACTATTGCAAAAGATCAGGAAACGGATGTGATTGTAGGCGAAATCACTGAAGACGGGGAGAAAGTAATCCTGCTTAAAGGTGGAAGGGGCGGACTTGGTAACGACCATTTTAAAACGTCTACGAACCAGGCACCCAAATATGCACAACCTGGAGAAGAAGGCGAGGAAGCAAGCATCGTTTTTGAATTAAAGATATTGGCTGACGTAGGACTGGTTGGCTTTCCGAATGCCGGAAAATCAACATTGCTCTCTGTAGTTTCAGCTGCCAAACCTGAAATTGCCGATTATCCTTTTACCACTTTACGCCCCAACCTGGGTATTGTTTCTTATCGCGATAGTTATTCTTTTGTTATGGCTGATATCCCCGGTATTATTGAAGGCGCGCACGAAGGCAAAGGACTTGGACTTCGTTTTTTGAGACATATTGAAAGAAATTCGATATTGCTTTTTCTTGTGCCTGCTGATAGTGATGACATCAAAAAGGAGTATCAGGTGCTGTTAAACGAACTCAGGCAGTATAATCCTGAATTAATGGATAAGGAGCGCATACTGGCTATCTCTAAATCGGATATGCTGGACGAGGAATTGCAAGCGGAAATTGAAAAAGAACTACCGGACACACCGCATATTTTTATTTCATCGGTTGCCCAAAAAGGCCTTACGAAACTAAAAGACATGATCTGGCAAAAAATAAATGTTTAATTCTTGTATACTTTGTAGTGCTCATTTTCAAATAGGATCTCCTTATTCAATGGTATATCCTCACCAAAAGTGTTTTTAAGTACCAGGATAAATTCACAACCCTTTTCCTTCAACGTTTCCAGGTACAACTTATCGAGTAAGTTCTCATTGCTGGTAACCCAGCCTTTCCGGTGCGCGAAATACATGGGGGTGGGCACATTATTGCTATTTATTACAATTAAATCATCGTGATTTGATACTTTGTTCAGGTCAGTTTCAAGATGTGTCAGTGCTTTTTCATCAGGTTTTATAACAAAATCATTCCATTGGTTCAATAATCCTTCAATGCTTATAAGCATAAGGATGCCGTATACAATCTTTTTGTTTTGAATTTGGCTGATCCCGTAAGCGGCAAAAAGTGCTAATACGGGAATGAAAGGTATGATGTAATACGAATGAAACGCAAAAGTCCTTCCCGATTTAAAAACGATAAGCGTAAACGCGAAAAGAGAGAGGAAGAAGATGGCCCGTAAAATCCGGTTCTTTTTAAAGAATGCATAAAAAATACCTGTTAACATCATTATAAAGCCGCTATATCTTATTGCCGATTCATAAAAGTGGTTTAAAATCCTCGGATAATAAGCCACCGCATCTTTAATGCCTTTTACAAAAGGGTCGCCCATATAAAAATGCCAAAAGCCATATGCCTCCACTAAATGAGGCACCCAAATAAAATACCAGTAGTATACGGGAATGGCTAGTGTAACACTCACGATACTGAAAATGAATTTCTTGCGGAGTGTTACATCTTTTGAATAAAACAATATTGCGTAAAATATCCAAAAGTAAGCTACAGGTAGTTTCGCCAGCATACCGGCCAATCCGAAAAGGAAGTAAAACAACAGGTTGATATTTGAAGCCTTTTTGTCGAGGTAATTAGAGCCATAATACAGCGAAATCAGCACAAGAGAAGAGGCAAAGGTGTCGGGCATGATCTTCCTGGAGTATGAAAACCAAAAAGAAACCAGCAGGATAAATGCCGCGTAAAAAGCAATGTCAGGTCTAAAATACTTTTTAGCAAGCTTAAAAAAGAAAAAAATACCCAAACTGGAAACCGCCAGGTTAATGAGTCTTCCATACCAATGCTCATAGCCAAAAAACAACGAAACCAAATAAATAAGGTAATTGAACAGGGGGAATTCCATACCGGTAATGCCTGTTTTGTCACCTGCAATATCAATTCGTGGGTGCAAAATATCCGGACTTATTTCATAGAAATTTCGGGCCACCATGGTTACCGTTGTCTGCCGCCAGTTATGTGCGACTTCAAGCGGAGGATATGTTATTCCGTAGAGTCTTAACAGGGCAAATGCCAAAATCCAGAACCTGATATCAACCAATAGGTTCTTGTTAAAAACCCGTTGCAATAAATTAGTCGAGGTCAATGATGTTGTTTTTTATGGCAAACTTCACCAGATCAACAGTTGTTTTAATATTGATCTTTTTCATGATATTGTTTTTGTGGGTTTCTACAGTCCTGATGCTGATGAACAATTGTTCCGCGATTTCACGGTTCGAAAATCCCTCGGCAAACAATTTAAAAACTTCCATCTCCCTATCCGATAAATTTTTTTGCCGGTTTTCCTTTTCATTTATATCAATCTGATCATCGCTTAAATAGCTACTTAATAGAATGTTTGTGATGGTTTTGGCATAAAATTCATAGCCATTTCTGAGTGTATATATGGCTTCAAGGATCTCGGAACGGTTGGTATCGCGGCTTACGTGCCCTTTGGCACCGGCCTTGATCATTTTTAAAATAAAACGTTCATTCTTAAACATTGAAAGCACAAGTATTTTAACCTTTGTAAACCTTTGATTTAAAAGGCGTATACTTTCAATGTCATTTTCATCCGGTTGGTAAAGCACCAGCAACACCACATGAATTTGATTTTCTGAAAGCTTGTTGTTGAGTTCCCTATAAGTGGTGGAACATCCAGTTATTTCAATGTCGTCAGCATCAAATAACAGTGCTTTAAGCGCATCGCAGGCAACGGGGTGTTCATCAAGGATAGCCACAGAGATCATGCTGGAGAATTACTTATTTTTAACAAAAAAGCGAAAATACAAAATGTTAATCCAACATTTCAAATTAACTTTGTAAAGTTTAAATCTGCATTTTATGCCTTCAGGCCATCCTTTTCAATATCCCGACTCATTGGAATTCATGAATGCGATTAATCATTTATTGAATGATAATAAAGGACCAACAGAAACCTTTAGCCAGTTGGTTTCAATCTATTCTAATCATCAAAGGTTTGCTGGATTTTCAGGTTTACAGATACAGTTTGAGAATAAGCAGTATCATTCGTCAGGCTATAAAAAAACAGGAAATGTTTTAGAAGTTTTTTTTTCGTCAGATGAAGGAAAAACGGGCATAATTAAACTAAGTTTACAGCATCAAAAGGCAAACGGTCTCAAAAAAAAACAAAAAGATCAGGAGAATTTTCTGCAAAATCTTAGCAGTTTAATAAGCAGGTATCTGAACAGGATAAGTCACAATGAAAAAAACGGGTCAAACAGCATCATTAAACCAGATCTATACGTGAAGAACTCTATCAACAACCAGTTTTTACAGAAATTTCTGAATAAATATACTGATAACCGGGATATTTATCATGACCTGATGCCTTTTAAAGTACGGGAGATCCTTCTGATTTCAAGTCTGTATGATGCTTATGCAATTGAAAAGGAAGGCCGTTTTTCGGAACATATGCTTGGACAATATGGTCAGTTGAATTTAACGTCTATCCCCAGGATAACAGCTGCTTCTTCGATAGAATTCGCACTGGAAAATCTACAAAATAAACATTTCGACCTGATTATTTACATGGTAGGTGTTGACAAAAAGACACCGCTGTTTGTGAGTGAGGAAATTAAAAAACAATACCCGTACATACCTATATACTTGTTACTGAATAACAATACTGACCTGGGATATTTTACGGAGGAAATCAAGAAGAATGATTTCATAGAAAAAGTATTTACCTGGAATGGTGACACCAGTATTTTCTTTTCCATGATTAAACTGTTGGAAGACAGGATCAATGTGGAGAATGACACAAAAATTGGGAAAGTGAGGGTTATACTGGTGGTAGAAGATTCCCCCGATTACTACACCCGATACCTCTCATTCCTATACCATGTGGTGATGAACCAGACAAAGGAAATTATCGAGGAGGTAGGTACAGATGAGCTTTACAAAGTTTTGAGAATGAGGGCGAGGCCTAAAATATTATTGGCCACCAATTTTGAAGAAGCTACCGAAATATTATATCAGTACAAGGATTATATGCTCTGTTTGATCTCGGATGTTAAATTTGAGAGAAATGGCACATTGCATGAAGATGCCGGTATTGAATTGCTCAAATTTGCCCACAAAAAGTTAAAAAACCTGCCTACAATTCTCCAATCTGCCGATCATACTTATGCTGACGTGGCAAAACAATACAACTCACTCTTCATCCATAAACAATCAGAAACGCTGTACCAGGATATTCAAAGTTTTTTAACCAATTACCTGGGTTTTGGCGATTTTGTGTTTAAAGATGGGAAAGGCAATGAAATTTCGAGGGCTGAAAATTTAAAGATGTTTGAAGACCAGTTGAATAAGATTCCAGAGGACTCACTATTGTTTCATGCCAGCCGTGACCACTTGTCGATGTGGTTGATGGCACGCGGCGAAATACGTGCTGCCAGTATTTTAAATCCGAAAAAAGTATCTGACTTTAAAAATACGGAAGAGTTGCGCAATGCAATTCTTTTAATGATCAAAGAAAACCGGAATGAGCAGGATTCCGGAAATATTTTACCTTATACCCCAAAATCGGTAGTAACGGAAGACAATATCTATACACTGGCCGAAGGTTCTTTGGGAGGAAAAGGGAGGGGGCTGGCATTTATAAACGCCTTGATCAATAAATATGATTTTGATCAACATTTGACTGACATTAAGATCAGAACACCAAAAACATTCATCATTGGCATACGTGAGTTTGAAGAATTTATCGCTAATAACAACCTTGCTTCGGTTGTTGTTGATGAAAAGAATTATGAAAAAATACGAGAGGCTTTCATAAATGCGAAGCTGACAAAATCACTCGTTTCGAAACTCGACCACCTGCTCAAAACATTAAAGAGGCCGTTGGCTATCCGGTCTTCAGGATTATTTGAAGATTCACTTATGCGCCCTTTTGCCGGTATTTTTGAAACATATCTGCTGCCTAACAATCATTCTGACCATGCGCTAAGGCTGAGAAAAGTTTGCGAGGCAATTAAGCTTGTTTTTGCTTCCGTGTATTCAAATACGGCCAAAGGTTATGTAAAGGCCATTGATTATAAGATCGAAGAAGAAAAAATGGCTGTCGTGATCCAGGAAGTGGTAGGTAACCAGTTCGATGATCTGTATTATCCGCATATCAGCGGTGTGGCACAGTCTTTTAACTTTTACCCTTTTGCACATATGAAACCAGAAGAAGGCTTTGCAATCGCATCGGTTGGATTGGGCAAATACGTGGTGGAAGGTAATCGCGCTTATAGATTCTCGCCCAAATACCCGGCCACACGTATCAATTCATTGAAAGACCAATTCAACAATTCGCAGGTATGGTTTTATGCTATAGATATGAATCGTAAAAACCTGGATTTACTGGAAGGAGAATTGGCAGGAATTACAGAATCTGATATGTTGGTTGCAGAACGCCATGGTACACTCACACATTGCGCATCTGTTTACGACCCCGATAATAATACGATTTACCCTGGCCTTAGGAAACGCGGGCCTCGTATCATAGATTTTGCCAATATTTTAAAGCACAATTATATCGAGCTGGCAAAAGCCCTGCAACTGATACTTGAATTGGGTAAAGATGCCATGGGGACAGCAATTGAAATAGAATATGCTGTCGATCTTAAAAGAGATAAGAATGGAATGGCATCATTCTACTTACTTCAAATAAAGCCGCTGATAAGCAGCATGCAGAAATGCGATGTAAATCTGAAGAAAATTGATAAAGAAAACATTATTCTTTTATCTGAAAAAGGTATGGGAAACGGTTGCGTGGAAGATATAAAAGATGTAATTTATCTTGAACCCAAAAGATTCGATAAGAGTAAGACCCTCGAAATGGCATTGGAAATTGAACAGATCAATGCCCGGATGCAGGAATCTAATAAAAAGTATATCCTGATCGGTCCCGGAAGGTGGGGAACACGTGACCGCTGGATTGGTATTCCTGTTAAGTGGCATCAAATCTCTAATGCCAAAATCATCGTAGAAACAAGCCTCGATGACTTTCCGCTGGACGCATCATCAGGTTCACACTTCTTCCACAATGTAACTACTATGGATGTGGGTTATTTTACAGTGCAGCCTGAGATCACCAGAAGCTATATTCAATATAAACAGTTGGAAGAACAAAAAGTAGTTCAGCAGGGAAAATTTTTCAAACATATCCGATTTAATGATCCTGTATTGGTTAAAATGGATGGTAAAAAAAGAATCTACGTGATTCATTTGAATAGAAGTTCCAATCCGCAGGAAATATTGCCAGAATGATATCAAGGTTATCTGCTGAAAATAGTCTTTGTGCATCACCATTTCCAATACCTTCCAATTAGAATAAATATAAATTAAACAGCTAATTTCCTGATAATCTGAATATAGCGTAAATAGCTAAATGTTAAATGATTAGAGGCTTGTATATTTCCTAAATTTACCCTTCTTAAAGGTAACGGAATTAATCGAACTTTAACAGAAAAAAAATATGAGCAAAATTTTAGAAAAGGAGATCTTTTCAAAAAATGTCGTAAAGCTCGTGCTTGATGCACCAGAAATTGCCCGGACCCGTAAACCCGGGCATTTTGTCATTATTAAAATAGGTAAAAAGGGCGAAAGAATTCCCCTGACAATAGCCTCGGCAGATGAAAAAAAAGGCACCATAACGCTTGTTGTGCAAAAAGTGGGTGTAACTTCCGGGAAACTATTCAATCTGGAAGCAGGTGATGAAGTGACGGATGTGGTTGGACCTTTAGGCGAAGCCACGCATATTGAGAAAGTAGGCACAGTATTATGTGCAGGTGGTGGCGTTGGTGTAGCTCCTTTGTTGCCCATTGTTGAAGGATTTAAGAAAGCTGGTAACCGCGTGATCACCATTCTGGCGGCACGTTCTAAGGACCTGATTATTCTCGAAGAACAGATGAGGAAATTTTCGGATGAGGTGATCATCATGACCGATGATGGTTCGTATGGAAAAAAAGGACTGGTTACTGCTGGTATGGAGGAAGTAATCCAAAGGGAAAAAGTGAATTTGTCTGTTGTAATCGGACCGGCTATTATGATGAAATATGCTGCCCTGACAACGAAAAAATATAATATTGAAACATATGCCAGTCTGAACACCATAATGGTGGATGGAACGGGCATGTGTGGAGCATGCCGGGTAAGTGTGGGTGGTAGAACAAAATTCGTGTGTGTTGATGGACCGGAGTTTGATGCGCACCAGGTGGATTTTGACGAAATGTTGGCCCGCCTTGGTGCCTATAAGGACCAGGAACTGGAAGCTTATGAAAGATATATGAAAACCACTGAAACCTTATCATAATGGAAAACATACTGGAGTATTTAAAGGAAGAAAGAAGCCAGGAATGGCGGGCAGCAATTCGTAAAAGCATGAAAGCGAAGGAAAGAACCGGTCGCGAGCGTGTGAAAATGCCCGAAGAAGATCCCAATATTCGAAATAAAAGCAATATTGAAGTAAATTCAGGCCTGCCCATAGAAAATGCTGTACTGGAAGCACAGCGATGCCTCGACTGTCCTGACCCTACCTGTATGACGGGTTGCCCGGTAGGTATTAACATTCCGAAGTTCATCAAAAAAATTGAAGTAAAAGATTTTCTGGGAGCCGCCTCTGTATTAAAAGAAACCAATGGTCTTCCGGCAGTTTGTGGCCGTGTTTGTCCGCAGGAAGTACAGTGCGAATCGACCTGTTTTTATACCATAAAATTGAAAAAACCACCTGTGGCCATTGGTTATCTAGAGCGTTTTGCCGCAGATTACGAAAGGGAAAGTGGAAAAATGAATGTGCCCGATGTGGCAGATTCCAATAAAATTATGGTTGGTATTGTTGGTTCAGGACCGGCAGGATTAGCAGCAGCCGGCGACTTAGCAAAATTCGGTTATGATGTAACCGTTTTCGAGGCTTTACATGAGATTGGTGGCGTACTCAAATATGGCATCCCTGAATTCAGGTTGCCCAATGTGATTGTGGATGTGGAAATCGATAATCTGAAAAAAATGGGCGTCAAGTTCCGGACTAATTTTATTGTGGGAAAAACTGCCTCTTTCGATGATCTTAAAAAAGATGGTTTCCAGGCTTTCTTCGTAGGAAGTGGCGCTGGATTACCCAGGTTTATGAATATCCCGGGTGAAAATTATAACGGCATATTCTCTTCCAATGAATACCTCACCCGTGTCAATTTGATGAATGCGGCTGACCCGGATTATGATACACCGGTTATCAGTGGTAAAAATGTAGCTGTTATTGGAGGAGGTAATACAGCCATGGATTCTGTTCGAACAGCCAAAAGATTAGGTGCAGACAGGGCCATGATCATTTACCGCCGTTCGGAGAAGGAAATGCCGGCACGTGTTGAAGAGATCAAACATGCGAAAGAAGAAGATATCGAATTTATGAATCTCCACAATCCGCTCGAATATTATGCTGATGAAAACGGCCGAGTCAACAGGATGAAGATCCAGAAAATGGAATTAGGCGAACCGGATGCTTCAGGAAGGCGCAGGCCTGTTCCTATCGAAGGTTCCGAATTTTATATTGATGTAGATACGGTGGTGGTTAGTGTGGGTGTTTCACCAAATCCGCTGATCCCGAAAGCACTTGCCGATTTAAAAGTAACCGATTGGGGCACTATCGTTGTGGATAAGGACACCATGCAATCATCCATTCCTGAGTTATTTGCCGGAGGCGATATTGTCAGGGGAGGAGCCACCGTGATACTTGCTATGGGTGACGGCCGTAAAGCCGCGGCTGGCATGCATAAATACATTCAGGAAAAAATCAAAGCAAATTAATAACCCATTTCTTAAATCATATTCAAATGCCAGACCTAACAACAAATTATCTCGGACTCACCTTAAGAAACCCTATTGTGGTTGCGAGTTCAGGCCTCACCAATTCAGTGGAAGACATTGTTGAACTTGATAAGAATGGTGCCGCAGCCGTCGTTCTGAAATCAATTTTTGAAGAGCAGATCATGCGTGAAGCCGAACATAGACTGAAGAAAGCGCAGGAAGACGGCCTGATCTATTCAGAATACTCGGAAACCCTCGATTATATTGATGAGCATATAAAAGAAAAAGAATTAAGCAGTTACCTGGATTTGATCAGGAATACAAAAAAGAAAGTGATGATCCCGGTGATCGCAAGTGTGAATTGTATTTCGGCCATGGAGTGGACAACGTTTGCAAGACAAATAGAAGGTGCAGGGGCTGATGCATTGGAGTTGAACATTTTTGTTATGCCATTCAATTTTGATCAGAATTCAATTGAGAAAGAACAGGTATATTACGATATTGTGAACAAGGTGAAAGACCTGGTCAGTATTCCTGTTGCGGTTAAGATCAGTCCTTATTTTGCCAATTTGGGACGGGTGATTTTAAGGCTTGAGGAACACGGTGCCGATGGCGTTGTGATGTTCAATCGTTTTGCCAGTCCTGATATTGATATTGATGCTTTAAAAGTTACTTCTGCTGAAGTATTCAGCCAACCGTATGAAATATCCAATCCATTACGCTGGACAGCCATTATGGCGAAACAATTAAAAATGGACATCGCGGCATCAACCGGTATTCATGATGGCGAAGGAGTTGTCAAATTATTGCTGGCAGGGGCTACGGTGACGCAGATGGCATCGGCTATTTATAAAAAAGGGCCGGAACATATTGTTGAGGTCCTCAAGTTTGTGAACGACTGGATGGAAGACCGTGGGTATAATTATATCGACCAGTTCAGGGGTAAACTCAGCCAGGGTAAAATGGAACACCCTGAGGTGTATGAACGCATGCAGTTCATGCGTTACTTTAGTGAGATAAAGTAATTACAAAATCAAGCCCGTTTAATTCAGAGGCACTTTTGAAGGGGAATTGTGTGTGGGCGTGCCGTGAGAATCTCAATTTTAACTTCTTGTTTAAACCTCGGAGGAGACTCTTACGCTCCTTTGTCGCTCTGAGTTAAACGATGTGGTTAAAAAGCCCGCTTAACTTTTCTTTCACCTCATCCTCATCCGGATCAATATCAAAAATCAGCGAAGGTTTTAGATAGTGTAATTTGTGTTCCTTTTGAAACCGATCCTCACCTCCACCGGTAATATTGAGCATAATCAATGCGTCTTTATCAAGTAAGTTTGCTTTAACCTGCTGGATTAATGTGGCTGTGGCAATGGCCGCAGCTGGATGAATGTCATTGCCTTCCATTTCTTTAAAGAGCTGCGCTGCTTCTCGTGCTGCTGCATTATTGGCTAATAATACATCACCACCGGCATCTTTCATAGCATCATATAAACCACCCACCAACGAATAGGGTGGCTTTCTGTTTGAAAGTACTTTGGCATCGATTTCTTCGACATGCTGCCTGGCCAACACATCATCATAGGGTAACATGGCACGTGAATCAGCTTTCCACGCATTGTAGATTGGGTGGAAGGGAAAATTCTGCGACACCATCAGCTTCATTTTATTTGTTCCGAAGCGCCCATCCTCAATCAGCCTTAAATTGGCTTCCCATGCAGCAATGGCACCTGTCCCGCTGCCTACGGCCTGGAAATAATATGCCGGAATCTCTCCAATGGTAGTGACTGCTGATAAAACGGTGGTTCCCATCCCATCGCGGCGTGCCACGTTTTTGGCGCCGCCTTCAGCTACAAACTGATCCATGGTGCTGGCAATGTTCGACAAATGAATAGCGTCAAAATAATCGCCGCCACTTTTGCTGGCAATCAGTTTAACGCAATCTTTTATTGGTTCATCGAACCAGAGGGCATTTAAATTGTCTTCGGGAACTGAAAGCAACAAAGGAATGTTATTGTCGGAGCACACCCTGGCAAAAGCACGTGCCGTATTTCCTGCTGATGCGACCACTAAAATTTTATCCGTATTTTCATCCATTCGGGCGCAAACTGAATAGGATTCTGTTTCCTTGAAAGAGCAGGTTTTCATCTCAATACCTTTTTCAGGCCAGTATCCGCTGAAGGTGATGTATAAATTAGTTAGACCTAGATAATCGGCTAACCTTTGGCTTTTATAGGTTACAGGCGCAAACGAACCTTTCAACTTGCGTTTTACAGGCAGCCAGTCGGCGAAAGAATAAATGCCATAATCCTTACCTCGCAGGCTTAGTTGTTTCTTTTCATATAAGGCCCTGATCAGCCCCGGCAGATTTTCGCCCGGCGCATCCAATAACCAGCCTGTATCATCGAAAATATGTTGGGTGGCAACTGATTGCAGTTGGTACTTGGTTGGTTGGATATGAACAGACATGCGTTTTCAGGCTTAATATTAAAGCGCAAAAATAGAAAAATACATCCGATAAACGGCTTAGTGGCTGCAGCAGGAATCAGGATTGTTGTCGAGGGAGTCTTCCAGGTAGCGATCCACGGCTTTTTTAATATCCGTTTCCTCGGTGATGAATACACTGATTTTTTTTGCAGCGAAATCGTCATACAGCCGGCGGCCCATGCCCCGGGCAATCACAGTTGAACAACCATCAAGGGCTTCGAAAATGCCTTTGTGGCTGTGCTGGTGATTTCCATGATCGTGATCATGCAAACCCTGCGCGTGGCCGGTAAAATTATTGGGTTTATAGGCTTCCAATACAACTTTGTTATCTTCAATAGCAAAAGTCATAAAGCCTTTGGTTCTTCCAAAGTGGCCGGCGATGGTTTGCTTGTCGTCTGTGGGTATAGCGATTTTCATTTGTCGATTATTTTATGCAAATTTAAGAAAGAGGTGTTGATAAAAAACGTCAAATATGAATTATCCATCACTTAAAAAGTGTTTTACATCACACAATTAAAAGATCTATCGTAGGGGAACCGATTACCAAAAGCTTTTATACGCACAGCTTATTTAAGGACCGCCTGGGGTGTTAGCGTAAGTGTCCATGTAACACTAGTGGAATCAGTTGTTTCTGTTACAATTGAGCCGGTGTTTGTAGCATCATCAAAAATGAAAACGAGATTGGAATTGGGTGGATTGTCAAAATTATCTTCCGATTCCAACACCCAATTGCCATCAAAATCTTTTCCATAGGTTTTTTGCACGTCACTCTGTACAACTGCCTGGGCATTGACTTCCACATTAAAAGTATTGCCATTGGCTTTTAGTTCGCCAAGTGGCGTCAAATTCCATTGACCGCTTCTTTCAATTTTAGTACTTACGTTAATTGAATCTCCGGCATATGTCAAAGTGCCTGCGGTAATGGTTATATTTCCTTGTGTTTTTTCAATCTGGACATTCATTGTGGTTGATGATGACCATGAAGGCATGGTGTTTATATAGCTTACCGAAAGCTGTCCTGTGTAGTCTTTATCAAGCACAGTAGTGGGTTCCTGGTCGTTAGGATCGTCATCTTTATTACAACCAACGAAAATTATGGTTGTAAAAAGAAGAAGAAAAAAGAGGGTTTCGAATGGCTTTAAGATTTGCTTTGTTTTCATAGGTTTATCTGTTAATATTCATACGTTGCATTTATTATAAATGGTCGATGCTCATCTTGGTGAGCATAGCCATGTTTTGCAAACGTAGCTATTATTTAGTTATTGCTTAGCTGATCTTGAGAAAATATATAAACGACTATTCAACAACCAGCTTTCGGTGTATTTTCGATTTTTCGGTAACGAACTCAATAACATATAGGCCGCGTGCTAAGCTTGAAACATTTAATTGCCTGATGTCGCCCATACGTTGCAGCGCTTTTTGCCCCATTTGGGTGTAGATGTTTACTTCGGTTAATTGTATACCATGGCTGCAAACAATAAAAAGCTCATTTGTTACTGGGTTTGGATATATTGAAATGGCATGGTCTTCTTCCATGTCTGCAACAAACGAGGCACAGGCATCTTCCACTTCCAACTGGCTGTTGCAGCCAGGGGCATTGTTGTTGATTATTATTGTTCCGTTAGGTGAAGCAAGATAATCGCAGATGCTTTGAACATCACATTCGGTCAAGCTCGAATTATAATTTATAAAAACATATTGTACTGAATTAGCTTCAATATTATCCAATCCTGTTAGGCTGGTCAGGGCCAAATTTTCAGCAATATGAAGATTCCCCCCCAAAGATGTAAGATTAGCCAGGCCTTCCAGTGAAGTCAAAGAGACATTTCCTAAAAGCATCATGCCGGATTGGAATCCGATTTCTAAATTTCCCCCAATAGAAGTCAAACGCTCTAATCCTGTAAGACTGACCAACGCATTATTAGATCCAATTTTAAGGTCGCCTCCGATTGAAGTTAAATTATCTAAACCTGTTAAATTGGTTAAGTCTTTATTGAAGGCAATTTCCAATGAGCCCCCAATTGAATTCAAAACATTTAATCCATTAAGATTGGTAATATCCGTTTCTGGCAAAACACCAATCCATACATCCCCCTCAATCTCGGCGCAAGTAGGATAATTAATAGCAAAACTATCAATTTGCGCCTGGGTGGTAAAGGTGATACCTTCGGGCAGGCAATGGCTTAAACATTCCTCCTCAATTTCCTCCGGGCTGTTGCAGCCTGGAGCATTTCCATAAATTTCTACTTCTCCATTTGGCGCTACGAGATAATCGCAAATACTTTTGACATCGCAGGTGGATAATAATGCATTTGAATAAATACGTAGATCGCTGATTGAACCAGCATCAATATTTTCCAGCCCAGCTAGTTTGGTCAGATAATTGTTATACTGAACAGAAAGGGTTCCCCCAATCGAATCCAGATTCTCAAGCCCCTGCAAACTGATTAGCGCATCGTTGTATTTAATAATAAGTCCCCCAATAGAAGTTACATTGTCTAGCCCAGCTAAACTTGTTAGCGTATCGTTGTATTGTATATCAAGGTTTCCTTTTATGGTAGTCAAACCCTCTAACCCAGTCAAACTTGTTAGCGCTTCATTGAAAAAAATGTGAATGAATGCCTCTATGGAAGTTAAACCCTCCAAACCAGCTAAACTTGTTAGCGCATCGTTGTTTTCAACTTTTAGGGCTCCCCCGATAGAACTCACATTGTCCAAACCCGCTAAACTTGTTAGAGATTGATTATCTCTAATCTGAAGGCCTCCCTCTAAGGAAGTCACATTATTCAGCCCAGCTAAACTTGTTAGCGCAGGGTTCAAACGAACATATAGGGTTCCCCCGACAGAAGTCACATTGTCCAGCCCAGCTAAACTTGTCAGCGCATCATTATTATATATATGAAGGTTTCCTTCTATGGAAGTCAAACCCTCCAGCCCAGCTAAACTTGTTAGCGCATCGTTGTTTTCAACACTTAGGTATCCCCCGACTGATACTAAGACATTTAATCCGTTCAGGCTAGTAATGTCATTTCCTTCAATTAAAACATCCCCCTCAATCTCATTACAATTGGGATGATTAATAGCAAAACTATCAATCTGCGTCTGGGTGGTAAATATAATACCTTCGGGCAGGCAATGGCTCATGCATTCCTGCTCAACTTCCTGCGGGCTATTGCAGCCGGGGGCATTAAGATCAATAATACTGTAATTAATTTCTTGGGATAAGTGATTACAAACAGTTTGTACTGCGCATTCAGAAAGTGAGGAATTATACCTAATAATTAATGTGTCAATGGAAATATTTTCATTCAGCGAAGCAATATCTGTCAAGCTATCATTAAATTCCAATTGTAAATTTCCACCCACTGAAATTATGTTTTCAATTCCATCAATATTTTTGAGGTGGCGATTCCCGCCAGCCTGAGCTTTTAAAGTGGGCCATTCAACATAAGTCCCTATTTGCAAATCGCCTGGGATAGATGCTAGTCCCTCTAGTCCAGAAAGATTCGAAAGTCCAGTTCCCCATATTTTCAAATCACCACCTAAATAAGTAAGATTGTTTAATGCTTCAATATTGGTTAAATTTCCGCTACCTCTAAACCAAATCAATGGCACGTTGGGTATTATTCCGGTAGAAAAACTACCCCCAATTGATGTTAGGTTTTCCAGTCCATCTAAACTGGTTAGATAGTAGTTACCATAAATCATTAAATCGCCTCCAATTGATGTTAATACGTTTAACCCATTCAGATTGCTAATATCAGTTGACTCAGTAATACGTCCAATTATAACACTCCCCTCAATCTCTGTGCAACCCGGATTTTCAGATTGAAAATTATCAATCTGTTCTTGCGTAGTAAAAGTGATGCCTTCGGGCAGGCAACCCTGGGCATGTACAACATGAACTGTTAAGACTGCAAACAATAAAATAAAAAGCTTTTTCATAGCATTTGGTTTATTACAAAATATTTATTTTTATAATTAAGGTGCTTCAACGAGGCCAAGTGTCCATGTAATTGAACCAAATTGATCGCCAGATTGAATAACGGCACTTCCATCTATCGCTTCTTGTAAAACAAAAGACAAGTCGGAATTGGGCGTTCCTTCAAAAGATTCTGACGCCACCAGAATCCAGGTACCATAATCGTCCTTGGCATATACATTTGTCACATCACCATAAACCGTAATCCCGGCATCAATGTTAATATACATTACATTCCCTGCTTTGCTAAGTTTGCCTTGGGGTTTCATATTCCAAAATCCACCCCTTTCAATTCTTGATGCTTCTTCGCCATGTGAATCAACTAAAATAGTGTCTCCGTTATATTCTAAGGATCCTTCTTCAATCAATACAGTGCCCAGATCTTTGTCAATCGAAACCCTCATGCCTAAAGAAGTCTCTGACCAGCGAGGAAATGAATTCGTGAAATTTACTACCAAGGTGCCATCATAGCTTTTTTCCAATACTGGATCAGGTACCATATTGGGTTCTTCCTTTTTTTTACAACTTAGTATAACTGAAAAAGAAAGGATAATAAGAAATGTTAAACTTAAAAAGAGTCCATTTTTTCTCATAGCAGCATATTTTGGGTTTCACGAAATAATCCAACCAAATCAGGTTAATAATAAATCTGAGGCGGAACAAATATAATGAATTAAAAACCGAAAGTCAAATAAAAGTCCTGAAAATGAAGTGATAAGAAAATTGTATTATTAAAAAAAGTCAGGATATTATTTCAATAAAGCTTTTAGTTGTTGTTCTGTGTTCGTTTTGTCGTTACCGATAAAAACATAGATCCTGTTTTCATATGATGTAAATAATAAAACCTGATCCTTTTTGTCTGTCAGAGAAAATCCGGTATCAGTTTCCTCAAAGTTCTGAAAACGGGTGCTATTCTGCAACCTGCTTTTGACTTTTTGAAATGTTTTTTCAGTCACTTCAGGAGATGGGTAATTAAAAAAGAAAGTTGACACATCTGCATCTTTAAAATAAAGGC
>SWBW01004836.1_pt1 | contig 21862 bp, 21 predicted proteins | sample 4693041 | NCBI WGS metagenome assembly SWBW01 (sample SAMN10267271, study PRJNA491770) | bioreactor metagenome | isolation source: DHS bioreactor inoculated with marine methane seep sediment | place: Japan: Omine Ridge, Nankai Trough | collected 2006-05-06 | reverse complement strand
GAACGTATTACCAGGTAGATTTTACCCACACGATTTGGGGAAGACCCTTATTATTCCGTTATAACGGAACTGCTGCTGCCCAATCGTGAATGGTGCCAAAAGCTGTGCCTTGGCTCTCCATATCCTTGGCAATGCGGTACCCACGCCAGCTGACTCTTCCGGAGCTGGAATGGAGCCAAACCAACGGGTGCCTTTTCTGTAGGTCAACTCTAGATCGAGAGTACTGTTCTCTATAAAATGCCGATGCGCCAGTGAAAGCTCCCAGGCGGCGGTCTTTCTGTGTTGCACCTCAATCTCAACATCTTCTATAAAGTTGCGTGATTTGCGTTTGGATAATTGCAGTGACAAGGATGTTTTTGAACGAGCGGTTCGCCGCAGCATCCGCCTGATCTGCACGCCAAAGTCCTGATTGGTGCCGCTATACTCATAATCTGATCCAATACCGGCCACTGTCTGATGATAGTCATGGTTACTGCCGGTCGCCCCTAACATCCAGTAACCTATGGGCACGGAATAGCTGAATGCCCAGTTCTCGGTACCCTGCCCGCTTTTTTCATACACACTTCTGCCGATGGAAATATAGAGTTGATCACTCAGCTTAAGAGGGTTATCCAAAAACAGGGTGGCATTGGCCTGGATCTTTCCGGTGTTTTCTGAGCCTGAATCGTCCAGATTAAATCCTAATCGCCACTTTTCATCCTGTTGCCAATCGACAATCAGGTCACTCTCTCCCGGCTGTTCCCCCGGTACAATCTGAAAATTGGCGGTTGCCGTGGGGAATCGCTGTAGGTTTTCCAGGCCCTGCTCTATATCCCTGAGATCCAGCAGATCACCCTCGCGTAAAGGTAGGGTGGTGGAGAGGCTAACCTCTCCCTTGCTGGTTTCAGATAGACGTATATTGGAGACCTTTCCTGGCACTATGATCAACTTCAATACACCACTACTGAGATCTTGAGCGGGTGCAAGGATGCGAGTGGTCACATACCCTTGATCAATCAAGCGGTTTTGGATCGCTGTCATCAGGTTGCCGATACCCTGGCCACCAAGGCATTTTCCAAGTGCAGAGGAAACCAATGGATCAAGCGCAACCCGTTTGAATGATTCGCTATTTTTCAGGGCGATTTGATGGATAGCGAAACAGGGGCTCTCTTCTGGCTAGGTTAGCCCGCCTAATCCATCTTCAGGGGAGAACAGGCGCACGTCATCTGCTTTAGGAGAGAGCTGTTGTTTTAGCGCCTGCTGTCGCTCGTACAGATTTTTTTATTCTTGATATATAGCACCTGGCTGTGAAAGATCAATTGCATAGGATAATGTCGGATACCACAAGGCCATCACAATAAAGGCGATTGTGATCTTCATCCAAACTGATTGCTGCTGCTTGTCCATTTTGTCCCCATTCCTGAAGACATACGCGCACACAAATTACACTACGTCTGTTGCCAGACAGTTTAAGTAGCGTTATCTATGATTGGGGTGAACTTGGTTTGGGTCCGGCAGATATACATCAGCTTCTGCCTAGCAAACATATTCAACGATCCATGCATATGCGTTCTTTTTGTTCTTATTCGTCCTTGCCGTATTCTAGAGAACTGGTTGAACTTGTAAAGTGCCTACTTGATCACACAATTATCTTGTGAGGCAGCTCACACTAATGGCGGGAACTGTATTCCCATGAAACGAATTATGTGGTAGCTGGAGAGCCTTACAGTCAAGAACCCTTATCTGCCAGCTTCCCATGTGTTGCTTGACGAAAATATCCACTTTAAATCTCTGAGGGTTCAATTCCCCGCAGCTTGCTGCGAATGTTGTCATTCCGGCGAAAGCCGGAGAAGTGGTGCATGGATGCACCGTTTACGGATCTAAGGATGAAATCCAGAGAAGTGACCACCATTGGTGGATATGGATCCCGGCCTTCGCCGGGATGACGTGATGATGTTAATACCCCGTCCGCTTGCGGCGGGGATCGTTATTAGTTAATCCGGTCCATAATTAAATATAGAATCAATATTAAGAATATTGCGTTACTTACTGAATTAACGATTAATATTGCTTTTTATATAACCATAACATCTATGCGGACACATTTATGCCATGGGTAGTATCCCAGAGTTAGACTATGTATCAAGCTGATGTCATGCAGGGTGAGATGCGTAGATAAAAAGTGGAGATATCAGATATTACCTCTCCACGATCACAATTCTGCGGATGAACTTGAATTAGCTTTAAAGAAAGCCGAGTTCCTTGCCGCTAAATAGTAATGAAATTACTGATTTATTGCTTTAACTGGATGTAATACCTTACAAAGGATTCACAATGGCATAAGTAAAATGGATGGATCTCTAGATAAACTGATTAATATCAACGCCTCCGGCCTGGTGTTAATGGCGTGTAACTCCCATGAAATATGGGTGCCAGAGGAGATTGAGATACACAAGAAGTGGGTCGTCGATCAGATTATCGACCAGATGGAACGTGACAAGATTGGAGTAGAAGGTCTGTCAAAAATCATGGGTGAGAAAATAGCCCTACTGAATATTAGGCTTGAGGGTAATTGTGATCAACCAGTACAGCAGGAAGAGATAAAAGAAGAGCAACTGCCAAGGCCCCCAAAGACCGATTCTGGCTACAAACCACATAGCACGGATATGCCGACAAAGTTAGCAGAGGAACGTAAGCCGGTTAAGAAATTAATTATGGAAGATTGTGTACAACTTGGCCTGATAAAACGCAAAAGAGCAAAATATGTTGTTACACAGATGGCCGGTAAACAGCCTGCGGATGCTGAGAAAGAGGTTGTAGTTGAATTGCATAAGAACTTGCATGAACAGGTACGTAAATTCATCCGGAAGGATAAGGACGGCCCATGGTCTTCTCCAAAGTCACAGGAGGAACTCAGGCTAGAGATTATTCAAACACCAACCGTACGTTCAATGCTCTATCTTACCAGAGAGATTTTCAAGGAGCGTGAAGACTGGAAAAACCGTAGTCACAACAGTATTACTGGACGCATCTTTGGCAGCAGATTGACTGTAGACAAAAAATAAGTAATTGAAACTTAGTCTAAACAATCAACATCAGGTTGAACTAAATTCAGCCGTTCAACTCTCACACTGATAACAAAAGTTCAACACAACAATAATCAGTTTAGAATTATATTCGGGGTGAAAATGCGTTTGTCTTACACAGCGATTGTTGGTAGTACGTTTCTGCTTGTTACATCAACCTCAGTTTCAGCCAAGAACAATATCACTCCACCAATATTTGATATGGTCGCAACCGTATCTTGTGAGGCTGAATTGCGCTCACTTGGTGCAAAATTCAAGGTGTTAAACAAGATAACCGGATCGGAACAATGTGGTTCACCTCGCCCACTAATCCTAAAAAAGCTAAAGGGTGGTTTGGGTCTGTCCAACGATGTTACCCTGAGATGCAAAATGGCGCTGGCCCTGGCGCACTGGGTGTCAGAGGTGGTGGTACCATCCGCTGAGCTTCATCTGAAAACAAAGCCATCCAAGATAAATATTTCCACCTCCTACAAGTGTCGCCGACGCAATGGTGACGCAAATGCCAAAATGAGTGAACATGCATATGCCAATGCGGCGGATTTGATGGGGATTGATTTCATCAACGGCAACTCTATGAAGATACAGGAGCGTACGGAAAGTTCTGATGCCTTGCGTGCTTTTCAGGCTGCAATTCGTGGCGGTGCCTGCGCCTACTTCACTACTGTCATCGGTCCTACAACAAATGAAGCCCATGCAGACCATTTGCACTTGGATCTGGCTGAACGTAGAAATGGTTTTCGGCTGTGCGAGTAATCAGAGGCACCCTACAGCAATCGATTGGAATACGTCCTATTTTCTGACCGTACATTCACATAGTTACCGATAAACATCACGCAGGCACCAACCAGAACGATCCACTCGATGGATTCTGCATAGAGCAAAAAACCAACCAGAGTTATCAGCGGTAACCGCATGAAGTCCATCGGGGCAACCACCGTTGCATCAACCAATTGCAGTGCTTTGGTAATGCAGTAGTGTGCGCTCAGCCCCGCCACCCCAATAACCACTATCCATGGCAGTGATTCGATGGATGGTACCACCCAATCATATAGTGTTGGGATCATCGCTAAAGGTAGTTGGATCATAGTCATATAGAACAGGATGGTTATCGGATGGTCGACGTGAGACAGTTCTTTGGTTTTTATGTTGGTAATGGCGAATCCTATCGCTCCAGCCAAAACTGCAAGCGCCGCAGGTTTAATCACCGCAAGACCAGGACGTAGTATTATCAACATCCCGACTATGCCGAATACGACCGCAATCATACGCGTTTTGGTCATATTCTCACCCAACATGATCACGGCCAGGAAAGCTGTCCATAGCGGGACGGTAAACTCAATGGCTACCACTTCGGATAATGGAATAAACGCCAGTCCGTAGAACCATCCGTATTGACCGGCAAAATGAGCTAGATTACGCACTATATGGGTAGGTAATGCCTGAGTACGAATCAGGTGCCATCCCTTGATATTTAGGAATAAACACACTATCAGTATGCTAACAATATTTCTGAAGAACAGCATCTGATAGATGGTGAGCTCGCTTGAAAGTTCTCTTCCCGCAACTGCCATGGTAGATAAGGATACAATGGTACCTATCATCCATAAGGTTGCCAGGATTGCCGGTTTTTTGTTCGCCTCCAAAGTTTACGAATCCTAGATTGGTTTAAGATGGCACTTGCCAGCAGTTAGAAAGATGGCGGATTTAACAGACGCCGAAAGTTATCTCTGGTAATTGTTTCTATCTCATCGACTGAAACACCGCGGACATCTGCCACGCACTCTGCAACATAGCGTACGTAAGATGGGTAGTTTGGCTTGCCGCGTTTTGGCACTGGGGCCAGATAAGGCGCATCAGTCTCGATCAGGAGTCGATCCAGCGGCACTTTTTTTACCACTTCACGCAGATCTTTGGCGCTGTTGAAGGTGATGATCCCGGAGAAAGATATATAGAATCCCATATCCAGGGCCTTACTTGCCATATCCCAATCCTCGGTAAAGCAGTGCATTACCCCGCCCGCCTCGGCTGCACCCTCCTCTTGCATTACCATGATAGTATCTTCACGCGCAGCACGAGTGTGGATTATCAAAGGCTTGTTGCATAGGTGGGCGGCACGAATATGTCGGCGGAAACGCTCCCTCTGCCATTCCAGATCACCCTCGCTGCGAAAGTAGTCCAGACCGGTCTCTCCAATGGCCAGATTCTTGGGGTGATCTGCCATGGCAACCAACTCCTCCGGCTCAGGGTCATGGCGCTCTTTATCGTTTGGATGTACGCCAACTGATACGGATATGCTGGGGAAAGATTCAACCAGAGACAGCATGGATGGGTAGCTTTCCGTATCAATACAGACACAGAGCATATGCTCGACGCCGGAGTCCAGTGTCTCTTGTATAAGATGTTCAAAGCTATTGTCGAATGGCTCAAGATCTAGCCGATCCAGATGACAATGCGAATCGATTATACCTCTCATATGTAGAATTACATGGTGTGGGTCGGTCGGTCGGTCGCAAGTGCGCCTGCCAGATAGGTTTCAATCTTGTTTCTCGCTATTCCACCGTCTTGATCGCTGAATTGAACACCAACCCCAGCAGCCCGGTTACCTTCCGATCCCATGGGGGTAATCCAAACTACCTTCCCGGCAACAGGTATGCGCTCTGTCTCTTCCATAAGGGTGAGCAGCATGAAGACCTCATCACCAAGATTGTAATGTTTGTTTGTTGGTATAAATAGGCCGCCATTTTTTACATACTGCATATACGCGGCATATAAGGCGTTTTTGTCCTTGATGGTAAGTGACAATATGCCCTGACGTGCCCCTGGAATATTAGGGTTTTTCATCTCTTATCCTATCTTGCTCTTTCGGCTTTTTACCAACGCCAGCAGCAGGCGTTCTAATGTCATTTGGTTATTCAATGTGGCAGCGACATCGTTTATTGCATCATAGACATGGTTGAGTGCTTGAAACAGACGTTTTGTGTCCAACTCTTTAGCCGTTTCCTGCAACCGCTGCTGATGATCTGGATTGATCAAGGTTGCCGGTAGTGGCGCCATCTGTAATCTAAGCATATCAATCACCCAGCTACACATCCAGTTTAGTATCTCTTTGAGATCTTGTTTAACCCATCTTGCGGCAACAGCTACTGGGTCAAGTTTTAAACTAAGCACACCAAGGAACTCATCAAGCAGCTTCTGACGAAGTTCTGAAGCATCCTTGCCAGACATCTTAACTGCATTGAGAGGAGATCCAGCAGCGGTTTGCAACAGCACTTCAGGATCACAATCTGGCAGTATGGTCTGTAACCACTCAGAGGCAACCAACATGGGTGGAGCCGAGAAGGAGATCTGACGACAACGGCTGCGTATGGTGGCAGGCAATCTGGATGGAGTTGCGGTTATCAGGATCATTATGCTGCCGCTTGTCGGCTCTTCCAGGGTCTTTAACAGACTGTTGGCGGCGGCCTGATTCATCGCATCCGCTGGTCTGATGAGTACTGGCTTATAACCTGCGGCGTGGGCGGTAATACCCTCACTCTCGATAAACTCACGGATGGTGTCTATCTTGATCGATTTGCCCTCTTCTTCCGGCTCTATAACCGTTAAGTCAGGGTGATTTCCTGCTTCAAAGAGGTTACAGCCACTGCACTGGCCGCATGGGTTTCCGGTCTCGGAGGGCGACTTACACAGTAGCGACCAGGCGAATGCCTGCGCCAATTCGTACTTGCCGACTCCTTCAGCTCCAGAAAACAGCATGGCATGGGGCAGTTGTTTGGACCGGCGTAGTGTCTGCAGTCTATCCCAGTCATCCTGTAACCAGGGATAGGGCGGAAAGGTTACGATGTTCTGCATTAGATAGATCCTGGCTCAGAACATATTGTTATGGTCTGGATTCAATAAAATCATGCACTATCTCTGCTATCCGTGCCTGTACTTCGTATAGTGGGCATGCCGCATCTACAACCTTTACTCGGTCTGCTTCGTTCCAGGCTATCTGTAGATAGGCTTGGCGTACTGCCTCGAAGAAACGCTCCTCTTCCTTTTCGAATCGGTCTGGTTCTGATCTTTTTCCTGCTCTCTCCAGGCCAACATCTACCGGTAGATCCAACAGCAGGGTCAGATCAGGGCTAACATCACCGTGGGTCCACTGTTCCAGTGCCCGTATGCGCTTGTGGTCGATGCCGCGCCCTCCACCCTGATATGCGTAGGATGCATCGGTAAAGCGGTCGCACAGCACCCAGATGCCAGCATCAAGCGCCGGCCGGATCTTCTGTTCCAGGTGTTCTGCCCGTGCTGCAAACATCAGCAGAAGTTCGGTGTCGTCTGCCATACCGGTATGACGATGTCCCAACAGCAGGTTTCTAACCTCCTCGCCCAGAGGGGTGCCACCGGGCTCTCTGGTGTATAGCACCTCTTTGCCAGAAGTCTCCAGAATATGCTTGATGAACTCAAGATTACTGGTTTTTCCGGCCCCTTCGATGCCCTCTACCGTTATGAATTTTCCTCTGCTTATTGTCATTCTTACCTGTTCTCTTATTGGTTGCCTGACGCCACTATACACCCGGAGACATTGCCAATGTAGACCTGACTTAATCAGATATTATTTATCGTTTCAATTGATATTTGCGTACTGCCTCGTTGTGTTCCTTTAGGGTTTTAGAAAAATGGTGGCTGCCATCGCCACGGTTTTTGGCGACAAAATAAATGGTGTTCCCCGGAGCTGGATGCATCACCGCCCTGATTGCATCTTTACCTGGCATGCATATAGGGGTCGGGGTAAGGCCACCGTGCATATATGTATTGTACGGTGTGTCGGTTTTGAGATCCTTGCGCCTGATATTTCCTTTATATTTATCTCCCATGCCGTAGATTACCGTTGGGTCTGTCTGTAATCGCATGTGTTTCTTAAGACGACGCACGAATACACCAGCTATCTCCCGTCGCTCTTCCGGCAAAGCTGTCTCTTTTTCTACGATGGATGCCAGGATCAGGGCTTGGTAAGGGGCTGTTAACGGAACCGAAGGGTCACGCTTCTCCCACTCCTTATGTAGAAGGGTCTGCATGGCGGCAAAGGTTCGTTGCAACAGTGCCAGATCAGTTGTTCCTTTGGGAAAGTTGTAGGTGTCAGCCAGAAAACGCCCCTCAGGATGCATTCCATCATGCCCTAGGCGTGACATGATCTGTGCATCAGAAAGGCCTTCCAGGGTATGAGATAGCATCTGGTTGCTATTGATGGCCGATAGCATCTGACGAAAGTTCCAGCCCTCAACCAGAGTGATGTTGTAGGTATTCACCTGCCCGGATACTAATTGTTCCAATAGTTGGGTTGGGTTGGTGCCAGATTGAATTCGATACTCTCCGGCCTTTATCGCCTTGCCCTGTCCGGTCCAGCGGGCGATTATCCTCAGGTATACCGAGTTGCTTATATAGCCCTTATTCTCCAGATCCTTTGCCAGGTTACCCAGTGTGGTTCCAGGCTCGAGGGTGTAGTCGATCCCACTCTCCGGGACATTAAGGGGTACTTCAGCAAATTGCTGTATATCCAACATGAGCCAAGCCAGTGCAAAACTCACACTGATTACGGCAATACCAAGTAGCTTGCTAAACATATGCTCTCTTAATTGCTTCTGAAATAAAATTTTGGTCGATGTAATCCAGACTGAAGCTCTTACCTTCAATCTCGCTTATTGGCCAGATTCCTATTAGTGAATTAGTCAGAAACAGTGAATCTGCCTGTAATATCTCTGGCAGGGTTATCTGCCTGATATTAACGTCTATACCAAGCTCTCGTGCCAGGTCCAATACCACTCCTCGCATTACCCCCTCGACACCACACGCGGTTAGATCCGGAGTGTGTATTATGCCGTCCTTAAGCATAAAGAGGTTAGTCATAGTACCTTCGATCACATAGCCATCTGCATCAAGCATCAGGCCTTCGCTGATCCCTACATCATCCCACTCTCTGCGGGCGAGCACCTGCTCCAATCGATTCAGATGTTTTATTCCCGCAAGGATTGGGTTGTTTCCGAGGCGAGTGGTACATACACGCACTGTCACACCGGACGTCTGAGCTGTCTCTGGATAATCTGGCCAAGGCGAAAAATGCACCATTCTAGTTATTGGAGTGTTGGGATCTATCTTGTAGCCCCTAGTTGCTTCGCCACGGGTAACTACGACCTTTATGACGCCTTTATTATTAGATCCGATTTCTTGCTGGATTTCTTTGAATAGGGTCGCAGGCTCGGGTATGGATATTCCCAAGCGTTCTCCGCCTGTTTGCAGACGATGATAATGGCGCTCCCATAGACACGCATGTGTGTTTGCAACGGCGATGGTCTCAAACAGACCATCGCCATATAGCAGACCGCGGTCAAATGCGGAGATAGTTGTTGTGCCTGAATCCCCGTTAATCAACAAGGAGAGGCCTCTTTTCGGTTAGCCCTTAAAAGGGGTAAAGGCTAAGGATCCGTTGGTGCCGCCAAAGCCAAATGAGTTTGAGATTGCCAGATCAATCTTCATCTCACGAGCCACGTTTGGCACATAATCCAGATCACATTCAGGATCCTGATTCTCGATATTTATTGTCGGAGGCGCTACCTGATCCCGGAGTGCCAGGATGGTGAACACGGCCTCAGCACTGCCAGCAGCACCCAACATATGTCCGGTCATGGATTTGGTGGAACTTACCGCCAGCTTATGAGCATGGTCACCAAATGCACCTTTGATGCCACAGGTTTCGGCCAGATCGCCAGCAGGCGTGGAGGTGCCGTGTGCATTGATGTAATCGACCTGATCAGTATTCAGTTCGCCATCATTCAAAGCCAGTAACATGCAGTCTCTGCCACCCTCACCACTGGGTGATGGAGCAGTCATATGATATGCATCTGAATTCATGCCTACACCAACTAGCTCAGCATAGATCTTGGCGCCGCGGGCCTTCGCCATTTCGTACTCTTCGAGAACGATAACGCCGGCGCCGTCACTCAGAACAAAACCGTCACGATCCTTGTCCCAGGGGCGACTGGCACCTTCTGGATCATCGTTGCGACTGGACAGGGCTCGGGCAGCGGCAAAGCCACCGAGACCAACGGGAGAGGTTGCCATCTCAGAACCACCTGCGACCATGGCATCTACATAACCATGGCGGATCAGACGTGCGGCCTCTCCAATATTATGGCTGCCGGTACTACAGGCGGATACGATAGAGTAGTTCGGCCCCTTCAATCCGTATTTGATAGAGATGTTACCGGCCACCATATTTACGATGTTTGCCGGAACAAAGAATGGGGAAATCTTACGCGGCCCCCTGTCTCGATAGGCAGCATAACTGTTCTCGATCCCGGTGATTCCACCGATACCAGAACCTACGGCCACACCGATACGAGGTGCGTTTTCATCGGTAATCTCAAGACCTGAATCCTCGATCGCCTGACAACCAGCAGCAAGTCCATAATGGATGAACTTATCCATCTTGCGGGCCTCTTTAGCGAGGATATAGTCTGTGATGTCGAAGTCTATGATGCTGCCACCGAAATGGGTGGAGAAACGATCTATATCACTGATATTGGTTATGGGGCGAATGCCGCTCTTGCCTGCCAGGATATTACTCCAGGCGGATTCGACACTGTTTCCAACAGGCGTAACCATACCTAGTCCGGTAACAACAACCCTTCTTCTAACCATATTATGATCTTACTCTTGTTCGGATACTGCGGAAAAAATACGGGGCACCAGCCGGTTGCCCCATACCAGAAAAATGCGAGTCTATCCTTAGGTGTGAGACTTAACGTAATCGATAGCTAACTGAACAGTAGTAATCTTCTCAGCTTCCTCATCAGGAATTTCGGTCTCAAACTCCTCCTCAAGAGCCATTACCAATTCTACGGTGTCAAGAGAATCAGCACCCAAGTCATCGACAAAAGAGGCCTCAGCAACAACTTCCTCCTCTTTTACACCCAACTGTTCCATGACAATCTTTTTAACCCTTTCTTCAATAGAGCTCATGTTATTAGATTCCTCTGTATAAATTTGAAGATCACTTACTAGCGACCGACCGCTATTGTATTCACAATCAGCTAAAGATAAAAGCCTAAATTAATCAAACTCAGGTCAAACGCAAATATTATATTAATAGTTATATTACAAGTAGTTATATATTATATTTAATGTATTTTATAATAATACGGCGGGTATTACCCCATAAACATGCCACCATTGACATGTAAAGTCTCGCCGGTGATGTAGCTTGCATCATCAGAAGCGAGAAATAAAACCGCTTTTGCAATCTCTCCTGGACTACCAAGACGGCCCAGTGGAATATTCCCCAGCAGTGCATTACGTTGCTCTTCCGGTAGCTCACTGGTCATATCCGTATCGATAAATCCCGGGGCAACAGTATTCACTGTAATATTGCGTGACCCTACTTCGCGGGCCAGGGATTTGGTAAACCCGATAACCCCTGATTTTGCAGCAGCGTAGTTGGCTTGACCTGGATTGCCGGTGGAACCAACCACAGAACCAACATTTATTATTCTGCCCTTATGAGCCTTCATCATACCACGCAGGCAGGCCTTGGATACCCTGAAGATTGAGGTAAGGTTGGTATCGATGATATCCGCCCACTCCTCATCTTTCATACGTAACATCAGGTTGTCGCGGGTTATGCCGGCATTGTTGATCAGTATGGTGGGAGCACCATACTCAGCGCCTATCTGTTTAATGATTGCGGCTACCGAATCAGGATCAGTAACATTCAATACCTTTCCTACGCCATTTATTCCTGCTGCCTTGAATCTTTCGGTGATGGCTGAAGCGCCCGCCTCCGAGGTGGCGGTACCGATAACCACTGCGCCGCTTGCGCCGATGGTGTCAGCAATAGCTTTGCCGATTCCCCTGCTTGCGCCGGTTACCAAAGCAATTTCATTTTCTAGCATTGATCGCCCCATTTAGTAAGTTAGCAGGACAGAGCCCCAGGTAAAGCCGCCGCCAAACGCTTCCATCAGGAGCGTATCTCCCCGCTTAATGCGTCCGTCGCGTACTGCTACATCAAGGGCAAGGGGTACAGATGCAGCCGAGGTATTACCGTGTTTGTCCACGGTTACCACGACCTGATCCATCGACATCTTTAGTTTCCTGGCGGTGGCCTTTATTATACGGATATTGGCCTGGTGTGGAATCAACCAGTCCACATCCGATTGTTCCATTTGATTCGCTTCCAGGGTCTCGTCGACTATACGTCCCAGTGTGGTCACGGCGATTTTGAATACCTCGTTGCCACTCATTTGTGCATAGGCGCTGCCATCCTGTAGCTTGTCATAACCCTTGGAGATACCCGCCGGAACCTGGAGCAGATCCTTGTACTCACCATCAGCGTGCAGATGGGTTGATATAAGACCTGGTTCATCGGAGGCCTGAAGGACCACGGCTCCGGCCCCGTCTCCGAACAATACGCAGGTATCACGATCAGTCCAATCAATGATGCGGGAGAAGGTTTCTGCGCCAACCACTAAGGCATTGCGTATGCCTCCAGCCCTAAAGAATTTGTCAGCCACTCCCATGGCATAGATGAATCCCGTACATACCGCTTGCACATCAAAAGCTGGGCACCCGTGGATACCTAAACGATCTTGCAACAAACATGCTGTACTGGGAAATACCTGGTCGGCAGTTGTGGTGGCGACGATTATCAGGTCAATTTCAGACGCATCAATACCAGCGGCCTCAATAGCGCGAATGGAAGCCTGCTCTGCCAGATCGCAGGTGGTTTCATTTTCTCCGGCAATATGGCGCTCTTTGATCCCGGTGCGATCCTGTATCCACTGATCAGATGTTTCAACCATCTTCTCAAGATCCTGATTGGTCAGAATCTTCTCTGGCAGGTAACTGCCAGTTCCTTTTATCCGGGCATATTTCACTCTTCACCCCTGTTGGCAAACTGCTTTTCAACGCCTTGTGCAATATGCTCTGACACGTTAGTCATGATTTCCTTTTTGGCCATACGTATGGCATTTTCAAAAGCCATAATATCTGCACCGCCATGGCTTTTTACCACTATTCCGCGCAGTCCCAGCAGACTGGCTCCATTATATGTACGGGGATCAATGGATTTTTTTAAGTTGTTTAAAATCGGGATACACATCACTCCTACCAATTTGGTAAAAATATTCCGTGTGAACGCCTTAGTCATATAGTGTTTAAACAGTTTGGCTACGCCTTCGCTGCTCTTAAGAGATACGTTTCCGACAAAGCCGTCACAAACGATGAGATCTACACCTCCAGTATAGATATTGTCGCCTTCGGTGTAACCAATATAGTTAATAGAGCTGTTGCTAAGTAGTTCATGAGCACCTTTTACCTGCTCATTTCCCTTGATATCTTCCTGACCCACGTTGAGTAGCCCAACGCGCGGCGACTTATTGCCGTCAACAGCAGAGACTAACTCGCTTCCCATTACAGCAAACTGGAACAGATGCTCCGCCGAACAATCTACATTTGCACCCAAATCCAGCATCCAAGTGTGTCCCTCCACACAAGGGAGAGCAGAGATGATTGCCGGCCGGTCTATCTGAGGTAACGTCTTCAAGACAAACCTTGCGGTTGCCATCAAGGCGCCGGTATTACCTGAGCTTACACAAGCATCTGCGACACCTTCATGCACCAGGTTGATGGCCACGCGCATGGATGAATCTTTTTTACCGCGCAATGCTTTTGCCGGAGGCTCATCCATCTCCACTTCTTGGGATGCATGGTGAACTGTCAATCGACTGCTATCATAGCCATTCAGATGCAGTTTAATCTGATCCTCTTTACCTACGAGAATCAGGTCTACGTCCTGGTCATTCTTGAGGAAGTCCAAGGCTGCAGGTACTACTACACCTACACCGTGGTCCCCACCCATTGCATCCAATGCGATGGTGATTCGGTTAGATCGCCCCATCGAATTCACGCGCCCCAGAGATTATAAAAGGTAAGTATTTTGATCACATCTAAAGCTGGCAAGCCGTTAGGCTCACCAGCCAGAGATTTTATTATTATTGGGTTACTCGCCTTTGTCGGCGATAACCTTGCGTCCACGGTAAAAACCATCTGCGGTGACATTGTGGCGCAAATGAAGTTCACCGGATGTTGAATCGGTTGAAAGGGTCTTCGCAGTCAGTGCGTCGTGTGAACGGCGCATACCGCGTTTGGAAGGGGTTTTTCTACTCTTTTGGACCGCCATGGATCAAACTCCTAAAAAATCAATAAATAACTTAAGTCTTCTTACTTTTCAGATCCGCCAACTTGGCAAATGGATTGGGCTTTGTTTGAGCACGATCCTCATTTACCACTTCGTCAGACCCCCTAATATTCTGAGAGGCTGCTTGACACTCTCCATCCTGGTGCATTGCCACATAGGGCAAAGCGAGTAACAACTCATCCTCTACAACATCATACAATCTGATTAGCTTCTCACCCGCCATTAAGGGCTCATACTCGCCCGGGAGCCGCTCAGCTTCCTCAAAGCCCTCAACCACTACAGCATCAATTTCAGTTGCAATTGGAATACATACCGGTTCCAAACATCTCTGGCACTCTAGTTTCAGTGACGCGCAAACATATCCTGTGATATGAATGCGTTGCTTCTTGCCCTTACGGAATCTAAACACAAATTCCGCTTTACCATCTTGATCCACCAACATCTCTGCAAGACGAGGGAGTTTTGAAAGTTCGGCGTAGCCGGAAACCTCCTTCCCCATCTCTCCGAAGTGCCATGGATCGATATATTCAGGTAGGCGAGATGACATAACCGGGCGATTTTATTACGCGAAAGGTTGGCTGTCAAAAAAACCAACTGCTTCACTAAGTTACAATCGGCAGTATGGCACCGATTTTGTCGGCAGATTCCAGTGGCCACGCAGGATTCTTAGTATTTTCTAATGCCCTCCCACCACTGCCAGCAGTACGCCTGCGGCAACGGCCGAGCCGATAACACCGGCTACATTCGGGCCCATGGCATGCATTAGAAGGAAGTTGTGATGATTGCTCTCCAACCCAACCTTGTTGACCACTCGCGCAGCCATTGGTACCGCTGAAACGCCTGCGGCACCGATTAGAGGGTTAATCTTACCGCCGCTTACCCTATTCATCACCTTTGCCATCAATACCCCGGTAGCAGTGCCTATACAGAAGGCCATGGCACCCAATGCCAGGATACCCATGGTCTCAAGGCTGAGAAACTTTTCAGCAGAAAGCTTGGACCCTACGGCCAATCCCAGGAATATAGTTACTATGTTGATGATCTCGTTTTGCGCGGCCCGGCTCAAACGTTCGACCACGCCACTCTCCCGCAACAGGTTTCCGAACATCAGCATTCCGATAAGTGGAGCAGCAGAAGGCAGGAACAGTACGCACAATAGCAGCACGGTTAAAGGAAATAGAATCTTCTCCAGCTTGGAGACATGGCGTAGCTGCTGCATCTCAATCTTACGCTCGGTTTCGCTGGTCAGAGCACGCATGATTGGCGGCTGGATGATCGGCACCAGAGCCATATACGAGTAGGCGGCCACGGCAATTGCGCCTAGAAGATCAGGCGCCAGGCGCGAAGCCAGGAATATGGCCGTAGGTCCGTCCGCACCACCGATTATCGCGATTGCAGACGCGTCAGCCAAGGTGAAATTAAATCCAGGCACCATATTCAGCGCCAATGCACCCAATAGGGTGGCAAAGATGCCGAACTGAGCGGCAGCTCCCAGCAGCAAGGTGCTGGGCCTAGCGATCAAGGCACTAAAATCGGTTAGCGCGCCTACACCCATAAAGATGAGCAGAGGGAATACGCCGGTCTCTACGCCCACATGGTAGATCATACCCAACAGACCATCCGGTCCGGCGATGCCGGCCACCGGGATATTGCTCAGGATGGCGCCAAAACCGATCGGCAGCAGTAGCAGAGGTTCGAATTTTTTGTTGATTGCGAGATAGATGAGCAGGCAACCGACCGACATCATCAATGCCTGGCCCCACTCCATATTGGCAATACCCATGGATTGCCATAGTGCTTCAGTTCCGCCCATGCCCTACCCCAGTGTAATCAGGGCATCACCGACATGCACGGCATCGCCCTCTTTAATGGCGATTGATGCAACAGTACCACTAGCTGTCGTGCGAACCTCAGTCTCCATCTTCATGGCTTCGAGGATCATAATCACATCACCTTCGGTTACGCTCTGGCCTACAGCAACATTGATCTTGTAGATATTACCGGTCAGAGGCGCATTGACTACAGCACCAGTAGCTGCGGGCGCTGGAGCTGGAGCTGCGGCAACACTGGTTACCGCGCCGCCTGCTGATACGGTTACCGCATAGGCTTTTCCGTTGACCTCTACGGTATAGGCCTCGGCCCCACCCGCAACTGCAGGGGATGCGGCTGGCGCGGTGACCGGTGCAGGCTCGGCCCCAGGAACCGGCTCAAACGCATCCGGGTTATTGCGATTCTCCAGAAACTTCAACCCAACCTGTGGGAATAGCGCATAGATAAGAACATCGTCGATGATGTCCTTCGCCAGATCGATCTTCTTCTCTTGGGCGATGGTTTCAAGTTCCTCAGTAAGTCTTTCCACCTCTGGGGCGATCTGATCTGCCGGGCGACAGGTGATCACCTCTTCGCCATCTTCCAGAACCCTGGCCTGAAGCTCTTTGTTAACCGGGGCCGGTGATAGGCCATACCCGCCCTTCAAAACACCAGCGGTCTCCTTGGCGATAGACTTGTAACGCTCACCAGTCAGCACATTAAGAACCGCCTGAGTACCAACGATCTGGGAGGTTGGGGTCACCAATGGGATGTAACCCAGATCTTTGCGTACCTTGGGGATCTCGTCCAGAACCTCATCCAGCCTATCGGAAGCACCCTGCTCGCGTAGTTGATTCTCCATATTGGTGAGCATGCCACCAGGGACCTGAGCCACCAGGATACGTGAGTCGACGCCCTTGAGTGCCCCCTCGAATTTTGCGTACTTCTTACGAACCTCGCGGAAATATGCCGCAATATCTTCCAACAGTTCCAGATTCAAACCGGTGTCGCGCTCGGTCTTGTCCATCATTGCCACAACTGATTCGGTAGCAGAGTGGCCATAGGTCATGGCCATGGAGGAGATAGAGCTATCCACCATGTCAACGCCAGCTTCAGAGGCCTTGGCAATAGTGGCCGTGCTCAAGCCGGTGGTGGCGTGGGAATGCAGGGCCAGTGGTACGGAGATATTCTCTTTGAGGCGACTAACCAGTTCAAATGCCACGTAAGGCTTAAGCAGACCGGCCATATCCTTAATACAGATAGAGGTACACCCCATGTCCTCAAGTCGGCGCGCCATATCAATCCAGTAGTCGATGTTGTGAACCGGACTAACGGTGTAGGACATAGCTCCCTGTGCATGTTTTTCTACTGCCAGAGTGGCCTTTACCGCAGTTTCGAAGTTGCGCACATCGTTCATGGCATCAAAGATACGGAATACGTCCATACCATTTACCGCAGCACGTTCTACAAACTTCTTTACCACATCATCGGCATAATGACGGTAACCCAGAATGTTCTGAGCGCGGAACAGCATCTGCATCGGGGTGTTTGGCATAGCGGCCTTCAAACGACGCAAGCGCTCCCATGGATCCTCGCCCAGAAAACGTATGCAAGAATCAAAGGTAGCCCCGCCCCAGGTCTCAAGAGACCAGTAGCCGACTTTATCCAGTTTCTCTGCGATGGGCAGCATATCGTCGATACGCATGCGTGTTGCGAACAGTGATTGATGCGCATCGCGGAGGACGAGTTCTGTGATTGCTAAAGGTTTTTTATCGCTCATGAGCTCTCTTTCTTTGAATATGTTTGAAGAGTATGTGCCGAAATATTCAGCCTCATAATATATATAACAGTCTACTTTTTGGATCTATAACGGTTGATGGCTGCTGATATAACGGCAATCAGCTCAGAATCCCCTGTACCTACAGAACTGGGGGTGGCGGAGGATTCATCTATCTCTGGACCAGATAATGAGGAAGCCAATCTTGACATGCCATTCAGGGCAACAACCAGTATGCCCAAAAATGCAATTACAATTCCCATTCCCAGAAACATCAGGTTAACACCCTGTAGAACAAGATCAGAAACGGCCATGCATTTTTCCTCTGAATCTATCGGCTAAACCGGCAATTATTTATTCCTGTATTCAAAAATCCAGGCAAATATTGGATAAAGGATGCCTTTCTATGGGAATACGCCCTGGATGTCAAGAAAACCTATTATACGTCTTAACCTAAGCTACTGTTTTATCGGGGATTAGACTATATATTGAAAATATATATAATGGCATTTAACTTTTTGAGAACCCAAAGCAATTGAATATAAACGCTATTATTTCCCGGTTAATATCAATGGTAGAATAGTCTCTCATCACAAATATTACAGTAGAAGAATAACCTTAACAGTATGAAATTGATCCTCGGCTCCACATCTCCTTTTCGCAGGGAATTACTGAACAAACTTGGCCTCGACTTTGATGTCGATGCTCCAGACATTGATGAATCCATGCATCCAGGGGAGCAACCCGATGAGTTTGTTCAGCGTCTGGCACTGGAAAAGGCCCATGCGGTGGCAACCAGGCACGATAACGCATTAGTAATCGGATCTGACCAAGTTGCCTGCATTGGCTCCAATATCTTGGGAAAACCCGGCAACCGTGACAAGGCAATCGCCCAGTTGACTGAAGCCTCCGGTAAACGGGTAAGTTTTTACACCGGGCTCTGTCTGCTCAACAGCGAAAACGGGAGATCACAGGTAATCTGCGAGCCGTTTCATGTCCACTTCAGAAATCTTAGTCAGGAGCAGATAGCGCGTTATCTTGATGCCGAAGAGCCATACAACTGCGCTGGTAGTTTTAAATCCGAGGGGCTTGGCATATCCCTGTTTGAACGACTGGAGGGTGATGACCCCAATTCACTCATCGGCCTTCCTCTGATCAGGCTGATCACCATGTTGGAACAAGAGGGTATCCATATCCCCTAACAAAGCAGAATAATCTAGTATTTATATCAATCGGGAGTACCTATACTCCTTGGCTAAGCCAGTTTCAGGATGATAACAACAGGGCCTATTGAACCGTCATGAGCAAATCACCGGATCTCACCCATACCAGGAATATCGGTATTGCAGCCCATGTGGATGCGGGTAAGACTACCCTCACCGAACGCATCCTGTTCTACACCGGCGCCTCATACAAGATTGGTGAGGTTCATGATGGCGCCGCCCACATGGACTATATTGAGGAAGAGCAGGCACACGGCATAACCATCAACTCTGCCGTCACCAAGGCCACCTGGCAAGACCATATTATTCAGATCATCGACACCCCCGGACACGTAGACTTCACCATCGAAGTGGAGCGCGCCATGCGCATCCTGGATGGCTGCATCCTGGTACTAGACGGAGTTCGCGGAGTTGAGCCGCAAACAGAAACCGTCTGGAGACAGCGCAACAAGTTTGACCTCCCCGCCCTGTTTTTTATCAATAAGATGGACCGCCCCGGTGCTGACTTCGACCACGCCCTGGAGAGTATTCGCAAAAGACTAAGAGGCGAACCTGTCCCGGTAACCGTGCCGCTGCCAGAACAAGACGCCGTAGTACATCTTATAGACAAAACCCTGATCTATTTTGGAGGGGAACATGGCGAAACAGTCAGACAGGAACCCTGTGATGACGCCACCTGGAATAGCCTGTCCGAATTTCGGGAAGCGCTGCTGCTGTCAGCCGCAGAGTTCGATGAAACCCTGGAAGAGCTTGTCCTGGCAGAAAAAGAACCAGAGGCAGAAATAATCTGGGCAGCCCTGCGTGTGGGAACACTGGCAGGCAAGATCCACCCCTGCTTTGGTGGTAGTGCACTACGTAATCAAGGCGTACAGCAGATACTCGATGGAATCGTGGCACTCCTACCTGCCCCATCAGATCGACCACCCGCCCTGGCTCGTACTCCGGACGGTGAAGAAGAGACCATCAGCTTGAATGCAAACGATCCGTTGGTCGCGTTGGCATTCAAGGTTCAACTCTGGGATGGTCGCCGCCATGTCTATGCCAGACTTTATCGAGGGCAACTCAAACCCGGAGACAAGATCGCTGTACTGCAACCTGACGGAGAGACTATTCAGGAAACAGTAGCGCGCATGTTTGAGGTGGACGCCGGACACAAGACTCGCCTGGATATAGCCAGTGCCGGACAGATAGTACTAATGGCCGGACTGCGCCATGTAACCACTGGCGACACCATTTGCCATCCAGAACACATCGTCACCATGGAACGGATAGACACCCGTGAACCTGTACTGAGTCTCGCGGTCGAGCCACAAAACAGCGAAGACGAGGATAAGTTTCTAGAGGTATTGGACAAGGTTCAGCAAGAAGACCCCACCCTGTTGCTGGAGAATGATCCCGACACAGGACAACGACTACTACGTGGCATGGGAGAACTGCATCTGCAGATTGTGCTGGAACGTCTGCAAAGGGAATTCAATCTCAAGATAAGATCAGGTAAACCAGCAGTAGCCCTGCGTGAAGCCATCACCAAGGCTGCAACTGCAGAATGTCTGTTCCAGCCACCCTTTGATCCAAAGATTAGTGACCATGAACTCAAGGCACGAGTAGTGCTGAGTGTGACCCCACTAGAACGTGGCTCAGGCACCAGAATTATTATAGAGCCAGAGATCAAACCAGACAGTCAGAAACTGACCCAAAACCAACTCGAAGCTATTGAAACCACACTGAATCTTTCTTTGGCAAATGGTCCAATCGAGTCAGCACCGCTTGAGGATATAGAACTCCAAGTGAAGCAGATAGAACTGTTTGGCAAGGCATCTTCCCCAGAGGCATTACAGGTAGCAGCGGCCAAAGCATGTATCAAAGCGGTCCAGCAGGCAGAACCATGTCTGTTACACCCAATCATGGCTGCGGAAGTGGTGGTACCGGAAGAAAATATGGGCCAGGTTCTGGGCGATCTACAATCGCGCTTAGGAGTGATACAGGACACAGCAAAATGGAAAGACAGCGCCAGTATAACCTGCGAAGTGGCACTGGATAAGCTGCTAGGATATACCACAGAGCTGCGCAGCATGACCCAGGGACGCGGCCACTTCAGCACCATCTTCAAGCGGTTTGATCGGGTTTAGATAAACACAGGCTTATTACTGATTTAATACCAGAGAATGGATTCCAGTAGCCAATAATTTTCAAAATTCAATAGGAATAAGAGTGTCATCTGGCACCATTAATATACTTACAACATATCCCTTCTCTGGAGAATTGTAATAATGAACCTTATTAGATACGCTAAATCAACAATAAGGCATCAAAGGGTAAGAGCCTATTGATCCTAAGGGAATGGCAGTGCTGAGTCCCAAACGATGGGTGTGGGAATAAAATCACACATATTGGATATTTTCCATACTATCTGTACAGCTTTATACCCTATAATGCGGAACTGACCAGATCGCATAAGAACGGGCTATCGCTAAAAAACCAACTTGCGATACGGTCATACAACAGCAAGCCAGCGTCTTGCGCCGAGTCTCTAAATAACAACTGAAATAAAGAGGTCATCATGAAAAAACTGCTTACTATCGCCTTTGTCGCCGCCACCCTAACTGCCTGTGGTGGCGATGCCCCTGACCAATCCAAAGCCAAAGCACCTGCGCCTGCTGTTGAAGCCGCCGCACCTGCTGTTGAAGCCGCTACACCTGCTGTTGAAGCCGCTACACCTGCTGTTGAAGCCGCTACACCTGCTGTTGAAGCCGCT
>SWBW01009830.1_pt1 | contig 21926 bp, 23 predicted proteins | sample 4693041 | NCBI WGS metagenome assembly SWBW01 (sample SAMN10267271, study PRJNA491770) | bioreactor metagenome | isolation source: DHS bioreactor inoculated with marine methane seep sediment | place: Japan: Omine Ridge, Nankai Trough | collected 2006-05-06 | reverse complement strand
AACATGGGTGAATTTCCGTCCACAAGTGAAGCAATCAGGGCGGCTATACGGGACCTGATAGATCAACGAAGTGATAAAATAATCCGTAACATGCAATTACTGGAACGGATAGGTACGGCTAAGGTCGTATAAATTTGCAGGGGATGAATACAGAATGCAAACTATTGTACAAGAAGCATTAAAGCACACTGAAAAAGAAAAACTACTCAGGGAGTCCAGACAAATTGAAGAAATGTGTGAAGACTTCGGCGACCCGCAGATCGTGATCGTGGGGTGCGGCGGAGCAGGCAATAACACAATAAACCGACTCTATAATATGGGAGTCAGCGGCGCAGAGACTATTGCCATCAATACAGACAAGCAACATCTGGATATGATCCAGGCAGATAAAAAGATCCTTGTAGGCAAATCCCTTACCAGGGGACTTGGTGCAGGCGGCTATCCTGAAACTGGCCGCAAAGCAGCAGAACTTGCAAGAGGGACACTGGAAGAAGTTCTGAAAGGCGCAGACCTGGTCTTTATTACAGCAGGTATGGGCGGCGGAACAGGTACAGGCACCGCACCTGTAGTGGCTGAGATCGCCAAACAACAGGATGCTATTGTAGTCGGTATGGTATCAAGCCCCTTCAGGGTTGAAAGGGCAAGAGCCATCAAAGCCGAAGAAGGTCTTGAGGTCTTCAGGAAAGCCGCAGATACAGTGCTGGTGCTGGATAATAACAGGCTGCTGGACTATGTACCCAACCTGCCGATCGAACAGGCATTTTCTGTCATGGACCAGTTGATAGCTGAGACCGTAAAAGGTATTAGCGAGACCATTACCCAGGCTTCACTGATCAACCTGGACTATGCTGATGTCAAGACCATCATGGGCTGCGGCGGTGTAGCAGTGATGCTTGTCGGCGAGGCAAAGAGCCAGGACAGAGGCGACAATGTAGTGCGTGCAGCACTGAACCATCCGCTGCTGGATGTTGATTACAGAGGTGCCACCGGATGCCTGGTACATATTACTGGCGGTCCTGACCTTACATTGTCCGAGGCAGAAGCAGTCGCAGAGTCTCTTACCTATGAACTGGATGACAGGGCAAATGTCATCTGGGGTGCAAGGGTCAATAAGGAATATGAAGGCAGGATACGTGTCATGGCTATCATGACTGGTGTTCAGTCAGCTCAGATCCTGGGTCCCCAGTCCTATGGCATAAATGAAGGCCAGAAAGAAGGAATGGCAGTTGGTTCTGCAATTAGCGGTGGCAACAACGGCGGCTCGATCATAGATATAATATGATAAGTATATTGAAAAACAGGCTGGCAAATGTTGGCCTGTGCTTTTTCTTTTTTTTAAAAGTCAAGTCAAAGCTGCATTTATCAGCAGCAAACATATACAATTCTTGCCGATTAACTCTTGATTCCCTGAGGTACATTTAAATCGGTTTGTTGTTTTATTTTCGAATACACATTGCTTATGCTTTTTAAGACCTTAAAGCCCTTATCCGTAATCAAATAATCCCCTCGCTCATGTCGTTGAAATATCATTCCTCCATCAACCAGTTTCTGCAAATGGAACAGCAAATTACCTCCCCTTAGACCTGTAAGTTTAGAAAGTTCTGAAAAACTTTTTGTTTCTATAGCCACAGCTTTTACAATCTGCAATCTCTGTTTATTAGATAAAGGTTCAAGGATATCAGTAACAATTGAATCTTCGTGAAGTGTCAAAATATCCTCTTTCTTTTCGTCATTTGTTTTGTAGATCATTAGTGAGCGCATCAGCTTGATCTGTTTGTCAGAAATATTCGAGACTTCCATGAAGCATTTATCGCATGTATCAAATGGGGCATTATTCTTCATTTCTTCCAATTCGGCCTGTTTTTCCAGCACAAGGTCATCCTGCAAATTATCAATCTTTATTAAGCTTGCATTGTTCTGCAAGAATTCTGTAAAATTAGATTTGCACGTATTTTTCATATGGCAATCCTTTAACATCTTGCTTTCAAGACCTTCTTCAATATCATCGATGATATAAGCCATTATGGAGTTTAATAAATCCCTTCGTGAAACTGACAGCATTGATTCGAGATGCATCTGATTTGTCTTCTCAGCGAATCTTTTTAAATCAGTATGGATCTCATCAAGCTTTTCCTTTATTGTCTGGTCAGTGATGTTGTTTCGATTATTTGTCATTAATTATATATCGTTCGCTGGAAATAAAATGTTTTTGTTACGACTCTCAAGGTCATTTTTGTGTATAAAACTGTAGTTGGTATATTTTAATGACTGTAAAGTATATATTGATGACCTACTAATATAACTCTGCAGTGATATGATGCCTGTCTGGAAATATTCAGATAAAAGCGTAAGATACAGAGAAGCAAAAAATCACTGGATGCTATAAACAAAATGACGGAGATAGAAATATGAGTGTCAGAGATGAGATATATAACCAGATAGTTGAAGGACTTGCCAGCGGAAAATTCCCAATCAGCACACCAGGAGACCTGCTGGCAGCATTTCCCGATGGTGCTGCCACTACATGTAGATCAGGTGATGTTGAGGTGACGGCAGGTGAGGCTGGAAAATTGCTAAAAGAAAGTGATTTTCCCTTAAAAAATGCAAAACAGGTAGCAGACATAATTGTTACAAGAGCAGGGCTATGATAGCCCTTTCCTTTTTTTTGGCATGTCCAGGTATTTCAAATACAGGCTATGCCAGCATTTTCTCTTGAACTTCGATACTTTTTTATAACTTAACATTATTTTACACCTACTTAAACAGGTGATAAAATATGGTAAGAAGGGATCGTTTTATTTGTCAATAGAGATATCCGATTTTTAGATACAACACTCAGGGATGGCGAACAAACCCCGGGAGTTGCGCTTTCGACTAAAGATAAGTTGTTAATTGCGCACAAACTTGATGCCCTTGGTGTCAATATTATTGAAGCTGGTTCTGCAATCACTTCTAAAGGTGAGAGAGAAGCCATACGTGCAGTTGCCAATGAGGGGCTGAATGCTGAGATCTGCAGTTACTGCCGGGTACGCAATGAAGATATTGATCTTGCGCTGGAATGCGATGTGGATTCAATCCACCTGGTCGTACCGGTATCTGACCTGCATATCCAAAGCAAGCTAAAAAAAGACAGGGAAACTGTGAAACAAATGGCCCTGGATGCCACAGAGTATGCCAAGGACCACGGGCTCATCGTGGAACTTAGCGGTGAGGACGCCTCACGGGCAGATATGGGCTTTTTAAGGTCACTGTACAGTGAAGGTATTGAGGCCGGAGCTGACAGGGTCGTGTTCTGCGATACCGTGGGACTACTGGTCCCTGAAAAGACCTATGAGATATTCAAGGAACTCTCAACCCTTGATAAGCCCGTGGCAATACACTGCCACAATGACTTCGGGTTTGCGACCGCCAATACAATATCGGCCCTGAGAGGCGGTGCATCTGAAGCACATGTTACTATTAACGGCATAGGTGAGAGGGCAGGCAATGCATCTCTTGAAGAGGTTGTAATGGGTCTGGAAAACCTCTACGATTACACCTCAAATATCAAACTGGATGAAATATACACCACATCCAGGCTTGTGAGCAGATTGACTGGCATCCCTGTGGCCCCAAATAAGGCCATCGTGGGTGGAAATGCTTTCACACATGAAGCAGGTATCCACGTCCACGGCCTGATAGCTGACACATCCACTTACGAACCCATGAAACCCGAAACCATTGGCAGGCAGAGAAAGATCGTGCTTGGCAAACATGCGGGCAAGAGTTCGGTTATACTGGCATTGAAAGAGCTGGATCTTGATGTAAGTGATGAACAGCTAAATGAGATCGTGGCCAGGATAAAGGAGCTTGGTGATAAAGGGAAACATGTTACAGATGCAGACCTGGAGATCATAGCCGAAACAGTACTGAACATCACCTGTGAACCAAAGGTCAAGCTGGAAGAATTGACAGTGGTGTCAGGTAATATGGTTACACCAACTGCTTCTATCAAGATAAAGGTCAACGGGGTCGAGATAGTGGAGGCTGGCGTGGGAGATGGTCCGGTGGATGCGGCCATTGCAGCCTTGCGTAAAGGTATAGCAGGTGTTGCCGATATCAGGCTTGAAGAATATCATGTTGATGCCATCACCGGCGGAACTGATGCCCTGGTAGAGGTTTGGGTAAAACTGAACAGGGAAGGCAAAGTGATCACTGCCAGGGGTGCAAGGACAGATATTATCATGGCATCTGTGGAAGCTGTTCTTGAAGGGATAAACAGGCTGATGAAATAGCCTTCAACAATAACATTAATGTATTAAAACTATCACCACTGATACTATATTTAATGAAATAAATCATGGATGTAAAAATAATTGGAGGAACAAATAGATGGGTAAAAAAACCAGGATGACGGGCGCAAGAGCCCTTATAGAATCCCTGTACGCTGAGAAAGTCGAAGTTATGTTCGGGTATCCGGGCGGCGTACTACTGCCTATCTATGATGAATTGTATGATGCAGACATAGACCACATTCTTGTCAGGCATGAGCAGGCTGCAGCACATGCAGCAGATGGATATGCCCGTGCCACAGGAAAAGTTGGGGTCTGCCTGGCAACTTCCGGTCCGGGAGCCACCAACCTGGTTACAGGCATAGCCAATGCCTACATGGATTCTGTTCCAATGGTTGCCATCACAGGCCAGGTACCCAGGCCGCTTATCGGGAACGATGCTTTCCAGGAAGCAAATATTACAGGCATCACTCTCCCTATCACAAAGCATAATTACCTTGTAATGGATGTGAACGACCTGCCCAGGATAATCAAGGAAGCGTTCCACATCGCCTCTACCGGAAGACAGGGGCCGGTCCTTGTCGATATTCCAAAGGATGTGACCACTGACGAGATAGATTTTGAATATCCTGACAATGTGGACCTGAATGGATACAAGCCAGTGAAAACCGGGCACAAAATGCAGATAAAACGTGGTGCTGAAGCCATCATAAAAGCCAGGCGTCCTGTCCTTTACGTTGGTGGAGGTATAATCTCATCAAATGCCAGCAAGGAGTTAATTAACCTTGCAGAGACTATAAATGCACCTGTAACCACCACACTCATGGCCAAAGGTGCTTTTCCTGATACCCACCCATTATGTGTAGGTATGCCGGGGATGCACGGCACCAAATATGCCAACTTTGCGATCCAGGAATCTGATCTGCTGATAGCTATAGGTGTCAGGTTTGATGACAGGGTTACAGGCAAGGTAGATTCATTTGCTCCCAATGCCAGGATAATTCATATAGATGTAGACCCGGCCGAGATAAGTAAGAATGTACGTGTGGATATACCTATCGTGGGCAATGCAAGTTCTATACTAAAAATGCTTGTGGAATTTATTAGTGAATTAAAGAAAAGCAAATCAGAGACCACAGAGTGGATCAAGAAGGTAGAAAAGTGGAAGCAGCTTTACCCACTGAAGTACATCATGGGTGAGTCATTGAAACCACAGTATATTGTTGAGCAGATAAATGAATTGTACCCGGATAGCATCATAGTAACAGAGGTTGGCCAGAACCAGATGTGGGCTGCCCAATACTTTAAATATACCCAGCCGAGGACCTTCATATCATCGGGCGGACTGGGGACAATGGGATTCGGTTTCCCGGCTGCCATGGGTGCCAAGAAGGGACGCCCTGACAAAGTGGTCTTTGACATCGCAGGGGACGGTTCCTTCCAGATGAACAGCCAGGAACTTGCCACAGTGGTGAAGAACGATATACCGGTTATTGTGGCTATCCTGAACAACGGGTTCTTGGGCATGGTCAGGCAGTGGCAGGACCTGTTCTTTGATAAGAGATATTCATTTACCAGTATTGATGATAGTGTTGACTTTGTCAAGCTGGCAGAGGCTTATGGTGCGTTTGGTCTTAGGGTTACTAAACCAGAAGAAGTGGGGCCGGCATTAAAGGAAGCCGTTGATTCGCTCCGGCCAACTGTAATAGACTTTGTAGTTGAGCGGGAAGAGAATGTGTCGCCCATGGTACCAGCCGGGGCAGCCATAAATGAAATACTTGACCTGGAGGCCTGAAATTGAAACACACACTTGCAATACTTGTGGAAAACAAATCCGGGGTCTTAACAAGAGTGGCAGGATTATTCAGCCGCAGGGGTTTTAATATAGAAAGCCTTGCAGTTGGAGTAACGGATAATCCTGAGATATCCAGAATGACCATTGTCGTATCAGGTGATGACCATGTACTTGAACAGGTGATGAAGCAGTTGAATAAGCTCATTGATGTTATCAGGGTCAGTGATTTTGAACCGGGCGAGACCATTGAGCGGGAACTTGCATTTTTCAAGGTCAAGGTTGATAAGGGTAACCGTTCAGAGGTCATGCAGATAGTGGATGTTTTCAGGGCCCAGATCGTAGATGTCGGTGTAAAGAGCCTGATAGTTGGAGTCACGGGAACAAATGATAAGATCGATGCCATCGAGAAACTCCTGCGGGGTTTCGGGATCGTGGAAGTTGTGCGTACAGGCACAGTTGCAATGAACCGCGGTGCTAAGACGGTAAAACCGGGAAAATAATAGTCATTTAGAATAATAATTGATGTATAATTTCAGATACAGGAGAGAGAATATATGGTGAAGATGTATTATGACTCAGATGCCGACCTCGGTGTACTGAAAGGCAAGACTATAGCAGTAATTGGATACGGAAGCCAGGGCCATGCCCAGGCACAGAACCTGTACGATTCAGGTATTAATGTAGTGGTTGGACTAAAGAAAGACAGCAGTTCATGGGCAAATGCCGAAGCTGACGGCCTGACTGTCAAGACTGTGGTAGAAGCAGCTGCCAAGGCTGATATTGTCCAGATGCTTGTCCCTGATGAGATTGCCGCATCCATATATGCGGATGAGATCGCAGCCAATCTAAAACCTGGAAATGCGCTTTCATTTTCCCACGGGTTCAACATACATTTCAACCAGATTGTGCCGCCGGCAGATGTGGACGTGTTCATGGTGGCTCCGAAGAGTCCGGGGCACCTGGTCAGGCGGACATATGTGGAAGGTAACGGTGTACCCGGCCTGCTTGCTGTACATCAGGATGCAACCGGGAATGCCAGGCAGATCGGACTGGCTTATGCCCGGGGCATAGGTTGCACCAGGGCCGGTGTGATCGAGACTACGTTCCTTGAAGAGACCGAGACCGACCTGTTCGGTGAGCAGGTGGACCTGTGCGGCGGTGTGGTCAGTATGATAAAGGCTTCTTTTGAGACTCTGGTAGATGCGGGATACCAGCCCGAGATAGCTTATTTCGAGACATTGCATGAGTTGAAGCTTATTGTTGACCTGATCCATGAAGGCGGGCTTGCCAATATGTGGGATTCTGTGTCCAATACTGCAGAATACGGCGGTATGACAGTAGGCCCTACGATTATAAATGAGGAGTCGCGGGATGCAATGCAAGAGGCACTGTACAGGATACAGAGCGGTGAGTTTGCCAAAGAGTTTGTGCTTGAGGGCAAGGCTAACAGTCCGGTGCTTAAGGCCATGGAGCGCATGGAGAACGAGCATCCCGTTGAAGTGGTGGGCAAGAAACTACGCGCTATGATGCCCTGGCTCAATCCAGATTGAACAGAATATTCTGTTCATTTTTCTTTTTTTGAAAAAATAATTTCAAATTACATATAACAAGCTGTCCCAAAACCAGTTTATATTATACAATCATGTCATATCGTGTCCAATTTGAGTAATTATTAATTATAATTTAAGATTATTATCCCATATGGGATAGATGTCGTTTGATTTGTACACATACTTTTAGTTTTGGGGAGGCAAAATAATAACATTTTTATATTAGGAAATATAGATAGCAACTTTATTATAATTCTTATGGGGATGATTATGATTATACTGGTGATTGGAGATCAAATATTTCAGGAGAGCGCTATAATTGAAAAAAGATAAGAAAAATTTAAAAAAGAAGAAAGAAGAAGAAGCAGAAGCAGAAGCAGCACAGGAAATTTTTGAGAAAACTAAGATGTTCGGTATGTGAATCTTTCCTTGGAAATGGATATCTGGCAAAATATTAGAAAAAGAAAAACATTACTAATCATTGAACAAAGTTTTATACCCTTTTCGATTTTTGCCCCAATTCCATTTTTTTGCTTCTTACTCTTTTTTATTTCTACCAAAATCACTGAAATATCCATTGATAAAATATATATTTTATTTTTAGGAATTTTGATATCGTTATTTTCCAGTGGAGCTTCTTGTTTTTGGAATCATACAAATGATCTGGAAGAAGATGCTAAGAATAACAAAAAAACACTGATATCAGAAAATATTATTTCACATAATGAAGCAATTAAAATATCTTTTTTTCTTTATTTCATTTCAATTTTAATAGCTATTTATGCATCTAATCTTCTTAATAGACCGATATACTTTTACTTTTTAATTTGGGTAATAATCACATGGTGGTATTCTGATAATATTTACCTTAAAAAAATTACTGGTATTCGCCTAAAAACACATTACTTAGGTGAGTTACTAACTTATGGTGTAGCATACCCAGCATATACCATGAGTATTTGGCTTATTTTTTCAGACTCATTTATGAAAGGAGTAGTACTATCATTAATTTTTCTTAGTTTTGGCATAGCAGTGGTCTTGCTGAAAGATTTAAAAGATATTAAAGGAGATAGAGAAGCAGGTTTAAAAACATTTGGAGTGATTTTTCCACCTTCAAAATTAATAAAAATTTCTTGCAGATTCTTGATAATATATTTCTTATTAATTATCATTGCAACTAATTTTAGAATTTTCAATTATAATTCTTTTTTGATTATACTGCCATTTTTATATTTAATAAAAAATACATTTATTCATTTTCAATGTAAGAATTGGATTATTGAAGTTGGAGATTTAAATAACATAAAAGCCATGATGATATCAGTTTATTCATCAATATTCATTTTAGGATTTGTTAATTTCATCTAAATAGATAAGAAAATATTAGTTCCACCATTAGCAAAAAAAACATTTTTCTCATTTTCGACAATATATTTTCTATTTATAAATATTTCTGGTAAAAATATCGATGAGGCAGCAGATAATATTCCAAAATAATTTTTAACTAGCAATTTTTCTATATCTATTTTAAAATCCATTGCTTTGTTCCCAAACGCGGAAATCGAACCAACATCAAGACAAAATAAATTAAAATTTTTCGTATTGTTTAATAAATACAAACCGGAAATGAAGTCATTCATTTTTATATACATGGGTTCATGGGCAAGAAAAACCAAATTAGAAAAATCGCTAACGTCTGCAAAAAATGGGAATAAATCAAAAGGAAAATAAGCTTCTATACCAATACACAAGAATCCTCCAGTTTTTTTATTAAAAAATGAAACAAAATATGGGACTGGGACCTGAAGACCTCCCTTACCAAGATTGTCTTGTAATTCTAATTCATTTTTGTCTGATGCACCTATTACATCTTTAACAGCCTTGACAGGTGGCATATTATCAAGTGATATCAATATATTTTTCTCATACAATGCATCGAACTCTTTTACGACTGTGAAGTTTTTCTTTACAATCTCCATGGTTTCTTCCATAGTTGCGCCCTTATCAGGAAAAATATCATCATACACAACCTCAACATCATCCTTCTCAATCACAAGGGCAGCAATCCCACCACCAATATCCTTAAAATTACTGAAAATTGAGGGTGAATTGAATTTAACCTGGGTATGCAAAACATTCATACCCACGACCGGTACCTTATAATCAAGCTGTTTGGCAAATATCTCAAGGACAGTAGGTGGAAGATAGAAAATTTTTGCTTTATCACAATAATCAGAAAACCTTCTCGCCATCTCTTTTTTTGTATTTTCATCTCCCTTGTTGGCCCTGAAACTGTAATATTTGCCCATAGCATAGAATTCAGTACTTCTTATTGCATCAGGAACATGGACTAAAGGGAAATTGAGTATTACCACACCCTTTTCACATTTTATCTGCCCTGCAAGTTTTTCAGCAGACCTGGTGGCACTGTCTTCATTAGCACTCTTAACTTCTATCCTGGCATCTTTATCTTCACACAGGACAAGTGATGCCCCATCAGTGCGCATGTCACGAGGGAATATCATTCCATCCACAGAAGCACCTATTTGCGGTATATCCCCAAAACGCCTCCTGAAAATATCAAGCATTTCCTGATAATGCCCGTTATACTTTAGTGTGGCATAAAAAAGAACAAGATCCGGTTTGAAGTCTAAAGATGCATCAGCCTTCTCAATTAATTCTTCAGCAGCCATTTTTGCATTTTTTTTATTGCTAAAAACTGCTAATGTTATCATGTTTATAACTCAAATGATTTTGACAAATAGAATTTAACTGAATATACATAAAACTGTGGAATTATATGAATGGTGGAGGAAGCTATACTTTATATGCAGTGGAAAACATACCTGCATCAAACTTTTTAACTTCCATTAAACGTCACAAAATATATAAATAATTAAAATTGCTATTAAGATATAGTTGTGTTTAAAAAATATAGTTTTCAGTGGTGTTAATAATTGTCTAAACGGGTCAAATCGGGAATATATGGATTAGATGAGCTAATAGGCGGAGGATTTAGGAAAAATACCGTCAACATTGTACATGGCGGTATAGGGGTTGGAAAAACTACATTCTGTTTTCAATATGCCTTGTTTGGACTAAATCGTGGAGAAAAAGTCGTTTTTATATCTTTTGAAATGACAAAAGAACAAATTATCCGTGATTGCAATGAATTAGGGTTAAGCGAAATTGAAGAACATATTGAATCAGGAAATCTTAAGATAATACATATTTATGGAGAAGATCTGGCATTCCCTACAATTAGTCTGGTGGATATCTTAAAGGAAAATAAAACCGATACTGATCAAATTCGATTTATTATTGATCCGCTCACTCATTATTCCATGTTTTTAGATGATGAGAAAAGGAAATCAATAAGTACAATTTTCCAAAGTTTAAGGGATTATGGCACATCTGTCATCACACTTGAAAAATCACATCCAAATGATGCGATAAACAATGGTTCTTTGATGCCGCTGTATCTTAGTGATACTGTTATACATCTGGATAATCTGGGTTTCGGTGAATTGTTTAACAGGACACTTCGTGTGGCAAAACACAGGGGTTCAAAACATGGCGAGGGATTATACCCATATAATATCGAGAGTGGTCTTGGGATAGTAATTCTTGCTTCAGAGCATGATATCAATAAAGTAACAACCACCAAAGAATTTGACGAACAGTTCATTGCTGCCATCAAGCATGTAAGTAATATAGATATTGTTGGAGAAAAGTTGGCTAAAAGAATCGAACACTTAAGAAATGACTGGAACCATAGCGAAAGTCCTGAATATATTCTTGACCTGGTAACAAAAAACGAAAAGTAACTATAATGCTCAGAACAAAACTCGAACTAACCCTGGATGATCTATACGAAACTGAAGGAGTAGATGCCTGTATATTATACCGCATTGACGGTATACCTATAACTGTCAGGACACCCAGGGACAGCGCAATTATTGAGGTGATGTTCTGGCTTGAAAAACAGATAAAACATGTATTAAGAAATATGGATAAAGAAGGTTTAAAGGCAGCCACATTTGATTTTAAAAATTACCAAATTCTTCTTACACCATCATCCAGGTCAACGGTCCTGGTTACCCTAATAAATCCTCATGCCCATAAACAACTTATTTCCATAGAAATTGCAAGAGCAAAATCCAAAATCCACATGTGCGTTTCATAATAAAAGAAGTTCCTGGATGCCGGTTATTTTATCTTTCGATATTGTAATTTTTGCCTCAATATCCTTAAATGCCGGTATCCCGTCGGGCGTTTCATCTGGAACCAATGCATTTGCCCACAGCCCATTAATCATAAACCCCAGACCTTTTTGTTCTTCCCTGGGTGATACCCTGGCCCTGACCACCACACTACCCCATTTTGATGTGAGCCTGACGTTTATCCCGTCCTGGATACCCATACGTTTCATTTCGGCAGCGTCCAGCACTATCAAGGCAGACAGCTCCATGCATTCATCACTAAAACGGTCCTCTTCACATGCACTGGCCTGGAACACGTCCCTGCGAGTTATGATCTTGATATCGTATTCCGGGGCCTTGATGAACTTACTAACATCCAGCGCCATCAGCTCACCTCCTCCATGATACGTCTTACTATCATTTCATCAGACAATCCATCTACCTGCATAAGGGGAGAAATGTCCATTTTCTTCCCGTCCAACCTGATGGCAGTTCCACCAACTTCTATACCAGAGACCCCGCATGGAATAGTCACATCCGCTACCCTGGTGGTCAGGTTTGAACATGGGTCCACCAGTATTAACGGAATATCCTTCAACCGCCTGGAAATGGATAAGGGTAAGCTTGCCAGGGGGTCAGAACCCACAACCATTACGGCATCGGCACCGTGCTTCAACTGCTCCACTACGGAATATTCAACACCGGATACCGGACCATTTTTTGTGAATCCGACCCTGTGAATAAATCCTGTTTCCTCATACAGATTATGATTAAAACCCCGCATATTAAAATGACCTGCCATCGGGATAAGGAAGAAGTTTGAGAACCGGTTCAATGTGCTCATAAATTCTGAAATTAGGCCAAATTCTTCTTTAATGGAATAAACAAGCCCTAATCCAGCAAAAATGACCCCGAATTCTGCTTTTTTTAATACAGCAGCCAGTTCCAAAATGCGTTTAACATCAAAATCATAGGATAATTTAGGTACACGACCGGCCAACCCATCCATCAATGCCCGCATGAACTCAGCATCACCACCGGGCAAAATGCTGAAGAACATACCTTTAGATATCTTTGCGGTCCTGGACTGCGTAACATCAATGCAGATGGCTGTCCTGTCCTCTTCATATCCCCGCTGCCTCATCTCGCCCCTTGGAAAATATGAATACCTGGAAAGGTGGCGGGGATGGGAACTCATGGGGTCAGCACCCCAGTAGACTACTACATCTGCCTTTTCCCTTACATCTTCCAGGGTGCAGGAAGGGACGTTGCCGTTTATTATCTCGTTAATAGTGATACCCTGGCAGAAGGATGAAGTTGAATCTATGCAGGCACCCAGGGTCTGTGCCAGTTCTATACCTGCAACCTGGGCCTCTGAAGTGGAATTGCTCCACCCGTAGAGCAACGGGTTTTTGGCCTTTTCAAGTATCTCCGCCGCCTGGCTAATAGCATTATTTACATCAACTTCCTCTTGATCCACTGTGGACATGGCAGTATGTTTACACCCATATACCCTGGCTTTGCCCTTAAGGCAGGCATGTTCCACCTTCTCGACCCTGTTATCTTTGATATATACCTGGATATCCTCACAAAGCAGGGCACAGCCGGTGCAGGTCCATGTAATTGGTTCAGTCATTCCCATCTTACCTCATACGAACTCAATAGCCTCGGTTGGGCACGGGTCTATGCATGCCCTGCATAGTATCTTGTCCTTACCAAAACGCCTGCACTCCTCTACATTGGCAGCTTTTACCTTTCCGTTTTCGACTCTGAAAATGACCTTTTCATTTGTCGGACCAAAACCCCTGCCAGAACCGTAAGGGTCATTGGCAACATTTACAGGGCAAGCGACTACACAGTTACCGCAACCTGAGCAGAGTTCTTCATGTATAATGAGCCCGGTCTCCTCTGCACCTTCCATTGGCTTTAATATAATTTCCAGTTTCTGCCTTGAGTCGATGTATTTGTCCTCTTCCATTAGCGGCGGGCATTCGGTGTACTGTTTGGTGCGTGAAAGTAATGCTACGGCAAATGCCATACAGGTGGATTCATTGCATTTCTTGCAATTTGTTTTTGGCAGTAATTGATATATTTCCATTGCACTTGTCATTTTGTAACCACGTAGTAGGGAAGTAACGAACCTTGCATAGCTGTCAATTGAATACAATTGTAGATAGTGCGGAACATAAATAAAAACTTCCTGTGGCCTGGAAAGCCGATGTTAAGAAAATGCCCACTTTGTTCGCATTTTCTTTAGCCTACAGGGAAGTATATATTTTCCTATACGTTAAAAAAGCAACAGAAGCTAGATGATATGGGTAATGACTTACCCATAAAACTAAATAATATGGGTAATGAAATACCCATATAAGTGAAAAGTATGGCTGATCTATTAAAGTACAATCTTCACTGGAGAGAGGATTTCACATACGGGCACGAGATAAAAAGAGATTTGTTCGATGAGCTTGTCAAGCATTTAGATATAAGGCAGACCATAGGTATTATTGGCCTTAGAAGGACCGGGAAGACAGTATTGCTAAAACAGATCATTGACCACCTGATCAGCCAGGAAGTGGAAAGGGACCAGATCCTCTACTTTTCTTTTGACGAGGAAAACGTGTCAATGGAGGAAGTTATTAACGAATTCCTGTCAAGAACTGGTAAAGACATTTCCGGCACTGGCAGACTTTACATATTCTTTGATGAGATACAGAAACTTGATGGCTGGCAGAACCAGTTGAAATACTATTACGATACCTACCACAGAATAAAGTTCTTTGTTTCTGGCTCATCCTCATTGTTCTTGAAGAAAAAGGCAGAAGAATCGCTTGCAGGCAGGATTTTTCTATACCACCTGCCTGTGCTGGGCTTTACCGAGTTTCTCAGGTTGAAGGGCGACGAGGAACTTATCAAAAGACCAGGGATGTTTGAAGATGCCATAAAAAAACTGGTGCCTATGTACATGAAACGGCAGCTACCGGAATTGGTGAAAGCTGATGAACCATTCATCCGGATGTATCTTGAGTCTATAATCAATAAGATGGTTTATGAAGACCTGCCAAGAGTGTTTCCTGTTGAAAACCAGGATGTCCTTAAGCAGATACTTATCATCACAGCTTCTAACCCGGGCATGATCACAGATTACGAGAGTCTTGCCAACGATTTAGGCATAACAAGAAAGACCCTGGTAAAGTACATCTCCTATCTGGAAAGGGGTTTCTTGCTGCAGAAATGCTATAATTTTTCCAGAAACCGCCTTACCAGTGAGAAAAAAATGAAACGGCTGTATCTTACCAGTGCCACATTGCTGCTGCACCTTTGGGAACATCCTGACATGGGCAGGGTAGTAGAGAACCTGGTGGTAACCAGATCAGGGGCACGGTTTTTCTGGAGGAAGGGGACATCTGAAGTAGATTGTGTGCTGGTCAAGGGTGATGAGGTTGTACCTTTGGAATCCAATTATAAGAACAACATCAGGAAGAAGGATATTAAGGGATTGCTAAAGTTCATGGAAACTTTTTCGGTAGAGAAGGGGCTTGTTGTGACAAAGGACCGGGAGGGGGAGGAACTGGTGGATGGCAAGTGGATTGTATTTGTGCCGCTGTGGAAATGGCTTCTGGAGGGGAGAAAATCGAGTTAAAACAGAGCATCCCCGGAATTATCTGGAACGATTGTTTTTATCAAGCCCGCACCAGCTCACCCACTACCGCTTCCATTAATTTCGCGCCGTCGGTCTGTAATTGATTGAGTTTTTATTCCAGTTCGTTGCAGAGTATCACGAACTGGTCAACTTCGGCGACAATGCGTTTTTGTTCATTGAGTGGAGTCAATTGAAAATTTATGAGACTTTTTATTATTTCCTGGAACGGTTTATAACAACAGAGTGCACAGAGAAAACAATAACGCTCTGTGTTCTCGGTGGTTGATTTTCTTTGCAATGATCCATTTATCATACTCGATCAAAATAAATTAAAATGTTTTAAATTTCTAACAAAAACGATTATTTTAAATAGTTTAATGTTAGATATAGTTAACATAGTATTGAAATAACGAGGATAAGGAGAATTTACAGAATGGGTAACTATAAAAACAACACAACAATTTTGTTGAATTTGTGCATCCTTGTCGGGGGACTTGCACTAGCAACAAGTGGGATAATTAGAATATTCCAAAACATCTCCGAAGTAGATCCTGATTCTGTCCTCCAAGTAATCTTCCCTGTTCTTATCGGACTGGGCGTCGCCATGTCTTCCTTTTTCAGGATATTAAAACCAAGAACAGGAGTTGTGGGAGATGAACGGACTAAAAGAGGTGTTGAAAAAGCGGGACTATACGCATTTTTAATACTTTCGGGATTATTGATTGCTTCTGCCTCAGTTGCTGGCATCTTACAGCTAAACATAAACTTCAGCTTAGCAGTAATTGTGCTTTCATATATTGGAATATTTTCATGGGGCATCTTGACATATTATTTTGATAAAAAAGGTGATCTGAAATGAAATTCAGGACAGATAAATACATTTTGCGATTAATATCAATGAGTGTGGGGATGGTAATTGTTGGCATACTTTTGTGTCATTTTATGCCTTCTTTGTTTTTTGCCGGTGTTGGCCTTATTATGACTGGCATAATATTGAGTGTTATGGGTGTTTATGCAGCAACAAAACCGGTAGAATATTTTATGCCTGATGAGAGGACTAATAAAAATACGGACAAGGCAGGCCATCATGCGTTCTGGATAATGGCAAATGTTGTTGTTATCCTTAGTCTGATTGACCGATTTACTTCATTATCTCTTGAATATAATACTGCAGGTACTTTGATTATCTTTATAGGTATCTATTCATTTTTGATTCTTCGATGGTTCTATAACAAAAAAGGTGAAGTTAAATGAAATTCAGGAAAGACAAGGATATAACAAAATTTATTGGAATCAGCTTGTGTGCTATTCTGGCTGGAATTATTATTATTATCTTGTTTATCGAACCGATCAGTGTTTTCGGATTTATTCTAATCTTAGGTGGATTGATTGGACTTGTAATTGGTTTAAGCGTAGCTATGAAACCCAAATGCGATTTAATAGAAGATGAAAGGTCTGTGAGAGTCAGGGAAAAAGCCGGATATTCTGCGTTTATTGCAATGCTGTTGATTGCAACAATAATCGTGCTTCTCAGAATGCTGAAATTATCTACATCATTAACCCCTTCGATAGAATTAACTGATGGAGTCCGGAATATATGGATTCTTGGAGTATGGATTTTCATTACATTCAGGTGGTACTACAATAAGACAGGTGAGTAAGCTGAGAACAAGAATGAAAGAACTAAGGGCAAAGTATGATCTGACCCAGGAAGAACTTGCCAATAAAGTAGGTGTAAGAAGAGAAACCATTGTGTTTTTAGAAAGAGGAAAGTATAATCCCTCATTAAAACTTGCATATGATGTAGCTAAAGTTTTGGAATCAAAAATCGAAGAGGTTTTTATTTTCGAGGATTAAGTTTTGTTTCATAATTTACTTGTTGGTGAATATAAACCAAATTATAATTTTATTTGCGCAAACCTTTTATTTAAAAAATACATCTATAATGTAAATGGACGGATCTCAATGATAATATTAGAACTTGAACATGTATCAAAATCCTACAATACTAAAAAGATTATTGACAACATATCTTTTTCAGTAGATCAGGGAGAAATATTCGGACTTCTCGGTCCCAATGGAGCAGGTAAGACCACAACCCTGCGAATGATGCTTGATATCATAAAACCAGAATCAGGAAATATCAAGGTATTCGGGAATGATCTTGATCCTGGTTCTAAGGACAGGATCGGCTATTTACCAGAAGAGCGCGGTCTTTACAAAAAGTCCAGGGTCATTGAACTTCTGGTTTACCTGGCCCAACTTAAAGGAATGACAAAAACCCGGGCAATTGAAAATACTGTTAATCTACTGCAGTCAGTTGAAATGCTGGAGCATAAAGACAAAAAGATCGAAGAGCTCTCCAAGGGAATGCAGCAAAAGATACAGTTCATTGCCACCATAATTCATAATCCCGACCTCATAGTCGTGGATGAACCATTTTCCGGTCTTGATCCTGTAAACACCCAGATTATCAAGAACATTCTCCTCGAACAAAAAAAAGGTGGTAAGACGATCATACTCTCCACCCACATGATGGAACAGGCAGAAGCCATGTGCGATCGCATACTTATGATCAATAACGGCATGGTCGTCCTTAATGGGAAGGTCGGGGATATTAAGAATGAACACCGCAATAATTCCATTTTCCTGGAATTTGAGGGGAACCTAAGCTCACTTGAAGGACTTGACCAGATTGAAAATATCATCCGGCATGGAACTTATATTGAGATATTCATAAAAGAGGGACATGATGTCCAATCCCTTATCGAAGATATTGTAACGAGGGTCCGGATCCTGCGCCTTGAACAATCAACCCCGTCCTTAAATGAGATCTTCATTAAAATTGTCAAGGGGGTATCCAGTTGAATAAATCCCTAATGATAGCAAAATACGAGTTCCTGAAAACTGTAAAGCGGAAAGAATTCATACTGATGACATTAGGCTTCCCGCTTTTTTTTATTCTCATTATGTTAGTTCCCTTACTACTGGCTGGTACATCATCACCTGAAGATCTTAACCTGGGTTACATTGACAGATCAAATTCATTTGAATTCCCTGATGAGATCACAGTAAGAGGATCAATAATCTTTTCAAATGGAATTCCGGGAGTCACAAATAACCAGGAATCGGATGGCACGAATAATGAAAAATATCCAATTATAAAATTCACACAATATTCAGATGTTGCCAAAGCTAAACAGGACCTTGGATCCGGGACATTATCAGGATACCTGATCATCCCTGAAGATTATATCAAGACCGGAATTGTCGAATCATATGTGATGGGAAAAGGAACAGACATTCCCCAAGAAGAACTGTCTGAATTGATGATAAACAACTTGCTCCGGGATAAGGTGGATGAAGATACCTTGCAGCGGGTCAAGGATCCTATAACATTTAAACGATTTTCTATTGAAACCACAGGTGAGGTCAGTGAAAAAGGACTATCCGATCTGCTGGAAGATTTTGCCCTTCCATATTTAATCGGTATACTCCTGCTAATTTCAATTTTTACTTCCTCCGGATATTTACTGCAAAGTGTAGCAGAGGAAAAAGAGAGCCGGATAATCGAGATACTGTTATCCTCAGTAACTCCAATTGAAATGCTCACAGGAAAGATCGTCGGACTGGGGTCGGTAGGACTGCTGCAGATAGCGATCTGGCTGTCAGTGGGTTTTGCCGGATTGATATATGTTTTTGCCTTATCTATCAATCCCTTTTTATTGATATTGTCTTTGGCATATTTCGTACTTGGATTTTTGTTATTTGCCAGTATGATGGGTGCTGTGGGAGCAATAAGCGGTTCTATGCGTGAAAGCCAGCAGCTTATTCCAATTTTCACTTTCCCGGCTATAGCACCCATGTTGTTCATGCAGGTATTGATCACCGAACCTGATGGTATGTTATCGATGTTCTTTTCCATGTTCCCGTTAACATCTCCTATTGCCATGCTTATACGTATGGGCGTTTCTGATGTACCGGCCTACCAGATAGCAGTAAGCTTAATTATTTTAATGGTGTCTGTCTATTTCGTAATAATAACCTCTGCCAGGTTGTTCAGGGTAGGACTGCTGATGTATGGAAAACGGCCTGCTATAGGCGAAATTATCAGGTATATGAAAACAGGTTAGAGGTAATAATTGAGGTAAAAAATGGAAGACGTACTATCCACACAAGATGTCGAAAAGACCTATCACCTTGGAAAACTTGCAGTCCCGGTACTTAAAGATATAAACATCTCCATTAAGCGCGGTGAGTTCGTTGCCATCATGGGTCCATCCGGCAGCGGCAAGACCACACTAATGAACCTGATAGGCCTGCTTGACAGGCCCACCCACGGCAAGTTCTTCATTGACGGCGTGGATACCTTAGCCCTTTCTGACATGGAACTTGCCAAGATACGGGGCAAAAAGATCGGTTTTGTGTTCCAGACCTTTAACCTCATAGCCAGGTTCGATGCCCTGAAAAACGTGGAACTGCCCATGATATACCAGGATATACCCAAGGCAAAGCGAAAAGCCAGGGCCATAGAACTCCTGAAACAACTAAAACTGGAGGACCGCATGAAACATAAGCCTCCCGAACTCTCAGGAGGACAGCGGCAGAGGATTGCTATAGCCAGGGCAATGGTCAACAGGCCCGACATCATCCTGGCAGATGAACCCACAGGCAATCTTGATACCAGGACAGGTGAAGAGATTATGGACATTTTTAAAAAACTTAATTCAAAGGGAATAACAATTGTAATGGTTACTCATGAACCGGATATTGCAGATATATGTCACAGGATAATAAGGATAAGGGACGGGATGGTAGTATGAAAAGAATAAGGATAAGAGACGGGATGATAGTATGAAAATAACAGGGATAAGGGACAGGATAATAGTATGAAAATAACAAGGATAATCGGATATTTATTAATATTGATAATGGTACAGGTCTCAGTTGCCGATACTGACATCACTGTCCGGCCATCTGTAATGGTGGATTACTCAGTGGACCCGGCATATCTTATGCCAGGGGATGAGGGTACAGTGACGGTCACACTGAATAATGCAGCAAAGGATTATTCCTATTCTGTATTTGTGGATAACAAGACCAAAGAAGAAGTCTTCGACCTTTCAGCCCAGGTACTAGACGCTTCGTTATCAGGAGATAGCCATATCCAGGTTACAAGCAATTCCTATTATGATGTGGGACTGCTTGGACCGGGTGACACTATAGACTTTACATATTCGATCAAGGTAAGCGAGGATGCCCCGGATAGTATCCGTTTCCTGGATTTTGTTTTCATAGGCGGAGGGGATATGTATGATGTCAAATGGAAGATTCCTGTGACTGTGGATTCCTCAGGGATAAAATTAATAAATTCTGAGGTTAGCAGTAAATCGGATTTTATTGTCCTGGATATTGCAAATGTAAGACCAAATACGGTAAAAGCAGTGACCATTGTTCCTGTAACAGATAATGTGGAGTTCCAGCCTGCCCAGTATTTCATTGGCACAATGGATTCTGACGAGATGTTCACCATCCAGTTCGATATCGAGCCAGAGGACGGTATTGAGCAGATGGGAGTTAAGGCAATATTCAAAAACGGGAACAACTGGCATGAATCTGATATCCAGACCATCAATGTGAACAACTCAAAGCCCCTGATCGTTGTGGACAAGGATTCAAATCTCTGGCTGGTGTTCGGGATAGTTGGCGGCCTGTTTGCGGTAATAATAATTTTCTTTGTCGTGATGCGAAAGCGAAGAAGTTCCAGAGAAGAAATATGAAATTCTACGATGCCCTGGAATTTGTATTCCTGAGCTTTAGTGGTGAGAAGTTCAAGACCATAATGTCAAGTCTTGGCATTATCATAGGAGTGGCAGCTATCGTGGTCATGCTCTCTGTGGGTGAAGGATTGGTAACCGGTGTTTCATCTGCCTTTGGCGATATGGACCTGAATATGGTACAGGTCATACCAGGAGGTTTCGAGCCTGCCGGCGCTGGCAGACCCATGAAAAATGCAGTACTGGATGACAGGGATGTTTCTTTACTGGAAGGTGTAATAGGTGTTGAGAGTGTCTCTCCGCGCCGTTCTACCGGGGCCCTTATGGAGTTTCGTAGTGATGAGCGAAGCGTGGGTGTCGTTGCCATAACACCATCAAAAGAATCAAAGATAGCAGATACTATCGAGGCTGGAAGGTTCCTTAGTGATTCGGACCGCAGCGGTATGGTGCTGGGATATGATATTTCCAATAAGATGTTTGATATGAAGATCAACCCCGGGTCACATATTATACTTACGAACAGCCTGACCAATACCAGTATTGATTATAAGGTGGTGGGTGTCCTTGAGGATGTGGAACAGATGTCTATACTTGGAGGCAGTAGCAATTCCCAGATATATATAACCCACCCGAGCATGAAGAATTTACTTGACATTCAAGAGTATTCATTTTCATCGATCAATGTCTGGGT
>SWBW01008007.1_pt3 | contig 21928 bp, 15 predicted proteins | sample 4693041 | NCBI WGS metagenome assembly SWBW01 (sample SAMN10267271, study PRJNA491770) | bioreactor metagenome | isolation source: DHS bioreactor inoculated with marine methane seep sediment | place: Japan: Omine Ridge, Nankai Trough | collected 2006-05-06 | reverse complement strand
TGATAGACGACGAGGTGATCGCGGCGCTGGAGGATCTTTGCCGTCTGGCGCCGCTGCATAACCCGGTGGCCCTGGCCGGCATCCGCGCCTGTCGGCACCTGCTGCCAGACCTGCCCCAGGTCGCCGTCTTTGACACGGCGTTTCACCACACGCTCCCCGACCACGCCGCGGCCTACGCCATCCCCCACGCCCTGGCCGAGGAGCACGGCCTGCGCCGCTACGGCTTCCACGGCACCTCACACAAGTACGTGGCCCAGCGGGCGTCGGCGCACCTGCAGCGCTCCTTCCGCGACCTGCGGCTGGTCACCTGCCACCTGGGAAACGGCGCCTCGGTCTGCGCCATCGACCACGGCCGCTCGGTGGACACCAGCATGGGCTTGACCCCGCTGGAGGGGCTGGTGATGGGGACGCGCTCGGGCGACATCGACCCGGGGTTGGTGCTGCATATGTGCACCGCGCTGGGCAAGACCCCCGCCGAGGTCGACCACCTGCTCAACCGGGAGAGCGGGCTGTTGGGGCTCTCGGGCCTCTCCAAGGACGTGCGCGAGCTCGAGGCGGCGGTCACCGAGGGAAACGCGCGCGCGCAGCTGGCGATCAGCACCTTCTGCTACCGGGTCAAGAAGTACATCGGGGCCTACGTGGCGGTGCTGGGCGGCGTGGACGCGCTGATCTTCACTGGCGGCATCGGCCAGGGCAGCGCCTGGATCCGCGCGCGCGTCTGCCAAGGGCTGGCCGGGATGGGGATCGGCGTGGACGAGGCGCTCAACCACGCCGAGGTCACCGATCGCGACGCGGTGCGGGTCATCTCCGACGCCGCGCTGCCGGTCCGCGTGCTGGTGGTGCCCACCGACGAGGAGGCGATGATCGCCCGCGAGACCATGGCCACCCTGGGCCTGAGCGCCGTCTCCGAGGTGCACAAGCGGCGCGAGGATCACCCCATCCCGATCAACACCTCGGCACACCACGTGCACCTGTCGCAGGAGCACGTGGAGGCGCTCTTCGGCGCGGGGCACACGCTGACCCACCGCGGCGACCTGCTACAGCCGGGTCAGTTCGCCTGCGAGGAGAAGGTGGAGCTCGTCGGGCCCAAGGGCTCGGTGAAGCGCGTGCGGGTGCTGGGCCCCACGCGTAAGGCCACCCAGGTGGAGATCTCGCGCACCGAGGAGTTCAAGCTGGGGATCGACGCGCCGATCCGGGCCTCGGGGGACCTCGACGGGTCTCCGGGGCTCACGCTGCGCGGCGACGCTGGTGAGGTCAAGCTGGAGCAGGGCGTGATCTGCGCCATGCGCCACATCCACGCCACGCCGGAGGACGCGCTGCGCTTCGCCTTGCACGATCGCGATATCGTGCGCATCCGCGTGCCCGGTGAGCGCTCGTTGATCTTCGGCGACGTGCTGGTGCGCGTGAACCCGGACTACGCGCTGGAGATGCACATCGACACCGACGAGGCCAACGCCGCCGAGCTCAACGTGGGGGCGATGGGCTTCCTCGACGGGATCCAGTCGCGGCGGGCCTGACCGGGGGCTCCTCGCTCAGCGGTAGGGACGGCTCTGCAGCGCCTGCTCGAGGGCGTCGCCGAGCAGGTCGAGCGCGCCGCGCCACACGGCGAGGCGATCATGCGACGGGGGGAAGCTGCCGTCGTACATCCTGATCTGCGTCTGCACGCCTCCGCCCGGTGACCAGATCTCCAGCTTCACGGCCGGCGGGAACTGTTCAAGCGCCTGCTTCATCGCCGGGTGACCGAGCAGGTCGGCGATGCGCGCCGGGTCGTCTTCAGCTGAGCAGTAGGCCTCCAGGTCCGGGCGGGGGCCGCCTGCCCTGGCGACGTCGAGCGACAGGCGCACGTCGTCCGAGCCTCTGAAGTGCCACTCCGGCGGATAGATGCGGAGCCTGTCGATGTCGGAGCACAGCTCCACCAGCGACCAGCAGCTCCAGAAGCAGTTGGCGCTCAGCAGCGACGGGATGAAGGACAGGCTGGTCTGCTGCTTCGCCGGGACGGACCACACCAGCATGAGCCAGGGCTCGATCAGGCCGTAGCGGGTGAGGTGGAAGCTGACCTCGGGGTCACTGGCCACCACCGCGCGGCCGAAGCGGTAGAGCTGGAGCAGGGCACGCAGCCGCCCGCCGAGCAAGACCACCAGGACGAGGCCTGCGCCCACAGCCGCTGCGATGATCAGCCAGGTCATCCGCGTCATTGTACGTGATCAGGGGGCCGCGAATCTTGTTTTGGGTGCGCGTTTTGGACGCACGTTTGGGCGAACGGCCTATCGCGCCGACTACAGGCTCCAACTGCAGCTGATGCTGGTCTTCTGAAGCGGGCAGTAGGAGGTGTTGTTAAGGTAGTTCGTCCCGGAGAAGCCTGCCGTGACCTTGGCCCCGACCACGTGGACCTTCAATGGGCCCTTGAACGACAGCGCGACCCACCCCGCCCCGTAGAGCACGGCGGGGTTGATCTGGAAGTGCCCCGGACTGTACTCGCTGCCCGTCTGTGACGTTGTCTTGCTGCCGCTGCCGAAGGTGTAGCCCGTTAGGTTAAGCTCGAGCTTGCCGCCAGTGCTGACGATCTTGACGTCCAGCGTGGAGGTGGGGGAGCTCAGCCCGTAGGAGTGCGGACAGCAGCCGTTGCTTCGACCGGGTGTGCCGGGGTAGCAGGCAGAGTAACCGTTGACCCCGCCTGAGCAACTCCCGGTGAGGTGCAGCGCCTTGTTGACCAGCGCCGGTGGCACGCCGACGAAGGCGTCGGGTGGCAGGGTGTCAGGTAGCTGGGCGTCGGGAAGCTGAGCGTCGGGAAGCTGAGCGTCGGGTGGCTGCGCGTCGGGAAGCTGGGCGTCGGGTAGCTGTGCGTCGGGCGGCTGAGCGTCGAGCGGCTGCGCGTCGGGCGGCTGCGCGTCAGCATGCACGGCGCTGTCGGAATGCACGGCGCTGTCGACCAGGGCCCTCGAGTCGGCCCCACCGCCCGCATCGGGTGGACCTGGGGCGGCAGGATCCCCGCCACAGGCGGTGGTCAGGGCTGCGGCCGCCAGTACGGCGAAGATGACCGCTGAGACAGAGCACGCGGCGCTGTGGTCCTTGGTCTTGTTCATCGTCGCCTCCGCTGCGGAGTGGGGGGTGTCGTGGGAGTGCCGTAGAAGATTCATACGAGGCCCTGCGCGCGTCCTTCCCGCGTGACAGTGGATTGCATCGCCTTGGAGGAGGCGGAGGAGGAGGCGGAGGCGGAGGCGACACTGCTCAAGGACCGACAGTACTCGAGGAGAAGGCCGTGTCTGGTTGAGTTGTGTCGCACTCCCTGTGTTGGCCGCTGTGAAACGGGAGCTACTGCAGCGTGACGCCTCGGGTCCAGCGGGTGATGGCGGCCCGGTGCTTGCGGGCTCCGGCCCGCGAGGTGAGCAGCAGCAGCAGGTACATGCCCTTGCGCCCCTTGCCGTAGAGGGCGAAGGCACGCTGCTTGTCCTGGGCGCCTTGGGTGATGCTAAACCAGATCCAGCCCTGCCTGGCCTTGCGCGTGCGCTTGACCTTCCAGCTCTTGCGCGCGATGCCGGAGAGCTTGTCGCCGAAGACCTCGATCATGCCCCCGGTCAGCTTCTTGCCGGGGAGCTGCGCGGCGATCAGCTTGACCCCTTTGTGCTCGGCCTGCTCCCCGACCCAGCCGTCTGCCCAGCTCTTCGCCTCGAAGGTCGCGCCCCTGGGGGCCGGCATGGAGTAGCCCAGCTTCTCCGACGTGTGGCGCTTCCAGGCCTGAGCCTGGGCCGAGGCGCTGAAAGCCCCGATGAGAGTCAGGGCGGCCAGGGCTGCGATCGTTCTGTTCATCACCATCACCTCCTCCTTGACTGTAGCGCGTGCCGTTGTCGTGGGTCCATGCCCTTGCTGGTCAATCGACGCAGATGGAGGGCACCCGTCGACGCAGGCCCTTGGCTGGCGGCTTCTGCCTGCTCCATCCGCGGGGCAGGTAGTTGTGGCAGCCGAAGACGGTCTTGTACCTGGAGCAGCGATAGCCCTGCTTGGGCGTCGAGATGCACTTGCCGTGGCACTGGTCGCCGTCGGTGCAGGGCTTGCCCGCGTCGGGCATGCGGCAGCTGCAGGCGAGGATCTGCAGCATCCCCCGCGTGACGAAGTCGCCGTTGCAGGGCGCCGCCTTGCAGCGGGTCCGCGCGGCCTCCAGCATCGGGTTACGGACGACGAGCGTGGCGGGGGGTGGGGCGACAGCGGGTGCGCTCAGCTGTGCGACGACCGTGAAGCGACGCGCGCGCATGTCCTGGTAGGTGTGCGTCCAGGCGCTGCCCGGCGCGATCTGGCCGCCGTGCTGGCTGCCGTCGTAGGTGATCGTCATCCCGGGCTTGCGGCCCAGCTCGCGCAGGATGATGCGCTCGAGGGTGATGGGCGCGCGGCCGCAGTTGAGCAGCGTGATCGTGGTCTCGCCCTGGCACGATCCGGGGCTGAAGCGATCGGGGTGCTTGCAGGCGAGGTCCAGCGCGGGGGCCAGCAGCACAGGACCCGTGGCGGTGCTGCAGGCCGCGGGCCGGGCCGGCGCTGAGGCCGGCTGGGTTGTCGCTGGGGCTGGCAGGGAGGGCGCGGCGGTGGGTGCAGGTGCGGTGGGCTCAGGTGCGGTGGGCTCAGGTGCGGTGGTCGCGGCGGGGTAGGCTGGATCAGGTGCTGAGCCGCAGCCCATCAGCGCGGTGATCGTCAGGGTGACGATCGCTGTGGCTGGTTGTGGTGGTGACATGCATCGACCCTAGCAGCTGTGACTGTGGTGTTGTAGCGGGATGGGAGGAGGGCATTTGGTTTCAACAGGTTACGAGAATTACTTGAGAACTTTAGACCGTCCCCAGTAGTCTAGGGCCACGATGAGCACAAACGACCTCCCGATCCTCTGTTACCACGGGTCCCCGGGGACGCCGGACGACTTCGCTGAGCTGGCCAAGGAGCTGTCCGACCAGCGGCTGGTGCCGCTGCAGCGTGCGGGCTACCCCGACGATGGAGGGGCGAGCGCGCCGGCGGGGCCGGCGATCTACTGCGGGTACTCCTGGGGCACGGTGCCCTGCATCAGGGAGGCGCTGGCCAACGAGGCGGCCGGGGGCGTGATCCTCATCGCGCCCTACCTGTTCCCTACAGGGGCCGGTCTGCTCAAGAAGGCTGTGCTGGGCACGCCGCTGCTGGGCAAGGCGCTGCTGAAGAAGAAGGGGCCGCAGATCGTGGAGGAGCTGCTGGTCAAGAGCGTGCACCCGGCCGAGGTGCCGGCGAGCTACCGCGCCCTGGCGCCGCGGCTGAGCCAGCCCGAGGCGCTGCGGCAGGCCGTGCTGGAGAAGGAGAAGCCCGGCGTCGACGTGCTGGCCGCGCTGCGCGCGCTGGCCGGGCGTGAGGTCCCGCTGGCGCTGCTGTGGGGCGCGCAGGATCAGTCCGCTGCCGAGGCGCAGCAGGTGGCGCCGGTACGCGAAGCTGTGGCGGGCCTGTTCGAGCGGCGGCTGGAGCCGGCCGGGCACGCGCTGCTCTGGACCCACCCGCGGGAGCTGGCTGCGGCGATCGGCGAGTTTCTGGGACGCACCGACTGAGGAGGAGGAGAGGGCATGACCCGCATCGGCTATCACCCTGGCGCGCACATGCGCAACAACGTGACCAACTTCCTCGAGGATCTGGCGGCCAAGGACCCAGACGCGGTGGTCTTCCGCTGGGTGGAGCTGGAGGCCAAGAAGAAGTGGTCCTACGAGCCCCAGGACACCATCGAGCACGCCGAGCTGCGGCGGGGCGTCTTCGCCGATCAGATCGCACGGGTCGCCGCCGGGCTGACGAAGGTGGGGCTTTCGCACGGTGACCGGGCGATCCTGTTCATCCCCATGTCGGCCCAGCTCTACGTGCTGATGGCCGCGCTGCAGCGCATCGGCGCCATCCCGGTCTTCCTCGACTCCTGGGCCCGGCGGGACCAGCTGGGGGCCAGCGCCAAGATGGCCGAGCCCCGGGCGCTGATCAGCTTTGAGATGGCCTTCATGCTCTGCGGCTCCGTGCCCGAGCTGGCCGATATCCCGATCAAGATCTCGGTGGGGCCGACCCCCAACAGCTACAGCGCCAGCTACGAAGAGCTGGTTACAGAGGCGCCGTCGCAGCCGGTGGTGGCCGTGGAGCAGGAGCACACCGGGCTGATCACCTTCACCACGGGTAGCTCGGGGACCCCCAAGGGCGCCAACCGTACCCACCGCTTCCTGGCGGCGCAGCACTACGCCATCGACGCCTGCATCCCCTACGGGCCCGGGGACGTGGACCTGCCGGTCTTCCCGGTCTTCTCGCTCAACAACGTCGCCGCCGGCGTGCCCACCGCGCTGCCGGCCATCGACGTGGGCACCCCGGGCAAGCACGACGCGGCCACGCTCTATTCCCAGTTCACCTCGTGCAAGGTCACCTGCGCCACGCTCAACCCGCACCTCTTCAGGACACTGGCGGCGGCGTGCAAGGAGTGGGACCTGAGCATGCCGGGCCTGCGGCGGGTGGTCACCGGTGGTGCGCCGATCAGCCGCGACGACCTGATCAACTTCAAGGCCGCGGCCCCGGAGGCGGAGATCTGGGTCTTCTACGGCTCCACCGAGGTGGAGCCCATGGCCCACATCGAGGCCAAGGAGATGATCGATTTCAAGACCCGCGCCAGCGATGATCCGGACTGGGTCGACGAGGGGGTCAACGTGGGCCACTTCGCCGAGGGGCTACGCTACAAGTTCCTCAAGCTCGACGAGAGGCCGATCACGGTCAGCGCCGAGGCGGACTGGGCCGCGCTGGAGGTGGCGCCCGGCGAGCCGGGCGAGCTGATCGTGGCCGGCGAGCACGTCTGCCGCGACTACTACAACTTCCCCGAGGCCTTCGAGAAGGCCAAGATCCTCGACGTGGACGGCACGGTCTGGCACCGCACCGGCGACATGGTGCGGATGGACGATCAGGGCTACCTCTGGATGGTGGGCCGCGTGCACAGCACGATCAAGCGCGGGGGCGCCTACTGCTTCCCAGTGCGGGCGGAGATCGTCCTGGGTCAGCTGCCCTTCGCCGAGCGCGGGGCGTACATGGGGGTGGAGGACGCCGAGCTGGGCGAGAAGACCGTGGCCGTGGTGGTGCCCAGCGAACCGGATCAACTCAAGGCCAATGAAGGGCAATGGCGCACCGAGGTGGCGCGGGTGATGGCCCACAACGACGTGCCGCTGGACCTGCTGCTCTTCCGCAAGGAGATCCCCATGGACTCCCGCCACCACAGCAAGGTGGAGTACGGCGTCCTGCGCGACCAGCTGGCGGAGGAGGGGGCGATCTAGCGCGGTAGCTTGACTCGGAGCAGCGGGCCGACGGCCCGGGAGCGGCGATGAAGTGGTTGACCTTCGTCCGGGAGCGGTTCGACCCGGGCTCACACTTCTTGATGATCTTCCTCTTCGTGGCGGGGCACGTCACCGTCCACGCCGTGGAGAACAAGCTCGACGGCGCGCTGACCGAGCTGGCCCGGATGCCGCCGCTGCTGGCGCTCTTTTTCGGCGCCACGGCCTTCTTCTTCAAGCTGCGCCTCTACGACGAGATCAAGGACTACGAGGTGGACCTGGAGTTCAACCCTGGGCGGCCGCTGGCCCGGGGGCTGGTGACCCACCGGGACCTGCACATCGGCATCGTGGTCTGCATCATCGCGGAGCTGGGCCTCTTCGCCGCGGCCAGCCGGCCAGCCCTGCCTGCCATCGGCATCGCCATCGGCTACTCGCTGCTGATGTACAAGGAGTTCTTCCTCGGCCGCCTGATCCGGCCGCACCTGACGACCTACGCCGTCAGCCACACCGTGGTGACCGTGCTGCTCTCGCTGGCGCTCTTCTGCGGCCTGACGGGGAAGCTGCCCTGGGAGCTCTCTCGCGCGGCGCTCTTCTTCGCCCTGAGCAACTGGTGCCTGTTCAACATCTTCGAGTTCGGGCGCAAGACCTTCGCCACCGATGAAGAGCGCGACCGCGTCGAGTCCTACTCCAAGATCTTCGGCCGCTTCGGCGCGGTGGCGCTGGTGCTGTCCCAGGCCGGGCTCTCCAGCGCCTGCGTCTGGTTGATGCGGCTACCTGGCGCGGCGGGGCTGGTCACCTACATCGCCGGGCTTTCGGCGCTGCTGCTGGCCGTGGGCGCCTACTACGCCCTGACCAACCGGGCGGGGCCAGCCAAGCTCTATCGCGCCATGTCCTCGGTCCACATCGTCCTGGTCTTCGCTGGCTTTTTGGTGCGCTTCTACGGCGTGCTGCTGTGAGCCTGAGACCAACTCCGACACCAACACCAACACCAACGCGCGAGGTTCAGCCATGCTGATCACCCCAAAGTCCACCAACGCCTACGCCAGGCGAGAGGCCGGCGGAAAGGGCTACAACCTCTACCGCATGGGCAACGCTGGCTTCCCTGTGCCGCGGTGGGTCGTGCTGGGCGCGGGGGTCTTTCGCGCCTTCGTCAAAGATGGACTGGGGGACGTGATCACCGCGGTGCTCGAGGGTGAGCAGGATGTGGACGCGGCGGCGGCGCGAATCCGTGCGCTGATCACCGAGGCGCCTTGGCCCGCCGAAGTGGAGCAGGCCGCGCGGGAGGCCTACCGCGCGCTGGGGGCCGAGGTGATCTCGGTGCGCTCCTCCGCCGTGGAGGAGGACTCGCCGCGCTTCTCCTTCGCCGGCCAGCTGTCGAGCTACCTCTTCGTGCGCTCCGAGGAGGAGGCGCTGACCCGCCTGCGCCACTGCTGGGCCTCGGCCTACTCCGCCCGGGGGCTGAGCTACCGGCGGCAGCACGGCCTCGACGCCTCGGTGGACGCGGGCGTGGCGGTGGTCTTGCAGCAGATGATCGCCTGCGAGACCTCCGGCGTGCTCTTCACCTGTGACCCGATCAAGGGCGACCCGGACGTGCTGACGATCAACGCGGTCTACGGGCTGGGCGAGGGGCTCGTCTCGGGCCTGCTGGACGGCGACACCTATATCGTCGACAAGCGCAGCGGCGAGCTGCTCAGCAGCGAGATCGCCGACAAGCAGGCCCAGGTGGTGGCGCGCCCCGAGGGCGGGGTCCACGAGGTGCCGCTGCAGGACGAGGCCCTGCACGCAGCGCCGGCGCTGGGCGCCGCGGCGCTGGAGGCGCTGACCGACCTGGGGCGCAGGGTGGAGGACTACTACCAGTTCCCCCAGGACATCGAGTGGGGCTTTGCCGGCGGACAGCTCTACCTGCTGCAGGCGCGGCCTGTCACCACGCCGGTGCGCGCGGGGACCGGCAAGCTGCACATCTGGGACAACTCGAACATCATCGAGAGCTACGGCGGGATCACGCTGCCGCTGACCTTCTCCTTCGCCCACTACGTCTACCACCAGGTCTACGTGCAGTTCTGCGAGATCCTGATGGTGCCCCCCGCCGAGATCCGCAACATGGAGCCCTTCCTCAAGAACATGCTGGGGAGCATCCACGGGCGCGTCTACTACAACATCCTAAACTGGTACAAGTTGACCAGCATCCTGCCGGGCTTCAAGTACAACCGCTCCTTCATGGAGACGATGATGGGCACGCCCCATCACCTGGCCGACGAGATCGCCGATCGGATCAAGCCCCCCGGCTCCCAGGAGGAGCTGCCGGCCAAGTTGCGGCGGCTGATCACCGGCGGGAAGTTCTTCTACTTCCACCTCACGGCCCAGCGGCTGGTGGACGGTTTTTTGGACTACTTCAAGCCGGTCTACGAGGAGTTTCGGCGCAGGGACTACACGCGGCTGCCGGCCGACGAGATCTACGAGGACTACAAGCAGCTGGAGCAGCGCCTGCTGCGGCAGTGGAAGGCGCCGATCATCAACGACTACCTCTGTATGGTCCACTTCGGCCTGCTCAAGAAGCTCACGAGCGCCTGGCTGGGGCAGCTGGGCGACGCGCTGCAGAACGATCTGTTGGCAGGGGAGGGCAACATGGAGTCGGCGGAGCCCACCCGCGAGCTGATCCGCATGGCCGGCGAGGCCGCCGAGGAGCCGGCGCTGCGCGAGCTGCTGCTGCAGACCCCCGCCGCGGACCTGATGGAGGCGCTCAACCAGTCGGAGCACAGCGCGTTCTTTGGGCGCGTGCGGCGCTACATCGACGACTACGGCTTCCGCTGCATGAGCGAGATGAAGCTGGAGCAGAAGGATCTGCACCAGGACCCGTCCTTCCTCTTCGTCACGCTGAAGAACTACCTGCGCGCGGGGCAGATCGACCTGGCGGAGTACGAGTGCCGCGAGCGCGAGATCCGCGTCGGCGCGGAGGCTAAGGTCGACCAGCACCTGCGGGGCTGGCGCAAGCCGATCTACCTCTGGTCGCTGCGCAACGCGCGGCAGGCGGTGCGCAACCGCGAGAACCTGCGCTTCTGCCGCACGCGGGTCTACGGCGTGGTGCGGGCGATGTTCCACGGCATGGGGCGCGACTTCACCGCCCGGGACATGATCGACTGCACCGAGGACATCTTCTACCTCACGGTGCAGGAGCTGACCTCCTGCTTCGACGGCACGCTGACGACCCAGGACCTGCGTCCGCTGATCGCGCTGCGCAAGCAGCAGTACGCCGGCTACGAGGAAGCCGACCCGGCGCCGCGGCTGATCACCCGGGGGCAGATCTACTGGGGCAACAACCTGGGGCCCGAGGAGCTGGAGGTGGAGGGCGCGGAGGAGGTGCCCGAGGGCTGCCTCAAGGGCATCGGCTGCTGCCCGGGGACGGTGGAGGGAACGGTGAAGAAGATCCTCTCCCCCGACGACGACATGGAGCTCTCCGGCGAGATCCTGGTGACCATGCGCACCGACCCGGGCTGGATCCCGCTCTACCCCTCGGTCTCGGGGCTGCTGGTGGAGCGCGGGGGATTGCTGTCCCACTCGGCGATCGTGGCCCGGGAGATGGGGCTGCCCACGGTGGTGGGGGTCAAGGGGCTGACCAAGCAGCTGGAGACGGGGATGCGGGTGCGCTTCGACGGGCAGTCGGGGCTGATCGAGCTTTTGTAGCCGCGCGTGGTTTCAGGGACTGCGCGGATTTGCCGCATGAATACAGTGGGTTAATTACTGAATACCGAGACATCAGCTTAGTTAAAATTTTACACACCCGATAGTACGCAGGGTGGGGCTAGCGCGAACATATCGGCGCCTTTCCATCCGCACCAAGCTCGTGCTCTTGACAACGCTGCTGTGCGTCTTTGTCGGCTCGCTGATCGCGCTCTACGGGGTCTACCAGCGTTACGAACAGGCGCACATGAACATGGTCCGCGAGCTGAATGCGGTAGCCGATGTGGTGGGCCACAACAGCCGGGCCGCGCTCGACTTTCAGGACATCCCCTCGGCCGAGCGCCTGCTCCGGTCGCTCTCTAGAGAGCCCCTGGTTCGTCAGGCCTGCCTCTTTGATGCCTCGGGGCGGCGGTTCGCCGGCTATCGCGCCAAGGGTGACAAGTGCACGCGAAGCTGCTCGGCCGAGGTCGGGACGGAGACCGAGAGCGGCGACCTGCTGCGGGTCGGCCGCGCGATCACGAGCCAGGGCCAGCGGGTGGGGACGATCGTGCTGCTGGCCGAGACCGGGCACCTCCGCCAGCAGCTGAAGGGCTTTTTGAAGGTCGCGCTGCTTGTGCTGCTTGTCGGGCTGGTGCTGGCGGTGCTGGCAGCCCTGGCCCTGCAGCGCGTGCTGACCCGGCCGATCCTGACGCTCGCCGCGGCGGCTGAAGAGATCGCCGAGCGTAGAGACTACTCGGTACGCGTTCCAAGAGCCCACGAGGTCGAGACCAGGTCCCTGTGCGACGCGTTCAACACGATGCTCGAGCGAATCGACAGCGCCGACTCCGAGCTGCGCCGGCACAAGCATGACCTTGAGGAGCAGGTGCAGCTCAGGACCCAGGACCTGCGGCTGCGGTCGCAGCAGCTGGAGCGGAGCAACGAGCAGCTGCAGCGCTCGACCCAGCAGGCTCAGGCCCTGGCCGAGGAGGCGCAGGCGGCGAACAAGGCCAAGAGCGAGTTTCTGGCCAACATGAGCCATGAGATCCGCACGCCGATGAACGGCGTGATCGGGATGTCCGCCATCCTGGCCGACACGAAGCTGGATCTCGATCAGTCCGAGTACGTCGACACGATCCGCCAGAGCGCCGGTGATCTGCTGGGTGTGATCAACGACATCCTGGACTTCTCCAAGATCGAGGCCGGCAAGCTGATGGTGGAGTCCACGACCTTCGAGACGACGAGCGTGCTCGACAGCGTGACCCAGATGCTGGGGTGTCGAGCGGAGGAGCAGGGGCTCAAGTTTAGCTGCTTCGTGGCCGAGGACGTGCCGCACAAGCTGCACGGGGACCCCGCGCGCCTGCGTCAGGTCCTGATCAACCTGGTGGGTAACGCGCTCAAGTTCACGTCCAAGGGTGAGATCCGCGTTCGCGTGCTGCGCCAGCGAGAGCCCGCGGGTGTGCGCTTCGAGGTCCGCGACAGCGGAATCGGCATTTTGGAGGATCGGCTCACCACGATCTTCGCCTCCTTCACCCAGGTGGATGCTTCGACCACCCGCCGCTACGGCGGGACAGGCCTGGGCCTGTCCATCTCCCAGGAGTTGGTCCAGCAGATGGGGGGCCGGATCTGTGTCGAGTCGAAGGAGGGTCAGGGCTCCTGCTTCTCCTTCGTGCTGCCCCTGTCAGGGGTAGAGGAGCAGGCGCCGCGCCCGCTGGCCGGGCGTACCCTGCTCGTGGTCGACAGGGACGAGGTCGATCGCGAGCTGGCGGTAGCTGCGCTCCGCCGCCTGGGGGGTCAGGTCTTCGCTGCCAGGGACGGCGGGCGGGCGGCCCGGATGGTGCTGGATGGCCTGCAGCCCCAGGCGATCCTGGTCGGCGCGGGGACGAACGTGACCCGCTTGCGCGGAGCGCTGGGGGCGGCCGAGCCGCCCATGGTGCTGATGACGCCGGGCGGAAGCCTCGAGTCGGCGTCCGATATGCGGTTCGCGACGCGGATCCACAAGCCGTTGCGGCATGGAGCGCTGGCTGCCGGTCTGAGCGCGCTGTTTGAGGAGAAGGCCTCGAAGGAGGTCCCGCTGTCGTCCCGCGCGCGGCCCGCGGCCCGTGTGGGCGCCCGGCTGCTCTTGGTGGAGGACAACCGGGTCAACCAGCGCGTGGCGCTGGCGCTGCTGCGGCGCCTCGGATACGACGTCGGTACGGCGGACGACGGCGAGGAAGGCCTCGAGGCGCTGCGCACGGGGCGCTACGATCTGGTCCTGATGGACTGTCAGATGCCGCGGCTGGACGGCTACGCGGCGACCGCCGCGATCCGCGCCGGGGAGGTCGAGGGCGTCGACCCGGCGCTACCGATCGTCGCCTTGACAGCCCACGCCATGGAGGGTGAGCGGGAGCGCTGCCTGGCAGCGGGGATGGACGACTACCTCTCCAAGCCCATCGACCTGAGCGCGCTGGCCGAGGTGCTGGAGCGGATGCTCGACGGGCACAGCGCGGCTTTGGCCATCACTCCCGGGCGGCCCGCAACGAAAGAACCTGGCGAGCAGCCCCCCCTCGATCATGATCGTCTACTGGAGATCGCCCAGGACGAGGGGCTGGCCCAGGAGCTGATGCGCCTCTTCCTGGACGACGCGCGAAAGCAGCTTGATGAGCTGGACCGTGCCGTCGAGGCTGGGCTGATCGATCGGGTCACCAGCCTGGCACACCGGCTCAAGGGCGGCGCGGGGAACATCGGCGCGGAGGCCGTCGCCGCCGCCGCGGCCGCGTGCGAGGACGCCGCACGTGAAGAAGACCGCGCCACGGTGGAGACGCTTCGACCGCGGCTGCACGGCGCGCTCGAGGCGCTCTCTGCGCACCTGGAGACGATCGACTTTTGGGGGGACCAGGTCGCCGATCCCGTGGAGGGCGCGGCATGAGGCGCCTCGGGGGCGTCGGCTGGGCGCTACTGCTGACCGCCCTGGTCTGCCTGGCCCCCGGCGCCGCTGCGGACTCTGGGGCGCTAAAGCTCAAGTCGGCGATCCTGGGCAAGCTGCTCGGCTACGACCGGGCGCTCAAAAAGCGGGTGCACGGCAGCTCCGTGGTGGTCGGCCTGATCACCGACAACAAGAGCAAGGTGGGCGGCGCGCAGCTCAAGGGCGCCTTCGCCGGGCTCTCCCGGCTGCGGATCCAGGGCCTGCGGGTCAGCGTCACGTCGGTCCAACTCAGCGGCAGCGACAAGCAGCGCGCTGGCGCCATCCTCAAGGCCCGGGGCGTCAACGTGGTCTACCTCGCCGCGGGGACCCAGCAGGATACAGGCCGCCTGATCGTGGCCTGGGCCGAGAGGAACAGGGTCCCGGTGGCGGCCGGCACGGCGGAGCAGGTCCGCGCGGGCGCCGCGATGGGCATCGAGATCACGGGGCGCCGGCCTCGAATGCTGTTCAACTTGAAGGCATCGAAGCGGCAGGGCTTGAACCTGCCCGCCGCCGTACTGGATCTGGCAACGGTGATCCGGTGAGAGAGAGACGTCATGAACTTGCACCCTGTGGATCGTAGCGTCCTTGCGGGCGCTATCGCGCTCATCTTGGTGCTCATGTTGGTGCTGTTGGGCGACGCGAGGGCCGCACCGCGGGCTACGCTGCCGGCCACGCAGCCGGCCACGCAGCCGGCCGCGCCGCTGCCCGACACGGCGACGCCTCCCAAAAGAGAGCCTGCAGGCGTCTACGACCTCTCGCTGCAGGACCTGCTCAACACCAAGGTGAGCGTGACCTCCAAGCAGGAGGAGTCGATCAGCGCCTCACCGGCCATCGTCACGACGGTCAACATGCGGGACATGCGGCGGATGGGCCTGCGTACGCTCAAGGACGCGCTGGAGCTCGTGCCCAACGTGGTGGTGGCCGAGTCGCCGGTGGGGAGCTCGTCGGTCTCGATCCGCGGCCTGTCGGAGACCTTCAACCAGAAGGTGCTGTTCCTGCTCGACGGCGTGCCCTACTGGATGTCGTCGCACGGTGACATCCCGCTGCTGGGGATGCCGCTGCGGATGATCGAGAAGATCGAGATCATCCGCGGGCCGGGCTCGGTGGTCTACGGCACCAACGCCTCGGCCGGCGTGATCAACGTGATCCTGCGCAAGGGCGCCGACGCCTCCGAGGTCGCGGTCTCCGGCGGGGGCCTGGGCGAGGTGCGCGCCGAGGCCAACGCCTCCTACTCTCACGACGGCGGCTACTCCTTCCTCGGCGCCTCGATCCAGCGCCAGCAGACCGGCTACGTCGCCTCCTACCCCAAGACGCTGCTGGTGCCGCCCTTCTCCGGGTCCAAGGAACCCTTCCCCTCCTTTGGCACGCAGCGCAAGCTCGAGCAGAGCGCCAGCCTCGCCGCCGGGCTGCGCCACCGTGGGTTGGACCTGCTGTTCCACGTCTTCGAGAGCGAGGTCAACGGCCTGGGTGGGGCGCCGGTGATCTTCCAGCCCAACACGCTGACCTACTTCGGCATGCTGGCCCACGTGGGCTACACGCGGCAAGTGGACGATCTGGAGCTCATGGTCGGCCTGGACCACAACATCTTCTTCCTCCAGCTCGAGATTCAAAATTTCTTGGGCCGCGTCGGGGGCGATGGTGATGTACACGGGGCCCCGGGCAAGCAGCAGTACCTCGATCCGCTGCAGAACAACTCGCGCACGCGGTTCTACCTCAACAGCAAGTACGGCATCACGAACAGCCTGGCGCTCTTCTCCGGCCTTGAGGGCGAGGTGCGGCGGGCCGGCAGGTACGTCAAGACCGACGGCTTCGACGAGGTCCTGGCGACCCAGTCCGAACAGACCACCGCGACGGAGGTCTCGACCTTCGCCCAGCTGAGCTGGAAGATCTGGCGGCTGCAGTTCGTGCTCGGGCTGCGCTTCGTGCACAACGGCCTGGCGGGGACGCACCTGGCGCCGCGGCTGGCGGCGGTGCTCAACCTGAGCTCCCGGCAGGCGGTGAAGCTGCTCTACTCCGAGGGCTTCAACTCGCCGGTGATCTCGCAGCAGGACCTGACGATCCCCTTCGTCGTCTCGGGCAACCGCGAGTTGATGGCCGAGATCGTGCGGACCATCGAGCTGGGGTACGTCTTCGCCTCACCGCGGCTGCTGCTCTCGTTCAACGGGTACGCCATCGTCACAGACGACGTGATCACCCGGACCAAGGAGCCCGGCGACAAGCAGCCGGTCTATCGCAACGTCGACGGCTACTGGCGCCTGGGCGGTGAGGCCGATCTGCAGCTCTCGCTGGCCGCGGACAAGAGTCGCTGGCTGGAGAACCTCAAGTTGATCGCCAACGTCAGCTACAACCACGGGGGGGACACGGAGGTGGACGACGATCCGCTGCTGCAGCTCGTCCCCAGGCTGCAGGCCAACCTCGGCGTCACCTGGACGCTGCTCGAGCACCACACCCTCGGCGCATCGCAGCGCCTGCTCAGCCCGCGCGCGGTGGTGGGCTGGCAGCACATCACGACGCTGGCCTACACCTTCAACTACAAGGCGGTGGAGCTCTCGGTCTCCCTGTTCAACGTGGCCGGCAGCACCATCGAAGACCCGGACATCAACTCGAACCAGATCCCCGTCGTACCTGGGGGGCCAGGGCGCACGGTCTTCGGCAGCGCGGCATACAGATTCTGAGGCGCAGCGGCGCGAGACGGAGCTGCCGCCCACCTCAGGGGCAGGACGTGTGAACCCAGGCTGAGCTGGAGAACGAGTTCCCCACGAAGGTGTGGATCTTGTAACCCGCGGCCACGTCGGCGTTGATCGCCTGGGCCAGGGTGAAGCCGTTGGAGCCGTCGTGGGTCTTGTAGACGCCGCCCTTTTCGAGCAGGGCGCCGTGGTTGCTGCTGGCCGCGGTGTAGCTGTGGACCTTGGCGCCGGCGGCCACGCGGCTGTTCAGCCCGGGGTCGAAGGTGCCGCTCGCCAGCAGCAGCGGCAACGCGAGCATGAAGAAGCGCTCCCCGAGCTTGGGGAAGATCGCCCAGTTCAGGGTCTGAATCGCCAGGAACGCCACCAGACCGAACAGCGCCAGGGCGGCGAGCAAACAGAGCACGACCAGGGTGAAGCGTTCGAGCAGCACGCGGGAGCGCATGGATCGGCCTCCTTTCGCCGACGATGGTACGCGCCTGGATGCGTCAGGGGCGGGGCGAAACCGAGGCGTGCTGGAGGAGATGCTGTGGCGAAGTGGTGACCGATCAGCTCTTCAGCGGCTCGTGCGGATACTCGGGGCGGCGCCGCTGAAACGACAGGATCTTCTCATGCTGGATCACGCCGTCTTCCATCGCCACGGCGCGGTGGAGCGTCTCGTTTTGACGCCAGCTCTCGCGACCGGAGACGACGTCCGGCAAGTGAACCACCAACGCCGCCGAGATCGACCTCGTCGCGCTCTCCCACATGTAAGAGGGCGTGTGATCGACGCCGTAGTAGTCCACCGTCCCATGCTTGAACATCGGCTCGTCGAAGGTGGTCGGGCGGGCGAAGGAGAACCCCATGCCCTCGTCGCAGCTCACGTCGATGATCAGGCCGCGGTCCTTGAGGTGGGACTCCTCCTGCGCGGTGACGAACATGTAGGGGTGATCGGGATCCTGGAAGCTCCCGTTGACCATGACGTCCGCCTCGGCGACCAGGTCGAGGAACGGCCGCACGGTGCCGTCGTGCTCCACGGCCAGCAGCCGCGGATCGCCCTCCTGGCCCTCCCGCAGGCGGATGTAGTGACAGTCGAGCACCTCCTCGCGCACCTCGTGATCCGGGCGTTGAATGCAGATTGTGATGTCTCGGAAGCCGCGCGCCTTGAGCGCGTAGATCGCCCCCCTGCTCACCGCGCCGAAGCTGAAGATCAGGATCTTGCGTTGGTTCCCGTAGTGCCCGTCGATGCCCCTGAGCTGCAGGGCGTGCAACACAGCGCAGTAACCGGCCAGCTCGTTGTTCTTGTAGAAGGTGTGACGACCTGGATTTCCCAGGGGGCCCCAGACGAACATCTCTTCAAAGGCGATCAGCGTCAGCTTGCGGTCGATGGCCACCTGGGTCAGCGGCCCCTGCTGCACGCAGTGAGGCCAGCCCCAGAGCAGGCCACCCTCGCGGAGCGCCTCCAGGTCCGACACGACCGGCTTGATGACGATCACCGCGCCGACGTCAGTCAGCAGCTCCTGACGCGGCGCCGTGCCGCCGGTCTGCGCGGCGATCTGCGCGTCGGTGATACCGAACGGCTCCCCGTAGCCCTCCTCGAAGAACAGCTGCCGGCGAATCCGCTCCGGGATGCGGCACAGGTGCTCCGGATGGATCGGCAGGCGCCGCTCGTTCTCCTTCAATGATGTTCCGATGACCCCTAGCTTCAGCATAGTGCTCCTTGTGACGTGAACGAGCAGCGTACGCTACCAACGCTCCAATTGCCATGTCGTGCCCGTGCCGGATCGTCGACAGCCAGCGCGGCAGGCGGGTTGGCTCCGGCGCTACTTGCGCCAGAACGACGGGTAGAAGATGACCAGGGCGGAGAACATCTCCAGCCGACCGACGAGCATGTTGTAGGACAGGAACCACTTGCCGGCGGTGGAGAAGAAGGCGTAGTTCTCGCTCGGCCCGACGGCGCCGAAGCCGGGGCCGATGTTCATCAAGGTGGCGATGATCGAGCTCATCGCCGTCAGGAAGTCCACGTCATCGGTCAGGACGATGACGCACCCGCCGATCAGGACCATGAAGATGTTGACGATGAAGTAGCAGACCGCCAGGCTGATCACCAGCTGGTCCACCGGGCGGTCGTTGACGCGGACCGAGATCACGGCCAGCGGCTGGAAGAAGATCTTCTTGATCGCCCCGGTCATATACTTCCAGATGATGACGTAGTGGACGACCTTGATCCCGCTGGTGGTCGACCCTGCGCAGGCGCCGATGAAGCAGACGGTGAAGAGCAGCATCTGCGCGGCCTGCGGCCACGTCTCGTAGTCCGTGGTGGTGAAGCCGGTCGTGGTCAGCAGGGACATGACCTGGAATGATCCGTGACGGGCGGCGTCGGCGGCGCCGTAGCTGCTCTCGCGCCAGAGGACCCAGGAGACCAGCAGGCAAAAGACCAGCACGAACCCCAGGTACCAGCGGAGTTCCGTGTTGTCGCGGATCACGCGCCAGTTCCTGCGCACCAGGTGGAAGTAGAGCATGAAGGTCACGCCGCCCAGGAACATGAAGACGGTGATGATCCAGTCGAAGTAGGCGCTGTCGTAGTGGCCGACGCTGGCGTTGTAGGGGGAGTAGCCGGAGGTGGAGACGGTGCCGAAGGCGTGGCACAGGGCGTCGAACAGGGACATGCCGCCGACCCACATCAGCGCGACCTGGAGCGCGTTGAGCGCCAGGTAGATGATCCAGAGGTAGGCCAGGGCGTCCCGGTTGCGGGCGGTGAACTTCTCCTTGGTGATCACCTGGCCCGGGCTCGACTCCGCGCGGAAGATGCGGACGCCGCCCATGCCGTGGGGCAGGAAGATCACGGTCAGCGTCAGAAAGCCCATCCCGCCCAGGAGGTGCGTCTCGCTGCGCCAGAAGAGCAGCCCGTGGGGGACCTGCTCGATGTCGGTGAGGATCGTCGCGCCGGTGGTGGTGTAGCCCGACATCATCTCGAAGAAGGCGTCGGTGAACGAGGGGATCGAGCCGTGGATCACGAAGGGCAGCGCGGAGACGGTGGAGATCACGGGCCAGCCGAAGGCCGCGATGACCAGGGCGTCTCTGATGCTGATTTCCTGCTGATCGCCGCGGTAACGCCAGCGCAGGGCCAGCCCGGCGCAGGCCGCGACGCCGGCCGAGAAGAGCAGCGCTTCGAGGTCACCCTCGCCCGGGTAGAGCAGCGAGCAGAGCACCGGCAGCAGCAGCGCGGCGCCGGTGACCAGGAGCAGGGTGCCGAAGACCGAGGTGATGGCGCGGTAGTTCATCGTCGGCTGCGGTGTCAGCCGAGCAGCAGCTGCTGCAGGTTCCGCAAGTGGCGCGAGGCGCAGATGCCGATCACGCGGTCGCCCGCCTGGACCTGCGTCGGGCCCACGGCGATCTGCCAGCTGCCCTTGTGGTGGACGCCCCCGATGATGATCTTCCCCCTGAGACCCTCGACCTGAAACAGCGGGGCCCGGGTGATCGGCGCCCCCTCCTCGGCCACCAGCTCGACGACGTCGGCGTCCGATCCGTGCAGGTGGGCCACCGACAACATCTGGCCGCGGCGGATATACTTGAGGACCTCGTTGGCGGCCAGCACCTTCTTGTTCAGGGCGATGTCCGAGCCCATGGTCGAGGCGAGCACCAGGTACTCCTCCCGCTTGACCAGGGTGATCGTCTTGCCCTCCTTGCCGTGGCGCTCACCGGGCTGGTTTCGGATCAGGTGCTTGGCCAGCACCGAGGTCATGATGTTGGTCTCGTTGTCGCCGGTGCTGACGACGATCGTGTCCATCTCCAGCAGCCCGGCGCTGATCAGGGTGCCCTGGTCGGAGCCGTCGCCGTGGAGCACCTCGGTCCGCTTCAGCCGGTAGGAGAGCTCCTCCGCCCTGCGGCTCTGCTGCTCGACCAGCCGGACAGGGAACGACCCCTCGAGCAGCTCGGCCACGCGCTGGCCGATGTCACCGCCGCCGACGATCATCAAGCGGTGCCGGCGCTCCTTGCTGATGCCCGCCAGCGCCATCAGCTGGTCGAGGTCGTGGTTGTGCACGAGGACAAAGACCTGATCCTGCGGCAGCAGCTCGTCGTCGCCCCCGGGGATGATCGTGTTGATGCCGCGGGCGATGACGACGATGCGGAAGTAGAAGTCGTCGTGGCGCCCGGAGATCTCCTTCAGCTTGGTGTTGGCTAGGACCGAGCCCGCCTCGATGCGGGTGCCCAGCAGCTGCATCTGACCGCCGCCCACGTCGATGACCACGTTGCCCGCGCGCATCTTGAGCAAGCGGGCGATCTCCAGCGCCGTGGTCTCCTCGGGGCGGATGACCAGATCGATCTTGAGATCGTCTGCGGTGAGGATAGCCTTGCGGTCCCATAGCTCGAGGGAGCGCACCCGGGCGATCTTGCGGCGTACACCGTAGCGGTCGGCGATCAACGTCGACATGATGTTGACCGCGTCGTTGTCGGTGACCGCGATGGCGTAGTCGATGCCCTTGGCGCCGGCCGCCTCCCAGCAGCGGAAGCTCATCGCGTCGCCGTGGATCAGCCGCGCGTCGATTTCTCCGTCGGCGCGCTTGACCAGCTCCGGGTCGGCCTCGATCACGGTCAACGCGTGGCCCTCATGGGAGAGCAGCTTGGCGAGGTAGTACCCCATCCCGCCCAGCCCGATCACCATGATGTTCTTGTATTTCTGAGACATTCTGACGTGTGGCGTGATTATCCGGCGTGCGGCAAACCAGAGTCAAGGGCGGGGTCGTGGCGGTCAGGCTAGCGTCCGTTGGCCTGGCACCTCTGCTTGCACCTGCCGTGGGGCTTGCACCCGCCGCCGCTGTGCTTGCAGCCCGCCTTGAGCTCACACCCGCCGGACGACGTCAGGCCCTGCGTGCCCGCTCCCTTGTCGCACCCGGCGAGCAGCGTCTTGGTCAGCTGCGCGCAGGTCTGTGCTGAGATCGGCGCGATCGTGCTCATGCTCTTGTTCGTGCTCGCGCCCTCGGAGACCTTGTCATTGATCTGCTTGGCCAGCGCGGTGCGCTGCACGGCGGTGAGCACCGGCAGGATGATCCCCAGCATCTGGACGATGCGGTCGATGCCCGCCGGGAGCTGAGTCTGCTTGTTGGCCTGCAGCGCGCTGGTGTCGAAGGTGTCGGACTTGAACGCTGTGGCCAGGGTCTGGAAGCGGAGGCGCATCGCCGCGATCTTCTTGTCGCCGGCGTTCTCGGGCCGCTCCACGAGGTTGACGGAGATCGACTCCATGATCGACATCTTCTGATCCTTGCTGAGCCCCAGCGAGGAGAAGAGCCCCTTGAGGGGGCCGCTCTTGCCGCTCTTGTCGCTCTTGCCGCCCGCGCAGTCGCTCGCGCAGTCGCCCGTGCAGTCGCCAGCGCTGTCGCCAGCGCCGG
>SWBW01000068.1_pt1 | contig 22068 bp, 24 predicted proteins | sample 4693041 | NCBI WGS metagenome assembly SWBW01 (sample SAMN10267271, study PRJNA491770) | bioreactor metagenome | isolation source: DHS bioreactor inoculated with marine methane seep sediment | place: Japan: Omine Ridge, Nankai Trough | collected 2006-05-06 | reverse complement strand
CACCTTTACTCCCTAGAAAGGAGGTGATCCATCCACAGCTTCCGCTACGGATGCCTTGTTACGACTTTACCCTTATTACCGATCCCACCGTTGTTCCTGCTTTTACACAGGAGCTTTGGGTGTTACCAGCTCTCTTGGTATGACGGGCGGTGAGTACAAGATCCGAGAACGTATTCACCGTGACATTCTGATTCACGATTACTAGTGATTCCGACTTCATGGAGTCGAGTTGCAGACTCCAATCCGAACTGAGACTAGATTTTTGGGATTAGCTCCACCTCGCGGTTTGGCAACCCTTTATTCTAGCCATTGTAGCACGTGTGTTGCCCAGGACGTCAAGGGCCATGCTGATCTGACGTCATCCTCTCCTTCCTCCCAGACTTTAAACTACGAATCAATTGATTCACAGACTAAAGTCTGGGCAGTCTCGTATGACATATATAACATACGACAAGGGTTGCGCTCGTTTCCCCACTTAAGGGAACACCTTACGGCACGAGCTGACGACGACCATGCAGCACCTGCTTAGCACCCTCGAAGGCGGCCTTATTTCTAAGGCTTGCAGCTAAGTTTCTAGTCCTGGTGAGGTTTCTCGCTTATTGTCGAATTAAACCACATGCTCCACCACTTGTGCGGATCCCCGTCTATTCCTTTGAGTTTTAAGCTTGCGCTCGTACTTCCCAGGCGGCATATTTAACGCGTTAGCTAAAACACGCAGAGGGTCGATACTCCACATGCTGAATATGCATCGTTTACGGCGTGGACTACTGGGGTATCTAATCCCATTCGCTACCCACGCTTTCGTATCTCAGCGTCAGAAAAGTGCCAATGACCTGCCTTCGCCTTTGGTGTTCCCCATGATATCAACGCATTTCACTACTACACCATGAGTTCCAGTCATCTCTCACTTTCTCTAGACATGCCGTTTCGTGAGCAGCTCCCGAGTTAAGCTCGGAAATTTGACCCACGACTAACATGTCCGCCTACATACGCTTTACGCCCAATAAATCCGGATAACGCTTGAGGTCTCTGTATTACCGCTACTGCTGGCACAGAGTTAGTAACCTCTTATTCATTAGGTACGCTCAGTACATTGATCCCTAATAAAAGCGGTTTACGACCCTAAGGCCTTCATCCCGCACGCGGTGTCGCTCCATCAGGGTTTCCCCCATTGTGGAATATTCTCGACTGCAGCCTCCCGTAGGAGTTTGGCCAGTGTCTCAGTGCCAATGCTGGGGGCCATGCTCTCACACCCCCTACCCGTCATTGCCTTGGTGAGCTTTTACCTCACCAACAAGCTGATAGGACGCGGGCTCCTCCTAGAGCGATAAATCTTTACTCCGGAGAGTACATCGTGTATTAGCTATCTTTTCAAATAGTTATTCACGACTCTAGGGTAGATTCCCACGTGTTACTAGCCCGTTTGCCGCGGGTCTAAACCCGCTCGACTTGCATGCCTTATCCACACCGCCAGCGTTCATCCTGAGCCAGGATCAAACTCTCAATATAAACGATATCTTACCCGAAAAAGGTAAGACCATCTCTGCTCGAATCAACATTTAACGAGATGTATTTCGATAAACCGTAGTTTATCTAATTTGACTAGACTCAAAGATTAATAGATCGGATTGTTATTACATATAAATATGTAATAACGGTTTGTTGTTCCAACTTAATAAAAAGTTCATACAACTTTTAAGGACTAACCACAAAAAATTATGAACTTCATATTTCTTTATGATTGGTATATTTGCTAGTTGTCTTCAAATACTGTTACAAAAGTATTTGATTACAATATATTATATTTTTAAAGTTCTTGCTCTCACTTTCTCTATCGAGAAAGAAAAACACATCTCTAGAAACTTTATCATACAAATAAAATTTTGTCCAGAGATGTATTATTCTTTCATTCAATTCATTACGAATGGAGTTAACAATACTTCCGTTACTCATGTCTCTTCTTTTATTAACACTAAAGCCTATTATACATGTAAAAAAAATACTGTCAAGCTTTTTGCTTTGTGCATAGAAAAAGACCAGTGTTTCATTATAAAACACTGGTCTTTTGTTGCTCTTAAAAAACTTTTTTAATTGATAATTATTTAGACGAAAGAGTCTTCATCAATCCTTCGGTTACTTTCACCGCCTCACCAACATTTTCAACCAGAGTTTTAAGCTCTGGCTTACGCAAGTCTTTTTTAGATTCTTCAACAAAGCCTGCAATAGTATTGAGAGCTGTCTGAAGAACATCTTTTTCTTCTTCCAGCTTTTTTGCTGCGTCAGCACCTTGTTTAAGTGCATGCACCTTACCATCTATAGACTTTTGCATCTGCGTCTTTTTTTCTTCAGCAACCGTTATAGCATTTTGCATACGCGCCGCTTGAGATTCATTAGATTCAACCTTCTTTCGAAAATTAGCCAATGCATCTCTGAACTCTTCCGACTGCCTTTCTATCTCAGCAGCATAAATATCTTCCCGCTCATTAAGCTGCTCTTTCAGTTTTTCATGCTTTTTTATAAGTTCTGCATTTTCTGCCTGAAATTCTTGCATGCTTTCAAACAGATATTTTACCTTGGCTTCACCATGTGCTTGGATACCTTTAACCGATGCATCTGCAAGGATATGTTCCAGAGATTTCTTCTGGACATGCACTGAATTTTTCTTTTCAGATTTTTTCTCACCTCTGCGAGCCGTACACGTCGGACAAGGACAGTCATCATCACCCAATGCCTCTCCCATCATAAGACGCCCAAGTAAGCTACCTAGTCCTAGACCATCAAAACCTGGACCACCCATAAACTCATGATCACGAAACTTCTCAAACAAACTTTCATTACCTGCCATACTCTTTCTCCTACTTTTAAAAGTTTTATAATGTAAAACAACAAAAAAATTATCACTTCCAATATTTTTATTGGAAGATAAATCATACAACTAAACAACACCATAGTCAAGGAATTTTTTTATAAAAAAGCTGACAATCACAAATATGATTGTCAGCTTTAGAGTAACCAACAACGACTATATTTTTGCAACGTCAGCTGTTTCAAGCCAGGTTGTTATGGCCGTGTCATATGCAGCAGTAAGCGCAAATACTTTCTTAGCAAGCATGAGCCTGGTCTCAAGAGTTGTATTACCGAGTGCTTTAATTTCTTCAATGACTTTCGGATAATCAGCAGGATCAACAATTACTGTAACATCTCTCCAATTTTTTGCTGCTGCCCGCAACATTGTCGGACCACCGATGTCAATGTTCTCAATTGCATCATCCAGTTTGCAATTTGGATCTGCAACAGTACTTTCAAATGCATACAAATTCACTGCAATGAGATCAATATTTTGAATGCCCTGCTTAGCACATTGCATTCGATGACTTTCATTCTCTCGCTGATTGAGTATACCACCATGTACTTTTGGATGTAGTGTCTTTACACGACCATCCAACATTTCTGGAAACCCAGTAAAGTCTGAGACATCTGTAACCCACAATTTTGCATCCCGCAACTTCTTAGCAGTTCCACCGGTAGAAAGTAACTCAATGCCCAGTTCTACAAGTTCCAAAGCAAATCCCTCTATGCCTGATTTATCTGTCAGGCTGATAAGAGCTCTTTCAATCACATTGTCCATTGTATCTTTCTCCTTTTTGCTCTATTCCTGATAATAAAGTCATAATTTCATTTACACAATCAGGTGTGTTTTTATATTATCAAAACTATATAAATTATTAAAGAAACGATTTCTAAATATACAACTCTCTAATCTGTTTGTCAAATAAAACAATGCTCATGCTATTTATATAGCATGAGCATTATATCTCACAAAATTACTTTCATATAATAATCTCTGTGACAAAAAATTGAGCTTATTAAAAGCAATTTCACAGTCAATAGGTTTATATGCCAATGGAGACATTCCACACGGATAAGTCAATAAATCGCCTTTTTGAAAATCTCTAATATCACGCATGTGTTGCACACCCCATGCGACTACCGCTCCATACTTTCTATACTCTGGAAATAAAACTGGAAGATTTACTCTTGTTGCATCAAGGCTAATTATATTTACACCAGATCTGAATAATCTTTCCCAGTTTGCATCACCACATGTATGTATTCCTGAAGTGACATCAAATTCATCAAATATTGAACTCCAAGCCAACTCATAATCCAATTCAACTGGAAGCTTATCTAAACCAGGTTCATCCAAAAATAAAATAATTTGATCTGCACACAATCCATCAAGCAATACCTTGATATATTCACATGCCGCAACCACAGCATCGTCTAGACTGTATTTACCAGTTCGAAACAATGTCACAGGACCAGCACACTGAATCTTTGCTCGTGAAAATTCATTCTCCTTAAATTTTTGTAAACCTGCTGGCTTACGAGATTGTCCAATATCATCTACCATTGAGTCGCCAAGTAGTGGTAATTCAGGTAATGCTGGAATTGGATAACGCAATCTATCTTTTATAGCGAGTCTCACGCTCGTTTGTGGCGAAGAACCTATTTGTGTAAACATTTTATACTCCTTATTTTTATATATAAAATTTGTTTGATGTATTTGTTAAATAACTATTATGATAACCTTACAATAATTTATATTAATGTCAAAGAAACATCAAAAAGAACATCGGACAATATAATCCAATGTTCTTAATATTTATCTGATTTTTACATTCAAATAAACTTAATTTAATTCACTTTTTCTTAATTCAATAAGATCTTCAACTTGTACTCTTAAGTTTTTCTCACTACCATAAATAACTGACCTTGGGATAGTTCTAATACCTTGTTTCCCCATAATCACATCAACAATTTTTCCTTCTATTTCATCAACATCAAGATCCTCATCAAGAGTCGATGAATACACACCACCCATTTTATCAATAGCTACAAATAATTTATTTTTTTGTGTCTCAAAATCATCAATTTCACCCTCATTTTTTTCTAATTCTTTCGTCAATGTATCAATTTCATCTTCTAAAGCTTTTAAAATTGGAGAATCTACTCCTACCGGACCAGAAGAATCCCTAAACGCCATGCTTTGTTTTGTCAGGTCTTCATGTCTATTTTGTAAAGCCTTAATTTTATCTTTAATGATTTGTATATAATCCTCACTAGAATTATCTAATTTATTTTCAAAATTACTTATTGATCCAGTATTGATAACCTCTTTTGATTCTTGTCCATTTTGTATTGATTCAAAGTCCATATTATTTCTATTAATAATTTATTTTTTCTCAATAATACTTTTGCCTCCTGGCATATATGGTCGTAATACTTTTGGTATCACAACACTACCATCAGCTTGCTGAAAGTTTTCTAGTATTGCTATGAAAGGTCGTGGTGATGGAAGTACTGTGTTGTTTAACATGAACACATGTTTTTTGTTTCCGTCCTTATCTTTGTATTTCACATTAAGTCGTCTTGATTGCCAATCTAGGAAGTTTGATGCACTTCCAGTCTCTCCCCATTTATCCAATCCTGGCATCCATGCTTCGAGATCAAACATTCTGTACTTACCTGTCCCCATATCTCCCGTACAAATAGCAAGCTTACGATATGGCAAACCTAATTCAGCATGAATTTCTTCTGATATTGCAACCATTTCTTCTTGTAATTTTTCTGATTCATCTGTATCAGCTTTTGCAATTACAACTTGCTCAATCTTCATAAACTCATGTACACGGTACATACCTTTTGTATCTTTACCATAGCTCCCTATTTCGCTCCTATAGCATTGTGAGTACCCACACAGCTTCATAGGTAACTGACTCTCATCCAACACCTCTCCAGCGTAATACGCGAGCAATGACGGCTCTGCAGTCCCTACTAAAAATTTCTTTTCTTTGGAATCTTTACCATCAGCTTCTTTTGTCTTTGTTGCTACTTGATATATTTCATCTTCTGTTTGATCATACTGCGTACCTTTGAAATATCCACTACCAAAAAGCGCAAATTCTTTCACAAGAGTCGGCGGTATCATAGGAGAAAATCCTTTTGCTATCATTTTGTGAAGCGCATACATCATTAGCGCCATAGTAAGTGCCGCTCCATCACCTTTCAAATAATAACCTCTATACCCAGCAACTTTTGCACCACGATCAAAATCTATAATATCCAAATCCGTTCCAATTGCGATATGATCTTTTGGCTCAAAATCAAACTCTGGTTTATCACCTTTTTCATATACAATTACATTTTCATTTTCATCCTTACCCACAGGAACATCTTCCGCTGCCACAGTTGGCACTCGGACCATAAGTTCCATGAATTTTTGTTGAATTTCTTTTAATTTCGGTTCTAAGCTCTCTGTCTTTTCTTTTATCTCTTTCCCACTAGCAATAATCTCTTGTCGCTCCTCATCACTACCTGCATTTTTTATCTTATTATTCACTTCATTCTTCTGAGATTTCAATGCCTCAATTTCCTGCATAAGAGCAACTCGCTCACCATCAACTGAAAGTAATTCAGCAACATCAAATTTAAGAACTTTATCATCTGCAGCTTTTTGTACCTTATCCGCATTTTCACGAATATATTTTATATCTAACATATTTTTTCATTTTGTAGAGACGCGATTAATCGCGTCTCTACAGTTTTATATAATTAATCTACAATTTTGTGTTGTTCTGGATCAAAAGCTGGTGCACACGTTATCACAAGAGATAATTCATCAGCATCCAACCAGAATTTTTCTTTTTTTTCAAAGAAATATACATCTCCTTTTTCAATATTAAAATCACCTTTTTCACTGTGAATCACTGCCGAACCAGATCTTACATAATATATCTCCTCAAGCTCAAGATTAACCACCCGCTTTTCATCTGGAAATCGTCCATCAATGTATGCTGTCGCAACATTGAAATTTTCAGTTTGAGTATCATATTCCCACACTGTACATTTATCTGAATTAGATACTTGTTTTGCATCTGTTTTTTTTACTAACATATTTTTTGATTATTTTTTCTACTTAGATGTAATATCAAACTTTACCATATTCCAATCTAAATCATAATTACTACTACTTGGTTCATCTAAATGCAGCACTATTGACGATAAATGGTTTAATTTAGGAAAGACCAAAACACCGTCCTCCTCAACCCCTGGCAGAATCTCACTCTGCAATTTGTCTACATCATCAGACACATATTCTTCTTCAAACTGTTTATCATCTTGTACAACCTTTGAATCATACGTATAAAATCTAACAGACTCAGAACTATCATTTTTCAATTTAATATAAAACCTGGTCTCATTATCAGCAAATTCAATTTTATCTAAAGTAACCTGAAAATTATTTTGAGACATTGTTTCGTTAACATTTAACTCTTGCACTGTTGGTGCCACCGCATCATTTCTCGTAACTTTTTCAATATTATTTACTACAATTACAGGTAGAGAAAGTTCAGCTCCAAATGCATTTTCACCCTCAGAAATTTCCTTAAAGATACCTTCTATGCGAATGTAATCATCATCATTCAATTCAATGTCTGTATTTTTATAACCTGCCACAAAATTATCATCTTGCTCGCCAGCATTTGCATATGCTTGAAAATAAATACCGTCATCATCTACATCAGGTGATAAGAAAATTTGAGCCAACCACTCAATATTACAATTTTTATACTCTTTAGGATTTCCAACCACCATATCATATGAAATACTTTCTCCACAATCTTTATTTTCATCTATTGACATCTCTGCTACACCACAACCCATTAAAAATAATGCACATCCTATTATTGATATTATTTTGATTTTCATAAATTCATTAACTAATGTTAGAAATTAATTTCTATTGCACACTCTTTAAAAGTGGCAATCCATCTCCGCCTGTTGGCACATAAATCGTACATTTACCCTACTTTAATATTCTTATTTATAATAAACACTAGCTGTTATAGAGCTACTCTCTGACACACTCATTCCCATCTCCTGCAAATTCTTCAAGGAAAACATTTTTTGACCTTCTAAATCTCCTCCCATTTCAACATCTCCAAACTTTTCTCCTGTCATTGGATCAAAAAATATCACCACAACCTCACCAGCCTCATATGAATTAATCTGCCAATTGACAGTTATATTAAATTCACCACCTTCGAATGAAGTGCTAACACCTTGATTAAGATATTCAAACTTTTCTCTTCTCTCATTTCCCTCTCGCTCATTTTTCATTTCTTCTTGAGGTACTACTGCATCTACAGACTCCATTGTAAATTTTTCCATTTTTTTTATGTTACTGCCATCAATTACACACTTTTTTGTTACTGCACGCTCTTAAAAAGTGGCAATCCATCTCCTCCTGTTGGCACATAAATCGTACCTACACGGTCTTTAAGTTCTTTGATATACATGTATTGAAGATATTTTGGTGTAAGTGACTCTGAGATTGTTATTTGTGCATCACGTTGACCTTCTGCTTCAATTCGTTTTCTGTCTGCTTCTTTCTTCTCTTTTTCTAAAATGAAATCATATTTTTGTGCATCTTGCTCTGCTTGAAGTTTTTCTTGGATACTTGCAGATAATTTTGCTGGCAATGTTACATTCCTAAGTAATACCTGTTCAACAGCAATTCCTCTTGGTTCAATTGACTCTACCATTCTTTCTTGAATTTTTTGTGATACTTCCGCACGTTTTTCACTGTATACATCCTTTGCATTGTACTGCGCTATGATTTCACGAATTATACTACGAATCTCAGGACGAATAATTTTTTCTTGATAATTCAATCCTAACTCTCTATATACATCTGACGCTTTATTTTCATTCAAATGATAAAAAACTGTAATATCCAAATCGATTGGCAATCCTTCATTTGTCAAAGCTGAAATTTGATCAGCACCAGCCTTTAGTCCCTCACCTTGCATACCACTCATTGTGTATTCTTCTGTCCGTATAGTCATACGTTCAATGTGCTCAAGTGGATTAATAACATGTAATCCCGATGAAATTTCTTTATCTTTAACCTTACCAAAAAGTGTACGCACACCCGTTGAACCTGCTGGTATTACTATAAAAATATTAAATAGAATAATTATTACAATAAATGCTCCAATTCCCAAAAAAATTTTACCTTTCATATTATTTATACTTACTGATTTATTAGCTGTTGTGTATGATGCTGTCTTTGGTTTTACATTCCTTGTCGAGTATTCTCGAAATTTATCAAATGCTTCTTTTGCTGGATTTTGCGACATCCTGATAATATTTGGATTGCCTGTTTGCTGACCTATTTCCGATAAAACTTTTTTTATCAGCATATAGATAACAAATCCCCAAAACAATATACTAAAAATTGTTCCCATATATTTTTAATTTGTAATTATATGTTTAATACTACATTGAATGTGTGCACTGGTCAAAGTTGATTCTCGTAACTATTCACCTTTATTTGAAAAGCTATCGTCTTTGCGAGTAGAAGTCATATTTATTGTGTTTTGCGAAGCAATCCCCGTAATATAATCAATGACCTCAAAGAGATTGCTTCGATTGACTACATATAATATCCCAACCACTCGCAATGACAATCGTGTTGAAGAGATTGAAGTTTACTTTTTTCTGAAAATATATAAATACAAGCCACTTAATAAAACAAAGAATCCTATTCCAAAAAACATATAACCTTGTTGTGCACCAAATCGCCCAATTGCATATCCCAAAATTAGTGGCACCCATATAGCATTAAATGCCTCAAAAAATGAATACATTGATAAGTATGTTGCTTTTAAATTTTGTGTTGGACAATTTTTTAATAAATGTGCATGAACTAATATTCTACGAATTCTTCCATATCCACCATATAAAATAAATATTCCTACAGCAAAAAACACATTTGATATCAGTCCAACCAAAATACTGATAGTACATACAAATAAAAAATCAGCTAAATAAAATGTTTTTGCCTCGTATTTTTCAAGTTTATGAACATGGTATGTCAAAATAATACCCGCGATACCCATAAGTGAATATACAAAACCAAAAAACCACATTGGAACACCAATGTCTTGGAAATACAATTCTTTAAATTCTGGAAATTTATTATATAAAGCAGTTACTAAACCAAGAAAGAAAAATAACAAGATTTCACCTCTATGATTCACAGATTTTAATAATGCAAAAAAACCATCGTGAATTTTTTCATTTATTTTTTTGTGTTCTTTACGTGGAGTTGTAAAAAACAAACTAACAATAAATCCCATGGATTGCAATATAAAGCCTACTACAAACGGTAATCGTGGATCAATACTGTATGTCAACGGAACCAGAGCAACAAGAAAAATATTTCCAAACAATCCCCACCTCTGTGCACGTGCTGCTACTTTACCAAACTCATCATCACGACCAAGTTCAATTAATGTCTCATGTAAAAATGCTTGCATTGTTCCAGAATGAAATGACCCTCCAGCATAAAACACAACAGTTGCAAACAGTACACCATAAAAATTCGGATACAATATAAATCCAAGAGGTGCAATCATTATGAGAAATGATCCAAAAATAATAGCTTTTTTGTGGCCAAGCTTATCAGATATATAACCACTTGGAATCTCCAAAACCATGGACGCAAGTGCAGCTATTGCAGCAATAACACCGAACTGTTCAACAGACAATCCTGCATATACAGTGACATAAATAATAATCACTGCAAGATATGTTCTTTTGTGAAAAACACGTAACAATGCGTATAACCACAAATTTCTTTCTAATCCTTTTTTATAATTCATATTTATTTTTCACCACTTTCAAAATCTACTCTTTTAATTTCAATTGAATCAATAGGCGTATAAAACATTGTTAAGTTTGGTTGTCCATCTGTCACAGTGAGTTCATAATATGATTGTGGATATAATTCACTTTTCTTTGTACCTGTTAATGAATAAATGTCAGTTCTGTTTACTTTCTCATGTCTACGTGCTTCCATATGTCCATTAAACAATCCATCAACACGATATTCTTCAAAAATATCCTGTAATTCATCAGCATTTTTAATTGACTGTTTCATCTTGAACTCATCACTATCATCCTTTAAATCTCCAGGGGTATTAGATTGAAATACACCATGATGCATAAACACGAATACACGTTTATTTGTTTCTAATTGCTTTTTGAACCATTCAATTTCTTGTGGTGGCATATTGCCCCGAATATAAGAATTGCCCTCTGGTGAACGTGGAAGATTATCAGCATTATAATTCGCATCAAGAATGATGAATCTATAATCACCAACATCAAAAGATTGATTGATAGAATCTAAATTCAAAGTTTCTTTAAATTGTTCTCTTGTGACACTACGCAGATCATGATTTCCTATCACCCAATACAACGGCACATCTGTTTTTTTTATTTCTTTTTCAACCAATTCAAGTCCTTGTATACCCACAAAATCTTCATCATTAGTTCCTTCAATTACATCGCCCAAATGTACAATAAATTCTGGTTGAAACTCAGTCATCTGACTTACAAACTTATCAAGCACCTTTATGTATTTTTCATTTAGGTAACGAGGTGCATCATCTACTTTATTTGTTTTATCAATACGATTTGGATGTACATGTGTATCTGTTATAACTCCAATTTTTATATCTTGCTGTGTTTGGAGTTTTTTATGCCAAATCGGTATTGCGTCATAAATCCTTTTTGCTTCAGCAAAATTATTTTGTGTACGTCTATTATCATTAGTTTCATTTGTTTTGTAAAAAATAAGCCCCACTACAAAAATAGCTACAAAAACACTAACGATTATTATATACTTTTTCATATTATTTTTTACTAATTTTACGCATTTATTCAATAACTTCTGCACCTGTTAATTTTTTATTTTGTATTTCATTTAATACTTTTTTTACATCCTTCATCATTTCATCATCAAGTATAGACATAGTTACAACCTTAGGATTTTCTTTTTTCAGATTTTCAACTATTTCAGCCAATTCTTCTTCTGTCTTTTCATCTGCCTTACTTATTATTATCCATTCTTGTTTTTTCATCATTTCTGGATTAAAAACTTCCAATTCTTCACGAATTGCTTTGTAATCAGCTACAGGATCTTCACTATCAGCTGCCACAAAATGAAATAGAACTCGTGTTCTTTCTACATGTCTGAGAAACTTATGTCCTAATCCCTTACCTTCAGCAGCGCCGCTTATAAGTCCTGGTATATCTGCTAGAATCAAATCATAATACACACCTAGATGCGCTTCTAACGTTGTAAAATGATAATTTGCAACTTTACTTGATGCATTTGTAAGCTCATTTAAAAGACTAGACTTTCCAACATTTGGATACCCTATAAATCCGATATCTGCCATCATTTTGAGTTCCAATCGCAAATCAATTTTACCACCTGGCTTTCCTAGATTTGCATGCTCTGGAGTTGTGTTTCTACTAGATCGAAAATGATGATTTCCAAATCCTCCATTACCACCTCGAACAACTAATACTTCTTGTCCAAGATTTGTAATATCATAAACTTTATCACTAGTAAGGTCATGTGCCACTGTTCCAACTGGTACAGGGATTATTGTATTTTCTCCACCTCTGCCACTCCTCATATTTTGCTCTCCATCTTTACCTACTCCAGCTTTTACATTTTTCTTATGTCGAAAAGGACGCAATGCTCCCAAATCAGAAACTCCTCGCAATATAATATCACCACCTTTTCCACCATTTCCTCCAGCAGGGCCTTGTTCAAATTTAATCTTAGAAAAACGTACAACACCACTTCCGCCATGTCCCGCTTTTGCTTCAATTGTTACGTCATCTACAATCATATCTAATATATTATTTAAAAAAATTTACTACTCCCCATTTAATAATGAAGACTTATACACACCTGGATTATATGACTTTGCTCTAACTATCACAAAGTCTTGTTCATCTTCATTTGCCAGTTCGTATAATTCATCTATGAAATGCTCTTGATCATATCCCAACAAAATAACGTCTGGTTTATGCTCACGCACAACACAACATTTATCATCACATGTTGAACCGAGTATAATATCATCAAGTACACTTATTTGCAATAGTTCAGCCAGTCTATCACATTCATCACACTCAGGCTTCCTACCCTTAACTTTCTCAACAGTCTCATCACGAGCTACAACAGCCATCACCCAATCACCATGTTCAGCAGCCTGCTCAAACAAAGAACGATGCCCATCATGCACTTTATCAAATGTACCAAATATCATTACTTTTTTCATATAGTTTAATTTATAGTAACCAAGTCACTATGTCTAGCGACCTGGTTACTATTTAAATTATTTTCAATCTTTTTTATCTTTAGTTCTATCTACCCACCATTGCCCATCCCTATCAAACCACCAATCATCTGGATGTCTTTCGATAAGCTGCTTAGCTAATTTTTTACCATTTTGAGTTTTAAGTCTTTTTGCCGTAAGCTTTATCCAATGACTTGCACGTTCATTTCCTTTTTCCTGCTCATCTCTAAGCATTGCTAACAACTCTAAATTATCGGCCTCTTTTACAATCTGCGCTTCAATTGTTTCTCGTTTTTTTAATTCTAACAGTGTTTGTTCTACATCATCTCCAAATGATACCTGAGAAAATGCATCTTTGATAGCAGCTTTTTCATCTACTTTTGTATATTTTTGATGTACATAATTAGCGTCAGCCGTCCTTGCTTCTGCAAAATCATGAAATAATGCCATAACAAGAACTTTGTTACTATCAACAGACTCATCCATTTGAGCTAACATATATGCAATTATCGCCGTACGAAATGAATGCTCTGCCACATTCTGTTTTCCCGTTCCTAAATACCAAAAACCACTCCTAGGTGTTTTTGCTAAAATACCAGCTTCATAAATAAAATCTGCACTACTGTCAAAATTGAGATTCTTTATTGTCATAAAATTTTACTTCTGATCTATATCTTATTATTTAACGTGCTTTATGAAACTCTGCTTGCAATGGGAATTGCTTTCCGGCATTCCCTAATTTATCCAATACTTGTAATACAGTATTTCTTATTTCTTGTGGTCCATTATCACCTAAAATTTCAAAACTGTATTGCGGTTGTCCATTAACTTTAATAACACATGTACCACCTTTATCCATATCAGGTAACTGCTGCAAAATTTTCATACTTTCATCATCAAACCTACATGAATACAATTTTTTGACATAATCCTTTACCACTGATACTAATTCTGTTTCCAACTCTTTTACACCAGCAATAATTTCTCCAAGTTTATTCAATGGCATCCCATTATCAAGTAATTCTTTCATTTTTTCTGCTAATTTCATGACATTTTTATTTTCAACATTCTCATCACCATTAGCAATAAGAAAAGCTTGCTCAACATCATTTGCACTATAATTTTGCTCACCAATGAACCTCATCAAATCTTGTTCTGACTGCTCACTTTTTGAACTTGCCGATTCTTGGGTATTAAATTGTGACGATTCACCAATCATACTAATTTATTTTTATTAATTATTTTATTTCCTGTTTTACATAAATACTCTTTTAAAACTAATCTTTAATATTTTGCAAGGAAGTTAATCCCATTTCCAAAAACTCATCCAAAGACAATCCAATTTTTTCACACTCTAGAATTTTTTCTCTACTATAACGTTCTGCAAATGTTTTACTTTTGAATTTTTTCTTTAGTGACTTTAACTTCAACTTATTTATATCTTTACTATCTGATACCATCACAGTCGCAGAAATCAAACCTGATAACATATCGGCAGCCATCAGAGCATGTTGCAACCTTATTGTTCGTTCTTTATCATTTAACTCTTCAACTTTACCATTTCCATAACAGTGCGATTTTATAGTCTCAATCAAAAAGTCACTCGCACCCGCCTTTTCCAAGTACTCTGATGCAATTATAGTATGCTTCTCTAGTGCACTTCTAGTTTCATCTCTATCCAAATCATGCAACAATCCCACAATGCCCCATTTTTCTTCATCTTCCCCAAAGTGTTTTGCTAGCTCTCGCATTATAGATTCAGTATCTTCTGAGTGCACTTTTGTTGGTAGGGTTGTAACATATTCATCAATTAGCTTATTTGCCTGTTCTAGATTAATACCTAAATCAATATTATTAATGCTTTCTTCTACATTTTCATTGTTTTTTGGTTTCATAAGTGGAAATAAAGTAACCTCCCTAAGAGTCTTATCTTCCAAAAATGCAAATAGTCTTTCACCAACACCAAAACCACAAGTTGGAGGCATTCCATATTCAAGCATCTCTACAAATTCCCAGTCTGGCATCATTGCCTCATCGTCTCCAGCTTTCAACATTTTTTCTTGCGCTTCAAACCTAACTCTTTGATCAATGGGATCATTTAATTCACTATAACCTGCACCAACTTCAGCACCACCTAATAAAACCTGGAATTTTTCTGATTGTTCTGGTTTGTCCGCTTTTCTCTTTGCCAAAGGCGCCATAAACACAGGATGATTTACCAAAAATGCTGGACCTGCAATATTTTTACGACAATATTTCCAAAGTGCATCCGTACGACGTTCTCGGTTGTCTCCCGCATACTTAACCTCTAATTCATTTAATTTATCTCCTAATTCTTCATTTGTCGCGGTTATTACATTTATTCCTGTTTGCTTTTCTACTTCTGTAACATAATCAATTTCAATCCATTCATCTGCTAAATCAAATTCTAATCCTCGAGCAATAAACTTAGTAGTTCCATAAACTTCCTGAGCAATATATCGATACAATTCAGTAACCATTTTCATTCCTTTTTTATAATCAGCATATGCCCAATAGAATTCCATATTTGTAAATTCTTGAACATGATTTGGACTTGAACCTTCATTCCTATAAGCTCGTCCAATTTCAAAAGTTTTTTCAAATCCACTAGCCATCAGTCTCTTTTGCCATAATTCACCAATTGAAATACGCATAAAAACTGGCATGTCAAAATCATTGTGATGTGTTGCAAATGGTCGTGCCTCTGCCCCACCAGTCGTCACTTCTATTGATGGTGTTTCTACTTCAAAAAAATCTCTTTCTTCCATGAAGTTACGCATCACACGCCAAAACTTCGCACGTCTCTTGAACATGTCACGAAGTTCAGGATTAAGTACCATATCAACATATCGCTTACGAAACTTTTCATCCTCATCCTTAAGTCCAAAATGCTCCACTGGCATTCCTCGGAGTGCTTTTGTAAGCAATTTCCATTCTGTTGCCATTATAGTTTGTTGACCAGCTTTTGTTGTAAAAACTTTACCAGTAATTTGTACAAAATCACTAGCATCTATAAGTTTTGCAAATGGTTTATAATTATCTCCAACTTCTTTCTTTGATACAGCAACCTGCATACGCCCACTTTCATCTTCTATATCTGCAAACGACAAGTTACCATGAACTCTTTTTGACCTAAGTCGTCCACACACAGTTACAATAGTTTCATCTTTTTCAAGTTTTCCAAAATCATTCAAAATATCACCAACTACATAAGTTCTGTCCGAACTAGCTGGATAAGCAACTATCTCATGTTCCTTTAATCTATCGAGCTTACTCTTTCGCTCTTCAAATTCACTGATTTTAGTATTTCCTTGTTCGCTCATAAGATTAATTAACGGTTAATAGTTACTATAATACTCCCTACATACTACCTCAAATAATCAAAAAAATCAAAAGTAGAGACGCGATTAATCGCATCTCTATAATTCACTAAAATTAAATTTTATGAAATAGAAATGATTTCATATTTAACAGTCCCTCCTGGAGTCTCTACATCAACACTATCATCTTCTTTTGCTCCTATAAGAGCTTGTCCAATAGGTGATTCATTTGAAATTTTTCTTTCTTGTGGATTTGCTTCATTTGACCCAACTATTTCAAATACATACTCCTGACCATTAGCTTTCACAGTAACTTTTGAACCAATTTGAGCTGATTCATCACTGTCATCATGCTCTACAACACGAGAATCTTTTATGATAACATCAAGCTCTGCAATACGAGTCTCATTTTCAGCCTGTCTTTCCTTTGCAGCTGAGTACTCTGCATTTTCAGATAAATCACCCTGATCCTTTGCTTCTTTTATAGCACCCGCAATTTCCTGACGTATAGCAACTGTACGTTCTTCATATTCATTTTGTAATTTTTCTAATCCTTCTTTTGTAACTAATCTTGACATAATATTTCTTTTTTACTATTTTAACTAATTAAAAACACACGAACAATGCGCATGTTTTTTAATATGCTTCCACTATATATCAAACATATATTTGCGTCAAATGTTTTTTAGTATCATTATCTTGACATTTTCCAACATTACTTTTACTATTCAAAAATTAACCATTTGCTATTTAATAACAATAAATAAACTTTGGAGATTTCTAATGAACACTAATAATTACGTTTACTGCGAAACTTGTGATATTTGGTACAACAAAGCACTCAAGGAACGCGGAAACAGGGAAAGAACAGAGACACAAAAATCCAAATATCCTACAATACCTTTTATTATTATTGACTGTCCATTATGCAAATCCAAAAAAGTTCTTTCAGTGTCAAGACAAATGAACATTGACTCAAGTCACTTGGTAAATTTATACAGACAATCTAAATAATTACAGATTTTCAAAAAGATCCCTCAATTAACAAATTGAGGGATCTTTATTATTTTAAAAAATATTAAAATCTAGCATTTTCATCTACTGTCATTTTTTTCTTAATTGACCTTCCACCTCGCCTTTTCAAATCTCTTGCCTTCTCAGTATCTCTTCTAATTTGAACTTTTAATTCTTGTTCAATAATATCTATACAAGCATTTATATTTTGACATTTTTCCTCTGCACGATATTCAAATCCACTCTCCGATCGAACTGATACATTTAAATAAAATTCCCCATCTTTGCGTTGACTTATCTCAACACGAGCATCTCTTATATCTGTTAATTTTTCAAGTGAATTTAATTTTTCTTCAATATATTCTCTAGTAGCATCTCCCAACGGATCAATATTTTTGTGGTAATATTCTACATTCATATCTTTAGTCATTAATAAATTAATGCGTGATATTTAGCTCTGGTATATTTAATATTATTTAATAATTATTAGAAACCAGCTAACACCACTTCCTCCTTTAATTGTACATCAAACTCATCTCTTACGCGAGTCTTTGCCATTGCAGATAACTGTATGACTTGTTCTGCAGTGCCTTCGCCCATATTGATGAAATAATTCGCATGCTGAACACCAGCTTGCACATCACCTATTCTTTTTTGAAATAAACCACATGAATCAAGTAACCACCCAGCAGGGACTCTTCCTCCATGAGATTTGCTTCCAGTATCACTCTCAAACATTTTTTGAACCTTTTCATCTACACTTGGATTCACAAAGAAAGAACCTGCACTTTTTATATTTTGAACTTGTCTTGAGTTCCTCCGCGCAATTATATTATACATATCTCTTTCAATTTTCTTTTTATCACCTAAATTTAAAATAAATGTAACACTAATGATGATATATTCTGGATTCTTTTTAAAGAAACTATTTCTATAACCAAAGTCACATTTTTCATTATCAAATATTGCAGTTTCACCAGTATTAGCATTCAATACGTGTACTTCTTTTATAATTTCCTTCATCTCTGTACCAAATGCACCCGCATTACCTCTCACAGAACCACCTACGGACCCAGGTATCCCTGTTAAATTCTCACCACCCGTCAAACTATTCTCAGTTGCAAACATGAGTAAATCCATCAAATCAGTCCCAGCACCACACATAAGTTCACCACCATGCAACACCATGCTATTTATATGAATCTTTATAACAAGTCCATCAAAACCATCATCAGAAAAAAGAACGTTGCTACCACCTGCCAATATAAAATGTTTAATTTCCTTTTCACGAGCAAATTTAATAGCTTCTTGTATATCATCAATGCTTTCCGCAAACACAAAATATCTAGCATTACCACCAATCTCAAATGTTGTATATTTCCTCAATGAAATATTTTCTTGTATATTTAACATATTTCTTAATCATTATCAGTTAATTTCTTTATGTTTTTGCCTTGTTTTTGATTTTCTGATTGCATATTTTGTAGAACAGTCAATCCATGATCACTTGAATCATGTATTTTTATAAAAACTTCTTTATCCACAAAATATACTTGCACACCATTTTCAATCATTGTATCCAATGCAGATTCAACCAGCTCTTCACTTGATGGCTTCACAGAGTCCCTACTAACCCATTCACAATCACCCATTCCTTTTTTTTCATCACAATAAAAATCATCAAAATTGTCAATTTCATAAATGCTACCACCGTTATCAAATTTCCTAAAATGTTCTTCACTTCCAATAACTATATAATATACATCACCAAATTTACCTTTATTAGTCCAGCCATCATTCATTTCAGGCACTAGAAACATAGATGCAAAAGCCTTGTCTGGTGTAGCAAAAATTACAGAGCCCTCATTTCCATCTCTATATTTTTTATTTAAAGAAGGATCAAATTCTTGAATATTTTTTTTACTCATACCACGATATAATTTTTGAGGTTTTTCAAATTGCTTCTCAATTATTTTTTCATGCTCAAAATTATCTGCCAATTCTTCATCGGCTAATCTATCGATTTTATTTTGTTTTAGATTTTCAAAATTCATACATTAATAATATCAATTTACTCAAAGATTGTCATCCTGAACTTGTTTCAGGATCTAAGTCATAAAGAAGCTGACAGATCTTTCCATTCACTATTAGATTCTGTAATTAAGTTATGTTTCCATTCTTTATGCCAATTTTTCAATTGTTTTTCTCTATTTAATGCACTCATCACATTTTCTGTTTGTTCAAAATAAACTAATTTATTTACATTGTACTTTTTAGTAAATCCATCCACAAGTTTATTTTTATGTTCATGCACTCTTTTTTGTAAATTTCCTGTTACTCCAATATATAAAACATTATTATATTGATTAGTTAATATATACACACAATATTGTTTCATAAAATTATAGTTTTATGATGCCATGAGATCCTGAAACAAGTTCAGGATGACAATTTTTTTATTCTTTAATTATATCATAAACCTTCCAAATATCTCCGGCTCCCAGTGTTATAAATACATCATTTTCTGTTAAATTATTTTTCATCCAATCAGCCAACTCATCTACTGTGTGAATGTTTTGTTTTTTATCACAATTCACTTTGTCCACTAAATCTTGTGATGTAATATTTCCAACTATTTCACGTGCACTTGCAAAAATATCTAATACTATAACCTCGTCTGCAATACTGAGTGACTGTGCAAACTCTTCCAATAATGCTTCTGTTCTAGAAAATGTATGAGGATGAAATGCTGCTATTATATTTTTATCTTTAAATATCTCTATTGCAGTCTTTAAGGTTGCGCTGACTTCTTCTGGATGATGTGCATAATCATCTATCAAAACTGCTCCATTTAAATTTCCTTTTTTTTCAAATCTACGAGATGTACCTACACACTTATTAATCCCCTCGCTTCCAGCGACTTCTTCATTTGTCACAAGTAAATTCATAAGCCACGCTGCTACTGCATTTTTTGCATTATGTAATCCGAATAATTGTGTTCTAATCTCATGATTCTCTCCACGAAACTTCACTGTTACCACTTGTCCATTTTCAACAACCTTTCTATCAGTAATACGACAATTATTCAATTCTCTTTCGCCATAAAAAAATACCTGACACTTAGCCGATAATGCCACATCACGCACATCATCGTCATCACCGTGAGCCACCAAAAATCCATCTTCTGGAATTTTAGTAACAAAATCACTAAATGTTTTTTTATAAACTTCAAAATTCTCAAAAAAATCAGGATGATCAAAATCAACACTTGTCAAAATTACAGAAAAAGGATTGTAAAAAGCTAGTTTATTTTGATATTCATCCGCCTCTAAAATAAAATATTCTCCATCTCCACTATAAGCACCACCACCCCACGATTGTATTTTTGAACCCACAAGAGCTGTTGGACTAAAACCTGCTTCAATAAATGCATGTGCTGTTAATGCTGTTACCGTAGTTTTACCATGAGTTCCACATACTGCTATGGTTTTTAATCCCTCAGTCAATTTGCCAATAGCCTCAGGATAACTTAAAACCTCCAACGATAATTCATTGGCCTTTTGTAACTCTATATTATCAGTCTTAACTGCAGTAGTATGTACCACAAAATCAATATCATTTGTAATATGTCTTGCATCAAACTTATCAAAAACTTCAATGTTATTTGCTACTAGATTAGATACATAAAACCCATCACCTTCATCTGACCCACTTACCACATTTCCTTTCTCTTTATAGATTTTAGCTAAAGCAGCTGTACCTGCACCACCGATTCCCACTATGTAGATTTTTTTCATATAAATATTTCTATAATTCAAAGCAACTTTTTAGTTTTCTTCAATCATTTTTTCAATTCCTGCTGCAATATTCATTGTTGCATCTGGATGATAAAAAGATTGTATATTTTCTATTAACTGCACTCGTAACTTCTCGTCACTTAACAATTCATTTATGTTTTCAACTAACATATTATTTCCAAGATTTGATTCTTCCAATACCATTGCACCTCCCACTTTTGAAATCTCATATGCATTCATATACTGATGGTTATTTGCACTTCTTGCAATAGGTATGAAAATTGCAACTTTCTTATTTGCTGCTATTTCTGTAATAGAATTTGCTCCAGATCTAGATACTACAATATCTGCTACTGCATAAGCGTCAGCCATTTCCTCACGATTCAAAAAAGGAACAGCTACATATTTATGACGCCCTGATTTAAATCCAAATTCTGCTGCCATGCTTTTAGAATCTTCAAAATTATTTTCACCAGTTATATGCAATACCTGCGAAGTTCTAGTTAAATCTGCAAGGACTTTCACTACCGCTTCATTTATGACTTGTGCACCCTGACTGCCACCCATCACCAAAATCACTTTTTTTGACTCTGTAAATCCCCATTTTTCACGACCTCTATGAATATCACCATTCATCATATCAAGTCTAATAGGATTTCCAGTTACAACTGTTTTATTATCAAT
>SWBW01009697.1_pt1 | contig 22330 bp, 18 predicted proteins | sample 4693041 | NCBI WGS metagenome assembly SWBW01 (sample SAMN10267271, study PRJNA491770) | bioreactor metagenome | isolation source: DHS bioreactor inoculated with marine methane seep sediment | place: Japan: Omine Ridge, Nankai Trough | collected 2006-05-06 | reverse complement strand
ACCTACAGATTGATCAGGTGCAGACCACCGACGGCGACTGCCCAGAGATATTTGAGATGCCGATACCTATTCAGGTGGATTACGCCGATAGCAGCACAGAAATAATCACGGTCTGGAACGACCTGCGCAGCCAGCAGATTGATGTTGAACTTGATAAAGCGGTGGATTCCATCACCCTGAATCCTGCGCCGCAGTGGGTTCTTTGTGAAGAAGAAGACCAGACCGCCGTGGAGTACGCCGAGGCGCGGGTCGCTTCCCGTGAGGAAGGACTGCTGGTAAGCTGGGAGACTGGCGGCGATTGCGTCGGCGTGGATGTCTATCGCAAGCTGGGCGTGGGTGAAGAACTGCTCGCCGCTAACCTGACCTCCACGGGCAGCTACCTTGATGCCGTAACCTTTGAGGGAACATACGATTACAAGTTGGTGGCGCATTCCAGCGACGGCACCAGCGTGGAGTTCTACACCGGAGCGATTGACTGGCGCACCCCCGGTGAGCCGCTTGCACTGGCGGAGCCGTACCCCAACCCGGCAGCCGATGTCGTTACAGTCTCCTTCTCGCTGCCGGTAGAAGGCATTGTCGAGCTGACGGTCTATGACCTTGCCGGACGACGGGTGGCTACCCTGACCAGCGAAAACTACGCCGCTGGCAGACACACCGTTGAATGGTCAGTCGCCGCGCTCCCGTCGGGAATCTACCTCCTCCGCCTGGAGGCAGAGGGACAAACGCTGACCAAAAGAGCGGTGATTAGCCGGTAAACATCTGGAGTATCAGCGAATAAAAAAGACCAGGGAATTCCCCCTGGTCTTTTGCTTAGTTTACCGCTAGTCGCTTCGTCGGCTACAGATAGTAGTTGACTCCCAGGTGCAGGGTAAGCTGCGAGGCGGTGAAGACCCGCCCCAGTACATCCTCGTCGTCGCCATCGTCGTTGGAGAGCTGGTTGATGAAATCGCCGCGATAAAGGGTGATTCCTCCGTCGAGAGCCAACGAATCGTCCAGCATGTACTCAATACCACCAGAGATAGAGATTGCCAGCCCGGCACCGGAGAGCCTGCGGGAGCCTTCGTTTGCGGACTCATCGGTAAAGCTGACCAGGTCAACGCCCAGCAGGACTTCCCCGTAGGGACACCAGGAGTCCTCCATCTGATAGAAGAACCGCAGTCCTCCCAGAACGTACAGAGCGGTCATGGTGTTGAGTCGGCTGGCGTTGTTCTCTTCGTAAGCAAGCGAGCTGGTGGAGAAGCCGATGTCGCCGACCAGATAGGTGCAAAGCTGGAAGATGTGGAAGCGGTGATCTACCCAGACCAGCTCCGGCTCGTCGATGCTGAGGAGATAGCGGTTCTCGGTTTTGTTCCCCAGCGGATAGAAAACCCGCCCGTCAACCCCGAAGGACATTCCGGCGGAGTATTCACTAAAGTCCCCCTCTTCTCTGGGTAAGGGCCACAGCGGAAATCCCGTCTCCAGAGACAGCCCCAGCCCGATCTCGTCGTTGCGGATGATGTACGGCGCGTAGGTGGAGAAAACGCCCTCAACACCGCTATCCGGGTGCGTCATCTTCTCCATGGACTCCACCCGGAAGGCGGTGAACGCCATAGCCGCCGTAAAGCTCAAAAGCACCAGAAGAATAACAAGGTAAATGGAACGCACGACAACCTCCGTGTTGAGTCGCTGGTAACAAAAATTTCAGACGATTGTAACTATTATCGCAACTGTCGAGTCCACTCGCAGGGCCTGGCTGCGCCATTCTTCGGCAGGTCGTTGGTGTCCAGGCGTGGGAGCAGCAGGGAATTGGAGAAGTCCTCTACCAGTGCCACGCGAGCCGTCAGCCCCAGAACGCAACCTTTCTCAGTCAACAGCCGCAGCGTATCCTCGTTATAGCCTCCGTAGGGGTAGCAGACCGTCCAGTCTCGCGGTTGCTCACCGTAGAGGTCTTTCAGAAACGATAGAGACAAATCCAGCTCCGTGGCTTGCTCCTGGGCGGTCAGGCTATTGAGCCAGCGGTGGCTGTACCCGTGAACCCCAACTGCCATTCCCGCGCTAACCATCTCTTTTAACTGCTCGGTGCTTAAGTAAAGCTCACGGGCGAATTCACCGTCGTCCCGTTGGATATAACGATCAAAAAGTTCCGCGACCAACTCGTTGCGCAGCCACTCTGGCAAGCCAACCTGGAGGATCCGCTTAACAAAGATGATTTCAGGCGGGTCGAAGCGCGATTCCCCCGCGTTAAGCCGATACAACTCCTCGTCGTCGGGCAGGTCAATCCTTTTTCTGTAGGGCTGTAGTAATTCAAAAATATCCTGGACTAATCCACTGGGATTTTCAGAAGATGCAAGAATAAAGTGAATCTTGTGTACATCAAGGACGGTGTTCTCAAGAATTGGTTTTACGGGCGGATAGAACGCCCCTTTAATTCCACGTTTGAGCAAGCGTGGGAAAACATTTTCATAATGATCGGAGAATCCATCGTCAAAGGTTAACAAACAGGCGTTTGGCGGCAATTCCACTTTATCTTGCAGAGCAGCAATAACCTGTTCAAGTTCAACGAAGCTGTAATGCCGCTGAAGGTAATCAAGCTGACCGTCAAAGTCCTCAAGTTGCAGCCCCTTTATCCTGGGATAGGGGCTGTTTTTCAAATCACGAACGTAATGATACATTACAATTGTCAGCATATTCTTCACCGGAATTATCTCTCTTAGTTAGCTCTATCTTGATCGCCATCACCCTTTACAAAATAGAAGTTGCCCTCAACAATTTCTTTCATTCTGGGGTCATTCTTATCCTGAAACAAGGCGAACATCCGCATATTGTCCCGATTGCGTATCGGGTTGAAATCCATTGGCAATAGCGTTGCTCCAGCGGGATTGTTCGGCTCATAAAAACCAACTTGCTCCAGAAGGTCTTCATCGAGTCTTCCGCCACCGAAGAAGTCGAGCAGAATCGCTCCTTTTCGTCGAGAATACTCAATGGCACAAATCAAAAGCTCTTTTCGGTATTCGGAAAAAGCCACGTAGTCAATCAACCGGACGAGATGGCCATACTCTGAAATTTCATTGCGCAACACAGCAAACCCCACGATTTGTCCATTGTCATACGCAAAATAGCACTCGTAGAGTGGATGTGGGTAGTCAATGTAACGCCAGTTCAGATGCTGCGCGCTTCTCCAGGTGGTATAGCCATAGTGATGTCGAATGTTATCCCACGCTTCATCCCACGCTTCATCAAATCGTTCCACCCGCTGGAGCTCTAACGGGGAGGACTGTATTTTTACTATCTCGTGTTCTCTAAGTTGCGCAATTGCCTGTTCTTTGCACCCTTCGTCAAGTTCAAGAAAACGGGGACTCAGTTTCATCAACTCTGACACCACTGTAAAATTTAACGGACGTGAAAATCTTCTCATCGTCCAGGGATAAAGTTTCCCCAGTCTCCTGTACATAGACAAAGTACGCGGATTAACCCCCGGACCCATAACGTAGCTTCTTAGCGTTAGATAGTTCTCCACCAGCTTATGACCGAGTTTTTGTCCTCGATAAGCTGAATCGAGGTAGAGATTGAGCATGGATATTCCTGGTTCCCACTGTCCATTTATCTGCAATGGCCAGGGATAGCCGCCTAAAATGGCGATTATCTTATCACCATCCAGAATCAAGTGCTGTCCGGCTCCTTCAACAATTTTAGGTGGTTTTGCAAAGTTCCAGTCAAAGAACTCTCGCTTGGTAAAAATATAACCCGGCTTGTAGAACTCTTCGTAAAAGCGGACTAGCTCAGGCCAGTCTCGCTCTTCAAAATTGCGAAAAGTAAACTCGCTCACAGGAACCCCTTATATCACGTCGCGACACAGCTTCTGCATCAATCAAACTCGTAGTCCGGGGTGATGTACGCCATGGGGTCGGTTACGCTGCCCTCGACGATTACCTCGTAGTGCAGGTGCGGGCCGGTGGACATACCCGTGGAGCCAATATCCGCAATGATCTGCCCACGTTCCACGACATCGCCAACCTTTACATGGAGCTTGGAGGTATGCCCGTAGCGGGTCTGGAAGCCATAGCCGTGGTCTATGAAGCAGGTAGTTCCGTAGCCGCCCCGGGTTCCGGCGAAGCTAACCACACCACCAGCAGGCGCGAAGATGGGAGTACCCCAGGCGGCAACGATGTCAATCCCACGGTGGAAGTGAATCAGCCCGGTGATGGGATGGATGCGATTGCCCATGTAGCTGACGATATGCCCGACAACGGGTTTGATGCTGGGAGTGTGGGCGCGGATGTCTCGCTCGCGGCGGGTACGCTCGATGGTTTCTACGAGAAGGGAGTTCTCCAGATTGATAGAACCTTCGAGACGCAGTACCCTTTCGTAATACCGTTGGGTTGTTTCGTCTAGAGCCGAGAATTGAACAACAGGGAAGCTGCCCATTGCCTGACCAAGCTCCGCTCCACCAATGCCACCCAGCCGCTCAGATTCTGGAATAACGGAGAGGGCGTGGTTAAGTCGGACAAAGTCGTTGGTTCCACGAATATCCGTCAGCTTCTGGTTAAGCTCTCCGATTCTCTCCTGAGTCTCGGTAAGCTGGCTCTGCTGCTGCTCGTTTGAAATCTCCAGGGAGTAAATCTCAAAGCGTTTTCTGAGGTTATCCGAGTAGAGAAAGAGCAGTACAATGGCTCCAATAAACACCAGAACCGATAGAAAAATGCCCCGCCTGATACCACGACGATTGATATCGCGATAGTATGTTCCGATAACATTGTCCCTGTTGATAATCAGCGTGAACTTGTTTCCGCGCATAGCAGGCTTACCTTTGTCTTTAGGGGTAGGGAGCAAACCAGTTAATACATGGTATTTTATTGGGTTAGGGCGGAACTGTCAAGGGGATAAATCGCCAAGCTCTAATGTATTAAGAAGGTCGCAAAAGCGCGACCTTCTTCTCTTTTGGAAGTCGCGGTATCGGGGTTAGCGGCTGATCACCAGGCGGCGGGTAAGGGTTCCCTCTTCGGTGCGTAACATGTAGAGGTAAACACCTGAGCTGGCCGCTCTGCCGGACTGCTCTTGCAGATTCCAGCTAATGGCGCGGCTTCCGGCTGCGACATGCTCATCAAGGAGTGTTGTAATCAATCGTCCCGCCAGGTCATAGACCTTTAGCTCCACCGGCCCATTGTGTGCCAGGTCAAACTCGATGGTAAGCTGCTCGCGAGCCGGGTTGGGGTAGCTCTGCTCAAGAATTGTTCCACGCGCGGGTTCCGGCTCCGCGTTGCCAAGCCACTCTTCGGTTCCAACCAGTATCTCCAGGCGACGGTTGACCTCTCCGGGCAACAGGCTGACTTCGTAATCGGTGTCATCAAGGAGGTTAACTGTCCGACCAATGGCGTGATCAATCAGGATAATATCGTAACGAGACGGCAGCTCCTCAATCCAGCTCCAACTGAGCAACGCCTCGGTTTCGTCCCCCATAGGCTGAACGAGGAACTCCCAGCTCGCGCCGTCACCAATGCCAGCCCGGAAGTCGGTAGCGTATTCATCGCGAGCGGTGGGCCAGTCGTGATGCTCAAACCAGAGGTTTGTCGCGCCAGCCAGCATTGGTGGCTCGCGAAGTTCGTTGACATCCCAGTAGTTAGAGGCGTTGGTGCTGACCCCAATCTGATTCCAACTGTCGCTCATTCCAGCGGAGTCCAGCCGCAGTTCCAGAGTCCACTCCTCAGCGGGCATTGTGGTCTGGAGAGAAGCCAGGTATCCGCTCGTGTAATCTACTCTGCTCAGAGGACTGGCGACCATCACAGTCCGCTGGGTACTCGCGGAGCTTATGGAGTTACCCGGGGTGGTTGCAACAGAAGAGCGTCTGATGGTATTCGGTATGGTATTCGGTGAGGTTGAGTGAACAATCTCCTCGCGAATGGTCGGTGGCTCGAATATCTGAGATGAGGTTCCGGGCAGGAACGAGGTCTCTTTGTAGATGGAGACATAATAATCGCTGTAGTCATTCAGCCACGGGGAGTCGCCCGGTGGCGGACGGTTGCTGCTGCCGATACCCGCCGTGGGGATGTGGAGAGTTGTCGAGGAAGAGCCATCGTAGTGCAGCCAGTAGCCACCCCAGGGATCAAGGCGAGTGGCATTGTAGCTGTACTCGCCATCCCAGCTTACCGGGGATTGCAAATCGCCGACAATGGAGGAGTTTGCGGGCAGTGCCGTGATGTCATCCCAGGATACGGGGAAGGCGAAAGGACTGGCTATCATGTTCCAGCCCGGATTCAGTTCTATCGGGTAGGCCGTGGAGGTGTCGGGACTCTGACCGCTTCCAGAGTCGAGGGTTTTGCCCGATTCGCCGACAATCAGCCAGAAGGCGCGCCCTGGCATGAAGCTGTCGAGATTACCCTGGGTGTATTCAACGATCTGACCGTCCTGATAACGCCCCAGCCGCCAGTACTTGATATCGTAGCTGCCCAGATCATCCGCCAGCACAGCATCAGGCGTTGCCCCGCCGGAGCCGTAATCCGTCGGAACGCTGAAGAGACGATAGTCGGACACATTGCGCCCGGAGTGCTGGGAGTGTCCGGTATTGATTCCGTCGCCGTCGTAGGTAACACGGGTTACGAGGGGTGCGTCTCCGCCTTCCACTGGGAAGGTTCCGCTGTAAACGCCGTCACTCGCCCAGAGATAGTATTCCAGACCACGAGCGGTAATTGCATCCGCCGGAATCTGCCCACTGTACTCATCGGCGGAGTCGTTGTTCATGGTGGAATACTGGAAATTGGTTTCTCCACCCTGACGGTAATACACCCGCGCCTCGGCAACATCGCCGGTAATCGTCGCGGGGACGGTCAGCGTTTCGTTGATAGGGGTACTCGTAATCGGAGTGTGGATAATCGTCGGCGGCTCGGTGTATTCGTCAAAACTGCCGATGATGTCAATGGTTCCAGCTACGGGATTTCCATACTGGTCGGCAATATTGTTGGAGAAGTCGATTGTATCGCCAACTGCCACCGTCGGAACACCGCCAGTGGTGTTCAGTACAACCAGGAGGCGGGTATTACCGTTCTGCCACTCAGTACTCTCCAGAATATTGTGTCCTGAGAGCCAGGTATGACCACCGGAGAGAGCCAGGTAGGTATCAATGTTGGTCGCGTTAACCGGAGTTGGAGTCATCGCCTCGTCAAAGATAATCGCGACGGAATCGCCAGTCTGGATTCCCGCGCCTTCCCGTGAGGTATCGTTGGCAACGGCAGCCTCGGCTTCGGGAGGATCCTGCTCATTACCAAAAGTGCCAGTGATCGTTACTGTCCCCGTTGCCGGAGTACCGAGGGCATCGGTGATGTCATTGGAGAAGCCAACGCTATCCCCAACCGCCACGGTTGGCTCCCCACCGGAAGCCGAAAGAGTTATCGTGAGTACGGTGTTACCGCTACTCCAGGAAGCATCCTGCAAGTTACCGCCGCCGGAAAGCCAGGTGTGTCCATCAGAGAGTGGAAGGTAGTTATCGATGTTTCCAGAGTTGATGGAAACAGGGGCCATCTCCTCGGTGAAGGTAATCGCCACGGTATCGCCTGTCTGAATACCGTCTTCTCCACCTGAGGTGTCGGCTGCCACCGCTGAGGTTGCCTGTGGCGGAACAACCAGGCTCTGGATGGTAATCTCGCGGCAGATAGGTGTGCGTACCCCATTACCAGAATCCAGAGTGAGCCGATACTGCACGTAACGGTCGCCATTGGTCGCGTAGCCTGTAATGTCAGTACCGGAGTTCAGGATGTAGGCCGACCAGTTACCCATGTTGCCAGCGTCGTTACTGGAACGCACCTGGGCGGCGAAGTTATTACTGCCGTCGGGAAGCTCAACATCCCAGATGATCTGTCCCCAGTCCTCAAATTGTGTACCAACATCTAAAATCGCGCTCTCCAGCTCTCCCTGATCTACGTAGCCGTAGATCTTGAACCAGCAAATATCGTTGTTAAAGCTCGAAGTGGCTATAACATCGTTACTGTTGTCACCGTCAATATCTCCAATAACCACGGACAGAGGAGTTGGCATATAATAGACAGAGAAGCTGTGTTGAGTAAAACTACCCCCAGAACCGTCATTCTCCCACCAATCCACCGCTGGAAAAGAGGGCGGTGGTGGTACAGCAAAAACATTTGCCGAGGCAACATCTATATCCCCGTCCATATCAATATCTTTGGCTACAACAGACGAAAAAGCCAAACCAGAGGCAATCGTGGTCTCCGTCCAGGTTCCGCCATTGCCATCGTTCTCCCACCAGACTAACAATCGACCATCTCTGGCAGCTCCGAGGACATCAACATCACCATCGCCGTCCATGTTAGCAGCGTAAACGGAGTACGCCCCGTCAAAGCTACCGTCAATCGTGTGAGCCGCCCAGGAAGCTCCGTTTTCGTACCAGATTACCTGATCGGCATTGTAACCAGCGGCAACTACGTCAAGGTCAGAATCTCCGTCGAAATCTCCGGTGTAAACACTTCTGGCACCAGTTAGCGTCGCGGTGAGGTCTTCCATTGCCCAGGAAGAGCCGTTGCCGACATTCTCCCACCAGGTTACTCTGTTCCCCGTTTCAGCGGTAGCGACAATATCCAGCGAACCATCACCGCCGAGGTTAGCCAGATGAATACTCCGCGCTCCGGTAAAGGTGTTACTGATAATGGTCTCGCTCCAGGTACTGCCATCACCAGAGAGGTTTTCGAACCAATAAACTCGATGCGTACTCTGAGAGGTGGCAACAACATCTACATCGCCATCACCATCAATATCCCCGGCATCAACACAACTGGCGTTCATGATGTTGGTGCCGATGGTATGTTTAGTCCAGTTCGCTCCGGTACCGTCGTTCTCCCACCAGGCAATTTCGTTCCCGCCAGCGGCAGAACCAACCACATCAAGGTGTCCATCACCATTTATGTCGCTCGTGATGATGAAGCTAACGCCGGTAAAGTTCACGTCGATAAGGGTCTGTGCTGGCGGACTCAGGGTTGTAGTGTTCAGGGTAAGCTCGCCCGGTGTTGAACTCCAGTCTATATCGTCGGAATTATCGAAGCTGTCAGTCCATGCAGAAACAGGCCCACTCTCACCAGCACCACCGCTCCAGTCGGTCTGGGTGTGGTCGGTTGTTTGAGCCAGAACAATAAATGGTATCAAGATGCAAAGCAGAGCTGCTCTACGCATGATCTTTCCCTCGAATCGGGAAGGGGGAGCGTTTAGTGAAATACCGTCTTGCCGTCGGGCATTCGTTCGTGCCGTATTAAAAGTCTAGGGATTGTCAGGGAAACCGGGTAGATCATCTAGTTCCGGTGGAGGAATCAGGATCAGAGCGGTAATAATCCCTGCCGCCACTACTCCACCCGCTGCCCACCATATCCAGCTTGTGTCTTCATCTTCTGTTTCGATAATTGTTTGCATCGCCTGATCGGCGGCAGACAAAACCGAGAATGGCGAGGATTCCGACCAGTGGCTCCAGCGTCTTCCATCTCCGGCTCTAACCCGCCAGAAATAATCTCCCGTGGGAAGTTCTTCTCCCTCATCGGGCTTAAAGCTGGTGTCGGGCAGGTTAATCGCGTCAACCCACCGCTCACGCATCGCTTCGTCCTCACCTATCTGGATAGCGTAGCGGTCGGCACCACTAACCGCCGCCCAGAGGAAGTCGGCGCGTTCGTTTACATCTTTAGCGTTCTTTTCTGGCTCCAGCAGGCGCGGAGCGGCAAGCTTAATTTCTTCGACAATGTCGGGATCCGTAGGTTCTACAACAACCGTTCTGCCGTCGGGTTGCGGGTAGGGGGCAAGAGGATTGCGATAATCCGCCGCTGACCCCAGAAGATACCAGTGATAGATAACCGGATAGGCCGTGGAGAAGGTAACTACACTGGGGTAGCCAATGCGCTGAATGGTTTTTTGCCGATACTCGCAGGTCAGGTAGCCCTTACCCGCTGGTACAGTAAAGAAATAGTGACCATCGGCCGGGGTTCTGGCAACCACCCAGCTATGCTGCTCTCCGTCCTCGTCAATAAAGTGTACTAAAATATCAATATTGGCAATCGGATCTCCGGCTTCATCGTAAACAAAACCAGACACAGGAATATCACCGATACGCTGAGGCAGCTGCTCCCCCGGATGGGTAACAGCCAACGCGATCAGCGGCGTAAGGAGCAGAACAAAAATTATTTTTCCCGACATCAGCTTCACATCAATATCTCAGGGAAAGAGGTAGTGTTTTGTGAATGTAATAACAGCCAGCAGTCCTAATTGTATGTTATTTAACCAGTTACAGATAACAAGCGACACCCTGAGCCAGCCAGACTAAAAACTCACTCATCAGGACTGACTACATTCTATAGTTGAACCAGATAGCTGTCAACACCAATTTTACCTGTCTTACCTTCACAACTCATTGATAGATAAGGCTTGACCACAACATACGGTCTATTTCTTACTCACGCTATCACAAAAGGCACAAGATATAGTTGCGCGCGCTGTTTAGAAAATAAATCTCAGCTTTTCAACAAGATAGTAAAATGATATACGATTCCCTTACCCGGTATTTAAGTAGAATCGGTCAAAGTGATAAATGTCTCAGGAGTGGATTATGGTTTTACTGGAAAGAATTATGCTGACACCAACCCGCGTTTCTGTTAACCTACAATCCCGTAGAGTAACAACGTCATCCATTTCTCTTCAGCCAGGGGCAGAGTGCCGTGGACGAGCTATTTGACTTTGAGATGATTTCAGACCAGACCGATGATAGCGAAAACGTTGACTTCTTTCCCGATAAATACCGTATCGGTCGAACGAAGTACATCGTAATAACCGGTGGTGTGATGAGCGGCGTTGGAAAGGGGGTTTTCTCCGCCAGCCTCTCCAACCTGCTGATTCATCACGGCTTTTCTGTGAACCAGATCAAGATGGACGGCTATCTGAACTACGATGCCGGAACCCTTAATCCATACCGCCACGGCGAAGTCTTTGTTCTTGACGATGGTACCGAGTGCGATATGGATTTAGGAACCTACGAGCGGTTCCTCGACAAGAATCTGACTAAGGACAACTATCTCACGTCGGGCAAGCTCTATACCCATGTTTTGGAAAAAGAGCGCAAGGGTGAATATCTGGGGCGCGATGTGCTGGTGATTCCCCACGTTACCGGGGAGATTAAGAACTTCTTCCGGGAGCTTGCCGCAAGCAAACCCTACGATCTCGTCCTGATTGAGATCGGCGGCACCGTTGGCGATATTGAGAACCTGCACTTTATCGAAGCGGCGCGCGAGCTTTATATGGCGGAGGGACGCGAGAACGTGATGTTCGCCCACGTTACCATGCTACCGTTTAACAAGGCCTCCGGCGAACAAAAATCCAAGCCAACCCAGCATTCGGTAAAGAAGCTCCTTGAGGCCGGAGTTCAGCCTGACATCATTGTCGGACGTTCTCCCGTTGGGGTTGCCCCGAAGGTTCGGCAGAAGATTTCCCTCTTCTGCAACGTACCCGAAGAGAACGTCATCAGCTCCCCTGACCTGAGCAGTATCTATGTTTTGCCGGAGATTCTGGCACGTCAGAATCTGGCAAAGATTATTACCAAACGACTGAACCTCTCTCTGCCCGTTCCGGCAAACAACGATGTTGAACCACCGCTGAAGCCTTACCTTGAGCATTATACCAAGAAAGACCTGCCCACGGTAACGATTGCCATTACCGGAAAATACGCGACGCTCAAGGACTCGTACATAAGCATTGTCAACGCGTTAGCACACGCGGAGGTCGCCCTCGGCTGTCGAGTGGAGACCCGCTGGATCGACACTACAGACATCAACGATGAAGCCGATGTCGAAAAACTTTTCGATGACAGTATCTCCGGGGTAATCGTTCCCGGCGGGTTTGGCTCTCGCGGTGTTGAGGGCAAGATACTCACCATCAAGCACGCCCGCGAGAACAACATCCCCTTCCTGGGTATCTGCTATGGCTTCCACTTCGCCGTGGTAGAGGTTGCCCGCCACGTCTGCGGTCTGGAGAAGGCGCACACCACCGAGGTCAACCGCCGTACCCCTCATCCAGTCATCCGTCTGCTACCTGAGCAGCGCAAGAAGTCCCGCCTCGGTGGGACAATGCGCCTGGGTGGACACACCGTAAAGCTGGAGTCGGACTCCATGATCGGCGGTCTCTACGGTGGAGTATCCGAAGCCAGAGAACGCTTCCGCCATCGCTTTGAGTTTAACAACGAGTATCGTAAGCAGGTTGAAGAGGCAGGGATTCGCTTCGTTGGCACAACCCCCGACGGCGAGATTATGCAGATTCTGGAGCTGGAAGGTCATCCCTACTTCGTCGCCAGCCAGTTCCATCCTGAGTACACCAGCCGTCCGATGCGTCCGAATCCGCTCTTCTACGGGCTGATCGAAGCGGCACTGAAGTACCAACACCAGCCCTCCAGCGACTAACCACCTATTCGCCGAGAACTCTTATGGACTACGATGTCGTTGTTGTTGGAGCCGGTCCCGCTGGCTCACGGGCTGCCCGGTACGCCGCGCAGGGTGGGCTGCGGGTTCTCTTGCTGGAGAAACGCCAGCAGGTAGGCTTTCCAGTGCGCTGTGCCGAAGCCGTAGGTCGCCCCGGCTTTATCGCCGAGCTTGGTGAGGACGGGGAGCTATTTCCCAATGGCTCAGAGAGCGATCCGGCAGAGCGGTTCCTCGCGGCCTTCCTGAACGGTGGAGAGCTTGTCTCTCCCAGCGGTAAGGCGGCGTACATCGCCAAGCTCCGCGCCGGCTATGTGCTGGAGCGTAAGGTTTTTGACAAGTATCTGGCGGAGCGGGCGGCTCTCGCGGGAGCAGAGCTGTGGGTCAAGGCTCAGGCTTTGGGAGCCGAGCGAACAGACGGCGGCTGGCGGGTTACAATCCGACGAAGCGGTAAGGAACTGACCGTCTCGACGAAGGTTATCATCGGTGCCGATGGAGTTGAGGGGCTGGTCGGTCGCTGGTGCGGTTTGACAAAGTCGCTCCGCCTCGGCGAGGTACACTCCTGCGCCCAAATGTTGCTGGCGGGGCTGGAGGAAACAGTCAAGCCGAACACCGTTTACTTCTACCTCGGCTCTACCGTCGCGCCGGGGGGCTACGCCTGGCTCTTCCCCAAAGGAGCGGGACTGGGTAATGTCGGACTGGGGATTCTTGGCAACGAACCGCAGGAGCTGGCGCACGAGTACCTGAGTCGCTTCGTTGAGAAACACTACCCCGGTGCTTCGGTGCTGGAAGAAACGCACGGCTGCGTCCCTGCCGCGCCTTATCCAGAGCGGCTGGTCGGCGATGGTGTCCTCCTTGCTGGCGATGCCGCCCGTCAGGTTGATCCATTCTCCGGGGCGGGTATCAACTGGTCCCTGGAGGCGGGGCGACTCGCCGGGGAAACCGTGGCTGCGGTACTCGGTGAAGGGTTGGAGCCAACGGCAGCACATTTGAGCGGCTACGAGAAGCGGTGGCGGAAACGACATCGCAAGGAACATCAGCGGCTCTACAAAACCCAGGAACTGCTGAGCGGACTGAGCGACGAGGAAATCGAAAAAGCCGTCGCCGCCCTTGCCGCCGGAGAGAAAGAGGGTGAGCTGGGCGACATCTCCCCGGCGAAGATGCTCGGCTACATCATCCGCAAGGCACCGGGTCTGCTCTGGAAGATGCGCCGCCTGCTGTAGTTACGCAAAGTTTATGAATACGAAAAACCGCCCTGGATAGCCGAGGCGGCTTTCTTCTTATCAGAAACACCTTCAGGAGTTATGGCTTATAGCTCCTGACCCGGAAGTCGGCCCCCCAGCTCCTTGCCAACGCTTCAATAGCACTGACATCCAGCTCTGGCAAAGCCACCGCCGTGCAGGTTACCGGAATCCCAGCTTTCACGGCGGTCTGGACGAACTCCTTCACCGCGCCAAAGGCTGCTTCTCCCTCGCGGGGGAGGCAGAGTTTTGCATAGGACTCCTCGTCGTCGGCGTTCAGGCTGACCGAAAGCCGATTGACCACTGGCTGAAGCAGGTTGACCAGCTCCTCCACAGGCAAACCCAGCGTCCGGTGAGCCGAGCCGTTGGTGTCTATTCGTACTGAGGCTCCCTGTTCGCGCAGCCAACCCGCCACAGCGATTGCCGTTGCCGGACGCAGCAGAGGCTCGCCAAATCCACAGAAAACCACCTCATTGTAGTTGACGGGATTGCCGATAGCCGCGATTAGCTCCTCAGCGGTTGGCTCCCTGTCCAGCCAGAGGCGATAGCCACCCAGCCCCAGCTTGCTGCGGCGCACACAGAAGGTGCAGTTGTTGTTGCAACGGCTGGTCAGATTCAGGTAGAGGTTGTCGTTCAGTGGATAGACAATCTCCCCACCGTGTCCCTCGTTCTGCGGAAGATTAAAAAGCTGCCGGGCGTTGGCAGTGGTTACCCTTGCCAGTTCGTTAAGTTCAACTTTCTGAAGTTCAGCAACCTTCCTCGCCGTAAAGCGAACATAAGAAGGTTCGTTGCGCTTACCCCGGTGGGGATGCGGAGTAAGCCAGGGTGAGTCAGTCTCGACGACGAGGCTTTCCAGGGGCAACTGGCTGACGATGTCTTGATAATCACGGGCGTTCTTAAAGGTTACAACTCCGGCTATACTAATCAGATAGCCAAGGTCAATCACCTGCTTCGCCATCTCCAGATCGCCGGAGAAGCAGTGCATCACACCGTAGGGCGGCTCTCGAAAAGCTGGATAGTCCTCAGCCTGCCGCAGACATTTCAGAATATCCTCGTGAGCATCTCGGTCGTGGATTATTACAGGCAGACCCAGCCGACGGGCGCGTCGGAGTTGATCGAGGAATACGTTCCGCTGAACCTCGTGGGAGGCGCAGTCGTGGTGATACTCCAGCCCAATCTCGCCCCAGGCAACCACACCAGGTTGCTGTGCCAGAGACTCCAGTGCCTGAGCGTAGTCGCTGTCGTAAACATCAGCATCAAAAGGAGAAAGCCCCACGGCTGCCGATAAATCTTCGGGATGCTCCCGCGCCAGCTCCACGGCTTCCCGTGAGGTGGCAAGGTCAACACCAATAGTAATTGTCCTGTTGACTCCAAAAACCCGGGCGCGAGCCAGCAGAGACTCAACCTCTCCGGCAAAGCGGGGGTCATCGAGATGAGCGTGAGTGTCTATCAGCATGTAACCTCCCTGTTGCTGCCATGAAGTAGTCTAAAACCATTGACCGGAGAGAATGACCCGGAATATCAAGCGACCAAGCAGCAGAACCAGCAAGGCACTGAACATGGACTCCTTCATCCACCGCTGAACTTTGCCGACTTTCTCCGGCTTCTTAATCCCGATGATTGCGATAATTATCAGCGGTATCGCCAATCCCGCCACCAGAGAGAGTGTATCCAGCCAGAAGAGCATTCCTGTGAGGTGAAAGTAGAGCAGAGCCGGAGCCACGGTAAAGGCGATGACACTGCCGATGATTCGGGTTGGCTTCTCACCGATGGTCAGGGGAAGGGAGCGGGAGTTTAGCTCCCGGTCGCCCTCAGCGTCCTCCACGTCCTTGTAAAGCTCCCGTGCCAGATTGGTCAGGAATGCCAGGATAATCAGGGGCAGGATCGCCTGAAGAGCGTGGATCACCGTGGCTCCGTACGCCAGTGCCAGCGAGGTCATTAGTGCCACGGTGAGGTTACCGAAGATACCGGCTCGCTTCAGCCAAAGAGCGTAAACGAAGGAAAGCACCAGGCAGCCGACAATAATCCAGAACTCACCCCCAGCAACGAACCAGCTCAGAGCCAGCGCGCCGAGCCAGCTAACAATCGTAACGGTTATCGCCACTGCGGCGGGATGGTTAAAGGCTCCATTGACCAGAGGACGCTTGGGATGGCTGATTTTATCGCTCTTGCGGTCAAGGAGGTCATTAACCGCGTAGCCACCAATCGCCACCAGCGAGAGTGCCAGTGCCGAGAAAAGCAGCGGCGAGAATATTTGCTTCAGTCCCGCTGTGGGACAGGCGAGGGGCGGCAGCCCCAGGGCTGCTCCCGCCATGACGGCGACGATAATCAACCCGACGTTGTTCGGTCGGGTGAGTTTGACAAGGGCGGTAAGTTTGGATAAAAAAGACGGTTGGGTCATCTATCACCTTTGTCTCAAAGGAGTTACGCGGGGAGCAGGATGGCGCGACAGGGTACGCCTTCGGCTTCGGGAATGTGCAGAGGCAGACAAACGAGGGTGTAGCGTCCCGCCTTAGCGCGACTAAGGTCAAGCCACTCGATTGCTGGAACGCCCACTTCCAGCAGGGTGCGGTGGGCGATTGTCTCGTCAGGGTGATCCAGACTGGGACCATCGACACCGACCAGAATAATCTGTCTCTCCACGAGAAGCCGAGCCGCTTCGCCAGACAGGTAGGAATACTCTGGAAAGATAAACTCCGGCGAGCGGCTGGAGTTGTTCGTTTTCAGTAAGACCCGGTCGCCAGGGCGGATGTCCGATTTGCCCAGGAGAGCAGTCTTGTTTTCTGCTCCCTCGCCACAGTCAATCACCAGAGCCGGACCAACAAAGGTGGAGAGGGGATATTGGCCGAGTCGCCTGCCCTCCGCCATCATGTGAGCTGGCAGGTCTAGATGAGTACCGGCGTGGCTGCTCATGGACAGACTGGCGGCCTCGTACCCATCATCAACGCAGGTGTGAATAACCTCGCGGTGAAAGAGGGTATCACCCGGCCAGGACGGGACTTTAGTGAGCGGACGGCTGATGTCGATAATTTTCATTGAAATCAGTCCGGCTGATGGCCGTTGTTAATCCGCAGCTCGTTCAGGTCAACCACGGTGCAGTAGGGGATGTAGCCCTTGCCAGCGGAGCGTTGGTAGGCGTAGTCGATGTTCGCCTGTTCATCGCAATAATCCACCGTAAGGACGATTCCACCAGCGGTGAGGAAGCGGTCCAGGTCTTCTTCCAGCTCAATACGCCCCTGATACTCATCGGTAGGATTCTCCGAGCGCGGGATGTCGGTATCGAAGAAGTAAGGAGCCTCCTGCCCAATTCCCTCAACGTTACCCGGATGCTCCGGGAAGTCGGCGGCAAGCGGCGCGGCGTTCTGTACAATGGTGATAAACTCGTCCCGCTTACTACTGCCGTATTCGGAAATCTCGCGGACGAAGTCAACCATCCACCGGGGCGCGGCGGGGTAGTCGCCTTCGTGATCCCAGCAGGAATCCACCTTGTCCAGATAAACCCCGTCAAACCCCTGCGCCAAAATCCGGTCGAGGTAATCGTAAACGATTGTCTGCCAGTCGTCTTCCCAGTATTTAACCAGATAATTTCCCGGCCAGTTGGGGTTTTCTTCTCCCAGCCAGTCTGGATTTCCCGGTGTCCAGCCCTCTTGCCAATAGAAACGGTAGTCCTCCGCCTCACCAATGGAAAGGTAGGCGATGATCAACTTCGGCTGCTCGCCACCACGATTGCGCAGGGTCTCTATCTCGGCTTTTGTCCACTCGCCGGAGGCTCCACCGTTGGAGGAGTAGTCAATCACTACCAAGTCAAAGGCAGAGGCTCCCAACTCAGTAAGGTCAATTTCCTGAAGCCAGTACGCCCAGTCGTTAACCTCGGACAGCTTTAAGCTGGTATCGGTAAACTCATTGCAACCGATGAGGCTAAAAATCAAGACTGGTAGAAGAGTAAGCATCAGGACAGAACGCATAATTTTCCTGACTATTGGGGGTTGTAGAGAGCCACCGCCGATGGCTGAGTAAAGCCCTCCAGGCGCAGTTCTTCGACACCATTACGAAGACGCAGGAGAACACCTGTACTTTCATCCACTACCCAAACACCGCCGCCGGGGTTGGCAGCGACATCAACTGGACCATTCAGCTCATCAAAGCGTTCCTTCTCTGTTCCATCGTCGCCGTCAAGTAGAACAGCGGCTCGACCTCCGTACAGAGCAACCCAGCAATCACCGTTCTCGTCAATCGCCAGTCCACGGGGGTCGTCGAGGTTATCTACGGCAAAAAGCTGGGTTCCACTGGTATCAAAGCAACTCACCCGGTCAGCATCCTTACTGCTGTACCAGACTCGTCCGTTCGAGCTATCCACGACCAGCCCACGGGGATTGCCCAGTCCCGTTACAGTAACCACCGCCACAGAGGTATCGTGGTCGCCGGTGAGGTTGTCGGGGAAGGCGTAAAGGATTCCGTCTTCATCGGCAGCCCAGCAAAGTTCGTTAACACTATCCCAGGCGACATGGCGGGTAGGCTCTGAGCAGGTAACCCGCGCCAGCTCTTTCGCGTCGGAATCAAAGCGAACAAACTGCATGTGGAGGCGATCCGCTGTCCAGCAGCCACCATCATTGATTGTCGCAATGGTGATTGGGTCGTTAAGCAGGCCAGCATCGCTCCACGCCAGGGTATGAAGCCCATAATCCAGCTTCAAAACCCGATTGTTGAAAAGATCAGCAACCCAGAGGTGGTCTATCCCGTCAAGAATATCGATATCCGTTGGTCGGACTACGTCAGGGGTTCTGACTTGATGCTCACCGTCATAGCTGTAACAAATAATCAGGTCGTTCATCTTGTCAGCCAGATAGATGAGCATTTCATCGGGCGGAGTATAGGAGTCAGCAGGATTCTGAGGCTCACAGCCCAGACTGAATAGAGCTACAGCAGCCAACAACAGCGCAGTAAAGGTCTTAAACACGTTTCTCCTTAGTTTGGATAAATGTTGCGATAACACAAGGGACGGCTGTTACCGTCCCCTGTTTGGTTAAGCAATTAATCAACGGGAGACGACTAGATTTGCAGACCGAGGGTGAAGAGGTGACTGGTCTCCAGGTCGCCGTAGTTGACGTAAGCGTAGTCCAGTTCCAGCAACACGCTCTTCCAGAGCGGGAAATGCACTCCGGCTCCTGCTGAGAAATCGGCACTGTCATGCCCCAGACGATAGCCTCCGCGCAGACTGAAGAAATCCCAGCCCGTGTATTCCAGCCCCAGCGCGCCATAGGGCTTACCGTAGAGCGGATAGATGCCGTCGGTCAGCAGAGTTAGCCGGTGGCGAGGATCAAACTCCAGATTGCCTGCCAGCCCCAGACGGAGTGTAGTCGGCTGCGGACTCTCCAGCTCAACATACGTAGCGTCGGGACCAAGGTGATTAGCCGTGAAGCCCACGCTTAGTTCATCGTAAGGCTTCCACGCCAGTCCCAGGTCAAAGGAGATAGCGTTGGCGGTGGCATCATCGAGGCGGGAATAGACATAGCTGATTCCGGCTCCGGTGTAGAAGTTGCTGAAAGCCTCGACTCCATAGGCTACCGTAACTGCCAGGTCCGCCGCAGGGAAGCTCCCCGTGGGTAACCCCTGATCGTCGTAGCCAGCCATCTCACCATAGGAGAAGTAGCGCATTCCCACGGCAACGCTGCCAGCGGCACCGTAGTTCAGTGGCATGGCGTAGGAGACAAACTCCATCGTCAGGTCGCTGAGGTACTCGTCGTGAGTAAAGGCAACGCTGTGCCGGAGGTTGGTTCCGAGGAACGCCGGGTTCAGCACCGCAGCCGCCGCGCCGTGGGTATCCGCCGTGTAAGCCTCACCCATAGAGAGGGAACGGGCGGTTACTCCCAGACGCAGGAAGGGGAATGCCGCCGTTCCAGCATCTTCTTCAGCAGCCAGAGCGGTCATTGCGAAAATAATAAGGCAGAGCAGGGTCAGCTTCTTCATAAGAAATCACCTTTTTGTTACTTGCTTTAAGCCATTGTTACACAGCCCCGTCATCAACCGCGTCCATTCTACCGCTACTCCAGCCGCTTGGCAAGAAGCTAAAGCCCCAACCAACCGCTGAGTAAAATAACAATCCCCGCTTTAATCGCGATGGGCAGCAATGGCAGGGTAAGTGCCTGGAAGGTAGTCAAGCCCAGGGCGCGCTTTGCTCCGGTGAAGAGGAAGAACGAACCCAGCAGCAGGGCTAGCAGAACCCCCAGGGTGGGAATCGCGTAAAGTAGCCAGGCGGCGGCGGAATAGGAAACCAGTCGAAGTAAACGGGAGAACGTTACTGTTTTGTCGTAAAGCCGTGCCAGTCCAAAGCAGAGCAGCGCGTCGAAGAGCAGCAGTGGCAACAGACCCAGCAGATTAAGAGGGGTCAGCCAAAGCTGCTTCTGCCAGAGTAGTCGTGCAGAGGTCTCCGATGAAGTCGGCCCAAGCAGGTAGATCACCCCAGCGGACAGAACTGCCCCAAACAGCAGAGCCAGTCCGGCGAAGAGAAAAGCTCGCCAGCCACCTTTTTTGTGGGGAACGCCGGAGAAGAAGTCCCCCGGACCGGAAGCCAGATTGCCCAGTACCGAGAAGAAACCGCCCGGTGTAGGACGCTCTTCCCAGCGGGAAGCTACCGTTGTCCGCCGAGTTTCCCGAAGACAGCGTTCGCAAACACCATTCTCCCCGGCTTGCCGACACTCCTCGCAGAGAAAGTCTCCGCAAAGTGAGCAACCGACAACTGCGGCTCGGTCTGGGTGGTTAACGCAATAGCCATTGAGTTGTTTCATAGCTAGGCGACTGCCGCCTGAATGTACTCGATGATTCTTGCCGTATCCGTACCCGGACCAAAGAGGTGGTCAATGCCCTTTTCTTTGAGAAGCTCCATGTCATCTTCGGGAATAATCCCTCCGCCCATGACCTTGATGTGTCCGGCACCGCGCTCTTCTAGGAGCTTTTTTACTTTGGGGAAGACGGTCATGTGCGCCCCGGAAAGAACCGAGAGGCCGATCATGTCAACGTCTTCCTGAATAGCGGCATCGACGATTGCCTCCACGGTTTGGTGCAGACCAGTGTAGATGACCTCCATGCCGGCATCGCGCAGGGCGCGGGCGACGATCTTGGCTCCCCGGTCATGACCATCCAGTCCGGGCTTGGCAATCAACAAGCGAATCTTATGTGCCATAGCTCACCTCGTTCCAGCAGCCTTAGCTGGATTGTGTTTAACAGACACCCCATCAAGCGCAGTATAGCATACACCGTACCAGGTGTGTCAGCGGGAATGGTTTTCTACCTGGACGAGTGAACGCAAAAAAACAGAAGGCTCTGAGAGCCTTCTGTCAAAAAAAGTAGCATGACCGTAACCATCCGACAAATAATAAGACCTGCCACGCGGTCTCTTGTGCCATCCGGTGGAGCCGAAGACCGGATTTGAACCGGTGACCTGCTCATTACGAGTGAGCTGCTCTGCCAACTGAGCTACTTCGGCTCGATTTGTAGCGAGCCGGAATGGTAGCACTCACCGGGTATTCGGTCAAGCGTTATTGGTTTTCTCTTCTTCTTTCGCGAGAAGCTGCGCGAAAGAGGTATTCTCCAGCCGATTGGCAAGGTCATTGCGCACCTGAACCCAGAGCCAGTGCAAACCGCAGTTGTCCTCACGCGGACAGGGCTGATAGGCACTTTCACTGGCGCAGGCTACCGGAGCGAGATGACCGTCAAGGGTGCGGATAACATCGGCTACGAATATCTCGTCGGGCGGTCGAACCAGAACGTATCCTCCGCCCGGTCCGCGACGACTGTGAATAAAGCCCGCTCGGCGCAAAGCCAGCAGGATCTGCTCCAGGTAGCGTTCGGGTATCTCCTGGCGTTTACTGATTGCGTCCGCCGAAAGGCGACCCTGACCGTAATTACGTGAAAGCTCCAGCATTGCCCGACAGCCATATTCACTACGAGTAGAGACGTGCATAGTCCGACCTCAGCTTCGTGAAACGTAAAAGGACAAAAATCCAAGCCGAATAGTAGGTTATATTCTACACTATGTCAAGCGATATTGTGATTTTAGATTCCCCCAACACTCCCTGTGGCAATTCATAAAAAGTGAGTGATAGACAAGAGACCCGCCAGCAGCGGGTCTCTTGTCGTGTTGATGGTAAAATGCCTACTCGTCGCTGGCCTTGCGGAAGAGGATGTATATCAAACCTCCGTCAACGGAAACATCCACCGGGTAGCCATCGCTTACCGATGCTTTCCATTCCGCCCAGCCACCGCCATCGGTACCCCATTGCTTGACCAAAAAGTCCCCGCTTGCTCCGGCTACGTTGGCAAAGAGGATGTAGATTTCCCCGTTATCGGCGGCGATGCCTACGGGTAAAGCACCAGAGCCAGCTGATTTCCATTCTCCCCAGCCACCGCCGGTATCCCACCATTGCTTCACCATGAACTGCGAGGAGCCGCCCTTGCGGAAGGTGATGAAGAGATTTTCGCCGTCAATACCAATGCCCGTTGCTGTGCCGGGGTTGGACATCCATTCCGCCCAGCCACCACCGTCGGTAGTCCACCACTTGACCATAAACTCTTCGCCTGCCAGCGAAACACCAACAAGCAGAATGCAGAGTACCAGGGCTAGTTTACGCATCTTTCTCCTTATCGCTTCTGTGGTTGTGGGTTATAGCGCGG
>SWBW01009876.1_pt2 | contig 22351 bp, 17 predicted proteins | sample 4693041 | NCBI WGS metagenome assembly SWBW01 (sample SAMN10267271, study PRJNA491770) | bioreactor metagenome | isolation source: DHS bioreactor inoculated with marine methane seep sediment | place: Japan: Omine Ridge, Nankai Trough | collected 2006-05-06 | reverse complement strand
AGGCTGGAATTATTTCAATTTCATTATTAACCGCAGTTCCAAACTCGCACGAATCCGCAAGGCTGGCTGCCACCCTACCGCCCTGACGGGCTGCGGTGGCAGGGAGCGCTAAATTAATGGCAGAGAACTCAAAATACTTCAGCTCAATTTCCAGGCAAGTCCTGAACGCATTGATAAGATTAAAGAACAAAAGGCATTCCAGAACCTGGTAATTAGCAATAAGAAGGACCAAAACGTAAAGGATAAAGAAGAAGCAGAGGGGCAAAAGCAGCAGATTGCAATCCTTTCGATGCTCTCATCACTACCTGGTACTTTGTTTAAGGACTGTGATTAGTTTGAAAATATCTTGAAAGAAGCTGTATAGCAGAGTTGATAGAAAATTATTTACCTTACACCATCTTACCAGTAAACCATGCAAACCATAACAATCAGTGCCAAAGGACAGGTGGTAATACCTGCCAACATAAGGAAAAAACTCGGCCTGAAAAAAGGAGATAAACTGGCCATCATGGAAGAAGAAGGTTATATTAAAATGGTACCACCTGCGGACCTTACTTCGCTTTGCGGAGCATGGTCTGACCTTGATACCAGAACCGTAAGAAAGCAGATAGAAGACATGCGCAAAGAGGAACGGTGCTGATGATCAGAATTTTGATCGACACCATGCACATAGCTGATATCCTGATAGACGACTCATATATTGAGCTTGCGAAAGCATTGCAGAATAAAAAAATAACAGGCCTGGTCTCGGTAGTCACCCTCACTGAATTAATCAAAATTCGTGGTAAGAAAGATAATAAACAGATGCACAATGATCTCAACAATCTTATCGCATCCAATCTGGTCTTTGTGGACGTAAGCGACACGATTGCCATACGTGCCGGCGAATTGCGCCTGAAATATGACATTCCCACTATTGATTCAATCATTGCAGCCACAGGCATAGTCAATAATGTCAAGCACATTCTAACAGACGATAATCACTTCAAACCGCTAAAAAACATGATTAAACCTATTGATTTGAAAAATGCTCTGAAACTTGCTTTAAAATAAAGAATATTGTGAACATCTCAGAAAAGAACTTTGAACAGACCATCGGAGATACACTCATCACAGGCTTACCAGCCAAAGAAGGGTCAATCAGCGAAACTGCCCTAAACGTTACCAATTTCACCCCAGGCGGGTGGGTACAGCAGGAACGGAGGCATGGATTGATTAGAAGCCGCAGTGGGTTGGCTTATTTCACCGTACTATGTGGTGCGGGAGTTAGTATTTTAAAATACAGATTAACACTGATTTAAGTGACTTGAAAATTTCTTTGTGAAGATTTGATTTCCATAGGCTATTATAAGGCGCATCATGTTTAATCAAAATTATAACTCAAATAAAACCGCATACTTATTATATAATTACATTAAGTTAAATGTATATAATGAAATCAATATCATTTTTAGTTGAGGTGTGTATATAGTAAGTAATAATAACGAAATAGAAAAACGCTTATGGGAAGCTGCAGACGAGCTCCGCGCCAATTCCAAACTAAAGTCATCCGAATATTCAACACCCGTATTGGGCCTGATCTTTCTTCGCTACGCCGACCATAAATTCACCATAGCCAGGCAGGAATTAGAAGGCAAGAGCACCAGCCGCCGCACAATCGGCAAAGCCGATTACCAAGCCCGAGGTGTCCTATATCTCCCGGAAGCTGCCCGATTCTCGACTTTACTCAATCTACCTGAAGGGGAGGATATCGGTAAAGCCATCAATGATGCCATGCGTGCCATCGAAGCTGATAATGAGGAACTGCGAGGTACACTACCCAAGACCTACAACCATCTGGAAAATGACACATTATTCACATTATTAAAGACCTTCAACTCCATAGCCATGGACATTGAGGGGGATGTTTTTGGCAAGATCTACGAATATTTCTTAGGCAAATTTGCCATGAGCGAAGGCCAGAAAGGCGGTGAGTTCTTTACTCCAACCTCTATTGTGAAACTTATAGTGGAGGTCATAGAACCCTTCCACGGTCGTATCTTTGACCCTGCCTGTGGTTCAGGCGGTATGTTCGTACAGAGTGCACGCTTTGTGGAAAACCACAAGGCAAACCCAAACTCTGAGATCAGTATTTACGGTCAGGAAAAAACAGCAGAGACCGTCCGGCTCTGCAAGATGAACCTGGCTGTTCACGGCCTTTCGGGTGATATCCGTGAGGGGAACTCATATTATGAGGATATCCACAACACTGTGGGAAAGTTTGATTTTGTGATGTCTAATCCTCCTTTTAATGTCAACAAAATTGATAAGGAGCGGATAAAGGATGACCCCCGCTTCCTATTTGGTATGCCTACGCCTGATAATGGCAATTATATATGGATCCAGATATTCTACAGTGCATTAAATCAAGGAGGACGGGCTGGTTTTGTGATGGCAAACTCTGCCAGTGATGCCAGGGGAACTGAACTGGAGATCAGGAAGAAGATCATTGAAGCGGGTGAAGTGGATGTGATGGTAGCAGTGGGCTCCAATTTCTTCAGTACTGTCACGCTGCCATGTACACTCTGGTTCTTTGATAAGGGAAAAAAGGATACTGACAGGCAGGATACGGTTCTGTTCCTTGACGCACGGCATATCTTCAAACAGGTTGACCGTGCCCATCGTGAATTCACACCTGAACAAATTCAGTATCTGGCATATATAGTCCGGCTTTACCGCCATGAAAAAGTGGAAGATTTTATCCATTATATTGATTCAGCTATCGATTATTTGAAAAATTACGAAACATCAGATGAACAAAAAGCGAGGGATATCTTAGAGAGGCTTTCCATTGCTGAAGAACTTAGATCGCAGTGGCAGGAGCAATTCGAAGGAAATAGTTATCAGGATATTCCAGGTCTATGCAGAGTAGCTACACTTTCAGACATCGAGGCACAGGGATGGAGTTTGAATCCCGGGCGGTATGTGGGTGTGGCTGAGCGTGAAGAAGATGATTTTGATTTTTATGAGCGGCTTGAGGAACTAAATAAGGAACTTGAAGTGTTGAATGTTGAGGCACGGGAACTTGAGGGTCGTATTGCCAAGAATGTGGCGCTGTTGCTTGAAGGAGATGGCGAATGAGCGAACTGGTTTCGGATGAATACGTTATACTTCTTGGTGAGATCAAGCAGCGTATTCGCTCTGGTCAATATGAGGCACTAAAGGCGGTCAATAAGGAACTTATTTCGCTTTATTGGGACATTGGCAAGTCGATTGTTGAGCGACAGGAAGGGGAAACGTGGGGAAAGTCTGTGGTTGGGCAATTGGCAAAAGATCTACAGGCTGAGTTTCCCGGGATAGGCGGTTTTTCCTCTCGAAACATCTGGAGAATGCGCAGTTTATATCTCACATATAAGGATAACCAAAAACTGCCACCATTGGTGGCAGAAATCGGTTGGACACACAACCACACAATTTTGGAAAAGTGCAAAGACAATCTGGAGCGCGAATTCTACATCCGCATGACCCGAAAATTCGGCTGGAGCAAGAACGTCCTGATTCACCAGATCGAAAACCAGACCTATGAAAAAACCCTGCTCAACCAGACTAATTTTGAGCAGACTTTGCCTGTGGAAATAAGCAACCAGGCCAAACTTGCAGTTAAGGATGAGTACACCTTTGACTTTCTGGAACTTGGTGATGAACACAGCGAGCGCCAGTTAGAGCAGGCGATTCTTTCTAAGATCGAGCCTTTCCTGCACGAGATGGGCGGGGTGTTTTCTTTTATTGGCAGCCAGTACCGTCTGGAGGTCAGCGATAAGGAATATTTCATTGACCTTTTGCTGTACCATCGTCATCTGAAGTGCCTGATAGCACTTGAACTGAAGATTGGGGAGTTTATCCCTGAGTATGTGGGTAAGATGCAGTTTTACCTGGCTGCGCTGGATGATACTGTCAGGATGGAAGATGAAAAGCCCTCTATTGGTATTATCCTGTGCAAATCCAGGGATAAAACTATAGTTGAGTATGCACTGAGGGAGTCGAATAAGCCTATCGGTGTGGGTGCTTATCGGATGGTTTCTACTCTGCCAAAGGAACTGGAAGGGGAACTTCCTGCACCTGAGCAGATTGCAAAGCTGTTGGAGGGGGTGGAGTGATGGATTTCAAAACAAGAACTCTTGGGGACATCTGCGATGAAGGAGGAGGAATCATCAAAACAGGTCCTTTTGGAACTCAGTTGCACCAGTCCGATTATAAAAATGAAGGTGTACCAGTCATAATGCCAAAAAATATTAAACACGGTAAAGTGTCAGTTGATGACATTGCTCGAATTGGGAATCAAGATGTATCACGACTCTCAAATCACAGACTGAAAAAAGGAGATATTATTTATGGTCGTAGAGGTGATATCGGTCGCAGAGCACTGATAGGCAATAGAGAAAATGGCTGGTTGTGTGGAACTGGTTGTCTTCGTCTTAACTTAGGAAACTTAGTATTAGATCCAGTATTCCTTTACTATTACTTAGGTCAATCTCAGGTCATATCATGGATTTACAATCAAGCAATTGGGGCAACAATGCCTAATTTAAACACTGATATCATTCGTAGTATACCTATCTCTTATCCTCCCTTCCCCACCCAGCGCAAAATCGCCGCCATCCTCTCAGCGTACGACGACCTCATCGAAAACAACACGCGGGGCATCAAGATTCTTGAAGAAATGGCGCAGGTACTCTACCACGAGTGGTTTGTTAAGTTCAGGTTTCCGGGGCATGAAAAGGTGAAGATGGTGGAGTCAGATTTAGGGATGATTCCTGAGGGGTGGAAAATATTAAATTTATCAGAAATTGTAGATTTTATTAGAGGAGTTGAGCCAGGTAGTAAGAATTATATAAATTATCCTGAAACAGGAACTGTACCTTTTATAAGAGTTGGTGATCTTGGAAATCGCGAGTCCAATATATACATCCCAGAAGAATTATCAAAGAACAAGTTGCTTAATAAAACCGACATTGTAATCTCTATGGATGGAACTGTCGGTATTGTACGAATGGGTCTACAAGGATCTTATTCTACTGGAATTCGAAAAACTGTAATTAGAGATACTGAGAAATTATCTTGGACATATCTTTATTTATTCCTCCGTTCAGAGTATTTACAAGGAATTATTCAAGCACATGCTAAAGGTACAACAATCTTACATGCAAGCTCTGCTTTAGATTATATGGTTTTTGCTTTACCGCCATCGGATTTAATTAAAATTTTTGAGATGAATACTTTTCCGCTATTAAAAAACACTCTCAATCTCACAGATAGAATTGAAAACCTCCGTCGCACCCGCGATCTGCTGCTACCAAAGCTGATTTCGGGTGAAGTAGATGTGGACAATCTTGATATCAAAACTGTTGGGATAGAAACATGAAAATATATGGTATGGACTTTACCAGTGCTCCACGCCGAAAGAAGCCTATCACCTATACAGAATGCACACTTGAAAACGACATTCTAAGAGTTAATAACTTGGGATATATTGAAAATTTTAACCAGTTTGAAGATTTCCTGAATAAAGAAGAAGATTGGATATTGGGGATTGACTTTCCTTTCAGCCTGCCGAGAAAGCTGATCACCAATTTGGAATTACCTCTTTCATGGGAAGGCTATGTTGAGATCATAGCCAAAATGGATAAACAAGCATTTGAGGACATGCTGACTCAATATTGTAATTCCCGCCCAAAGGGAGATAAACACCATTTCCGTGTAACCGACAAAAAAGCGAAATCTTGCAGCCCGATGACATTATATGGTACTCCGGTTGGAAAAATGTTCTATCAGGGAGCACCTCGACTTCTAAAGTCCAGAGTAAGCATACTTCCAAGCCGGCCTACAAATGGGAGCAGGATTGTGGTAGAAGCTTATCCAAAACTTGTCGCCATGAAGTGGATCGGCAAGCACGGATATAAAAATGATACCAAAAAGAAGCAATCAGATGAGCAGAAGACCGCTCGCAGTGAAATTATACGCGGGCTATGCTCAGGAGAACTTCGAGACTACTATGGATTCGACATAGAATTGAGTGAGAAATTGAAGGTTGCTCTTATTGAAGACCCCACGGGCGATAATCTGGACGCTTTACTTTGTGCCGTTCAATCTGGGTGGGCTTATGAACAGCGAGATAGAGGATATGGGATTCCATCAGACTGCGATCCGCTTGAGGGATGGATAGTAGATCCTTATTTGCTATACTGAGGACAATTCAATAAAGTAGATATATATATAAAAAATAACAATGGTGTTAGTAGATGCATGTAGGATGTACCACAGGACTGTAGCTCAAAAAATTACTGACGAACTTAAAAGACGTGAATCTGAAAATAGATAGTCTAAAATTGAAGGATAAATTGAAAAATGGTAAATGACTACTCAGAAGACAATCTTGTTGAACAACCCGCTATTGCTCTATTTGCCGGATTAGGGTGGGAAACAGAAAACTGTTTCTATGAAAAGTTCGGTGAGAATAGCACATATGGTCGCGAGACATCCAGTGAAGTAGTGCTGTTACCCCGATTACGTTCGGCATTGGAACTATTAAATCCTTCACTTCATAAAGTGGCCATTGAACTGGCTATTGAAGAACTGGTACGGGATAGAAGCATTATGAGCCCTGCCAATGCCAACCGCGAAATATATCAATTATTAAAAAATGGAGTCAAAGTCTCATTTCAGGATAGTGAGAATGAAGAAATAGTAGAAACTATTCAGGTCATTGACTGGAATGAACCGCTCAATAATAACTTCTTCCTTGCTTCACAGTTCTGGGTGTCAGGTGATATGTATAAGCGCCGGGCCGATCTTGTGGGTTTTGTCAATGGACTACCCCTCATCTTCATTGAACTCAAAGCATCACACAGGCGATTGGAACATGCGTATCAGGATAACCTGCGCGACTACAAATCAACGATTCCACAACTCTTCTGGTATAATGCGCTCATTATTCTTTCCAATGGCAGTTTAAGCAAAATCGGCAGTATGTCTGCTGCCTGGGAGCACTTCGCAGACTGGAAAAAGATTAACAGCGAAGGGGAAGAGGGTATCATTTCACTGGATACTATGATCCGCGGAACCTGCGAATCTTCCCGCCTGCTGGATATTATAGAGAACTTCACCATTTTCAGTGAGGTCAGTGGCGGTCTCGCAAAATTCGTTGCTAAGAACCATCAATACCTGGGTGTGAATAATGCCACTGAAGCGCTATTACAGATTAAAGAGAATCAGGGGAAACTGGGAGTTTTCTGGCATACACAAGGAAGCGGGAAGAGTTATTCAATGATCTTCTTTTCCCAGAAGGTACTGCGCAAAATTCCCGGGAACTACACTTTTGTTATGATAACCGACAGGCAGGAACTGGACGACCAGATCTATAAGAATTTTGCCAATACGGGAATTGTAACAGAAGAACACGTACAGGCCACAAGTGGCAAACACCTGCAGCAACTCCTGAGTGAAGACCACCGGTTCATTTTCACATTGATCCAGAAATTCCGGACCGATAAAGATAAAACCTACCCCGAAATCTCAGATCGGGATGATATCATTGTAATCACTGACGAAGCACACCGCAGCCAGTATGATATACTTGCCACCAATATGCGCAATGCTCTTCCCAAAGCAGCTTTTATTGCCTTTACCGGTACACCTCTGATCGTTGGTGAAGAAAAAACAAAAGAAGTATTCGGGGATTATATCAGCATCTATGATTTCAGACAATCGGTAGAGGACGGGGCTACTGTACCGCTGTATTATGAAAACCGCATCCCTGAACTCCAGCTTACCAATAAAGACCTCAATAAAGACCTGGAATGCCTGATAGAAGAAGCAGAATTGGATGAAGAACAGGAAAAGAAAGTTGCCCGGGAATTTGCCAGGGAATACCATTTAATCACAAGAAACGACCGGCTTGAGAAGATCGCAGAAGATATTGTTGCACATTTCATGGGCCGCGGGACCACTGGAAAGGCAATGGTCATTTCCATAGATAAAGCCACTGCGGTAAAGATGTATGATAAAGTGCAGGAGTACTGGCAAAGATATCTCAACGAACTTGAGTCTGGGCCGGTCCCCTCGTACGAAAGTGAAAGAAACGAACACCTGGCCAGAATCAAATTCATGAAAGAGACAGACATGGCAGTAGTGGTATCCCAGGAACAAAATGAAATTGAAACCTTCAAAGAAAAGGGATTGGATATTGCCCCGCATAGAAGGCGGATAGTAAATGAAGACCTGGATAAAAAATTCAAGGACCCGGATGATCCCTTGCACATTGTATTTGTCTGTGCTATGTGGATGACCGGCTTTGATGTCCCCTCCTGTTCCACCATCTATCTCGACAAACCCATGCGCAACCATACATTAATGCAGACCATTGCCAGGGCGAACCGTGTCTTTGGCGATAAATTAAATGGCTTGATAGTGGATTATATCGGAGTATTCCGGAACCTGGAAAAAGCTTTGGCGATCTATGGATCAGCAGCAGGTGGAAAAACCAAAGAGGGCGAAACTCCGGTAAGGGATAAAAGTGAGCTTGTTAAGTACCTTAAACAGGCGATCAATGAAACCATAGAATTTTGTAAAAAACAGGGTATAAACCTGACTCAAATTCAAGCTGTTGATGGTTTTAAAAGGGTGAAATTGCTTGATAATGCTGTTGAAGCAATTTTAGTTAATGATGATTCGAAGAAAAAATACTTGTCACTGTCAGTGAACGTAGCTAAAATATACAGAGCGATTCTCCCAGACCCGGCCGCAAATGAGTTTGGACCCAGCCAAAAACTCATCATTATAATAGCTGCAAAAATTCGTTCCCTGACACCAAAAGCAGATATTTCAGATATTATGGGTGAAGTTGAGGAATTATTAGATCAGTCAATTGCTACAGAAGGATATATCATCCAAGATCCATCTGAACAATCTGATGTAAGCAAATACCTGGATTTAAGCCAGGTTAATTTTGAAGCATTAAAGGAAGCTTTTGAAAAAGGCCATAAACGGATCGAAACAGAAAAATTAAGAGCTTCAATTGAAAATAAATTGGCACAAATGGTTCGTTTAAATAAAAGTCGGATGGATTATCTGGAGAAGTTCCAGGAAATGATTGATGAGTATAATTCTGGCTCACATAATGTGGAGTTTTTTTTCACTAAACTAATGGCTTTTGCACAAGAACTAAATGCAGAAGAAAAACGGGGAATTGTTGAAAAACTTAGCGAAGAGGAACTCGCAATATTTGATCTATTGACCAGGCCAGAAATGACTTTGGGTAAGAAAGAGGAATTACAGGTTAAAAGGGTCGCACAGAAGCTTTTGGAAACTCTTAAAGAGGAGATGTTTGTGCTGGATTGGCGTAAAAGGCAGCAATCCCGGGCTGCGGTCCTTGTATCTATTGAAGAGACTTTAGATCTTCTGCCTCGAATTTATACGCCAGATTTATTTCAAAATAAGTGTGATTTAGTATATCAGCACGTATATGACTCGTATTTTGGGCCGGAACAAAGTATTTACGCTCTTGCTGATTGAAGCATCAACTGAAACTTATTTGATTTACTAAACGCACTCCTCCCCCCGTCAAACCCTTATCAATCCCCAAACCCCAATATACCCTTCATGCTCTCGCTCGGAGTCATCACCCGCGGCAGGTACGGCAGATTTCTGCCGGACACCCTCTATACTTACCATAAAGATGCTGAAATCAAAACTACACAAAAACAGATACCAGAAGCAATAAAATAACCCCATCTCAATTATTTCTTATCATAAAAACGAATATCAATTCAACTTAACCCCGGTAATACTCGTAATATTATTCTCCTGCATGGAAACACCTATGGTCCTTTCAGCCGCCTGTACCATGGGCTTACGCAAACTCACCACAATGAACTGGGCATTATCCTTGGCCTTTTTCACACTCTGTGCCACCCTTTCCGCATTAGAACCATCCAGGAACATATCGATCTCATCAAAAGCATAGAACGGTGCCGGCCTGAACTGCTGGATGGAAAAGATCAATGCCAGTGCGGTCAGGCTCTTCTCCCCGCCACTCAAAGCCTCCATACGCTGCAGGTTCTTGTCCTTTGGCTGGACCTTCATAGTAAGCCCGCCCGCAAAAGGATCCTCAGCGTTCTCAAGCTCCAGCTCTCCCGGACCGTCTGACAGCTCAGTGAAAATACTCTTAAAATGATAATTAATACCATCAAAACAATCCATGAACGCCTGTTTTTTCATCTGCTCGTACTTGTGGATACGCTCCAGAATCTCCTCACGCTCATGGTCGAGGATATCACGACGGCTGCGCAGGTCATTACTGCGCCGTTCCACCTCTTCATATTCCTCAATGGCCCGCATATTCACAGGTTCCAGGGAGGTCATTGTCCTGGTAATAGAAGCGATCCTTGTCCTGACCTCCTCCTGTGTTGGTACATCCTCACTCAGTTCCACACCCCTCTCCTCAATCTCAATCTTAAACTCCTTCACCTGCTCTGCAAGAGTATCCCGCGTGGCATTCAAGGCCATTAACTGACGCCGGGAATTCTCAAGCTTGACCTTGATCTCCCCGTGCTGCTTCTGCCACGATGCATATTCCATCTGGATATTCTCCCTGTCTTTTCGCATATCTGCCAGTTCCACATCCAGTTCCTGCTCTCGCTTCAGCTTATCCTTTAACGAAGATTCCATTTCAGTAATTCCACTGCGCAACTGCTGTATCTTTAAGCGCAGTTCATCCTTCCTGCCATCCAGTTCTGACAGCCTGGTCCTGATCTCCCCGACCCTTTTATCGGCATACTTCAGTTCAGTGGTAAAGTTATTGACATTAGCCTCGATATCCCGCTCACGGTTCTCAAGCCTTTTGATCTCATCCTCGATGCGCTGTGCCTGCTCATTCAACTCAGGCACCTGTGAACCTTTCAACTGTTCCTCCAGTTCCCCTGCCCTGGCCGCAAGTCCGGTAATCTCCTGCTCTATCTCTTGCTTATTGCCCTCTATATTCTCCATCTCTTCACGCAGTTCCTTTTTGCCGGACTCGATCTCCTTAAGCTCGGCCTGTTTCTCAGTAATAAGCACTGTGAGCCTTTCACCCCTGCTGTTTATCTCCTCGATCGCCATCTGCTTTTTAGCTATCCCAGTCTCGACATCCCTCATTTCCGTCCGGACAGATGAGACATGCCCTTCCACTGTGTCCAGTTTGGTAATCAGCGTACTGCGCCGGGATTCATGTTCTGTGATCTGCTCTGCCAGTTTGGTTATCTTATCCTCTTCAGAAGCTGCAAAGGATAATCCTCTCCTGGACAGGCTGCCGCCGGTCATGGCCCCGCTCTTCTCAACCACCTCGCCTTCCAGGGTGACCATACGAAGTCCGCCCATTAATCGCCTTGCAGTAGCCAGGTCCTCCACGATCAGGGTATCCCTGAACACATAATGGAATGCAGCATCGAACTTCCGGTCAAAATCAACTAAGTTGATAGCATAATCTATCACACCCACCATATCGGAAATATCACGATATCCTGAAGGTGGCATCATCTTGTTCAAAGGCAAAAACGTGGCCCTGCCGCCCCGCTGGTGCTTAAGGAAGGATATGGCACGGGAGGCATCCTCATCAGTATCCACCAGAATACCCTGCATACGTCCGCCCGCTGCCACTTCCAGGGCAGTGGCATACTCCTGGTCCACCTTACCCAGCTGGGCGATGGTACCATAAATACCAGGCAGCTCCCTCATTTCCCTGGCCCTCAGTACCTTCTCAACTGCATTACTGTATCCTGATACTTCTTTAGCTGCCCTGACCCTTGCCTCGGCTGTCATGTACTCCTGCTGCAGCTTACGCAGCTTCTCGTCCAGGTCCTTGAGCACACCCCTCATCTGGGAGCGGTTGGATTCCAGGTCATCAATATCATTGTTAAGGTCTTCAATCTGTTTGTTAAGGGCCTTTATCTCCTGTACCACATCCTCCCTGTCATCATCAGCAGACTTGATCTTGCGCCCGGAATCTTCTATCTCTTCCTCTATATCCTTTATCTCAGCACTGCGCCGCCGCATGGCATCAAGCAGCCGGTCCTCCTGGCGCATCAGTTCGTTCTTGCGGTTACGGGCCTCTTCAAGGTCATGTTTCACGTTAGACAGTTCATCACGGGTCTGTACGAATTTCGAATCCACCTCTGCTATCCTGCTTCGAAGTACCAGCAACTGGGTATTCTGGTCTCCTATCTCACTGGTAATACCCTCCTTACGATGTCCCTCTTCCTCTATCTTTGAGCTTAGTTCGGCCGTATTTCCCTTGATATTATCGATCTCTATAAGTCCTTTCCTGCGCTGGGAATCCAGGTCAGTTATCTCGGATTCAGTAAGTGTAATAGTGTTCTGGCTGACCGATATCTCTCCTTTGGTCTCCTCGATCTGCCGCTTTATACCTATCTGTTCCTCTTCCCCCATCTGGGTTATCTGTTCGTTGAGTTCCTTTAGACCTGACTCCAGTTCATCCATCTTCTCAAGTTTGGATTCAAGAAGTGATTCAAGTTCGCCCTCCCCTTCCATCCTGGAACTGATCTCTTCCACTATCTTGTCAAACTCTTTTTGCGCATCCTTGAGCTTGGAAAGCAGTACATAACCTTCATAGCGTACTTTTTCCTCCTGCAGGGTCTGGTACTTCAGTGCCTGGTCCCGCTCACGCTGCAGTTTCTCACGCTGGCCATCCACCTCTGCCAGTATGATATCCACCCGCTCGATACGTTCTTTAACAATATCCAGCTCATTTATGGCATGGTCTTTCTTATTATCGAACTCGGCCACACCTGCTATTTCGTCGATTATCTTGCGCCGTTCTGTGGCTGTCATTTCTGTGATACGGGTAACATCACCCTGCATAACCACGTTATAGCCTTCAGGAGTTATCCCGGCCTTGGCAAGATAGTTATGGATATCCCTGAGGCTGACCGCCTTGTTATTGAAATAATAATAACTGTAATATCCCGAATTGGTCTGGCGCACTTTCCTTGTAATGATTATTTCGTCAGAGTCCACTGGCATCTCGCGGTCCGAGTTATCGAACCGTATAATGACCTGGGCAAAATCCGGTTTCTTATTCCCGTCCCCGTTATATATCAGGTCTGTGAGTTTTTCTGCACGCAAGGTCCTTGAACTTGAAAGACCGAGACAAAAAAGTATCCCATCCACAATATTGGACTTGCCACTCCCGTTGGGTCCCGATATCGTGGTAAAACCGTCATAGAAAGGTATCTTGATTTTCCTTCCAAAAGATTTGAAATTCTGGAATTCGATTTCTTTTATATGCACCTAATACCTCATGATGCGGTGTTTTTTCACTGTTATTTCTTATATTCGATAACTACATCTTCATCTTCCCTGGCCTCTACAACAACTTCGCCTTTCCTGGTAGAGCCGGGGTCAGGATTTTTAGCAATTATGATATCCTTTTCATCCTTTTTCCTAAGTGGAACCCTGTCCTCGTCGCTTTCTGCGATAATAAACCGGGATGAGGTTTCAACTTTCTCTTCTTCGGTAGGCGGTTCTTCTCTGTGAACCTGTACATTGTCATGCCAGTCAGTTAATGTCCCGGGATTTTTAGACCTGGTGGTTGAAGATGGCTGATCTACCTTGTCGTCTTTAAGGTATTTATTTTTCATGTCCTGGATTATTGTTTTTTGGTCAAGCAGTTCCTTCATGACCCCGTCATAGGACAGGGAAATATCCCTGAGTTTATTCTCAAGCACTGATATCCTCTTGTCAAAGTCAAGGTCTTCCTTCATGCCTTCCCGTAACTCTTCAACAATGGACTCTTTTATCGAATCCCTGAGTTCATTGATCTCACGTTCTTTCGCAACCAGCTTATGTTCAAGCCTTTCAACTAAAATATCCCTGTTTTCGCTTATCACATTAACCCCTCTATAATTGAGCTCATATTCATTTTACTATGTGAGTCAAGTTACTAAAATAATTTGTGGTAATATTATTTTATTGATTTAAAAACATATAGTTTTGTACCAATCGTTCCCCTTATCAGGGTGATACGCGTTTGCGGTCCCTGGGGAACAGTACAACATCCCTGATGTTGTCCACATCCAGCATGGTCATGAGCAGCCTCTCGGCCCCCAGGCCCCATCCCGAATGCGGCGGGATTCCGTACCTGAATGCTTTAAGGTAGAACTCGAACCCGTCAGGGTTTAGCCCCTGGTCCTGTATGCGCTTATGCAGCATGTCGTGGTCATGCACACGCTGGGCACCCGAGGAGAGTTCCATACGGGGGTGCATCATATCAAAGGCCTTGGTCACTGTGGGTTTGTCCTCGTAGGGCTGGGTGTAATAGGGCTTGATCTCGGTTGGCCAGTCCTTGATAAAGTAGTGTTCGCCGATGACCTTGCCTATGACCTTTTCAGCATTTGTGCTCAGGTCGTCACCCCATTCCAGGAACTCCTTGGAATTCTCATTGTTGATCTCGATGGCTTCGTCATAGGTCAGGCGCTTGAAGGGTGCTGTGGGGATAGTCAGTTCAATGCCCAGTGTCTTAAGGCTGGGTACGGCCCTTTCGGCAACCTTTTCATAAACATAAACGATGAGGTTCTCCAGGATCACCATCACGTCCTCGTGGTCCATGAAACTGGCCTCGATATCGATACTGGTGGCTTCGTTCAGGTGCCGCCTGGTGTCATGCTCCTCAGCCCTGAAGATGGGGCCGATCTCAAACACTTTGTCCATGCCACCGCTCATCATGAGCTGCTTGAAGAGCTGGGGGCTCTGGTTCAGGAAGGCCTCGGTATCGAAATAAGTGATCGGGAACAATGCGGTGCCGCCCTCAGTGGCGGTTGCAACTACTTTTGGAGTGTTTATCTCGATAAACCCTTCCTGCTCTAAAAACTCCCTTACGGCAGAGAGCATGTGGTGGCGGATGTGAAATACTGCCTGTGTCCTTGGCCTGCGCACGTCCATGAACCGGTTGTCCAGCCTGGTGTCCAGTTCTGCGTTCACCTTGCCTGTGGTATCCATAGGCAGCGGGGATTTGGCAGGGTTGAGCAGGTCGATCTTTATCGGGACTAGTTCATAGCCGCCTGGGGCCTTGGCCTCTGCCTTGACCTCGCCTTCAACCAGGACGACGGATTCGCGGCTGAGGGCTTTGGCGGTCTTAAGCACGTCGGGGTCAATTGTCTTTTTGAACAGGGTTATCTGGGCCATACCTTCCCTGTCCCTGAGGACAAGAAACATAATGCCGCCAAGGTCGCGTATTTCGTGGACCCAGCCTGCGAGTTTTACTGTCTGGCCGTTCATTTCCGGGGTTACGTGTGATGTGTAGTGCGTTCGCCTGAATTCCATGTGTACACCTTTTATATGATTATGAAAATTTTATAGGATTTTGTTTCTTGATGTGTCTAATGTATTATTAAATTACGGTATTGTAGTTAGCCAAAGAAGTAATGTAAGGATTGGCTGCTTCGGAAGTTATCGGTTTATAGGCCCAGGTTTATGGTATACAAAAATCCCGCACTCCATAGGCTCGCCCGACTCCCGCATCAACTCCAGCCCCTGCTATAAGGATAGGATGCAGGACGGGCAGTTTGTCAGCGCTTGTGGGCACCCTCTTCTGTCATTTCTATCCTGTGTGTGGAATGATTGTCAAGGAGATGTGGATAAGCTGCGTGTACACCTGCATTTTTTTGGGAGTGAATTTTAGAAATATTTTTATGAGATTGCGTTTATTGTACTTTAAAGTGTGTGGTTATGAACTGTATTCGGGACTTTGACGGACGAAATGGAAAATCGGGAGGCAGAGTATTATTTACAGGCCTCGGTACTTAAGTCCGGTGTATACTGACTGCGAGATGGGGGATTCATGCTCGAATAGTGGATAGCAATCTAAAACCTTTTATTAATGATTAAAAAAATGTCCCTTTTAGAATATTTAAAAATTCATTAATATTTCCTGGACTGTTTTCTCTTTTTTCTGCTGTTTTGGGTAGAAAATTCCAATAATTATCCAAGTTCCAAACCTAAAATGCGTACCCATAAAAAAATATAGATCTCTTGTTTTCATGAAATCGAAGAATCTCGTACGAATTTTTTCTTCTATTAATTTTGAATCATTATCTCTTCGCATAACATTTCTTGCAAGCTCATTAAGTTCCCAATCTAATAGAATAATCTTATGTCCTTTGCATTCTGGTTCATCTTTGCATTTAAAAATATATCGTAATTCAACTGGCATCTTTACTTTTTCTCTTTTTTCGAGATAATCTCCTGTTAGAGAAAAATATGCCTGATTGTCGTAGATATTAGTACTATTTATTATAATTTCCACATCAAGTAATTCTGGTTTAATAACTCCGAGACTAGCATTTTCAATATTTAATTTTTCTATAGATGAAACTAGAGGTTGAATTCGATTATGAATGTCTTCATCAATTAAAGGGAATTTCAATTTTTTGTGATTAATTACTTTTCTACTCTCTCTTCTTTTATCATTATCTGGATCAGTCAGATTAACTTCTATAGTATCTTTTTTTCTAAAATCAATTAATTTCTCCCCGTAGCTAAATTCGAAAGGATATAGTCTTCTCCATTGATTGTCTTCATTTATCCCTGCCACACACACCAAATGACCATGGCCTTTGCTTTGTTCTGGTGTGGCCCGTACTAGAACTAAAATATTTTCCTTCACAAATGAGTTACTCCCATACCATGTTGTTTTTCAATCTCTTTAGCTATAATTCCTCTATGGCAGAAATCTTTGTCTGCTTCAAAACACAAAAGCGCTACTCTATTTTTTTCAATCAATTTCATTATATAATTTAATTTTTCAGGATGACTTTTTAATGTAGTGATTTCATATTTTTTAAAAAGATTTTCATAATCATTACGACTTATAAGATTTTCTCTAGATTTTCCATCTATCCCCAATTCTGGGATGTGAATATATTTTATGTCAACTTTTTCTAACGAATTTATTAATTTATTTCCGGTAAAAGAAAAATTCATACTAAAAGGATTTTTTCTAACATCTATCAGAATGTCTATCTGATTATTTATCAATACATTTAAAAATAAATCTATATCTTTGCCTTCATAGCCAATTGTGGAAAGACCTGGAATGGTTTGTTTATTTATTGTGGGTACTATTTCACTTTTAACAGTAAATTCCGGAAATTTTTGATAAACATATTCCCTTATTTGACGACTCGATTTAAATCGTTTAACGATCCTAGAGACTTTAATTGATCCTTGGGAATTAGCAGTTTTAGCAGCTTGTTTCCCTTTATCAGTTAGTCGCAGACCATTTCCATTTTTTGAAATAAAATCCTCTTTTTCCAACATATTAAGATCTGAATATATCATATTGGAAAATGGTCCATATTTATACGGGAAAAAATTATAAAATTTCAAATATTTGTTAATATTTTCTTCATGATTTAGTAAAAATAAAATTTTCACCAACATAAATTTTGATGGTTTCCCTTCTGCCGAAAGTCTTTCAATGACTTTCATTAAAATTCTTTGTTTATGAGTTAAAGTTCGCATTTTATCAAAATTGTTAAATTTTCATGTCTTTATTAGTTTCTTATGATATATATTCAATTAGAGGTTTCGTTCAATTTTATATTTAACCTATTTCATTTTTATTTAATTTTCTATTTTAATAATAGTTACCTTAGAGTGATGTGAAAGTATTATTTAACAATGTTTCGAATTAGATTAATTGCGCCTTTATTTAGTTAAAATAAAAAAAATCAATATAAGTTCTAACAAATGAGCATCCATTGCGATGCCTCGGATTTGAGCATAGCGAAATCCGTGGTCGTTGACGACACCCCTCGCTCCCACTCTAACTCCCCCCTGCCCCATCCTCCTCCTCACCAAAAGCCCTTGAGAACACCTTATAAAAATCAAAAATCCCGAACTCCATAGGCTCGCCCGACTCCTGCATCAACTCCAGCCCCCGTTCAAAGGACAGGATACAGAACGGGCAGTTGGTCAGCAGCCCGTCCACACCTTCTTCCTTAGCTACCTCCATCCTGCGTATGGACAATTTATCAGAAACCTCAGGGTAAGCAGCACGCACCCCACCCCCGCCACCGCAGCAAAGCCCCGAGGACGGCACCTGCACCAGTTCCATGCCCGGAATCTTCCGGATAAGGTCAACATATATAGACTCATCAAGCTCGCTGGCCCTGATATGGCAGGGATAATGGTACATGGCACGCATATTGACAGGTTTCAGGTCTTCAAGTCTCAGGTTACCATCCGCCTCCATCATGGTCATGTACTCACCCACATCAAATATCTCAAAATCAAAATCAAGCCCGTATTCCCTTGCCAGTCCAGGGTAATCGTGCCTGAATGTAGAATTACAGCCAGAGCAACTCGTAAGGATGTGGGGTACACCGTGACTCGCATAAGTATTGAATATCTCAAAGTTCTGGGTAACAAAAGGTTTCATGGCATCCCTCATACCCACCCTCATGAACGGACTGCCACAGCACACCTGTTTTTTAGGTATGTGTACCGCCACATTGTTGTGCTGGAAAATATTGATTATAGCTGCGGCAGTATCCTGCTGCCTGCGGTTGATGATACACCCGAAAAACAGAACCACTTCAGCAACAGGCTCCCCCTCGAATTTCTTTATATACAGTTCGTGTATCCCGTAAAAATCACTCTCATACTCAGGATACTCGTCCACTGCCTGGGTGGTGGTCACAGGCACGCTCGCACCCGTATCAAGCACAGACATGATAAGGCGTTTATGGGCCGGCATGGGTCCCACCTCATTTGCCACAGCACCGCACCTGAGGTATTCGATAACATCCCTGCGCAGGGACAGGCCTTTGGGACATGCGATCTCACACTCCTGGTCCACAGGGCATTTATAGAGCCCCTGCTCCACCAGCTGCCTGATGCGCTCATCCCCTGCCGAATCCCTGGGATCTACGGTAAACCTGAAGGATTTGGCTATTGCTGACGGACCAAGGAACGACCTGTCCACATCAATCACATTGCAGTCCGAATAACAGGCACCACAGAAAATGCAGTCATCTACACTATTAAGCAGTTCCACTTCAGCCTGGGTTACTGTACCTTCTTCTTTTTCTTTTACAGTATGGTCGGTGATCAGCCACGGGTGGACCTGTTCGATGGTGTTATAGAAAGGTTCCAGGTCCACCACCAGATCCTTTATGGTACGCAGGTGCACCAGCGGCTCCACCAGCACAACCCCGTCCCTTACCACATCCATAGCCTGGGTCTTGCAGGCCAGCATTGCCCTGTGGTTGATGCGTACCGCACATGAACCGCATATACCGCTGCGGCATGAGCGCCTGAACGTCAGACTGCCATCCCGTTCGTCTTTGATGTTGATGAGGCAATCCAGTATGGTTGTGCTGCTGCTCAACTCCAGTTCAAAATCCTGGTAATAGGGCTTTTCATCGATATCCGGGTTAAACCTGAGAATGCGGATTATGGCCTTCATTTCATTCATTTAATACATCCTCCTCTCAGGCTTGTAACTGGTAATAGTCACTGGTTTATATTCCAGCAAAGGTCCTGTCTCACTGCGGTATGCAAGAGTGTGTTTGAGCCATCCCACATCATCGCGCTCTGGATGATCAGTCCGGTAATGTGCGCCCCTGCTCTCCTCCCTGGCCAGGGCGCTGGCTGCAATGACCTCTGAGAAATCCAGGAGGTTCCTTAATTCCAGGGCTTCCATCATCTCTGTATTGAATATCATTCCCCTGTCACTGATACCGATGTTGTTGAACCGTTCCCTGAGTCTTCGGGTCTCCTTCACTGCTTCGGCCAGCTTCCTGCTGTCCCTGAATATCCCGCATTTTTCTGTCATGACCGTCTGCAGGTCATTCTTGATATCTGCAACACGTTCACTACCGTCCATCTCTGCCAGGTCGTAGAACTCATGTTCAATGGAATCCACTGTCCCGGAAGATACGCCCCTGATAGCTGCTTTTTTTACATACCGTACCGCGCTTATCCCTGCACGCCTGCCAAATACGATTGCTTCAAGCAATGAGTTCCCTCCCAGGCGGTTGGCACCATGCACACTGACACAGGCACATTCCCCTGCTGCAAAAAGTCCGCTCACACCCGGAACTCTTCCATTTATATCAGTTGGTATGCCGCCCATGGAATAATGGGCAGTTGGCTGGATGGGAATGGGGTCATGCACGCAGTCCACGTTTGCGAAACTTAAGGCTATATCATGTATCTGGGCCAGCCTCTCCATAATCAACTGCTTTCCAAGATGTCGCAAGTCAAGATGGATATAACCGTCAATCCCCCTGCCTTCATCTATCTCTGTCTGGATAGCCCTGGATACTACGTCCCTGGAAGCCAGTTCCATCTTGGACGGAGCATAACGTTCCATGAACCGCTCACCATTTCGGTTCACCAGGTATCCACCCTCGCCTCTTGACCCTTCTGTGATAAGTATACCGTGTTTGTACAGGCCTGTGGGATGGAACTGCACGAATTCCATGTCCTGCAGGGGCACGCCCGCCCTGTATGCCAGTGCCAGCCCGTCCCCGGTATTGGCATGGGCATTGGAAGTTATGCTAAATGCCCTGCCGTATCCGCCAGTTGCCAGTAGTACGGCCCTGGCTCTTATGACCTGGAGTTTTCCACCTGCCATATCGTATGCTACTACTCCCCTGCATATGTTATCATGGATGATGAGTGAGACAACATGCCATTCGGAATATACTTTCAACCTGTTTTTCATCATCTGCTCGTACAGGGTCTGGAGAAGTATATGGCCGGTCTTGTCTGCAGCATAACATGTCCTGGCATAACTGTGTCCCCCAAAATCCCTCTGGGCTATTACGCCCTCTTCGGTCCTGCTGAATATGGCCCCCATCTTGTCCATCGACCTGATGTCATCAGGAGCTTCACGGCACAGTATCTCGATGGCGTCCTGGTCGCCTAAGTAATCGCTCCCTTTCACAGTGTCGTAAATATGCGATTCAAGACTGTCCCCTATCTTTTCGGCCCAGCTGTCCAGTACTGCTGCAATCCCACCCTGGGCGGCACCTGAATGGGAACGCAAGGGGTGCTGCTTGGATATTACAGCTGTATCAACTTCTTTACTGGCTTCAAGGGCGGCCCGCATCCCGGCAAGTCCACCGCCTATTATGATGATGTCGTGTGTTATCATGTAAGATAATTATTTACTGAATGTATATTATAGTCTGCGGCACAATGAGCATCCCGCCTGATATCCCTGATCTGGGCGTAACAAAATCCGATATCCATAACTAATCCACTACCAGCTTCCATTCTAAGTCCCTGATGTCCCATTACCCTTCTCACTAAAAGTCCTTGAGAACATCTAGCAAGAATTAAAAAATCCTGAACTCCATAGGCTCGCCCTACTCTTGCATCAACTCCAGCCCCTTCTCTAAGGATACGACACATGACGGGCAGTTGGTCAGGGCTTGTACGCTCCACCATCTTTTGTTTTTTGTATCTACTTCAAATCTAAGGGTGATTTAAAAATTATTAGACAGGACTAACGGGATTGACAGGATATACCGCAATGTCAACATCCTGTAAATCCTGTCAAAATATCATGCTTTTTTAACGGGGATACTGTTTTTTCAATCCTGTGTGTGGAGATGAACTTTATTTGGGACCTTGACGGACGAAATGGAAAAACGAGAGTCAGAATATTATTTACAGGCCTCGGTACTTAAATCCGGGGTCGTTGACTGCGGGGTAGGGGATTTATGCTTGATTAAGTGAGATTTACGAAAGCCATTTAGCTTATAAAAGCGAGTAGAGTAGAGGTGAGAAGAAATGTTCATTCACAGGTTCGGCTGGCAGATGTGGGAGATGGGTTCAAACTGGTGGCCGGGGCAGGAGAGTCCATGAAAGTAATAGTCGGGCCCGGAAATAGCAAGGAGTGAGATAGATGGAAATAGTCAGGGAATACCAGAGGCGGGAGTTTTGCAAGGACTGGGGCTGCCCCAGCCAGAAGAAGATTGATGAGGCAGTAGATCAGGCAGCTGCGGATGCTGTAAGAGAGCAGGATTGTAAGAGCTGTATGGCTCACGTTTTCCACAAATGGCTGAATGGTAAGAACTACCAGATAGTGGTTGTGGAATAAGTCACGGTATACCCCGGACAAATTGCCCAGGGTCTGTATAGCGTTTTTAGGATTAGTTCCTATTATTTTCGAAAAATAATAAGATTATGCGGGGAAAGGGATTCGAACCCTTGTACTCCTACGAGACTAGGCCCTGAACCTAGCGCCTTTGACCTGGCTGGGCAACCCCCGCATAGGGATTTGTTTTTATTGTGCGCTTGAGCGTAG
>SWBW01009893.1_pt2 | contig 22475 bp, 16 predicted proteins | sample 4693041 | NCBI WGS metagenome assembly SWBW01 (sample SAMN10267271, study PRJNA491770) | bioreactor metagenome | isolation source: DHS bioreactor inoculated with marine methane seep sediment | place: Japan: Omine Ridge, Nankai Trough | collected 2006-05-06 | reverse complement strand
GGGGGGAGGCGTCAGCAGTGTGGCTCCGTCGGTAAACCCCAGAAATCCGGCCACGTCATCCAGATCCGCGCCCGACTTTACCAGTTCAATTATGTCGGCGGCGTCCAGGCTAGTTAAGAATTTATGGTGGTTCGCCAGCGTTTCGAGCGCGGTTTTCATATTGGAACCGGCGATATATTTCTCGATATCCTCTTTCAGCTTGAAGCGGTTATTGGCCGCAACCGGCGCCGCGTCGTAGCGCAGTTTTATTTCCTTGACAATGCCGACCATGTAGTCCGTTATCGGCTGCAATACCGCTTGTATCTGCGCCGCCGTCGCATTTGAAGCCGCCGCGTTAAAGGCATCGAGCAGTCCCTTTAAACGGTCATCCAGGGTTTTGTCCGCGCCGCCGGAAAGGGTGTTTTTCTTGGTCAGCGCCTCATTGACAAAATTTTCCACATTGATCAGGTCCGCAATCAGACTCTGAAGCTCCGCATCGGCTGTCAGGCTGCTCAACTGGACAGGCGTTCCCACACCGTCCCGCTGCAGCTTGACATTGCGGCGCAGGAGCGTGCGCGGCAAGTTTGCCCTGATCCACGGGCCATAGGCTGCGCCGTATTTCAGGTGGTTTATGCCGATCTTTTCCCTGAATTCGGCCACGGAACTCTCGAATGCGTTACTGTCAACCGCCCTGGTCAGATCGCAGAGGGTTACGCGGTCCATCAGCTTATTGCAGTGCGCCAGGGCTTTTTTCTGGAATTCATAAGGTCCGCTCGTGTCCGAGACAACGTCCGGCGAAAGGATGATGGTCGGCTCGTCTTCCTGCTCCAGCAGGTCGATAGCCGCTTCGATGGCGGCAGAGGACAGGCTGTCCGAGTAAGAGCCGACCGAAACAATGTAGCAGTTGCCGCCGCCATTGGCGTAAAACAGGCGCAGGCTGTCGTACAGATAATGCTTTGCCGTGGCTTCGGCCCGCACAAACTGGTTGTTGGTATCCAGCAGCAGGGTGACGTCCTGAGAAGGCGCGCCGCCGAAAAGCAGTTCATATTCGGCAATGGATTCGATTTTCGTCGGCTTGTTGACCAGGGATTCGCCGCTGAGATCTGCCTTTTCGGTATAGCCGATAAACGCCGGAATTGCCGTTTCCACAGGTGCGATGGAAGGCGGAAACTGGGGGATTTCTTCGATGTAAACGCCGGGGGTTTTGTACATTGTTGCCATGCTTTTCACCTTGGTATTTTGACAATGAGGATGTTATGTGAAAATTTCCGAAACAAGCCGGGTGATTTTGGTGCCGCTTTTTTCCGCTTTAACAAAACCTGCCGACGGTTTCTGTTTTGAGCCTGCGTTGCCAAAATAGGTTAATGGGAGCGGATTGGGCTCTGTGGATTTCACAGCGCCCGTATTCTTGTCAAAGTATCGCCGGAGGGTCGATCGATTCTTGAAGCGAACCTGGAAAACCGGGTGCGGCGCTTTGGCGATGCCGTTGTCGTCAATAAAGCTGAAGTCGTCATCATCGGCCCTGACCGGCGACAGGCGGATCAGGGCGAATACATCGTCCGGGATGGCGTCCGTCAACTGGATTCCGCGCTCGGGTGCGCCGGCAAGGCCGGGAGGCGGTACGATGGCGGGTATGTCGCCTTGATGAACGAACACAGGCAAAACGGCGGCATCCGCATTCAATAGCTGGGAAGTCGGATCGGCTGCGTCGCCGTCGCTGGTCAACTGCATCAGCTTGCCGGCTGAATCGATCAGGTATTCGACCTTGTCGCCGGCGCCGCCCGCGGAATAGGGGCTCGATAAAAACAGCGTTTTGTCGGCGCCTGCGCCGCGCGCAGCGCCGGTCAGATTCGAAAGAACGAAAACATTGGTTTTATAGCGATAGGCTTTATCTTCAGGTTGATGATAAAGCGTGCGAATTTCCCGGGGCGGCAGCGTCAGGGCGGTGTAGTTGAAGAAATCGGCATGGGAAACGGTGACAATGAATTCGAACAGCGTATCGGCGGGAATGACCTGAAGGGCGGGAGCCGCCACTATCAAACCCGGTGCCGTATCTTTATAGACGCAATTCAGGGCCTGTAAAGCTTTTGCGGTGGCCGCGGTTGGGACTACCGTCAGAAAAGGCCGCCTGTCATAGCCGTGCAATCGTTTGTTCTTTCGGGACGGGTCGCTGATCAGGTCAAACACGGCAGCGCCTTCATCCAGCCAGTAATGGTGCAGCAGGCGTATCTCGAACAGAGGCCGATACCGGTTGCCGATACGTTCAGTCATGGATTGGCCGGCGGGGTTTTGTGATGAAAATCACTGACCACTTCCGTAATCAGGCCGCTTTCGCTTTGTACCGCCTTGAATTTCAGGTCGATCATGCGCAGCATATACAAAACGAAGGGGTATTGCTTACCCCCCAGGGTTCCCCATAAATGATTGACTTCCTCCATGGTCGGCGAATACAAATCAAAGATCAGCTTAAACGCTTCCAGCTGGTCCAGAGGGTTATTGGGCGCATTGGCCGTTATTGAGCCGGGCGAGACATTGTCCGGCGTAAATACGTTCTTATGCTGAAAAAAACAAATGGCTCGGGATAATACCAATAACGCATCGCTGTAATTAGTATGCGTTGCTGAAATCAGTATTTGCAGATTAAGAAAAACAGGCGGGTTTTCGTAGCTGGCCTTGAGCGAGACATCGTCCCGGACATAATTGGGCAGATTTTTTAGCGCTTTCTCTTCCTTGATATTAACCACAGACAATATAAGCTTGTTTCTGGCAACGCCGCCGCTTCCCGGACCGCCTGCAAACCCTTCCGCTATATTACCCAGGTCGACGATCGGCGCGGCCATCTGAAAAACATCGTCAAGATGCTGATTCATTTCATTTATTACAATGGTCAATGCATGCGCAATCATCTAATAAATCCATCTTATAAAATCATATTTACAGGTCTATGTAATATTGAATGTCTTATCTGTTGTATTTCCTTATTTAATAGCCTGGAATTAAATGGCATTCCAAATAAAACACTTGATAATCAATGACATGGTCATTATATTGATAACCTTGTGCATGATGCGGCATCGTCCGGATGCAGAAATATAGACCCTTATGGCGACTGTTTTTCAAAGTGTAAACCGGATTGTAAATTTTTCAATGCCTATTGGTTTTTATTCTGAAACTCTTTGCCCGTCGTTAGTATATTTTGATTTATATTTCGCAATTGTTAAGGCTGTTTAAAAAATGAATATGTGTATGTTTTTAATAAATATTATTTAAACCTTTGTCTCATATATTATTGTATGTTGATATTCTCAATTTGCTTTAAGCGCCAATCCTGTCGTGAGCAGATTAAATTAAAGGACAAATGGGGGATATGAAATACCTATTATTCATTTAATTATTATAAATTCTCGTTGTTTTTTTACTCTTAAAAGCAACAGCGGTCAACCGATTTAAATTGCTAAATGTGATAAGGGTAACAGATGGTTCAGGGCAGGGATTATAGGGTGGTCTAATACTAAAGGGCTTGAAAATAGAAGAGCATGCGAATGGAATGTTTATTCACAAGGTATTTACAAAAAGTGGTGAAACAATGATTTTAATAGGGCCGAAAGCAAAAACCTTTTTTCTAGCGGCATGGTTGCTCGCACAGGCCTCTTTTTGCTTTGCCATCGATAATCCGGATGCGCCTGATCTCGTTGCAGACTTTGAATCGCGCAGCAAGAAATATGAGATCGTTATTGAGAAACAAGCGCAAAATCAAGAGGAAATCTTCAAGGCATATGTTCAGTACAGTGACTTTCTCGATCAAGAACTCAACCAAGCCTATACGGCTTTAAGCAAACAGCTGAATGCTGACAGCAAACAGTCCTTGTTACACTCACAGCGGCTATGGATTCAGTTTCGCGATGCGGAGTACAGCTTTATCGATAATAACTGGACATTAGATAATTTTGGATCGTCGTCCGCTATTTCGCGCAGTGCATACCAAACAACCATTATAAAGAATAGAGTGGTTGAGCTATTGCATTACTTAAAAAACTATCCAGAAACTAACAACTAATCTTCTGCGATTCTTGTGCTTCGCAGGCCAATACGCAATCGCCGCTGATTTTTTAGCCGGACGAGGTTGCAAAAGTCCGTTCCGCTTGACTTCAAAACTTACGACTGCATTGGGTAGACGATAGGATGCCAATATTAGATTCAACATGAGATCATTGAAAATCCTCATTGTCCTCGCTGTGATAGTCGGCAGCGCAGCTGTTATCTGGATGATGGATGAGTTGTAGGGTGGATTTGCCTTGGCAATCCACCAATAAACGGTGCCTTAAAACCGTCATATTCCGCAATATTGCTGGCCTGTCTGTAATGGCGGTTTGCTACGCGAAAATGCCTTATTTAACTAAGGATTTGGCTAAAAATGACTTCTTGAAACTGGAATCTTGCATAGGATGTGCTGATCAAAAGTAGGCGCTTCAGGCGGCGCAGTGAAGCGTATCGCTCGCGAACGATACCCTAAAGGGCACAAGTGCGCCTCCTGGCGTCGGCACATCCTATGTTTAAACAGGGAAATTATTTATGACCAAATCCTAAGTCATGCACCAGAAATGAGTATGCCTCTGACGAATACTTATCAAAGGTGTTCGTCTGGCGCGCCTGTTAAAAACATCCACTGATTTTGAATATTGGAAATTCCAGCTAGAAAACAGAATCTGTATCTTGAGTGACTATTACCATCCTGGCATCAGATGCGGTGCGGAAGGTAATAGCCAGAATTTCAAAGGGTTCATGCGCCGCAGTGTTAGAAATTGAACAAAATGCCTGACACTTCATTCAATGGAGAAATGGGTTAATGCCCACCCATTAACTTAAACGTTATGCTCAATGTGGAAGATGCGTAATGAATGAAACCTGGAATGATGAAAAGACAGCCAATTAGTTTCTTTCCGAAGAAGATATTCAGGGGTGAAGCAATGAAGCGCAAAACAACAAGGGTACTGTCCATGATGTTAACGGCCTTGTTCGCGGCCGTTTTGGTCCATTGCGGCCGAGAACAGTCGACGTTGGCGGACAACAGCGGACCTCAAATAAAGCGCACGGTAGTGATGTCGGGACTTTTCGACCCATGGGACCTGACCTTTACGCCGGATGGGGCCATGCTGTTTACGGAAAAATGCCGGGGGTTGTCCGTGCGCGCCTCTGATGGAAAGGTCCGGCTTCTGTTCGGAACGGCCGGCGCGGCCCTGGAGGCGGACGACCTCTTCTGTCAGGGCCAAAGCGGCATGCTGGGCGTCACGCTTGATCCGGCGTTTGCCGAAAACCGCCATGTGTACGTCTACATGGCGTCAAATATCGACAAGGCCAAGACCAACCGCGTCGTGCGCCTCACCGTTGATAAAGCCTACACCGTTGTTGCCGACCGTCAGGACATTGTCGCCGACATCCCGTTTAAGGCGTCCCTCAACCTGTGGGGCGGCGCGGGCGCACACAGCGGCGGCCGCATTCGATTCAGCCCGGCTGACGGTTACCTGTACGTCACCACCGGCGACAACCACAACGGGCCGCTGCCGCAGGACCTTTCGCGTCTGGGCGGCAAGATATTGCGGATCGACCGCGACGGCAAAGCCGCAACTGGCAACAATACCCCGCACGGAGGCGATCCGCGCATCTACACCTATGGCCATCGCAATGTGCAGGGCATTGCGTTTCGCCCCGGCACGGGCCAGCCGTTTGTCTGTGAGCACGGCCCCGGTCATGACGATGAAGTAACGCCGCTTGCAGCGGGCGGCAACGGCGGCTGGGACCCGGCACCGACAAAAGGAGTGTCGTGCGCGAGCGATTATTGCGGCTATACGTCCAATAAGCCCGACGGCACGCCTACGTCCATGACGGATCTGGACCGGTTCCCCGACGCGCTCAAACCATCGTGGAACAACCGTGGCGTATCCGAAGGGATGGGGCCGTGCGTCTTTCTGAGCGGGCCGCACTGGAAGGCTTGGGATGGCTGGCTTGCGGTCGGGTTCCTGAAGGGCGCGCGCATCCAGCTTTTGCAGCTGGATGCGAACGGCATGACGATCAGAACGGCCACTGTGGCCGATCTGTCGGCGCAGCGCATGCGCTCGCTCGTTTTGGGGCCGGACGGCGCGATTTATGCCGCCATTGACACAGGTGAAATCTGGCGGCTGGAAAGCGCCGGAGATGAAGCATTTGAAAACGGTAAGGACGGAGGATAGATTCTGCTTTGCCTGAGGATACAAACATGGCATCGATGCGAGCTGTAATCTACATCACGATAGGCGGCTTACTGGGTTCTGCGTGTCTCATTGTTCAGGGCCCGCTGCCTGGCGACGTGCTGGTTACGCGTGCTTTGCAATCGATATTCGGCACCCCGTCCTGGGCGATGTTTTTGAGCGACACCGCGAAGCTGCCCATTCTGTGGGGCACGCTTATCGTGGCGATCCTTCTGGCATTTGTCCATGGAGGCTGGCGTCATACGGCCACTCCGGTTCTGGCGCTCATTTTGGCGGAAATTCTCGATGCGCTGCTACGGGCATTGGTGTTTGCTCCCCGGCCTTCGGCGGATGTGGTCGCGGTGGCCAGTCCCAGTGCGTCCTCAGGATTTCCTTCCACGTTCGGACTGGTTTATGGCGCGCTATTCGGTGCGGCGATCCGCATGACGTCAAATCGCAACATTGCAACGGCAACCGCTTCCACTATCGCGCTGTTCCTTATCGCTATCGGCGTTATTGCACGCGTGGTGCTGGGCGGGCATTGGTTCAGCCAGATCATGGCGTCTACCTTCATTGGACTCGCCCTCGCGGCGGCGGTCCAGATCATTATGGACGCGTGGACGGCGGGTTATCGGGGAAGGCTGCGCAAATAGCGGGATTTCAAAGAAGCATGCCGCGCATTGTACGATCCGCCTTATGCGTCCGGGTTTTTTGCCGTTCATCCCTGGGCTAGATCTTTGTTCTTCACCGCTGAATTGCTTGGCGCTCCGGGGGCCGGGCGTGGTACTCTTGGGCAAATTCAGCGAGTGCCTATTCGACCTTCATGCCGCTTCTCACAAAGTTTTGTGTCCGTTCGAGCTGACATTTTCTTTTTCACAAAACTTTACATGGGAAGAACTCATCATGCCCGATTACTCAAGCAAGTACGGTGCTGTCTGTATGGACGGCAGGCATTTTACGCGCCGCTATTTATCTGTCAGGCAATATACGGCTACGGGAGAAGCGCATTCATGACCAGCCGGGACAACAAACTCTGGCTACAACTCTGGCGCGATCGGCAAACCGATTTCCATCAAAATGCGGTCAATCAACTCCTTGCCAGGTTCTGGCCAAGCCTTAATCTGGTGCGTGGAAGCCGGGTATTCGTGCCGCTGTGCGGCAAAAGCCGGGACATGATCTGGCTTGCCGAGCAGGGACACACTGTCGTCGGTGTTGAACTGAGCCCTATCGCGGTCAAGGCCTTTTTCCTTGAAAACCGGCTCAAGCCATCGCGGCGGCGCGTCGGCAAATTTACCCTATGGAAACATGGCGGAATCAACATCTTGTGCGGGGATTACTTTTCGCTGACCGCGGGCGATCTGGGTGCTATCGATGCGGTTTACGACCGGGCCGCGCTCACCGCGCTGCCTGAAGATATCCGCCGGCATTATGTTGCTCACCTGCAGCTGATTACCCCGAAATCATCCGAAGTATTTTTGCTGACTACCGAGGATGCCGAGGAACACGAGACGCTCAAACAGGCGCTTGGCGTCGGCGAAGAAATCAGGGCACTGTATTCGACGGGCTTTGAAATCGATCTGGCGCATGTTGACAGCGTGTTCGAAGCGGATCCCGGTTTTCCGGATCAACCGCCCGCGCGCGTCGAATATAAAGTGTACCGTCTCACCACCAGATCGGATTCCCAATAGCGGCGCTTAATGTAGGGGCGGACCTACGTGTCCGCCCTGTTTCGGGTGCACAATGGGTTATCGGAGAACCGTTGGCCAAAGGCGAACCGTTGGGCAAGGGCGAACACACAGATTCGTCCCTACGTGTTACGGTATCAGGGCATCAATCCATAGGAATTGCCAGATCAAAACGCCTATGAATCAATGAAAATGAACAGGCCGATTAAAAAGGTACTGAAACAATTCTGATTAGGTCAAATTTTGCCGCGGAATGTAAGCTATGTTTAGACAGGGACCTTATTGACGACCAAATCCTAGAATGGCAACAACAGCATGAAACCACTGAAAATCATCATTATCCTGGCCGTTATACTCGGCATTGCGGTTGCCGGTTGGTATTTCCGGCCTTCCGAACAGGTAGACGAGAACAGGCTGACGCTGTACGGCAATATCGATATCCGCCAGGTTGAGCTGACGTTTCATGATGCCGAGCACATCGCGGCGATGTATGCCAGGGAAGGCGAGCGGGTCAAGAAAGGCCAGCTGCTGGCGATACAGGATCTGGAACGTTTCCAGTATGCTGTGGACAGCGCCGAAGCCAGGGCCGAGGCTCAGCGGCAGGTGGTTGCGAGGCTGGAGGCCGGATCGCGCGCCCAAGACATTCGCAAGGCCAGGGCGGATGTAAAGTCGGCGCAGGCAACCTTGCAGTTCGCACAAAAGGAATTCGACCGGCTGCAGGCTCTGGTGCAGAGGCAATCGGCGCCGGTTCAGGCGCTAGACCGCGCCCGGGCGGAACTGGATGCGGCGCGTGAGCGCATGCGTTCCTTGAAGCAGCTGCAGGCGCTGGCGGTGATCGGTCCGCGCGAGGAAGACATTGCCGAAGCCAGGGCTTTGCTGAAAGCCGCGGAAAGCGCATTGGACCTGGCGAAAAAAGCCTGGCAGGACGCCCATCTTTATGCCCCCGCCGACGGCATCATCCAGGACCGTATTCTGGAGCCCGGCGATATCGCCGATATCCGCGCGCCGGTTTACACCCTGGCGCTGATCGATCCGGTCTGGGCGAGAGCCTATGTGTCCGAAGACCGGCTGGGCAGACTGAAATACGGCATGCCGGCGCACATCGAAACGGACAGCTATCCCGATAAAACTTATGCCGGCTGGGTCGGTTTCATTTCACCCACGGCCGAGTTCACGCCGAAAACCGTGGAAACGCCGGAGCTGCGCACCAGCCTGGTCTATCAGGTGCGGGTTTTCGCCTGCAATCCGCAAAACGAGTTGCGCCTGGGTATGCCGGTCACGGTCAGCCTTGCCCTTGATTCGGATGCCGAAAGCAGTACGATCCCGCCTTGCCCGGAGCGCTGATGCCGAAGGTCCGCAACGATCAGGCGGTTTTCGCGCTCGAATTCCAGGCCGTCGGCAAAGCCTTTACTGCCGGCCGGCATTCTGTCAATGCCTTGCGGAACGTATCGCTGGCGCTGCCGCAAGGCACGGTGGCCGGTCTGGTCGGACCGGACGGCGCCGGCAAAACCACGCTGATGCGGCTGGCGGCGGGGTTGCTGCTGCCGGATTCGGGCCGCGTCGTCGTGTTTGGGCACGATACCGACAACGACACAGACCCGCTTCGAGGCCTGATCGGTTACATGCCGCAGCGCTTCGGCCTGTACGAAGACCTGAGCGTGGCTGAAAACCTGGCTCTTTATGCTGATCTTCACGGCATTGATCGGCAGGAGCGGGCACAACGCTTTCAGGAACTTACCCGCATGACCGGACTGGCGCCTTTTACCGCGCGTCTAGCGGGCCGCCTGTCCGGCGGCATGAAACAGAAACTGGGGCTGGCCTGCACGCTGCTCAGCCGGCCGCGGCTGTTGTTGCTCGATGAGCCCAGCGTCGGGGTCGATCCGGTATCGCGACGGGAATTGTGGAACATTATCGAACAGCAGGTAAAAATGAGCGGCACGACTGTGCTGTTAAGCACGGCTTATCTCGATGAGGCCGAACGCTGCACCGACGTCATGCTGCTGGACGAGGGCGAGCTTCTGGACCACGGCAGTCCGGAGGCTTTCCGGGGAAAAATCCGGGGGCGCTGTTACCGCATCACGCATCCTGAACTTTCCAACCGCGACCTGCAAAACCGACTGAGCGGCCAGCCCGGGATCGTCGATGCCGTCATCCAGGGCGAGGCGGTGCGCGTCGTGTGCGACAGCGAAGGCTCGGCCGGCGCGGTGCTGGCAGGGACAGACGCGGGTAAACCCCGGATCGAGCCTGCCGCCCCGCGCCTGGAAGACGCGTTTATCGACCTGTTGAACCAGCGCCGCGCACCGGTCCGGCAGGCAAACGAAATGGCCGCGCCGGCCGCGCCTGTCGCTGATGAGGAAATTATCCGCGTTGACGGCGTCGACCGCTGGTTCGGCGATTTTCAGGCGGTTAAAAAGTTGAGCTTCACGGTCCGGCGCGGCGAGATCTTCGGCCTGTTGGGCGCGAACGGCGCCGGCAAAACCACGACCTTTCGCATGCTGTGCGGATTGCTGCCCGCCAGCAGCGGCCGATTGCAGGTCGCCGGCGTCGACCTGCGCAAGGCGGCGGCCAGGGCCCGGGCGCGGATCGGCTACATGTCGCAGAAGTTTTCGCTTTACGCGAATTTGAGCGTGAGCCAGAATCTGGCGTTTTTCAGCAGCGTCTACGGCCTGCGCGATGACCGCCGTGACGAGCGAATCCGCTGGGCCTTGCGGCAGTTCGAACTGGAGCCGCGCAAGGACGCCAACAGCGGCGATTTGCCGCTGGGCTACAAGCAACGCCTGGCCATGGCCTGCGCCTTGATGCACGAGCCGGAAATCCTGTTCCTGGACGAGCCCACATCCGGCGTCGACCCGCTGGCCAGGCGCGAGTTCTGGAATCGCACCAACCGTTTGGCCGCCGCCGGCGTCACGGTGCTGGTGACCACGCATTTCATGGAGGAGGCCGAATACTGCGACCGCCTGGTGATCATGGCCGAAGGCGATATCCTGACCGCCGGCACGCCGACCGACATCAAGCGCCAGGCGCGCACGGAGGCGTTGCCCGATCCGACCATGGAAGATGCGTTTATTCAACTGATACAGGCAAAACAGTCATGAGCGATTCCAGGGCCAAAAAATACCTGCGCCTGAAGGGGCTGATCGGCAAGGAATTCCTGCAAATCTGGCGCGATCCCAGCAGTTTGTCCATTGCCTTCGTGTTGCCGGTATTTCTGCTGTTGCTGTTCGGCTATGGCGTGTCATTGGACGCCAAGCGGGTGCCGGTGGGCTGGGTGATTGAGAAAACCACGCCCGAGACCACGAGTTTCACGGCGGCCTTTCAACAGTCCGAGTATTTTCGACCCGTGTATTTTGCCGACATGGCGGCCGCGGAACGGGCCGTGCTGACACGGGACATCATGGCCATTATCCGCCTGCGCGCGGATTTCAGCAGCCAGCTGTTCAAGCAAAACTCGCCGGCCATCCAGGTCATCGTCGACGGCGTGGATGCCAATACCGCGCGCCTGGTCTCGGGCTATGTCCAGGGCGCGTGGAATGAATGGCTGAGCCATCTGGCCGCGCTGCGCGGCACAGCCCTGTCGCAACCGGTCATCGCCGAGCACCGGATCTGGTACAACAGCGCGGTGCTGAGCAAGGACTTTCTGGTGCCGGGCCTGATCGCCGTGATCATGACCCTGACCGGCGCGCTGCTGACGGCCATGGTCATGGCCCGTGAATGGGAGCGCGGCACGCTGGAGGCCATGATCGCGACTCCGGTGACGATGGGTGAGGTCCTGCTGGGCAAACTGATTCCGTACTATCTGCTGGGCATGGGCGGGATGCTGCTGTCCATCGCCATGGCGGTGTTCCTGTTCGGCGTGCCTTTGCGCGGTTCGCTGTGGGTGTTGTTGCTGACCGGCACGCTGTTCCTGCTGGTGGCGCTGGGCATGGGGCTGCTGATTTCCATCGTCTCCAGGAACCAGTTTGTCGCGGGGCAGGCGGCCATTATCACCACCTTTCTGCCGGCTTTCATTTTATCCGGGTTCATTTTTGACATAACCAGCATGCCGGCGGCCATCCAGGCGCTCACTTATCTGATCGGCGCGCGTTATTTCGTGACGATATTGCAAACCGTGTTCCTGGCCGGCGACCTCTGGCCCGTCATCCTGCCGAATGCGCTGGCGCTGTCGGTGATGGCGGTCGTATTTTTCGCGCTGATTGCGAAGAAAGCCCCGAAGCGGCTGGAGTAGCCATGTGGGCGATGATTTACGCGTTACTGGTCAAGGAATTTCTGGCCCTGGTCAGGGACAGGAAAAGCCGCTTCATATTAATCGGGCCGCCGGTTATCCAGTTGTTCGTGTTCGGCTATGGCGCGACTTACGACCTTAATCACATTCCCATCGCGATTTACAACGAGGACCGGAGCATCGCCTCGCGCGATTTTATCGAGCGTTTCACGGCGGCGCCGGCGTTTACGGAGGTTTTGAGGCTCACCCGCCAGGAACAGATCGCGCCGGCCCTTGATGAGAAGAAAGTGCTGGCCGTGCTGCATCTCGGTCCGCATTTCAGCCGCGACCTGTATTTGGGCCGTCAACCTGCCGTGGCGCAGATTCTGGTCGACGGCCGCGATTCCAACACGGCAATGATCGCCCTGAATTACATGCAAAGCATAGTGGCCACGTTTAACCTGGATTGGGCCGAGCGGCATCGCCTGCCGGGGCCGCCCGCGCAATTGCGGATCAGGGCCTGGTTCAATCCGAACCTGGAAAGCCGGTGGTCTATCGTGCCCGGTATCGCGGGATTGCTGACGCTGGTCGTGACAATCGTGGTCACGGCGCTGTCCATCGCCCGCGAGCGGGAGCAGGGGACTTTCGACCAGTTGCTGGTGACGCCGCTGACGCCTTTTCAGATCCTGGTGGGCAAGGCGCTGCCGGCGGCGATCATCGGCGTTATCGAAGCCTCGTTCATCATTTTCATGGCCGTGTTCTGGTTCGGGATTCCGATAGTCGGCAGCCTGGCGGCGCTGTATCTGGGCGTGGTGCTGTTCGTGTTCGCCGTCATCGGCTTCGGCCTGATGATTTCGGCACTGTCCGTCACGCAGCAGCAGGGACTTTTGGGCTCATTCCTGTTTATCGTCCCTGCCGTGATCCTGTCCGGTTTTGCGACGCCGATCGCCAACATGCCGCCGTTGGTCCAGGATTTCACGCTGCTCAATCCTTTGCGCTATTTTCTGGTCATCGTCCGGGGCGTTTTTCTGGAAGGGCTGACGGCGGACGTACTGATGTCGCAATACTGGCCTCTGGCCGTGATCGGACTCGTCACGCTGAGCTGCGCTTCCTGGCTGTTCAGGCGGCGCATGTATTAACGAGGCGCGCGGTTCATCCCGCCTTTTCCAGCTGTCGCATCTCGACCGGCGAAACCCGGCCTGTCGAGGAAACCTTGTCGTATACTTCATCGAAGGCTTGCCGGCAATACGGCAAACGCGCGCGCAACTGGTCGTAGCCGGCATGGTCGAACATCATTCTGAACTGCTGTCTGTCCATGCAGGTTCTGGCATACAGGGCCTGGTAGCCGTGCTGTTCGATGACGAATTTTTCCAGTAACGGCAGGGCGCTGGCGTTATCGAAATCGGCCTTGCGCGGCGTGCCGTAGGCGCCGATATCGACATACATTTCATCCACAACGCCTTCCGCTGTCCTGAAAGGATGGACAAAGCCGGGCTGTCCGCCGTTGTCCTTGATCGCCATCGGCGAAAGCCATAAGGGGTATAACCGGAAGTGTTTGTCGAAATAGTCAATGGACTGCTTCAGATGCCGGATCGGCATGAGCATGTCCTGAACCACGTGAAACTTTTCCCGAAGCCGTCGGGTGGTTTGTGTTTCCGTGTATTTCAACAGTTCGATTCGGGGAGGCAGAGCCCAGCCCAGTAAAGCCCTGAATACGGGATGATTGCCGAACGGAATGATTTCCTCCATGGTCCAGAAATAACTGCGGGTGTGCCTGTGAAAATAATCCCGCACCGGTATGTATTCGAGACCTTCCTTCCCGTGCTCCAGATGGCTTTCCACATGCTTGTAAAACCAGGGCTTATACCATCGCCCGACAGCGTTGACAGGACCGTCCGGGCACGCGGCATCGACGAATTTGCCGACCATGATGACCGCCCGGTCGCGGTCGTAAACCAAGCCTTCCACGAAATCGTTGTTGTCGGTATCGCGGCTGGCCTGCTCGAAAACGCTGACCATCTCATCGAGGCTATAAACCGGCCGGTAGCTGAGCCGGATATACTTTTTGACCGGAATGATCTGCAATTCGGCCGCCACCAGAAAGCCCAGGGTGCCATGGCTCCAGGGAATCTGGTAAAAGAGCTCGGCATTTTCCGAAGCGCTGCATTTGAGCCGTTTTCCTTCCGCCGTCACGATCTCGAAGGATTCGCAGATGTGCTGGAATAGCCCGTATTTATGGCTGCTGGTTTCCACGCCGAAGCCCATGATCAAGCCGCCTACCGTCAAACTGTCCAGTTCCGGCACCACCGGCAGCGTCCAGCCCTGAGAGATCAGGCTGCGCGAAATCTGGCCCATGGTCGCCAGGGGTTCCACCCGGACGATTCCGCGCTGTTCGTCGATTTCAAGCAGGTCGTACATGTCAACAGCGATCTTGCGATGGGACAGTTTGTATTTGGGCACCATCTCGCTCATGGTTTTCCAGCCCGACCTCGCCGTGCAAAGCTTTTGCTTCGCGCCTTGATTTTTCCAGTCCTCGATTTGCCGAATCACCGCCTCAACCTTGGCATCGTGTTTGGCGGGGGCGCTGTTAAGACGGAATGCCAGCGCGTTGCGGATGCCGGCATAGGCACCATGGACGGCCGAAACAGGCAAAAGGAAGAGGGTGGCGAAGATTCCGCGATAATGGGTGAGTAGGTGTTCGAATAATTGCTCGGGTTTTATCATTGTGTTTGTCCTGAATGAATCGGTGAAGCCGGTTTCGGTCGGCGGGTCACCAATCGATTTTAGATATAAGTATCAAATATTCCCTGGGCGCCGGATAATTCGTGGGGCTGGTTCATCGGCTGTTTTATTCTTGCACCATTATCTCACTATGTGGTTGTTGTCGAGCCTAAAATTGCTGGGCATCGGGAATTATTAAAGATGTTTTTATATCGAATCAGCTATTAATATCGATGAACGCGCTAAATAGACTGTTTGTAAACAATTGTCTGGCGCTTGAGGTTTGCCAATGCCAAGAAAACTGAATCATGCCGTCGTCGCGTGGCTGTTGGCCGCGAGTTTTACATTACAGGGAAGACCCGCTTTTGCGGACCCCCCGCCCGTCGAAAAAGTGTTGAGCGAGTTGGGAATGGACAGGAGCGAGATTGCCGAACTGGCTCGGGGCGGACCTGTCACATACGCCTTGAGCGAAAACAGCGACGCCGAACTGGCCATGGGCATCGCCTGGTATCTGCCGGTTCCCTTGGAGAAAGTGGCCAGGCAGTTGCGCCAGAACAATCCGGATCCGCTGGACTTTGATGTCATAGCGTCCGGGGCGCTGAACCAGATCGACGGAGCCGCTTCCCTCGCGTCTGTCGTCCTGTCCAGAAAAGAAGCCGAGGCGTTGCTGGATGTCGAGCCGGGCGATGAATTCAATCTGTCGGTCTCGGAGATCGATAGCTTCAAAACCCTCAGGCGACGGCTTTCCGATGTCATCGAAGACGCGATCCTGCAGCGCTACCGGGAGCTTCTGTTCCAGCGCTTTGAAGCCTATCGGCGCGGAGGCGTGCATGCTATCGCGCCGTATGCGCGGGAGCCGGGCCGGTATTCCAGGCCAGCCCTGGAGCTTCGCCAGGCAGCAACCGCAAGCGCCGCCCTGCTGCGCGACTTTCCAGCCTTGTACAAGGTCTGGCTGCATTACCCGGAATCTTTGCCGTCCGGAGCGGAAGAGGCCTTCCCCTGGGTGGAAAAAACAGTGGAAGGCCGTCCGGCGGTCATCCTCAGGCATCGCGTCAGCACTGATTGGAATGGCTGCGTGTTGACGTTGACCCGGGAGTTCTATGCGCCGCATTCTTACAATGCCAGTCAATGGATAACCGGCTGCCTGGCTTATCGCGGCGGCACGGTGGTCTTTCAGGAGGTGCGCAGCTACACCGACCAGGTGACGGGCATCGCCAGCGATGTCAAACATATGATCGGCCGCCGCTTGCTGAAAGACAAAATGCTCAAGTCATTCAAGCGGCTTTGCGGTGCGCTGGAGGCATGCCGTTGATTCATCGTTAGGGCGCGGTTTTAGACGGCTGGTACTCGGGCGGCAGGTAGGCTGGGGTGGAGCTTTGCGGAAACCCGGCATAAAGGGTTATAGGCCGTTTTCCAGATCTTGTCGAAACTCGGCGAACTCTTTTTTCCAGGACTCTTTGCTGTAGCCCCAGTTACCTTCTGCCAAGAGCTTCTCCCCCTGCGTGAATTCGGCTTTTGCCCGGCTCAGGCCGGCCTCGTCACCCTCATGCCATAATGCCTGGGCATAAAACAGGTGGTTGAGTGGATGAGCGGGGTGTTTATTGACCGCCTTTTCCAGCAGCTCCAGCGCCTTGTCGAGATCGCCTATGCCGCTGGGCCAGGCCGGCGCTTTCAGGTAAAGCGCCCCCAAAAGGCGCAACGGCCCCCCGTGGTCGATATCCGGGTTCAAGGCCAGCGCCCGTTTCATCGCGCCTTCCAGCCGTTCCAGGTTGTCCATGGCCAGCGTGATATGTTCACGCACCGCCAGCCCCAGGTTGGCCGCCAGATAATAATGCACCGCCGCATCATCGTCCGCCCCTTGCGCCAACGCCGCCTCGGCAAGGCTCACGCCCTCGGCGGCCAGTTTTTCGCGTCTGTCCGGGTTGGCTTCGCGTTCGGCCAGGTGCAGGCTCAGGCGGCTGCCGAGCGAGGTACGGCGTAGAGCCGGGTCCTGGCTGTCGCGCAGGACAGTCAGCGCACATTCCAGGGTATGGGTGTCGCTCAAGGGGCCGTATTGGCTTTGCCGAGCGGCCAGCATAGCCGCGGTCTGCCCGGGGCAGCCGGAGAGTCCATCGAACCGGACCCGGTCGCTCTGGAGCCCGGCGCAGCCCGCCAGAACCAGCATCGCAATGGCCGTAAGTAGTCGTATAGCGCGCAAAGTCTTAGCTCCCTTCATCCCATAGCTTGACCATGGGTTCGAACACGGCCGCGTCCACGACGTTAAAGGATTCCACGCCGAACAGATCGCACAGTTTCTGGCCCTCGGAATCGGTGCACATTTGTTCCAGCGCCTTGCCGAAGCGGGCGCGTTCTTCCTCCGTAGTCGTGGTGCTGTTGGCCACGACTCCCATCAGCGGGATTTCCTCGGACGTGAATACAACCTCAAGGGGCGTCTGCAAATGCAGGGAAGACAGGCCGGCATATTGTTGCTCGTTCAGAATGACGGCGTCCAGCTCCCCTTTGTCCAGCGCTCGCAAGGCGCGGATGGCCTGATTGGAGGGTTGCAGGACAAAGAATCCGGCGGGATCGACTTTGCCGGCAAAAACGATCTTGCCGATGAACGACTGCTCGGCCAATACCGTGCCCCCCAAATTTTTGCCTTTCAGCTCGTCCAGGCTTTTGTACTTATCCTTCTGGACGACGACCCGGTAACGCTCACTGGTCCGGCCTTTGATCCTGGGCCGGACCACCGGCAGCAGATTGTGCGGGTTGCGCAGTTCCAGATAGAGACCGAGGGATGTGATCGCGAACTTGGGTTTTTTTTCGGCGATCTGTTTCCGGCATTCGTCGATTTTGCTGGTGAACAGGCTGTCGAAGCGGTTCTCGGGCCACTGGCCGACGCGCTCGACCACCCGCAGCATGGAACCCATTGCACTCTGGGCATCCCGGGTATTGACGGGGCCGCCGGGATAGCACACCACGATCATTTCGGGTGCGGGCGCGGCAGTGACGGCAAGAGAGGCCAACAGGCCGGCAATAATAAGGTACGTTTTTCGCATTATGGTTTTCTCTTGGAATCAAGTAATTGTCCGATGGCCGGGGCCACGACGAGGGTTGCGGTCAGACAGCAGAGCAGGCCGATGGTGATGCTTAGCCCCAATGAGGACACGCCCCGGTAACTGGCCAGAGTGATTGCGCCCAAGCCTGCCAATGAAGTGCCGGCGGCCAGTCCGATGGCCTTGCCGATGGCCAGGCTGACTTGCAACGGGGTACGATGCTTCAATTCGCTCCAGCGGTAGCTGAACCAGACGCCATAATCGACCGCCAGCGCAATGACCAAGGGCAAGGCGACGATGTTGGCGTAATTATAGCGAATGCCGTTCAGCGCCATCAGCCCCAGCATCCAGCCGCCGCCGATCAGCAAGGGCAGCGCCGCCAGCGCGAAGCCGCGCAGGCTGTGCGTCGCCGCCATGACCCAGAGCAGGCAAAGCGCCAGAGCCAATTGCGTGCCGTGGGTAAAACTCGCCACCACGGCCTTGGCGAACGCCTGGTGCGTGGTCGGGAAGCCGGTCGCTTCCGCAGAGATGTTATAGACGTCTTTGATCAGGGCGTCGAGGTTGTCGGGATCGTACACGGATTTTGCCGGGAAAGCATAGACCGCGATACTGCCATCGGCGGCAAAGAAGCGCTCGCGCAGGGCGGGCGGCAACTGTTCCGGCATGAGGGGCCGAGCCTGCCGCCAGATGTCGATGATGTTAAGCCCGGCATCCGCTCCGGACAGCAAGGCGCGCAAGAAGCTCTCGCTGCGCACCCGGCCCAGTTCGCTGTCCGCGGCGAGACGGGCCGAGATGGCCAAAACCTGTTCGCGCACGTTCTCCAAACTGTCGACCAGATGGGTATGTCCGGCGGAAAAGGCCTGCTCCTGGGCTTCGTCGATGAGGGCGGCGCCGTTTTCCAGCACTGCCTTCAGCAATTCGAATGATTTGGACGATAAGCCGGCGCGCCCGAGTTCTTCGACCTGCAAGGCGTAGTCGGTGCGGGCGAATGCCTCGCCGATGCTCACGGCCTTGCGCAGGCGTTCGTCGGCGTCCACGGGAAACAGGCCGGTCAAGGACTGCGCCTGGGCAATGGTCTTGAGTTTGCCCGCCTCGCTGGTGATCCTGCGTGCCTCGGCCATGTCCCTGGCGGTGAAAATGATGACCTCGGACTGATAGTCACTCTCCGCTACCATGCGGCGTTGATAATTGGCCGCCTGGGAATCCTCGGGCAACATGGCCAGCACGTCGTAATCGAAATCAATATCGAATCCCTTCCAGCCGCCGAAGGCAGCGCCGGCGATGGCCAGTATGACGAGGGCCATGGCAACGGGCCTGGGGAACGCGCCGCCGCGATTCCCGGGTGCTGCGGAAGCGGGCGGCGGAGCTAGCGAGTCAATCTCTTTCAGCTTGGGCGGCAGCAGGGCGTAAAGCGCGGGCTGGACCATCCAGGTGCTGGTCAGGATCATCAGCACGCCCACGGCCGCCACCACGCCGAGTTCGGCGAAGCCGGGGAAATCGACCGAGGCCAGGACGCTGAAGATCAGCAGCGAGGCGCCCCCGGCCGTCAGCACCGCTACAAAGGATGAGCCGATGCCGACCCCGATCGCCTTCACCAGCGGCTTGCCCGCGCGGCGCTCCTCGGCGATGCGCGAGGAGGTGAAAATGCCGTAGTCCGCCCCCAGCCCGAACAGAATGGCGATGAAGGCGGCGGTGATAATATTCAGGTGGCCGACGGTGAACAAGGCCAGGCCCAGGCTCCACAGCACGCCAAGACCCATGGGAATGAAAATCAGCGCCGCCCAGCGCACGCTGCGCACCACCAGCAGAATCAATGCGGCGACCAGGCTGGCGGAGGTGATGGTCACCAGGGTCATATCCTTGCGGATATTGACGTATTCCTCGTATTCGAGGGCCGGTAGACCGGTCAATCCCACCGTGGGCGGCGTGCGTCCGGCGGCTTGGGTTTGTTTGGCCAGGGCCGCCGACACCTGCTTGACCTTTTCGACGAAGGGGCCAAGATGCTCGAAATCGCCGGAGGGGTTTTCCGGGTGGACGAACACAAACAACATCCGCCCGTCGCGCGAGGCAAAGTAGCCGTCGCTCATGCCCATTGCCGCGTTTTTGGCCAGTAGGCGGCTCCAGTCCAAGCCGGCCGGAACGGTTTCCGAGGACAGCCAGCGTTGCCATTCCTCCAGGAAAAACGCGGCAAGGTTCAGGCTGGCTTCGGCGGTCTGCAGGTCGGTGTCCGCGCCGCCCAGCGACGGGTGATTCTTGCTCCAGCTCAACGCTTTGCGCAGGTTTACTTCCATCGTTTCGCCATGCAAGGTGGGCGGGCTCGCCATCTCGGCAAGCTTGTCCAGGGTCTCGGTCGGCATCAGCAGGTAGGAATGGTTCAGGAAAAATCCCATATCAAGACGCGAGGTGGCCTGACCAACCTCGGGCTCGGTTTCAAGCCGGGCGGCCAGCTCGTTGGCAAAGGACTCCAATTCGCCGCGCGGAGCGCCTTCCAGGACCACCATCAGGTCCGAGGCGGCGCCGTAATTTTTCAAAAAATCGTTGAAGCGCTTCGCCACCGCCGTGTCCTGGGGAAGCAGCGCCTGCCGCGAGGTGTGGACCGGGAGTTGCAGCGTCGCCCAGAGGGCCAGAATCGACAGCACCGCGGCCGCTCCCAGGATCGACCAGGGATTGCGGGCAAAGTATTCGGCGATCCTGGCGATACGTTGGGTAATCTTCATTGGCAAGAGGTTCCGTTAATCAATCCGCGCAAGCGACCCGCGCCGCTTCCTTCCTGGCCAGATGCTCCTCCCACTTGCGCGCGGTCAGCCGCTGGAACATCGGAACCACGGGGTTGAGTTCGATAGGCGGGGCATCCCAGCAGGCTTCATAGCCTAACAGCTCAGCTTCCAGGGCAACGCCGTCTTCTTCGAGTATGGGCTTGAACACCAGGGGCTTGGCGATATTCAATACCAGCTGGGTCAACCACTTCGGGGTTTTCATGGCAATCAGCGGAATTTTCAGGGCATCGAAATAAAACAGGAAAAATACCCGGGTATTCCGCTCGTCGATCGGCAGCATGAACGACCAGTTCTTGATACTGTCGCCCGTATTGGTCCATTGATAAGGATATTCGTAGCACAATTCGATGGAACGGGTATTGACCCGGTTGCGGTCCACGAAAATCCCGGAAATCCGGCCGCCGGCCATATAGGCGTCATAAGTCAGATAAACCCTGTTGTCATCGGCCTCGTGATGGGTCAATTTGGCATCGATGAAGGGCTTGTATTTGCGGTGCAGGAAGGCATGGGAGAAATCGCAGATATTGTCCATCACCATCGAATGATGGGTGCGCCAGGTCAGGTCCGAGACAAAGTTGGCCCACGGGTTGTCCCCGTCGAGTTCGGGAATGGCCGGAATCTCGCGCTCGCCAGCCAGTTCCGGATCGCCGGGGAATAGCCAGATAAGGCCATAGCGGACTTGCACGGGATAAGTCCGCAGTTGTCTTTTGATCAGCGGTTTGCCGAAGCTGTCGTGGGAGTAGTCCTCCAGCCAGCCCTCCCTGTTGAAGGACCAGCCATGATAGGCGCAACGCAGATTGCACTTGTCCACCATGCCATGGCTGAGTTTGAGCTGACGGTGGGGGCAGCGGTTTTGCACCGCCGCGAGTTCGCCGTCCGCGCCGCGGTACAGGGCAATGGAGGTGTTCCAGAAGATCACTTCTTTCACCTGGCCTTTTTTAACCGCGCTGTCGTATTCCACCACATACCAGCGATCAGGGTCCATTCCGGCGGCACGAGCCTTTTGCCGCGCGTTCCTGGCTTCTGCAAAAGCGGGAGGCGCTGAAAGTGTCTGCTCATTGTTCATGATTGGGGGCTCCGGTTCGTGGTTAAGTGGATTGTTTACTTGCCGGGACAATCAATCCTCGGCGCACGAAATCTTCATAGGCTTCCTGCACTGCCTGGGACAATTGGCCGGGCCGGTAGCCTAATTCCTGTTTCGCCTTGTCATGGTCGGCCCGCCGCCGCATCTGGAGCAGGCGCACCGCACCCGGCGTGAAACGCCGGGGCAGGTTGGGGAAGGCCCGGTACCAGGTCTTGTCCGCGACTTCGGCCAGGGCCGACATCAGCCACGGCGACAGTCGCAGCCGCGGCGGCGGGCGGCCGGTGACTTCCCGAAACAGCGCCATCAGGTCGTCGACGCTGGCGTAGGCGGTGCTGAAAATGTACTTCTGCCCGGATCGTCCATGGCGCATGGCCAATACATGGCCTTCGGCGATATCGCGGCCGGATACCCATTCGAAGCCGCCGGGAATGTAAGCGCGCAGAGCGCCGTGAGCGTAATCGATGAGTACGCGGCCCATGCGCGAAGGCTCGTAATCGTGAGGACCGATGATGGCGCAGGAGGTCGCGACTACCACATTGAGGCCATTGGCGTGGGCCTTGAGGCACTCATGCTCGGTGAGGTGCTTGGTAAAGCCGTAGGGCAAATGGCGATCGAAGGGATAGAACGGCATGTCCTCGTGGCTGGAGCGGCCGGGCTCGTAGCCGGTGGCGCTCAGCGAACCCGACACCACCACCTTGTCGATGCTATGGCGCTCGGCCGCCTGGAGAATATGGATAGTCCCGCGGACGTTAGTCTCATATGCTTCGCG
>SWBW01005173.1_pt2 | contig 22556 bp, 14 predicted proteins | sample 4693041 | NCBI WGS metagenome assembly SWBW01 (sample SAMN10267271, study PRJNA491770) | bioreactor metagenome | isolation source: DHS bioreactor inoculated with marine methane seep sediment | place: Japan: Omine Ridge, Nankai Trough | collected 2006-05-06 | reverse complement strand
CGCAGCTTGCGCTTGACGTCGAGCAACGCCCGGGACAGCTCCTCGGCGTAGGTCTCGGGCATGCGCAGGACGTGAAACGCCAGCCGCGTGGCGGTCTTTTCACCGATGCCGGGGAGCTTGGAGAGCTGCTGGACCAGCTGGTTGAGCGGGTCGGGCACGGGGGGCTCAGATCAGGCCGGTGAGCTTGAGGTTCATCTGGCCGGTGACCTTGGACATCTCCTGCTGTGCCAGCTCGGAGGCCTTGGTCAGGGCGTTGTTCACGGCGGCAACCACCAGATCCTGGAGCATACCCACCTCCGCGGGATCCACCACCTCGCGCTCGATGCGCAGCGAGACCAGCTGCTGGCGGCCGTTGGCCACGGCCACCACCATGCCCCCCCCCGAGGCGCCCTCCACCGTCATGTTGGCCAGCTCACCCTGGATCTTGTTCAGCTCCTGCTGGACGTGCTGAGCCGTCTGGAGCAGCTCCTGGAAGTTCTTTCCCGTGCCGGATTCGGTCATGCTCGTCGCTCGTCCTTAAGGTCGTCTACTCGTCGGCCTCGGTGGAGATGGAGGCGATGGTGGCGCCAAAGTTCTCGACAAACCCCCGCGTCACCGGGTGCCCCTCGGCCTCCTCCCGCAGCGCGCGGGCGCGCGATCGGCGGCGCCGCGCCTGATCTTCCATGGCCGAGATTTTTTGCATCTCGGGTGAGGCAGCCTCCTCGGGCTGGATCTCACGGATCGTGACCTGCAGCGCGCGGCCGGCCTGCCGGCTGCACTCCTCCACGAAGGCCTCCAGCTTCTGCGGGTCCTTGGCCCACTGGAGCTCAAAGGAGTCCGGCGGGTAGCCCAGCTGGACCTTGTCGTCAGCCCAGCTGATCAGCTTCCCCGCAGCGAAGGCCGCCGCCGCCACGGGCTCCCGCTCAAGGACGCCCTTGATCAGCTGCTGCCACTGAACCATGGCCTGGCCGTTGGTGGGCGAGGCAGCCGGGGTCGCCGCCGGGGCCGGTGGTGGCACCGGCGGCGGCGGGGCGGGCTCCTCCTGGGAGGCCTGCTGCAGGGCTGCACCAGCAGCGGGCGCGGCCTTGACCGGCGGGCGGGCGGGCGCAGCCTTGGCCGGCGAGGGCATGGCCTTGGCCGGCGCGGGTGCAGGGCGCCCCTGCCGCCCGGGCGGTTGAGCCCCTGACGTGCGCTTGGCCCCGGTGAAGTCGGGCACCTCGAGCTTGCCGCCGCCACCGCCGCCGCCCCGCGGTGTGCGGGGTCTGGCGCTTCCGCCGCCGAGCTTGCTCTCCAGGCCCTCGAGGCGCTGGAGTAGATCGCCCAGCGGAAGCACGGGCGCCGCGTTGACCATCTCGATGGCGGCCATCTCCAGCAGCAGGCGCGGGAAGGCCGAGCGCGCTACCTCCTCGGTGACCCGCGCGAAGTGATCGAAGTGCTGAGGCACCAGCTCGGCGTTTTCACCGCCGGCCTGTTGGCTCAGCTGCGTCAGCTCCGCCTCGGTGGCGTCGACCAGCGGGCCGGGGTCCTGGCACGTCCGCACCACGGTAAGGTCCCGCAGGTGGTTGAGGAAGGCCCGGGCGAACTGGGAGAGATCCTGACCGTTGGCGAAGAGCTTGTCGATCACCTCCAGGGCGGCCTGGGCGTCCCGCTCCAGCAGCGCCGCCGAAAACTCGAAGAGCACCCGACGGTCCGCCACACCGAGCACCTCGGCCACTCGGCTGGCGCTGATCCCGTCCTCATCGGTGGCGCCGTAGGCGATGACCTGGTCTAGCAGACTGAGGGCGTCACGCACGCTCCCCTCGGCGGCGCGGGCGATCAACGCCAGGCCTGCCTGCTCCACATTCACCTGCTCCAGCTCGCAGAGGTGCTGCAGGTGCTCCACCAGGGTAGGCGCCGGGACGCGCTTGAGATCGAACCGCTGGCAACGAGAGAGGATCGTCGCCGGGATCTTGTGCGGCTCGGTGGTGGCGAACATGAAGATCACGTGGGGCGGCGGCTCCTCCAGGGTCTTGAGCAGCGCGTTGAAGGCGCTGGTGGAGAGCATGTGGACTTCGTCGATGATGTAGATCTTGTGGCGACAGCGCTGCGGCTGGTAGCGCACGTTCTGGCGCAGCTCGCGCACGTCGTCCACGCCCGTGTGGCTGGCGCCGTCGATCTCGAAGACGTCCACCGAGCGGCCCTCGCGGATCTCCTCGCAGGCGGGGCAGGCGTCACAGGGATCAGGGGTCGCCTGATCCTGCTGCTCGCAGTTGAGCGCCTTGGCCATGATCCGCGCGATGGTGGTCTTGCCCACGCCGCGGGATCCGGTGAAGAGGTAGGCGTGATGGACGCGGTCAGCCTTGATGGCGTTTTGCAGCGTGCGGCTGACGTGCTGCTGCCCGATGACCTGATCGAACTGCATCGGGCGATAACGCCGCGCCAGCACCAGGTAGGCCTCGGCGCCGGTTTGTGAGCCCGCCGCGACCTGTTTCGTCGCCTTACCCTCTGCTTTGGGGGTCAAGAATCACCGCTGGTCACGCGGCCGACACAGCGCGGTGCAGCCCCGCTGGGAAAGAAAGAGAAAAAAGAGGCTCCGGGCACCCGATCATCCCACTACCGTTGCTCCCTTCCGGGCCTGGCGGGGTTCATGGGATTCCCGTCACCCGGAGCCACAAGACGCCCGCGCCGAGACGCGGCCGTTTACCTTCAGCGGAGAGAGAGGGATTCGAACCCTCGGTACCTTGCGGTACACACGATTTCCAATCGTGCACCTTCGGCCTCTCGGTCATCTCTCCAAAAAAGGCGCCTTCTTTCCTGGCGGAGAGAGAGGGATTCGAACCCCCGGTACGGTTACCCGTACACCTGATTTCGAATCAGGCGCCTTCGACCAACTCGGCCATCTCTCCTGTCTACACCTTTTTTCCTGGAGGTTTTTCGGCCCTCCGTCGGGGGAGCATAGTCATTGACCGGTCACCAGTCAACGGCTGTTCAGAGCTTGGCGGTTAGGAAATTTACTCCATCTGAGCCAGCTCGAGCTGGTAGCGGAGCTGGGTCAGAGCGTTGGGCAAGGGCGGTTCGCTGGACGAGGGCTGCTGAACGATCACGAGCCTTTTTGCGGCGTGTCGGACCGTTCGCTGCGTCTTGGTCTCGTGCGGGGTTACGTTGCGGTCGCGTCGAACCACCCGCCGTTTCACGCGCATCACTACTGCAGGAGAGTTCTGCGCGTTGATCAGGACGGCCTTGAGGGTGAGCAGCGAGTGGCCCCAGGGCCCCTGCGTGGCGGTCTTCCTGATCCGATGAATCGGCACCTGGACCTGACGCCTGGTGTTCGCGTTGATTCTCACCACCTTGACGCTCCGACCCGTGGTGCTGCGGGGCGCGACCTTGACGGTGAGCGTGGTCTTGGTGGCTGGCTTGGTGGCTGGCTTGGTGGAGGTCCGCTTGACCACCCTGATGGTTTGCGAGCGCCACCAGCGCATGAATTGAACCTGTTGGGGGCTCAGCTTGGTGCTCTTGCCGACCTTCACTGACGTCCTGGCCCAAGAAGTGGTTGGGAGCGACAACAGTAACAGGAGCAGCATACAGAGGTAGCGCATCTGGAGCTGAAGCAATAGCAAACACCGCGCCACCCCACAACGCCACTGGCACTACATGAAATAATATAAAATCAACAGGTTGGAATGAGTGTGTAGAGGCCTGTCATCAAGTTGAAGCTCAACTGGCAAGTGATGTGGCCACGAAGTGTTCGACAATCGGAGAGGGGGTCCTGCTAACTTCTTGACCTCGCTCCCGCATCGAAACAATATTTGGTCGTGATCCTTCCTTATTCCAAGCATCTGCGCTACGCGGCAGGGGTCGTGGCGCTGACTGCTGTGATCACCCTGCCCATCGTCCTGGTGACCGGTCCACGCGGTTCATACGAGTCGGGCAAGTTGAAAAAAAACCTTATTTCTTATCTGGATACACGTTACGACCTGCAGGTCGAGCCCCACCAGATCATCCTGCCCCACGGCGTGCACTCGGGCCTCCGACTGTTGGAGGTCTTTGTTCTGGGCCATCAAAAGGGAAAGCCAACCGATCTCCATTTTTTGCACTTCATCCTCTCCAGTCAGGCCATCCCGGTCCACGCCTCGCCCCTCTTTTCTATCTCCAAGACCAAGGTCGCAGGGGAGCGAGGGGCGGTGCTGGATCCTTCTGGGCGCTACCTCGCCTACGCCTCCATGAACAAAGGCAAGGCCTCGGCCATCACTATCCTGGATCTACACGGCATGACCGACCAGGCGCTGGATGGCTTCTCGACCACGCAGCGGCTCCAGCAGCGCATGACCAACTGGCAGGACACAGGGCTGTGGCGCGGGCTGGACCGTGTACAGGTCAGCCTGAGCGTTCCGCAAGCCGTGGAGCTCAGCTGGCAGCGTGGCACGACAGCAGCGCTCGAGATCAAAGATCGGCGACGCATGTGGACCGCGGTCATCGACGCGGCGGGGGCCAAGGTGATCCGCGGCCCCGCCACTGCGACGCGGGTCAGGGTGGGGAAGCGCTCCTTCATCCACTGGGCGGTGGACACGGTGCGCAACTTCTCGTTCGTCGGGCCCGACAAGATCGCCTGGCTCGAGGAGATCGTCTACGGCGTCGTCGACAAGGCTCGGCGTATGTCCGGCGAGAAGGTCTCTGCCGCCGAGATCAAAGACGAGATGGACCTGCCGATCATCAGCCAGGCTGCACACAAGATCGAGGGCTGGCCGCCACCGCCGCTCAAACCGATCCTGCGGCGGCCCCTCAAGGGCGAGGGCAAGTGGGTCGAGGTTCAGGGGCCCTTTTTGCGCCGACGCAAAGGCCAGCCGAGCTATTTCGCCATGACCTTCGTCCGCTCCGATCGCGAGCGGCTCTTCTCTCGAGTCTACTTCGTGGCCTGGGACCCACGCCGCCTCGATCTGAGGTTGGCGGGTGGCACGCGTGAGCCGCGACCCTCCCCACGGACCCCTGGGGAGGGTCAGATCCCTCGCGATCCGAAGATCCTCGGACGGCTGGTGGGTGCGTTCAATGGAGGTTTCCAGAGCATCCACGGTGACTTCGGTATGATGGTCAAGGGGAAGGTCTTCAGCCCGCCCAAGCCGTGGGCGGCCACGGTGGCCCGCCTCGCCGATGGCAGCACCGGCTTTGGCACCTGGGACGGTAAGGCCAAGTTCGGCTGGATCCCGGAGTGGATCCACTCGTTCCGTCAGAACTTGACGCCGCTGGTGGAGGACGGTGTCTACAACCCCTGGCGCCGTGGAAGCTGGGGTGGGGGCGCCGGCTTCATCACCGGCTCCGGGCCCAAGGCGCACATCGTCCGTTCGGGTCTCTGCCTACACAAGAGTGGACACGTGATGTTCGTGCTGGGCAACCCGGTGGACGGCCCGATCCTGGGGCGGACCATGCACAAGGTGGGCTGCGCCTACGGCATGGAGCTGGACATCAACAAGGGGCACGTGGGCTTCGAGTTCTTCAACGTGCTGGCCAAGGGAGAGCCCGACCCGCCGGAGGCAGCCGCGTTCAAGGTGCGCAAGTACTTCGCGCGCAAGGGCGACTACCCAGGGGTCAAGGGGCTGCGCTACTTCATGCGCGAGATCGTCCACGGCAGCGGCAACTCGCCGGTCCCGCGCTGGACCGGCCGGGAGGCGCGCGACTTCATCTATCTGCTGGAGCGTCAGCTGCTGCCCCGCCCGGACCTCGGGCCGATGAAGGGCGGCGCGGGTGGGAAGTGGACCGCGGCCCACCTGCCCGACGAGGCCCTGGACTTTCCGCAGGCTCTCTCTCGTACCTACCTGCAGCTGGATTCGCAGCGCAGGGTCCACCTGGTCCAGCTCGATCTGCGCTGGCTCGACGCAACGCTGTGCGTCCCCTCGGACCAGACCAGCTGCCTCCCCTCGGGAGGCAAGCGACCGCTGGCCATCATGCCGCTGGGTTCCTTTGCAGGCGGGCGGGCGCTACTGGCCGAGGGCAAGCTCCTCTCTGGTGGTCAGCCGCGCGGTGGGACCGTGTTGAACCTGACGCCGCGCCGCGCGGGGGGTCCGGCGCTCCCGGCGCTGGCGACGGCCCCGTCCAAGGGGCAAGGCAGCATCAGCGTCTACGAGGCGCCGCAGGGCGACGGTTCGCAGGGGGCGCATCGGGCGGCCAACGCGTTGTGTGTGCAGGAGGACGGCCTGCTCCTGTATGCCTCGGGCTTCAACGTCAGCCGCGCGGAGCTGTCAGCCACGCTGTCGCACGCCGGGTGCAACAAGATCGTCCACCTGGGACGCAGCGCACCGCTGGCCCTGCTCCGGAGCAAGAAGCGCCGCGCCGATGCGCAGCCTTACGACAGCATCTACGGCGACATTTTACCGCCGCAGGCCAATGGTCCGAGCCTGCTCTTGTCACGCTCGACGGCGAGCTGGGCGCCGCGGGTCTTCACCCATGTCAAACCCCAGCCTCGCCGGGTCTGGACGGCGGTGCAACCCGAGCGCACGCGCGCGTCGTGGCTGCGCCACGCCAACCGCGCAGCCAAGGCTCTGGGGCTCCCACCCGCCAAGAAGGTCAGCGCCTTCTGCAAGGAGCCCTACACCGATTACCCGGAGCTGAAGACGTGGCGCTGGCGTGACCCCAACACCGGTCGGCGCTGCTCGGGCAAGGGCAAGCGGCGGCGCAGGCGGACCCCGAAGTAGCAGTCCTATCTGCCGCTGCCGCTCCAGCAGACCCCGAAGTAGCGAGCGCTACTTCCGCAGCCGGGCGAAGAAGTCCTTCAACGCCGCCGCGCAGGCCTCGGCGCGCACGCCACGGGTGACCTGAACCCGATGGTTGAGCCGCGGGTCCTCACACAGCGCGAAGAAGCTGCGCACCGCCCCGGCCTTGGGATCGGCGCAGCCGTAGATCACGTGATCCACCCGGGCGTTGACCAGCGCGCCGGCGCACATGGGGCAGGGCTCGAGGGTGACGTAAAGCGAGGCGCCGCTCAGCCGCCAGCTGCCGAGCACCTCCGCGGCGCCCTGCAGCGCGAGGATCTCCGCGTGGGCGGTGGGGTCCTGGTCGACCTCTCGCCGGTTGTGCCCACGCGCGATGACCTCGCCGCCGAGGATCACAACGGCCCCCACGGGGACGTCGCCATGCTCGGCGGCCAGCCTGGCCTCCTCAAGGGCGAGATCCATGTAGCGGTGGTGCTTGGCGTTGGCGGCAGCGTGGCTCATGGCAGTTGAGGTGTCCTGATGCAGTTGACTGATGAACTGGCACACCTTGGCCAGTATAGATGAGATCCAGCCCGCTCGTGAGCCTGCACGGTGTGGTCACCTGGGAATTTATTCATGGCCCCTTCGCACACCTCCCATTCCAAGCGCCAGATCACGTGATGCATGTCAATTCAACATGTTGCGGTCATCAATAACCTGGCGCGGAATCTGCAAAACTGTTCTGCATGGACCCGAAACTACCGAAAACCCTTCTAACCGTACTCTTCGTTGCTCTCATTCCAGCCATGGGGCATTCGCAACTTGGACGGGGTCAGCGGCCCGCGCCCAGGAAACCAACGGAGCTCGGGTCCAGCACCTTCAGGGCCCTCTACCCCACGCGCGGGCACCAGCGCCTGCGCCACGTTAAGGGAGAGCGCAATAACATCATCAGCTACGGCCTGGAGGGCGAGCTGAACCTGAGCAAGGCCCCCGCTCTGCTCGACTGGTACCGCCCTCCCCAGATCTCCGACGCCCAGTGGCTTCACATGTCCCGCAGCCGCCAGCTCGCGGCGGCCGGCCGCGGCGATGGGATGGTCAAGACCAGCAGGGCGCCTGCCTGGCTGATGGACAAGACCGAGAAGGACCCCGGGGGCATGGAGATCATCACCAAGCCGGTCCGCAGCCTGGAGCAGGCCTTCAGTATCGTGCGCGAGGTGGAACGCAAACTCGGCCCTCGGAAGGTCTACTGGCAGGGCAACGTCGGCTTCGAGCGCTACGGAACCTTTGCGCGCGACAACAAGGACGGGTTGATGGGCTACCTTATGGCCACTGCAGACTACGCCCAGCTGGGCAAGCTGTACCGGGGCTATCGACGCCACCTCAAGATCCCCAAGTACATCCCCGGCGCGAACCTCGGTCACGGCATCCTCGGCCCGATGAACCAGGAGGTGGTGGCCGAGCTCACAGACGAACTCGGGGCGGCGGCTCGCGGTATCGCCACCTCGCGCAACCAGCACTACCTGCAGGGGACCTACTTCCGCACGCGGGACTACGGCAAACATCACAATGGCTTCGAGATCCGCGATCCCCACAAGGACCTGATGGTGCTCCGGCGCGAAATGCGACGGTTGACCCACGGGCTCGAGGGTGGCTTCGCGCCCTATGCCTCCTTCAAGGACCTGACGATGCTGCGGTCCAACGAGACCCACGCACCGCACAAGATACTCAAGCTGCGAGATACCCACTTCAGCCAGCTCCCCGTCCGGGCCCAACGCCTGCTCTCGACGCTGAAGATACGCGGCCACAAGAACTACGCCGAGCGGTACGCGCTGCCCCTGCGGCCCTTCGAGCGCGAGTACCCGGCGGCCCTGGGGCTGAAGGGCCAGGACGCCAGGCGCTTCGATGCGCGGGTCAAGAGCGCCCGGCAGGCCTACCTCGCCACCCTGGAACGGCTGGCTACCGGCTACCGTGGGGCATTCGGCGAGGTCGACGTCCGTCGGTTGCTCGGCGAGGTGCGGATCGCCCTGGGCCGGTTCGCCTACGACAGCGGCATCTACACCGCCTTGGACCGACACTTCGCCGAGATAGGCAGCCTGCGGCCCGCGGCTCCCTCACACCAGACGGCCGGCCGATGACCAGCACCAAGATCGACACCAAGAGGAGGACTCCAATGCAACGCACGTTTCCAACGCCGCGACTGTTCTCAACGTCCATCATCATAATCGCCCTTGCCGCGGCGGGGCCCGCCGCGGGAAAGGACCTGAAGCGGTACGTGCAAAAGAATGGCAAGACGGCGAATATCGGTGGCAAGCCGCGGGTGCTGCTTCACGTCGACCCCCTGGAGGGCATCGGCGACTACGCCCGGAACGTGGCGCCGAGCACCATCGCGATCAGGGTCGACACCTCAACCCCTAGCGTGCCACATACCTCCGTACGGATCGGCCGCCGCGAATACGACATCATGTCCAGCCGCAGGGCCGGTCGCAAGACGACCGGCCGGCCGAGCCTGAACGAGGATTTCGTCGGCGCGATGTACAAGGTGCCCAAGATTGCGATCGAGAAGCTCCAGCGGTACTTCGACGACCGGGTCACGGCGATCAACAAGTTCAACCTGCAGCCATTTCACTTCAGCGCTTTCCAGCCGGCGATCCTCAAGCCAGGAGCCAAGAGTGGGACCTGGGAGATCGTCAACACCCGCCGCGCGCCGAGCAGCCGTGTGGTCGAGGGCAAGCTGGTGCAGGATGGCAGGCAGTACTATCTCGAGTCGCCCAACCTGGCCGCCCAGGGCGAGAAACCGCGGCGCATGCGGTTCCCGGTGCGCAAGACCGGGGGGACCCTCGAGCTCGAGCAGATCACCTGCGCCTCCTTCGTCTTCTCCGGCTTGCAAGCCGTGGCCGAGGCCAACCCCGAACTCAACCTGCCGCGCTTTCACCAGATCCACAAGTCCGCCAAGTTCGCCGCCCGCAAGATCGGCGCCGAGTTGCAGGGTCAGAGCCCGTTGGCGAAAAACCGCTACCAGGACATGACCGCGCTCTACCGCGACGGCCCCAGTCCACGCGACCTCCAGCAGGCGATCCTGCAACTGACCAGCCAGTGACGGGTTGCTTGGCCTCCCCTGGCTCGTGGACCTGCCAGTAGACCCGTCTCCACGCAGCCTACAAACAACACAACCTGCTGTAATCTAAGTTTAAATAGAATCCTCGCGCCTGGTGTCATTATTGCAAATCCTGGGGCCATGTCGCTTCGATACGCATCATTCCTGCTCTTCGTTGGGGTCATCCTGGTCTCCTCCACGGCCCGGGCCAAGACACCTTTCCGTTCCAGGACCCACTTCAACCCCGCCCAAATCGGCGTCACGACGAACTCCGCTCTGAGATCCTTCATCAGCGGCGGTCAGCTCCAGTCGACACGGTTCGGCAAGCGAGCCCTGCGCGCGGCGGGCAAGCCGACGATCCAGCTGGCGGCCGGTGTCCATCGACTGATGCCCAAGGGACCCCAGGGCTATGAAAAGACCCTGATCACGCCCTCCCACGTGGCGCTTGTCCACAGCTCGGGCTTGATCGAACTCATTCGTCGGCCCGATGCTCAGGCTCAGATCAGCAGCAGAAAGGTCACCACTGGCGAGCGTTTCTCAGTGGGCATCGGAGGGCGCGGCTTCCCGATCATGGCCCGCAAGGGGCCTGCCGACACGGTCTTACTTTATCGTCAGCTACCGGTAAAGTCCGGCGGTCAGATCTCCTCCACCGACATCAACACATCCTTCGCCCTGAGCAAGGCGGACGCCTTTCACCCCTTCGGGAAGCAGGGCAAGACGGTCCGCCTCGCCATGCCCAGGAAGACCTTCAACGACGCGGTGGAGGGCAAGAAGGGCGCCGTGGGCTGGAACAACTTCGGCGACGGCTACTCCACCGGCCTCGAGGTGCTGACCGAGGTCCAGATCCAATCCAACAGCATCCGCAAGTTGTTTCAGTAGGGCCGCTGACCGCCGAGGTGACACCTACTATTTATCTATAGGTGGCTCACCAGGGTGAGACGGTCCCAGATCCTGCGATAGGTAGGTCCGAATTGAGAGGTCGATCTGGCTGCGGACCAACCGCAGGATGCTCTCGAATTCCGCCTGATCGACCCCGAGTCGGCCCATGAGGGTCCGGCGTGTCTGGGCGATCACCTGCTCGCGGGCCTTGGCCAGCCATCGCGAGACGGTGACCCTGTGGACCTGGTACAGCTCCCCTAGCTGTCTTACCCGCAACCCGTCGAGGTAGTGCTGCTTCAGGAGGGTCCGTTGTTTCGGGCGCAGCGAAACGATGGCTCCTGCCAGAGCCGCGTTGATCTCTCCTTTGTAGTGTTCTTTGAAAAAACCCAGCTCCACGTCATTGGACGAGGACGCGCGCTGTAAGCGCTTTGTGTCCTCGGTCTGAAGCGATCGCTGCTGCGACAGGCCGTAGTACTCTCTGAGCGCCGAGACGCGCACCCACGCCCGTAAGGAACCATACCCAAGATAAGATCCCATGGCCGGCGCCTGGTCCCCGCAACCGACGAAGAAGCGCTCGCGGAGTATCTGCTTGACCTCGTCAACCGTGTCAGGTTGAGCGACTAATCGAAAAAGAGCCCGGTCAATGACGGGGGAGTAGGACGCCTCAAAGGCAGCGACAGCCGTCGAATCACCTCGAGCGCAGGCGTACGCCAGGTAGATATCTGCCGCTGGCAAGCTCTGCAGGTGAGTCTGAATATCGGTCCCCTCTGGGAGGCGTCGCGCCAGATCGGTGACAAAGGCCGCCTCAGGGTAGCTCAGCTCAGACCACTGGGCCTTGGCCGCCAGGACAATCCTGCACAGCGTCTCCTCAAGGTCCACCAAAACGAGCCCTGAGCGCAGGGGCTCGGCAAGCTCTCGGGAGAACAAAATGGCCAGATTATTAGGCCCTTCCATGCAAGGACCCTATCTTATGCGCCGACTCAGAGGCAAACCGCTTGGTTTTGGACAGCACAAATTGCACCGGGCAGCGAAAAAACCTGCTACCGAAGACCTCCTTTTCCTTCCTATAAACGCGTGAAGCAACATGTGCACGCCTTGGGGGTGACCATCGACCAAGGAGACAACATTGCCACATTTGACCTCTATAATTACAGGGTTGCGCTCTGTACGAGGGATAGCTTTTGTGCCGGGGCTTCTGTTGTTGGCGGGGCTGACCTGCTGTCAATTCATAGCCAAGGTCAGGGGTCCTTCGTCTCATTCGGCCCCCCTTCATCGCACAACAGCGGCGGACAGGGCGCCACGATCAGTGAAACGGTCATCCAGCTCAGACCGTCCGCCCGCCGGTCGAGCTGTTGTCTACCACACCAAGGTCGCCGGCGCTGTTGAACATGGGCCGTCTATCACCCTGCAGCGGACCTTCACGCCCAACCCCACCGTCATCCAGGGCAGGACGCGACCTCGGCACGTCTCGCTGAGCAAGTTTGGCACCCGCAACTGCCCCGGTTGGGTAGCGGCCCAGCCTGACGCCGTGTTGAACCTCCCCGCCGGGCTTGCGCAGGCACGGCTCCGCTTCCCGGGTCGAATCCATATCCGGTTTCCAAAGAATCAATACATCTGCGGTCAATTCAAGGTCGATCTGACCAGCTTGCCGCCAGGTCGGTTTCAGATCCGCTTCATAACGATGTTCGGCGCCCGGGACCGGGTCGGGCCGTTTACGATCCATGTCGAGGATCTCTCCCGCCCCAGGACCATGGGGTTGAAGCCAGGTACCAAGGCCATTCATCTCGCCAAACATCTCCCCAAACCGAAGCTCTTCTTCGGCAAAACAGAGGTGGGTGGCCAAGCTCTGCACCGCGGCCACCGGAGCGCGCTCTGCAGGAGGTTGATCGTACCGGTGCAACCAGCGTTTTTGTTGAAGATCGGACAACCTCGGGATGACCTCTTCTACCACCTCAAATCGTTCGGCCCGGTGGTGGTTCAGGTCCTTGGCCCAATGAACAAGACCGGGCGGAACATCCCGTCCACCTGCCTGGGTCGCGGCGAAGGCAAGCTGCACAAGCTGGAGCCAGGGGTCTATTCCTTCAAATTCGGCGCCAAGCGCGGTGTGGTGAAGTATTCCTTTTTGTTCCGCACAGCCAAGACCAAGCTCTCACCCCTGCGACCATCGATCCACATTCCGACGCAGCTGCCCCTCCGGCAACGGATGGTGACTCAACACTACCCCCAGCTGTCGAAAAAATTCTTGCGCTCTACAAAGACCCTGCAGGGATTGTTTGGCAGCGCGCCAAAGGGACTGTATTTATTCCCTTCGTTCAACCTCGACAAGGCCTCCGCCAAGCCCATCCCCAGTCAACATGAAACAGTCGCCTACCCGAAAAAGAACGAACCCCTGCTGCTCTTCGCCAATCGGTGGGTCGTCGCAACCGACGGATCGGTGTTCGAGGTATCCCGCTACAGCTACCTCGTGACCCGGCCGGACGGGCCTATCTCGCTGCCCCGGGCGCCGCGAAACTCCGAGCTGAGCTTCTCCGCCGCATTGAGAAACCGGGGGCCTGAAGACGAACGCGCGATAGGAGCGCTTAACCGAGCGGCCCGGAAGGAGGAACGCTGCGTGGAACGTGTCCGGGCGCCCTTTCATCGGCGCGTCAAGAGCCTCGAGCAGCGGGCCTGGAGCCGCGGGCGTGACAAACGCATCCAGGCGCTCAAGGAACAGGCCAACACCAAGGCCTTTCGTGCGTGTGGCACAGAGGGGTTGGTAAAGAAACGAGAGCAGCTGCGGCAGCGTCTGATCACCACCCAAACAAAGCGCCGCGCCGCGCGGCTAAAAAAGCTGCGCCCGAGGCTGCAGCATCTGTTCCGCTAGATCAGGGTGTATCGAACCCAGCGCAGCCGCTCAGGTGGCTCTTGTTTGTCCTGCGCCACCGCCGGCACATCGCCTTGGCGGCCTCCAGGTGGCCCAAATTTCGTTTACACATGACCACCTTTTCAACGATCCATTTTGTTTCGTAGACGCCACGAGCAGCCTGAACGCACGCTGTCCAGTCCTGCCGCGAAATGGCTGCGCGGATCTGTCCTTTTGCCCGCTCAGATCTCAAATGCCAGGTGCAAAATCCGGTAGAGGCTTCACTTTTGTAGCGCTTATTATAGACGTGACACCATTTCAACATTTGACTCCGATCCCCCAGCTCGGACAAGCAGCGGATCAGCATTGTGTGAACATACTTGGTCTTGGACGCTCTAAGGGCCGCCTCCACGCAGGGCTTCCAGTGCCGGCCCGCCTGATAAAGATGGACCAACGTCTCCAGACGGAGTTGGGTCGGCAGATTTGGCAGGGTGCTGCGCCACCGCGCTTCGATCAGGTCCCAATGAACAACGAACGGGCTGTCGTCGGCGCCAGCGTCCGTCCCAAGCGGAGGACCTCTCCGAACTGGAGGGCGGCGCGTGGGTTGTCGTTTGAGCGACCTGGGCTGCCGGACGGTGATAGCGGTCCTCTGATCGATGGGAATTGTGGCTGTCGCGGTGGATGGAGAGACACAGTTAAAGACCGCATCCGCATCCGCATCCGCATCCGCTGGTGAGTCGGCGGCTATCTTGGAAGCGGGGGCGTAGATGTCCTTTTTTTTCCCGACCCCAAAGCTCAGGAAGACCACAAACACCGCAACACCAGTTGAAAAGATAAGACCCCCGATAAGCACGCTCATGATCAGTCGGGTCGGGCGGTCTTTGGTGGTCTTTGGCGCGGTCGTGCTGTCCAGAGAGGCGGCCAGGGCGACCTCCGACCTTTCCGTTGATAGCGTTGATCGTGTCCGACGGATCTCGGCGCTACGGTCTGCCAGCACAGCGTCTGAAAAGGCCGTGACCGTTAAGAAACGATCGGAAGGTTCTTTCGCCAAGGCCGCCGTCAGGACATGGTCCATGTGGGGCGGCACCGGATACCGCGCATGCTCCGAGACCGACGGTGGCGCCTCGGTCAATACCCGCGATAGGACGTGGGTAAAGGAGGACCCGCCATATGGCGGGCCTCCCGTGAGCATCTGAAACAAGACCCCGGCCAGGCCGTAGACATCGGTACGCTGGTCGACCTGCAGGCCGCGAGCCTGTTCGGGGGACATGTAGGCCGGCGTACCCATCACCTCTCCGGTGTGGGTCAGGGGCGGATCGTCGAGACAGTAGCTCTTTGCCAAGCCGAAATCCAACAGCACCGCCCGCTGAGCGTCTTGGCCACTGTCGTCTTCGACGATGAGGAAGATGTTGCTGGGTTTCACGTCCCTGTGGAGCACATCGTTTTTATGCGCGGTCGCGAGCGCCGAGGCCATCTGCTGAAAGAGCGGGCGCGCCTCCTGCCACGAAAAGGGACCATGTTCGCTGATATGGGCGGCCAGGTCCTGTCCGCGTAGATAATCCATCACGAGGTAGGGTCGACCATCGGCCTCGGAGAAGTCGTGTATCCCGACGATGCCTCGGTGCTCAAGCTGACCGAGTATCCTGGCCTCTCTGGAAAAACGACGGACCGCCTCGGAGTCCGCAAGAGCCGCATCAGACAGCAGCTTGACGGCGCACCGGCGACCGGTGCGAAGGTGCTCTGCCAAGAAGACCTGACCGGTGCCCCCTGTCCCCAACGGGGCCTTCAGGCGATATCTGCCATCGAGGACCTGACCCGCCCAGGTCGACGTTTCGTCGAGGTGGGCGGAGGCACCGTCGTTGGCGGATGAGCTCGAGCCGAGGTGGTCACCGGTGCGCTCGACCAAGGCCAACGCGGAGAACACGCGCCGACAGATGGGGCAACGGTCAAGGTGGGTTTCTATCGCGGCGACTTCATCTGAGGTGAGGCGGCCAGCCTGATATCGGAGGAACTGGTTCTCATCCAGACAGGTCATCAAACCACCATGTTAAATCTGACGCAGCTACGACATCAACCTCCTTCCTCTGCCAACCGTCACCCTTTCGTAGAAAACAGATCCTTTCGGACGACGGACGACCAGCGTAGATACGAGGAGTTGACGAAGTTGAGCAGCTGAAGATGGGGCTCGTTTCAGGCAGCGGGGAGTAACGACGAAGGAGCAGGCGACTCGCCGGTTGGAGGGGCGGAGGCCGAGCTTGGCGATCAGTTTGGGCAAGATTTGGACAAAGTTAGTTGGATCCGAGGAGGGCGCATAAGCAAAGAGCCCGTCAGCTAACCACTGACAGGCTCTCTGTTTTGGGGTGCGCCCAACAGGATTCGAACCTGTGACCCTCGGTTCCGTAGACCGATGCTCTATCCAGCTGAGCCATGGGCGCAACGTTCTGGGACCTGTACACCAACCACCCACGGTGGTCAAGCCAGCTGCTGGGACACCCCATGTTTGGGCGTTGGAGACCCTGAACCCTCGTTGGTGAGCACAAGGTGAGTTTTGCACTTTCACTTCACAAAAAACAGAATGATCCTGAGCGCGCCGTGTGCAACCGTTGCGACCTATTCACAAAAGGCATCATAGTTTTAGCTGGTTACACATATTGGGCGAGTTTGGATCCATCCGTGGTATCGAAGCAGTAAGTCTTTAATATATAATCTGTTTTCCTCCTACGTGCCGCCTTTTCCGGAAAAATTACATCCATACTTGACATTTCCGCTATGGTGAGACAATTCTACTTATACTAAATGCTCTGAAGTGGGGGTTGCAATGGAGGAGGAACGATGAAGTTCGATGGCGTTAAGGTCTTTTCAGCAACCAAGGCAAGAGAGCGGGGCATGTTGGGCGACAGGCTCACCGAGTGGCTTGATTCACATCCCGACAACAAGGTGGTGGATACCGTGGTCACCCAGAGCTCCGATCAGGAGTTTCATTGTCTGACCATCACCGTCTTCTATCAGACCAATGGGGTAGCCGCCGTAGCGGCAGAGCTCCCTGCGTAGTCGCTAACAGACCCGCGCTGCCTTTAAGCCCTTACCTCAACAACCGAGACCCTCAACCATCGACGACCTCTGACGCCGGCTGAGGATCCGTCTCGTGCTCTCCCCCCCGCCGCCTGAACTTGCCGCCGATGTCGTGCACCAGCACGAGGTAGACCGCCGGGATCAAAAAGAGCGTCAGCAAGGTCCCCACGGCCAGGCCCCACACGATGGTGTTGGCTAGCGGGCCCCAGGTCAGCGACATGCCGCCCAGGCCGATGGCCATGGGCAGCAACCCCGCGATGGTGGTCAGCGAGGTGAGGATGATCGGCCGCAGGCGCATGCAGCCTGCCTGGATGACGGCCTCTTCGGGGTCCACACCCCGAGCCTTGGCGTTGTTGGCGAAGCTGATCAGCACGATGGCGTCGTTGACCGCCACGCCCGCCAGCGCCACCATACCGAACAGGGTGATCAGCGAGAAGGGATTGCCCGAGATCGCCAGCCCCACCATGGCGCCGACGAAGGCGAAGGGCACGGTGAAGAGGATCACCACGGGCTGAATGTAGGAGCGGAACTGCGCGCCGAGGATGACGTAGATCAGCAGCACCCCGAACAAAAAGAGCTGCCCCAGGCTCTTGAACGACTCCTGGAACTCCTGAAACTCGCCGGAGAAGTCGAGCGTCACGCCGGGGAAGCGCTGGGCCAGATCGCCGAGCTGCGCCTTGAGCGCCTGGTTCACCTCGGGTGAGGTGGTCTTGGCCTTGTCGATGTTGGCGTGGACCGTGATGGCCCGCTGGTTCTTGTAGCGCCGAATCTCGGCGATGCTGCTCTTCATCTTGTAGCTGGCCACGTCGCCCAGGGCGACGCGCTTGCCCGAGGGGAGCACCAGCGGCAGGCGCAGCAGGTCCTCCGGCCGTCTCAGGAAGCGCTGCCCCACCCGGACCACGATGTCGATCTCCTCGTCGCCGTCGTACATCTTGCCGGCCTTGATCCCATCCAGCGCCGCTCGCAGCGTCAGCCCCACCTGCACCACCGACAGCCCATAGAGCGCGACCTTGTCCGGATCGATGCTGAAGCGCACCTCGCGCTTGCCCGCCAGGAAGTCGTCTCCCACGTCGAGCACCCCGGGCATCTTCTTCAGCTTGGCCTTGACGTGCGCCGAGGCCTGCTGCAGCACGTCGAGGTACTTGCCCATGACCTTCAGCTCCACGGGCTTGCCCACGGGCGGGCCGGTGTTGACCTTGGCCAGCTCGATGCTCACCGGGCCGGCGATGCGGTCGAGCTTGCCGCGCAGCTCGTTCATGATGGCGTCGGTGGAGCGCTTGCGCGCGTAGGACATCGGCAGGTCGAGCCAGAGCTGGCCCACGTCGCTGCGGAAGATCCAGTCAGCGTCGGTCATCACCAGCCCGGCGGTGGCGTGGACCACCCGCACCTCGTCCTTGGGCAGCTGGGCCGCGGCGCGCTCGAACTCCTTGAGCGTCTCGGAGGTCGTCTCGAGGCTGGTGCCGGTGGGCATCGTCACCCGCACCTGGAACATGTTGATCTCCTCCCCGGAGAACATGTCCAGGCCCAACAGCGGGACCAACATCCCCGCGCCGGGGATGACCAGCAGCATCGATAAGACGAACCAGCGCCGCCGGCGCACCACGAAGCGCAGCGCGCGCTCGTAGCTGCGCCGCAGCCCGGTGAGCCAGGCCCGGTCTTCCGTGCGCTGGAAGCGCCGCCCGGGCCAGCCAGCGAAGTGGGAGGGCAGGATGATGAAGGCCTCGACCATCGAGGCGAGCAGCGCCAGGCTGACGGTGATCGGGACGATGCGCATGAACTTGCCCATGATCCCCGGCAGCAAGATCAGCGGCAGGAAGGCGGCGATGGTGGTGGCCGTGGCCGCCAGGATCGGCGTGGTCACCTCCTCGGTGCCGTCGATGGCCGCCTGGCGCCAGCTCTTACCCAGCTGCAGGTGGCGGTAGCAGTTCTCCACGATGATGATCGCGTCGTCGACGATGATCCCCAGCACCAACACCAGCCCGAAGAGGGAGTTTCCGTTGAACGACTCCCCGTTGTAGTACATGAAGATGAAGCAGGCCAAGAAGCTGAGTGGGATCCCCAGGGCGGCCAGGACGGCGTTGCGCATGCCGAGCACCAGCAGCAGCAAGAAGACCACCACGGCGAAGCCGAGCCAGGCGTTGGTGCTCAGCTTGGAGAGCATGTCGTTGATCTGCTCCGAGCTGTCCTGGGTCACGGCGACGCGTAGCTTGTGCTTGTGCCGCTTCTCGAACGCAGTGGCCAGCCGCTTGACCTCGTCGGTGATGGCGATGGAGTTGCCGTCGTTCTGCTTGGAGATCGAGAGCGAGATCACCGGCTGCCCCCGCACCCGGCTGCGGGTGCGCTCCTCCTCGAACGCGTCACGGACGTCGGCCACGTCGCCCACCTTGACGGTCCGGCCGTCGCCGGTGGTCCGGATGATGACCTTCTTGATCTCCTGAGGATCGGTGAACTCCCCCAGCGAGCGGACCAGCAGCTCCTGCCGCCCCACGGTGAGCTTTCCGGCGGGGACATTGACGCCGCGGCTGGCGATGGCCCTCTGCAGCTGCTGCGGCGAGATCACGAAGCCCTGCAGCTTCGACGGGTCGGCCTCGACCCAGACCTCGCGGTCGCGCGTCCCCACCAGCTGGACCTTGGCCACGCGCGGGATCGCCCGCAGCTCCTCGCGCAGCTGCCGCGACAGCTCCAGCATCTCCTTCTCGCTGGACTGGCCGTAGAGGTGGACCGAGATCAGGGGCATGAAGTCAGCCGAGCCCAAGGCGTCGACCTGGGTGTCCAGGGCGTCGACGGGCAGGTCCTTGACCTTGTCCACCTCGGCCCGCAGATCGGAGAAGCGGGCGCGGAACTCCGCGTCGGACATCTGCTTGAACTTGACCGAGATGAAGGACGCCCCCTCGGTGGACTGGGAGGCGATGGTGCTGATCCCCTTGACGTCGCGGATCTCCTCCTCGATGGGGACCGTGATCAGCTTCTCGATCTCCTCGGCCGTAACGCCGGGGTAGGGCTTGATGATGAAGACCCAGTTGAAGGAGACGTCCGACATCAGCTCGCGGGGCAAGGCGAGCAGCGAGATGGTGCCGAGGACGAGGATCGCCACCATCAGCAGGTTCACCGGCACCGGATTGCGGACGGAGAGGCGCGCCAGGGACATGCTGGGCCTACTTCTTCTTGAGCGCGCGGTCGCCCTGTGAGGCGCTGCGCGGCGGGGCCTTGGCTCTGTGGCTCGGTTCGTCCACGACCTCCACCGCCGCGCCGGGCTCGAGCCCCTGGTGCCCGACGAGGATCACCCGATCACCGGCGCTCAGCCCGGCCTGCACGATGAAGCGCTGCCCCACCCTGGGGCCCAGGGTCAGCGGTGATTTGACCGCCTTGGCCCCGCGCACGACGAAGACCGACGCCGCGTCGCCCTGGCGTACGATGGCGTGGTCGGGAATGGTGAGGACCTGACGATGCTCGGCGACGACGATGGTGGAGCGGACCACCTGACCCGGTTTGGGCACACCGTCCTTCGTCGGCACGGTCACCTCCACCGGGAAGTTATGGGTCACGCGATCCCCGGCCACGCCAAGGCGCTTGACGGTCCCCGTGTAGCGCAAGGAGGGGTTGGCTGGATCGACCAGGTCCACCCGCTGCCCCACCCTGATGCGGGCCAGGTCGGCGGCCGGAACCTTGACCTGCAGCTTGAGGCTGCCCGCGCTGATCACCCGGGCCACCGGGGTCTGCTGGCTCACCAGCTGGCCCACGTCCGCCGTGACCTCCGCCACCGTGCCGTCGAAGGGGCAGCGGATCGAGGTCTCGCGCAGGTTGCGCCGCGCGAGGCGCACCGATGCCTCGGCCTGCTTGCCCCCGGCCCGGGCGGTCTGCACCGCCGTATGGGCCCGTTCGACGGTTTGGGCCGCGACGGTGGAGCGCTTGGCCAGCTGCCGGGTCCGCTCGAGGTCGCGCTTCGCCTGGGCCAGCTGGGCCTGCCCCTGCCTCAGCACCGCGTCAGCCTGCAACAGGGCTATGCGGTAGCTCTCCGCGTCGAGCTGCAGCAGGGCCTGGCCTCGCTTGCAGCTATCCCCGAGGTCCTTGTGCTTCTTGATCACCTTGCCCACGACCTCGGCAGTCAGGGTCACGTCCCGCTCCGCGGCCAGCGCGCCCGTGTGGAGCACGGTCTCCTTCAGATCCTGGGGGCGCAGCACCTCCGTCCGCACCGGGGTCTTGTCGCGTTTGAGCGTCTCCACCAGCTCGCCGCTGCTGGACTTGACGCGGTTGTAGAAGGTGATCCCGCCGATGACCAACGCGACGAAGACGGCGCCGATCACGATGCGTAGGCTGGATTTCATCGGTGCTCTGGTGGTGACGGGTTGCCTTGCAGCCACGCTGACCCTCATGCTGACTGGGCAGAGCCTATCGTCGCCTCCCCCCCCTGTCCACCTGTGATAGGCTTTGTGCCGTCCTCTGACGGAGGCGCACGCAATGCTGAACGTCCCCGGGTTTACGATCTCAGAGCAGCTCCACCAGGGCAGTCGCGCCGTGGTCTACCGCGCGAGACGCGCCAAGGACGACCTGCCGGTGGTGCTCAAGGCCCCACGCTCTCCCCGCCCTACCCTGGAGGAGGCTGGCCGCCTGCGGGCCGAGCTGCGCCTGGGGCAGCTGGTGCAGCACCCGGCGGTGATCAGGTATCACGAGCTGGTCTGGGACCAGCACCGCCCCGTGCTGGTGATCGAGGATTTCGGCGGCGAGGCCCTCTCTGCCCTGATCGAGGCGGGCCCGCTCTCGCTGCCGCGCTTCTTCGAGCTGGCGCTGGGGCTGGCCGAGGGGCTAGCGGCGATCCACGGCTGTGGGATCATCCACCGGGACATCAACCCCTCCAACGTGGTCTGCGACCGGGGCGGCGCGGGGCGAGCCAAGATCATCGATCTGGGGATCGCCGCGCTGCTGGCCCACTCCGGCGAGGCCCAGGACGCCCCCCCGCAGCAGATCGAGGGCACGCTGCGCTACATCTCGCCCGAGCAGACCGGGCGCATGAACCGCTCGGTGGATCACCGCACCGACCTCTACTCGCTGGGGGTGACCTTCTACGAGCTGCTGGCGGGGCGGGTCCCCTTCGAGGCCCAGGATCCGCTGGAGCTGGTCCACGCGCACCTGGCGCGCACCCCGCCGTCGCTGCGCCCCAGCGATCTCCCGGATGTGGTGGTGGACATCGTCGCCCGGCTGCTGGCCAAGACCCCCGAGGAGCGCTACCAGAGCGCGGACGGTCTGGCGGAGGATCTGCGGCGCTGCCGCCAGACGCTCACCGGCGACGGCGACGTGCCGAGCTTCGCGCTGGGGCAGCGCGACGTCAGCTCGCGCTTCGCCCTGCCCGAGAAGCTCTACGGGCGCGAGGCCGAGCTCGAGCAGCTGCTGGGGGCCTTAGAGCGCGCGCACGACGGCGGCCGGATCCTGCTCTCGGTGACGGGCCGCTCGGGCAGCGGCAAGACCGCGCTGCTACGCGAGCTCCAGCAGCTGGCGCGAGAGCGGGGGGCCTTCTTCGTTCGCGGGCGCTTCGACTCCCAGCGGCGGGAGACGCCGCATTCGGCCTTCATCGAGGTGGGGGCCGAGCTGGTGCGGCGCGTGCTGACCCTCAGCGAGGACCACATCGACGCCTTCCGGGAGCAGCTGCAGCGGGCGATGGGGGAGGCAGGGCAGGTGCTGATCGATGTCCTGCCCCAGGTCGAGCTGCTGATCGGGCCGCAAACGGAGACGGTGAGCTTGCCGCAGGCCGAGGCCGAGCTGCGCTTCAATCGGCTGGCCTGTGCCTTCTTCGCCCTCTTCGCCGACGCGCGCCATACGCTGGTGCTACAGCTCGACGATCTGCAGTGGGCCGACGCGGCCTCGCTCAAGCTGATCGAGCTGCTGATGGCCGAGCGGGAGCTGCACCACCTGCTGCTGGTGGGCAGCTACCGCACCGACGAGCTGACACCGACGCACGCCCTCTCCCTGGCGCTGCGGGCCGTGGCGACGGGTCCGGCGGAGACGGAGCAGCTGGAGCTCGGTCCGCTGGGGCCCG
>SWBW01009912.1_pt1 | contig 22859 bp, 25 predicted proteins | sample 4693041 | NCBI WGS metagenome assembly SWBW01 (sample SAMN10267271, study PRJNA491770) | bioreactor metagenome | isolation source: DHS bioreactor inoculated with marine methane seep sediment | place: Japan: Omine Ridge, Nankai Trough | collected 2006-05-06 | reverse complement strand
ATAACCTTTTATATTAATACTTCGTCAATCCTTTAGAAAAAACATGCCCAAATGCTTTTAAGACTTCCAGACTAAGGATAATATGCCAGGTGAGAATAATGTCAGAAGTCCAAATTTTGAACGAAATAAAAACAGATTTGAATTTTCTTAAAGAAAAAATGGCTAGGATAGAGGTTACTGTAAACGAGATTGACAAAGACCTTCATAGTAAACCCAATCCTGAATATATAAAGAAACTTGACCAAATAGAGAACGAAGACAATAAAGTTCATTTCAAGGATATGGACGAATTCGACAGGCAGTTTGGATTGTAGGCGATTTTTTCATGTCATATGAGTTTGAAGTTACTGAGACTCTTATTCGAAAATTCAAAAAACTTCAAAAAAAAGATAAAGTTCTCTTTTTAGCATGCCGCAAAAAGATTAGCGAGATTATACAGAATCCTTTACATTACAAACACTTGAAATATGAAGATCGTTTCAGGGTACATGTTGGCGGTTCGTTCGTTCTGACATACAGGGTATTTGAAGAAGATAGACTGGTACTTTTCCTGGATATTGAACATCTCGACAAGGTATATCTGTAAATAAAAGGGTTTGTTGCTTTGAATCCTGCCTAATGGTTATTTATCTGAGAGCTTGTAAAAAATTAAATTATTTGGGACCAGTACAGATTTGGAGTATAAAATAATGAATAAAATATTTGCCAGGAATCTCAGGGATAAACAGGTTGTCAGTTCGGATGGAGTGACCCTTGGAGTATTGAACAATATTGTGATGGACGTCCGCAGTGGTTCCATTGAGGATCTTGTGATCAAACCTGACATCGCACTTGATAAAGTGAAATACAAAGAAGAAGGTGAGTTTATCCTCATGCCCTTTGATTCTGTCAGGGCCATCAAAGACTATATTGTAGTTGACAAGACCATGTCCTTCGCTACAGCAGCCGAGCCGCCTGTTAATGAGGGGTGAATACAGTCATCTTTCCATAGGATTGTGTTGCATTGTCGTCACTGAAACCCCGGATTGGAAATCCGGGGCATCATTGTTGATGCCTGATACTTAAATTGCTATTGAAAGAATATATATTTCACAAAATTGCCTTTTATTGTGCTAGCAATGACTGTACTTTAATATAAAAATAAGAAATCTGCTAACTTTATAGCAGACACCTTGGACATAAAATTCTTACAAACTTGTAATTAAATTCATGCGTTTCCTAAAGCTTGGATTATTTGTTTTTGCCCGTAACTCAGTGCCCAGCTAGCACCTACGCCCATAATAGCCGTTGGAGATTCATTACTTTTATCCAGCTTTACAGCAACGAGTTTTTTTCCTAATTGTATGCTTTTATTTATTTCCCAGTTAATCCAATTAATATCATCGATTAAACCAGAGTCTTGATGCTTTTTATTTGCAAATTTTCCAATTAATATTAAAGTATAAGTAGCATCATTAATTTTGTTAGTTAAAGCAGCTTTTACTCGACCTATATTTTCAGAATTAATCTCATGTGCTGACTTATCTGAAAATTTAAACTCGAAATTTGAATTTGCATCCCAAGCTTTGAGTAAATTCTTGTAAGCTTTGTCATTATCGTAGTCAAAACTTATAAATACATTTTTCTTTGCCACATTTACATCTCCTTTATTGCAATTTTTTCTTTAAATATATCAGAAATCTGTACCACTTCCTGAAGTAATGTTGGCAAGTCCTTATATATATTCCTATTGGCTTCTTTTGTAAATTCATAATGAATGTCCATTTTTGAATTATTTATAGTTACATTAAAATCTGTTATCGTTGTGTTACTTGAAGCATTTTCTCCAAAATCTTTCCGATTCCATTCTTGTAATCCATCACATAATATGAGTAAATAAGCAATTGGATGACTTTTTACCTTCATGCATTCTAAGTAAAATGGTTTATTCATTAAACCGTATTTATAGTAATTATGCAAAAATATAGCACTTGCGGAGTCAGCGACTGGGAAATAAAAATAGGATGGATTCCAATTAGTAGTTTTCACCAAATGGTAATACCAACGTAGTATAATTACTGCACCATAAAAACCATGATCTATGAAACTCTCTTCTTTCATAAATTTAACAAAACCAATTATATTAGTTTTAACGTCATCAATATTCAAACTGAAATTACTGGAAATTGATTGTGATAGTATTGATGTCGCATCAGCATAAAATTTATATTTAGATTTTGGATATTTTTTGAGAAAATCGTTCTCAAATATTGTACCGGGTTTTAGAGGTGGTAAAGTCATAAAATATTCAAAATCAGACAATTCCATTTTAATTTTAGATTTTCGAGTGACTTCTTCAGGGTAATTACAAATGAAGTCTAAATACTTATTTGCCTGCTTTAATGAAATTTCTAAAGGATAAGCGATATCATGAAATAAAGAAGCAATACCCCAACGGTAAAAAAATTCTTCATTTTTCGTAACATAAAAGTCAGGATAATTTTTCTTATTCAGAGCATATTCATTGAAGTTTTTCTTGAAATTATCGTTTTTCTCGTAAATTGCTAAACCCAATAAAAAAACAAATATTGTATGAACATAATGATCTCTATGTTTTTCGAGTAAACCTCCTGCTTTTTCTTCAAACCGATTCATAATTTGCGGGAGTTCTAAAAATGGATTTTTTTCATTTTGTATTCCAATCCAATATGCAACAAAAAAAGTTTCATAAACTTTGTAAGCTGAATCGGTAGTTTTTGTACTTAAGAACTCCATTATAGAGTCTATTATCGCTTCCTTATGATTTTTACAATTACAGATGTCCTCATATATTTCTAGGGTGTCGAAAAAAGATGAGATATATTCTTCTATATTGTTCATTCTTTAGTCTCTTTATAGTTTGTACTTATTTTATATTATTCAAAATATGCATGGGCAACCCATCCTGCAATAACTTTCCCCGTACTGATAGTACCGGGTCTTCGTACACTTAAATGAACCGATTTGTTGCTTTGAATCCTGTTTAATGGTTTTTTATCAGAGAGCTTGTAAAACATGAAATTATTTTCGTTCCTTTAATTCTGGTAGCCAGCAGCTCTTAACCTAAAGAATGTTTTACTTCCCGTCCCTGAGGGCAAACAGGGCACGAAGTCCCCCCTAATCCCTATGATGTGTAAGTGAAGGACGTTGGGGTCCAGTCCCCCCATAAGGTAGGTGGTTAAAGTTTGTTGAATGCCACAGATAAAATCATGTGATACAATCCAAAGCGCTCTTGTACAGCAGCGTACAGCCAGAGTTACTATGTGTACAGCCTTGGGTCCTTAAGTGCTTCCAGCACTCCTGCCCCATACTTAGCAGTGGTTACCAGGTCTGCGGCATCTTTCAGGGCCGGATGAGCATTTCCCACCGCCACACCCAGGCCAGCCGCCCTGAGCATTTCAATATCATTGGCCGAATCCCCTATAGCAACAATATCCCGGGTGTCAAGTCCCATCAGTTTTGCTACCTCCACCAGTGCCGTGCCTTTGTTCACATCCACGGTCTTTATGTGGACGGCAAAACCTGTATCCACAAGTTCAATACCCCTGATGTTCCCATCCACCAGCACCTGTCTGGCAGCATCTATGTCAAAATTACGCCGCAGTGCCACCTCTGACCTCCTTTCCGTACCGTCCAGTTCCTCAAGGTCAAAATGCTTCTTAAGTATCTCAAGGACCTCCTGGCAGCGTGCCTTATTCCCGCTGACATGGACCGGCCCGTCAAATCCCATGGATATCACGCCGCCGTTCTCTGCTATCATGATATCAGATGTACCGATGAGTTTTGCGGCACATTTCACAAAACCCAGCACATTACCGCTGGCAAGGATCACAGGTACGGTTAACTCACGTATGGCAGCGGCGGCTCTTAAGTCAAGCCGACGCTGCTCATCGGTCAAAGTTCCGTCTATATCAATAACTAATGCTTTCAATCTGTCAGTCCTTCTGCTGTAACTGAGAAAACCGCTTCACCTTCAGGCAGGCACGGGGAATCCACCAGACGGGCTATACGCTTCTCGCCTTTGGATTTGCGCAAATACAGCCTGAACGTGGCAGTATGACCTACAATATGGCCCCCGATAGGTTTGGTCGGGTCGCCAAAAAATGCATCCGGTTTGGACATTACCTGGTTGGTCACAACGACAGCTGCATTGAACAGGTCACCGAACCTCAACAGTTCATGCATATGCTTGTTCAGTTTCTGCTGCCTGTCGGCCAGGGTGCCGCGCCCCACATATTCTGCCCTGAAATGAGCTGTAAGCGAATCGACGATCAACAGGCGTACGGGCTTGCCGCTGTCTTTCAGTTCCTCTGCCAATTGTGTGGCCGATTCTGCCAGCAATATCTGGTGATTGGAATTATATGCCCGTGCCACATGGATATTATTAAGGATTTCCTCAGGGTCCAATTCCTCACCAGTACGGTGGGATGTCCCCTCTACCATCTGGGCAATCCTCTCGGGCCTGAAGGTATTTTCAGTATCGATCATTATCACAGAGCCGTCCAGACCGCCATGCTCCTCAGATAGCTGCACATTTACAGCAAGATGGTGGGTGATCTGGGTCTTGCCGCAGCCGAACTCCCCATAGAACTCGGTAATGGCCTGGGTCTCGATACCGCCGCCCATCAGTTCATCAAATGCCTCGCACCCGGTCGTAAGCTTGCCTACCAGTTTCCTGCGCTCCAGCACCCTGTCCCCTGTCTCAAAACCGCCCACATCTGCCGCACTCCTTGCAGCTATGATGATCTTGGCAGCAGTTGCTTCTCCCACTTCTGCGGTCACTGACAGGTCTGCAGGTGATGCCACTGCTATGGCCTCTATGGAATTGAATCCTGCTTCCCTCAATTTCTCTGCTGTAGCCGGCCCTACTCCTGGCAGGTCTTCAATCATAGTGATCTTTTCATCCATTTTATATCTCCTGGTGCACGGTGTATATTTCGTATTGGTGCACAGTTTTACAATGGTACTACTATTTAGATAAATATAAACCTGGGGTAAGCAGGGTGAAAGTATTCATCACATTTCCAGCAGCTCATTGTATATCTTTCCCAGCTGTTTGGATGTCTTATCAATGTCATGATACTTTTCGGCAGACCTCCTGGCTGCACTGCCCAGCCTTCCCACCAGGGCCGGGTCATCTGCCAACTGCCGGATGCAGGTATTAAACTCCTCTTCATTGCTGCCCATCAGGCAGTCGCACCCGTGGGTCAGCCATTCCCTGAACACAGGCAGGTCCCTGGTCACAATGGGCCGAGCGTTGGCCGCAGCCTCTACCAGGGCCAGGCCCTGGGTCTCATGCCTGGATGGGAAAAAGAAAATATCACTGGCAGACAGGGCACCTGGCACGTTATTGATATAGCCGGTGAACATAACATTAGACGGCATATCTTTCATGATTGTGTTATTCTCCTTCGAGATTATGCCATAAAGACCCTTAACACTCTGTTTCTTATGGAAACTGCCGCCAACCCACATAAAGCGCATATCAGGAAAACGACTGGCCACCTCATAGAATTCACTCACACCTTTCCTTAGTGTCAGACCGCCAACAGAACACACTACTGTCTCATTCTCCCCTATGCCATACTTTTGCCTGTATGCCTGCCTGCCAGAATCAGAATATGCATACTTCCCGAGATCGATCCCGTAATTCAACTGCCTGATATCTTTTCCAGGCAGTAACTGGTGATAATATTCTGCGGCAGACTGGGACGGGCATAGAATAATATCAGCCCTGTTTGCTAAACCTTTTAACCATTTCCGTACTAAATATTTTATCTTTCCACCCACCACAAATGTATCTTCGGTCATGTGACCGTGGAATATGATGGGGCTGTGATTGCCATTATTGTTTTTTAAGGACATTCGGTATGCCAGGGTCATTGGAATATGTATATGCATCAAGTCAAAATCCGAGTCATTGTCAAAGACCACGTCAATCCCTTGCTCCTTAACACGCCCTGCTATTGATGGGATATAGGAATCAAGCCATTTACGGTCAGAGGTTAATCTATTAACCAATCCATTATCAATAATATAATTAACAACAGTCATATATTAGTAAATTGTTATCACTTATTATACAAAAATTTTTTGTAGTACCTTTGCAATGTCCCACATACTCCATCCCATATATTGCATCCCATATGGTACATCTTATACTGCAACTTATACTGCAAGCCTTGCTACAAGCATCCCCATATCCAGCCCCATCTCGTCTGCAACTACCCTGCATTTGGTCCTGAGCATGTATGCAATGGGACTGTAGCCATATTCTGACATTGTCTCGTAATTTGCCATGCCCTTACTGATGATCAGGGTTGCGTCCTCAAAAGCCTCCACAAGTTCAGGAGGAGCCTCATCCAGACACACGCCTATTGCATTGGAACCTGTGGTCAGCACCCTGTCAACCATTTCGCTGATGCCGTGTATCTCTACATCCTCCATTGTTGCATCATTAAGAATAGGTGCCCCGCGCACTACAAGTGTCACTTTGCCGCCCATGCCACGTATTTGTTCGATAACTAACGTATCGAGCAGGATCTCACCGCTGTTGTCTACTAAGTACACCACATTATCCAGCAAAGGCACCATTGCCTCTATGTCGTCCACATCAAGCCCTTTGTTGAACATTTTCTTAAACTCAGCTTCAAAATCATCTTCCCTGACATCGAAGCCATCCACACCAAAATCAAAACTATTGCCAATGGCAGCTGCAAGAGCGGCACGCCTGAACCCATCCACTGATATCTCATCACCCACAAGTGAGCGGACCAGTGGCATCAACCCGGCAGCGATCTCCCTGCTCTGTATCTTCTTTTCATGATATGGGTCAGGATCGCCAAGTGCCTTGTACGACCTGCGGTGAACTATTGTGGATACTTTTGAGGATGGCACGCCGGGCCTGAATGTCTGGTGCAAGGCGTCCAGTCCAGCCATCACGGCCTTGGTCACGATCTGTGGATCGTGTGTACTCAACAGAGCCTGGTAATGTACTCTTGACAGCAGGCAATGCGCACATCTTGGATCGATCTTCAAAACTTATTCACCTTTTTTAGCAATATTAATATCAATTGGATGACAATAGTCCATATGGTGATAAATATGTCGGAGCAAGAACCTCAAGATACAAATGAGTGGGAAGCATTTGCAGATAAAAAGTACGGTGATATTAAAAAGGCAATGAAGGACATTGAAAGTAAAGGTTCTTCCCAGCCACTTGAGCATAACATCAGGGATGTTACAAAAAGTTTTGGTGATATGTTAATCTCACTGGGTGCCCTTGCCTATGGTGTTACCAGTGATGTGGTAGAGAAGACATCCAGTGAAGAAAGGGTAGCATTCCAGGAGGAGATGAAGAAAAAGGCCAGTTCGGCAGGTAATATAATTGCGGATGAACTGGATAAAGTTTCCAGTACCCTGAGATCTGAAGCAGAGGTGCCAAAAGAGGAGTCCGAAGAGGAGGTAAAAACTCCTGACACGCCAGAAGCTTAGGATTTCCTGTTTGCACAATGGGGGATGGAGGAAGTAATACTTTGTATATAGGGGGAAAATCCCCGATCTCTATCCGACCACGCCCGCCGAATATCTCTTCGTACACCCTTACCATAAAATTATTACGTATTCCGGAATTGGACAGACATATCTATAGTTCCTTTATATTAACACAACAATTACATATTGTTTATAGGGTCATATGAACCAAACCGACTTTCAAAGATCCACTAAAAACCAATAACAAGCAAACCAATTCGTATAGTCCCTATCAAAACATTAATCCGCAAGCAACCGATTTACCTACATTCCCATAAATTTCCCCAAATCCAGCAAAGAGAACAACCTGGCTTGTTTTGCATCCATCCCCTCAACAACCAAATTAAAATATAGTCAGGCGGACTTCTGCATTCGAAAAAGCCAATCCTGTTAAAAAGGATGATCGATGGGCTGCCTCCTACAAAGTCTCAAGCAATATCAATAGTGTCTGCATTGAACCAGCGAAAAATACTTTCACAAAACACCCTTGAAATAATGCCCTGAAGTAGATTCACTGCCGCAGTGACCATTGGTCCTGTTATCAATAGCCTTCCTGTAAAGTTCTGTCAACTTTCCAGTAGTTTTCCTGTTATACATTTTAGCCTCAATTCTCAGGCAGTTGACACCTGCTTCAATCAGTTCAGGGATATGGTCGAGCATACACAGTTCCCTGGAGTTCATAATATAAGTACGTCCGTACCCATCGGTTTTCACCTGGAAAGTAAAACCCTTTACATCTTCCAGCAAGGCACCATGAATTTTATCATCAGGGAACAGCTCTCCCAAAAGGTCATGCTCAGATACCATTACAGGGAAAAAGCCGTGAACGATACATTCCACCATACCATGGGGAGCTATCTGTTTTATTTCATCCAATGTAAGCTCAGGCGAAAGAGTCACCCTTTTGAGACAGTGCTCCAGATAATGAGCCATTGCCAGCCTGTTAAAAACATTAAGTGGATAGTCTATGACCAGTGACTTTTTACCAGAGTCAAGAAGACTATGCAGGACACCCATGTTTGCTATAAGAAATCCAGTGTGGTCAGGGAAAGAGTCAAATCCGTCTGATTTTTTAGCTATTCTTGGTGTAGCGAGATAGACTTCCACTCCTTTCTCCTTACCATACTCAATGGCATACCGGTAATCTTCTATTGTAAGCAAATCCCCAGTGAGATTTTCTTCACCGAAATAAACCACATCCGCACCGCCGTCAACAGCCGCCTTAAACGTTTCCAGGGAACAAGTATTTACAGACAGGAGGGGTTGGAGGGGTTTATTTTGCATCTCCCGGCTATCGAAAATAATCCTGGGTTTGCTGCATGTTCGTTTCCAGTTCTTTGTACGTTCTTTTTCAAGCCTTTTAACTGCTGTCCTGCGAAGAGTATTCAGCTGGGAAATAGGGATGAAAATATCTGCTTCCAGATTGACCTTGATGTTTTCGGGCTCAAAAATGGTATTACCAAGCTTTTTCAGTTGCTGGATTATAGAATCTTCTGATATTTGGGTTCCCTTTGCCCGCTGCGGAATATCTCCGGTTTGCACGACCTCGTTCTCACCGTCTGTAATACAAAGTGCTACCGGTTCTCCATGTTTTGCTGTGAATAACATATTGAGGGGAATTCTTTTCATGACATCTTTAATCCCCAGGGATTCCATAAGCCTGAAATCATACGTCTTAAAAACAGTCTCATTTCTGTAGACGGTCTTTTCCATGGGTATTTTGACTGTTGCACAGGCAGGGGTACTTTCCACACTCTGGTTATTGATATACATACTTCGTACCGTAGTGCCAGTACCCCGCCCCTGGGTACCGATTCCATCACCTATCCTCAATGGCTGCTCGATCTGTATGTAGGCAAATTTCCTTTCCCAGTCATATTTGACGACCTGTCCAAGATACGTGCCCTGGTTATGCGGCTGTTGTCTGCTCATAAGGTTGCCGCCGGGATTTCCAAAGTAATACCCTTGTGTAAACCCGCGGTTAAAAAGCTGGCGCAGTATGTGCTGTTCATTATAAGATACATGGAAATCGGCCGGGTTTTCAAGATATCTATCTATAAGACTCCTGTAGATTCTCACTACGCCTGCCACATATTCAGGGTGCTTCAATCTACCCTCTATTTTGAAAGAATCGATGCCTGACTCTATCAGGTGTCCGATGTGCTCGCTGATATTGAGGTCTTTGGGACTCAGGAGGTGGCCTTTAGCTCCATCAATTGTGTATTTCCTCCGGCAGGGCTGGGTACAGTAGCCGCGGTTCCCGCTTTTATCTCCTATCATGCTGCTGAAAAGACACTGGCCTGAGTATGAAAAGCACAGCGCACCGTGGATAAAGACTTCTATTTCGGTGTTGGTTTGGGATTTTATCCTCCTGATCTCTTCAAGGGAAAGCTCTCTGGCAAGCACGATGCGTTTCACTCCCATTTCCTCAAGGTATCGTACACCTTCTACATTATGGATGGTCATCTGTGTACTGGCATGGACCGGAAGCTGGGGGAGCTGGTCCTTTAATAATCGCAGGATACCGAGATCCTGCACAAGGACTGCATCTGCCCCTGCGTTGCAGAGGAATTGCAGGTATTCGGCGGCTTTTTCGAGCTCTGTATCCTTGATGAGGGTGTTGACTGTTACGTATGCTTTAGCTTTGTTAATGTGGGCGTAATCAATAGCCCATTCAAGTTCATCAGGGGTGAGGGCCGCATCATGCCTTGCACTTAATGTTGGTCCGCCGAAATATACGGCGTCTGCTCCGTTTTCAATTGCTGCGATAAGTGCTTCTTTACTTCCGGCTGGTGCTAATAGTTCGGGTTTGTGCATTAGGGGTTATAGTAATGTGGGGTGTTAAATAGGTAATGGGGATTATGTTGAGCGAATTAATGACCCCGAACTTTGATATCGCTCAGGTCCGGGTCATCGAAATAGATGTTCGGAAATAAGCTTCAAGATTTATTATTTTTTCATTTTCAATTAGAGGTGTAATCCGATTACTTTCGTTCTGCTATCCAAGAGGTTATATCATTATCCGATAATATGTGATTGTTGAACATGTTATCATTGTTAGTGCAAGCAGTAATATTGGTACTCATTACAAATGATTGAATGTAATTTCAAGGGAGATTAGTCCTTTTTAAACAATTTTAATTAGGAGGAGACATGGATATTAAATCACTTGAAAAAGAATTCAGGAAAAAGGTTTGTAACGAAATTGAATTATTCCCTGAAGGTAAAGATAGGTTCGTAATTTCAGCCCCATTTACATTTGAAGATGGGGATTTCCTGAATGTGGTCCTTAAAAAGAATGGGGCTGGGTGGTATTTCACTGATGAGGGGCACACTTTCATGCATCTATCTTATGATGATCTGGACTTTGAGAGAGGCAAAAGGAAATAAATAATTAATTCGGTCCTTAAGGCACACTATCTTGAAAACGATAGTGGAGAATTGAAATGTACTGTTGAAGATAATTATTTTGGAGATGCATTTTATACTTATATCCAAGGACTTATCAAGGTAACAGATATTGTTTTTACGAAAAGGGAGCGTATCAGGTCTTTATTTCATGAAGAATCCAAAGAATAGTTGATGAATTTTTATGGAGATAATAGCAAATTAGTATGACAGTTTATGCAAAGGCCAGAATAATCCAGAAGATATTTAATTGCTTAATACTAATGGCTTTTTTAAGGTGGAAAAATTATGCCCGTTTCGATAATAAAGGATTCTCCAAATTGTGAATGTGGTGCCGCATGGGTTTTTATAAATGATCGGTATGAATGCCCTGAATGTGGTGCATTTAAAGATAAAAATATTGTACTGGAAGTTAGATCTGATGAATCTAAAAAAAAATAATTATAGGTTTATCCATTTAAATGTTTTTTAAGTACTGGAACTGTGATATGTTACCTCTTCATGTTCTTACCCACGTCCATACCTTCACTCTCACAGTACCCCGCCTCTTCCCTGTACTGATGTCTGCGCCCGCTACATGCAATACCGGTGTCCAGACAGCTGTACTAAGAATGCGCATAAAATTATTATAGTTTTAAGCTAAGGATGAAAATACATGTCTCTTCACTATAAGCCAACCAAAGAACGTGGCATGGATTATTTACTATATGCAGAAATGTATAAAAATAATGTTGAAATCTTATTAGATAATTTATTAGCAGAAAATGGATATGAGTTTAAAGTATTAGAAGAGAGTTTAAACACAGCACATGGACATGACTATGAAATATTACCATTGCTTTTCAATTTTAGACACTTTTTGGAATTGCAATTAACTGGACTTATTCTATTTGGATCAATTATTTCTCCAAAATTAGAAAGTGATTTGGATAGTTTCATGGAAAAATCACGGAAATCACACAGTTTAACAAGTTTAATAAATAAGTTGAGACATGTTGAAATTCCTAAAAGTTATTTGGATGATGAAATTATAAAATTCATTCATGATTTCGATAAATTTGATGGGAAATCAGATCGTTTTAGATATCCTGAGGATAGAAAGGGCGTAAGTTTTTTTACTAAATATGATACAAAATTTTTAGAACATATTGACCTTTACGATGGACTTATACAGTCATCATATCTTGCTGAAATAATTTCAAGGACAATTTTTGCTTTCAAAAATTTAGAATCGTATTTTGATATACAAATTCAAAATTTTTATGATTCCAATAACTAGTGAACCAGGCCGGGGACCAAGATGTGGCATGGGCATAAGAAATATACCGACCTGGACGATACCAATTCAAACAGGCCGAAGTATTTTTGGTGTACATTTCACAGGCGACCGCATAATTTTAAACGGGAGTACCTAAAATATAAGGCACAGGTCACTTATAATGGAAAAAGTGGGAGCAGAAATAAGCCTACCATCCAGATGTCCCATGATGATGTGCTGCCGCAGATACGGAAATTTGTGGCTGATTATTCTGATGCGGTGAACTGGAAGCGGGTGGTGAGAACGAATAGCCTGCCGTGGCCATGTACCCGTAAAATCAGGCTGTTTGATCCTGATATTATTTTCTGTAGGCCTGACGAGTCTGTGAAGTTCTGGCATTATATTGCGAATGTGATCGAGTTTGAGACCGAAACATCTGCCGCTACTGTTGCTAACAAGGTGGAGCAGTTCAACGAGTCATTGAGGCGGATGATAGAGGACGGGGCGCAGATTAGGACTGAGCTGCCGAGAGGTATATTTTTATACGATAGGCAGACAGGGGTTTCGCTGGAGGAAGTCAGGAGGGCTGTGCAGGGTGTGGGGACAGAGTATCTTGATGGGGTTGTTGTAGAGTATTATGATGAGGGAGGGGAGTGGTTTGGACGGTGGTTTAAAGGATAGGCGAAGGAGAAATAGATTCCTATTTATAATTACAATAAAATGATTATGAAAAATATTGCAAACGTATATACCATATATTTACCACAAACAATGGAGCATTTTAAATGGAAAAATTGAATCTTATTTTAAATGAAAATGAAAAAAATTCAATGCAAGAAAATAACCACGATTTACATGTTAAGATTTTTCTTGAACAAATTATACCATTTATAGGGAATAACCCAGGGGTTATGCAAGCTAATTTTAAGAGATGGCTGCCAAATGGTGGTGGTAATTTTTATACAAAAATGAGCGAATTCTTATATTATTTATCGCAACAAAATTTAGTTAAACGAAGGAAGGCAGGGAGCACTTATGAACTTTTTCTAAATAGCGAAATAAATCAAATTCGGGATTTTTTAACTTCTTCTGAAGAAGAATGGAAAATGAAAATTTCATACAAACTGCCTTCTGACATAAATTGTGTAGTTTATTCTAATAGCAATCAAATTATTAGCAGATATTTTGGTAAAAATACAATCAAAATTATCAAGAAATATACACCATCTCTTGATTTGTCAAGTATTGGTGGCAGTATAAAATTTGATATGAATAGTGTTCTTGAGCAAATATTGGAAAAATATTGGACAGATGAATGCGAAAAAGAACTTGAAAATTGTTTATTAAAATTTGGTTTTTTTTCAGATGATTTTTTCTTTCGATCAAAATATAAAGAAATTAGTGGAAAAAATAAAATACATGAATTGTTTAATGAATTAGAACAACATGCTTCCGAAATTAAAATATCTTATTGTGGATGGGAGACAATAAAACCATATCACATTCCACAATTATATATACAATCATTCAAATTTAAATGGGGTTTAAAGCCTGAAATTGTTGAAAAAAAATGTCAATATTGTAATGATAATTTTCTTCCAGGTTTACATTTAAGTTCTATAATACAAGAATTAGATAAAAATTTTACAATAAATTCATTAAACGAAATCGATTTCTGTATAAAACACGCACTTGGACAAAATCTATGTGAATATGACGGTTTATGTGAAGTTACTTTACCTAAAGATAAAATGATTCAATATATCAAAAATTTAATCAATTTAATTAATTTTATTCCACCCAGCAGTTTTAAAAACGATTTATCATATTTAAGGTATTTAGATAGAGAATCATTTATAAAAGCTATCAAATTGTTAAATGATATGCCGCCTCACGAAAAAAGTTATCATACCCCATATGGTTATAAAGAGGTTTTCGGTTCATGGTTTAAGGCATTGATTGCTGCTGATGTTCTTGAAAATGATTCACAAAAAATGAGTTTTGGCTATAGGGTTTTGGCTAATGATGGTCATGAATGTTTATCATTGGGAGAAAAAAATATCGATGATTGGCTTTATTTAAATAATATTCCACACGAAAAAGAACCTATATATCCAAACGGATATTTTAGAGCAGATTGGAAAGTGGGAAAACATTTCATTGAATATTGGGGTTTGAAAGGTAAGGAAGATTATGATAACAAGATTTTAATTAAAAAAGAAATTGCAAAAGAATATAATATCCCTTTGATAGAAATATTTCCAGAAGATATACCAAACTTGGAAATGAAATTGAAAACATTGAAAAATTAACTAGGGTATTAATAAATTTAATATACTATTGTTCATCTATCTTACTTGTTATAAAAGCTAGGAGTGATAGGATGAGAAAAATATTGAACTGTACTATCAATGAAATCTTTGTCAGTGGTGATGGAATTGAATATAAAATAAGTCGTTCAGAAAGTATAATACCATATATTTCGATTGAACCAAAGTTAATGGTTGACATCGAACAAAAACTTGATATGCTATCAAGAATTGATAAGCGGTCTAAAGGAACAATGCAAGCATTTAACGTAAATCTTAAGAGAGGGAACTTGACTCTTCGGGAGAGAGGAGGATATGGCTGGTTGAACACATGGTGTTATACTCCAAGTACTAGACCTTATGGTAGAGGTCATGATTACATTAAGTCTCTCGAAAAAGCCTTATTTGGATTTAGAATCGGAGAAAAAATATGGGGCGAAACTGATGGAGAACGTATTGATCCTGGTGTTGACTATATATTCAATTTAGCCTCTAAAAAAATCCATGAGAACTTTGGGTCTTGCCCATAGAATGATTTAACTAAACCTTTACTTTCAAAATAATTCCTATAAACACTTGCAACCCCGTCCTCTGCAATCTGCACCTGATCAGCCCCCTTCCTGTACTCATGACTGCGTGCGATGGCCTCGGGTGTTGGTGGGTGCTGCCGGGGGGTATGTCTGTTGAAATATATAATTTATGAAATACTGCACCGCAAAGAACGCAAAGTTAAGGTTACAACGTCTTTGCGAACTTTGCGCTCTTTGCGGTGAAACACTTAACGGCAGCCGTCAATCAGCGTGTATCTGCGTCCATCTACGGTTCACATTGAATTGCTGTCCAGTCCCCCCCACAAAAACACACCAGCCACACAACCAACCCGACCTCCGCATACGTCGTGATAGATTCATGAAGCTCCAGCCTTCCCACCCCTGACTGAAGTTGGAGACCTCCGCAAAATAGAGGTCGTGTGTTTAGGTGAGCGCAGGAAGATGTGGGGTGGGTAGGTGTGTGTTCACCGAAGACAGTGTGGATTTCTACTAACGTTTGCCGTGTAGCTGAAATCGCCGAAGGTGATTTTAGTGAGGGCGCCAGCCCGAACCTGATACACACTGTTTGCTGAAATGCTCTCTAAATAAATTCTCCTTTGGCAATCATTACAACCTTTCCACCGACAGATACATCTATTTTCTCTCCTTTGTCTTTTGCTCTTAAGTAAAGCAGCGAAGGCCTTCCTATTTCGTAACCCTGTTCAACTCGAATGTCGATTTGACCTTTTCCAAAATAACGATATTTCACTAAATACCCGGCTAAGCAACCATTTGCACTTCCCGTAGCTGGGTCCTCCGGCACTCCGTAGTAGTCAGCAAAAACCCGTATATTCAAGTCATTTTCCTTATCATAAGTTTGGGGACAAAAGATAAGCATCGCTTTGGCTTGCGTATCTTTAATCAACTCGAAGTATTTATCTCTAATTACCTTAGCCTGCTTCAAAGTATCCAAAGTCTTTAATGGAATTATTATGAAGGGTAATCCCGTAGAAACCTCTTGAATTGGGAATCTATCGTCTATTTCACTTTCATTGAGGCTCAAAACCTGCAAAATTTGCTCAGGCTCAAAAATTCGACTAAAAGTCGCAGCCATTTGCTTCATCCATAAAATATCTATTTGTTCACCGCTATATTTGAGCGTAACTGGAATCTGCCCGATCTTCAGGTTCAGGATAATTGTCTCAACAGGCTCTCTGATAATCTCGTGTTGTATCACATAAGCGGTTCCCAGTGTTGGATGACCGGCAAACGGCAACTCTTCCTTTGGCGTGAAAATACGGACATCATATCCACCATTGCGCTTCTGATCAGACAAAATAAAAGTTGTTTCTGAAAAGTTCATTTCTTTAGCGATTTGTTGCATCTCAATATCAGAAAGAGCTTTTGCATCTCTGACAACTGCGAGTTGGTTACCTGCATATTTTTCCTCAGCAAACACATCCACTATGTAAAAGGGACATTTTCTCATTGTGCTTTCCTCCATCAGGCATTTCAGCTAACGTTTCGGGCGTATCTGAAGTCCATCAACCAAGCTGGATTTACGCAAAGAGTAGCGGAGCCAGATACGCTCATTTATATAAAATTGCATTCATCTGCATTTTGTCTAATAATCGTGGGGAATACCTTTAATATGTAAATGGAGATGTTCATGGTCATCCATTTCTTCGATCCAACCATTATTAGCATTGGATTTTACATCCAGGTCTTTTATATATGGCTTGATATCAAGCACCGGGGTTCCATCGAACGCATCCAGGCCCGATGTTAAAATTTCGTTATTTATGATGCGTTTTATACGAACAATGCTAAGCCCTATATGATTCGGGCGAACAGGGGATCTGCTTGCAAACACGCCTACCTTTACACCACCAGCCCATGGAGGAGATACAATCATTGACTGCTCTTGCTTTACACGATCTATATAGTAAATAACATATATATAGCGAAATTTGTCAAGTTTATAGAGTCCATCGGTATATTGGGATTCAACTACTATACGGAAATCCCCATCATCCTCTTTCACTGGCTGATACGGTGCATTATCAGTATATGGGGTTCGAATAACTCCGATTCGCTTTTGCTCAAAGCACATGATTCCTTCTGTTTGTTTATTTTCATTTGACATTTTATGTATCTCCTGTGTTTTGAATATCTCTCCCGGTCTTGAGACACTATATTTTTCTATCTTCTTATTTGCTAATTCAATATGTCTATTCGCTTCTTTTAAAATTCTAATAGTCTATTTTAATTCGTGAGCTGCCTCTTTAAGCCCCATATTCTCTATTTTCCTGAGCCACTTCCCCTTATCCTGAATATGTTGATTATTATTACTACGATTCCTATTTTCATGTTTATACCTCCTTTTTCTGTGCAGTGATTACAACAAAGCCTCCTTCTCCATGACCTTCTTTAACAGGTTCAATAGCAGTAATTTCTTTGGGGTTTTTAAAGATTGTCTGACAGGTTTTGATATGTTCATACTTCAATTTTTTAAGCCAATCCAAAACTTGTCTGGTAGAATAAAAGTTGGCATGCCTGTAGAATTTACTCTCTTTCTTCTTTGATTCATACAGTTTGCCAAGAAAACTCTCCTTGTCAATCATACCTATGATGAAATATCCTCCCGGTTTAAGAACTCTTTTTGCTTCCCTAAGTGCTTGTATAGGGTCTTGCACAAAACATATTGTTACAACTATCAATACAAAGTCAAAAGAAGAATCATCAAAAGGAAGTTTTTCCGCTTTTGCTTCATAAACCTCTATCCCACGTTTTTGTGCTATATCTGCCATTGCTTTTGCTGGCTCCACTCCAATCCTGATACCAAGAGGAACTGCAAATCTTCCTGTACCCACTCCAACCTCTAAACCCTTACTATTTTCCAAAACGAACTTCTTTAAGGCTTGGACTTCGGACTCATAGGCAAATCTATTTGCATCAAACCATTCATCATATTCTTGAGCATACTTTTCAAAGATTTCAATGTTATTAATAAGTCTTCACCTTTTTCAAGTATAGCCGAATTTGCGTATAACATTTTGCGTGTATCTGAAGTCGCTCAAAGAGCGATTTGTGTAAGGGCGTTAGCCCGAACCAGATACATGCTGTTATATGATGTATTTGGAACTCGCGTTATCGTTTAATGAATTCATAGTGATTCAGTTTTATCCTGCCCCGTGCATCTTCAAGAACTTTTACACCACACATATTGATAAATGTACAGAATCTCTCCATAACATCTTCTAATTTATCAATGTCTTTGTATTCTTGGGGTTGTCGTTTTCGCCATGGAGTTTTTGGCTGTGATGTAAGTAATATCTCAGCCATGGGGGAGACTAATCCTTGTACATCCTTATCGCCTTCTATTCCCAGTTTTTCAAAGAAACCTGGAGGCGGGTCATTTCTTATACTGCCACCTGAAAATATTGTTGAACGATGTTTAGATACATCATGTTGTTCAAAAATTTTTAAGATTGAATATCGATTTTCGCGCCAGTAACTTTTCAATGATGGAAAATAATTATCATATCCTTCAATGAATCCATCCGAATAGTCTGGTGGTTTTCCCAAAATATTATATGGCGATATTTTTTTTAACTTTTTTTCATCAGTGACATCTAAAAATTGAGTTGAATTTGCAATATATCCAAGAGCATTTAATGCAAAGACCATACATTCGATTGCCGAGTCCATATTGAAAAAAATTGACGATAAATGATATTCTGCCCCTTGGATACCACTTATAGGAGACAAAGGTGGTGTCCAAGAATGGACTTCACGATAATGAATTTTAACGCCAAGAATTCGATTATATAATCCGTATAAACCCCCTCGAAATTGATTAAACCAATCACCTTTGCCACTCAAATTATAGCTCTGGTCTGCTAAAAGTGCAAAGTTATCTAAATCCTTATAATACGACAAATTAAATTTTAGGGTATAATCATTAGACATTTTATTATCACTCAAAATATTTCATATGACTTTGTATATCCGAACTTATTTCGCATATCTCAAATATTTAGTGTTACATCCGAACATGGTCAATCTACATCCATCCGGACGAACTTCAACCAACACCTACACTCTTCATCATTCTCCTCTATTAAGTTATCCAACCCACCCCACAAAAACACACCAGCCGCACAACCAACCCGACATCCGCATACGTCGTGATAGATTCATGAAGCCCCAGCCTTCCCATTCCTAACTGAAGTCGGGGGCATCTGCAAGACAGAGGTCGTGTGCTTGGGTGAGCGCGGGAAGATGTGGGGTGGGGAAGTGTGTGTTCACCGAAGGCAGCGTGGCAGCCAGCCTTATAGATTCGTGCGAGTTTTGAGTAGATGGTGGAGGAGCGCACCGCCATCTGCGTGGTTGTTGCCCAGGGTTTTGGTTCAGTGTTCATCACCTCCCGTCCCGTATGAAGTTAGGAGGAACTATGAATGGACGGCGCGCAGGTCACACATTTGTATTTGTTGAACATGGCCCGACGTATTTAATAGTTGAAAACAAAATTAAGTCATATGGAAACTCATGTTGAATCGAACAAGGTCTGGCTCTACAAAGACGAATATGATGACATGCTTGAATACATCGATCGATTGACAGAAACGATAAACGTTCTTTCCGATAGGAGTACTACAACAGCAGTCAAACAAGCTCTTAGCAGGATTAACTCCGGCGAGTATCTCACAAAAGAAGACATGGTGTTTGATTGATGGTGCGAGTTTATAACCGCAGATAAACGCGGATGAACGCAGATATTGCAGCTAAAATTAGATTATACTTGAATTTTTAATGTATAATTACAATTAAAATCCATAATGGCAGTTATCTGTGTTCATCTGTGGTTAATAATGAAATTGAACTAATTACAGCCTGCTTCCTTTCTGCACATGTATTAAGCATGGGTTGAGAGAGGTGTGTGCGGGCGGTGCCTCGGGTGTTGTAGATTGCTGCCGGCGGGAGCCATTGCTGTTAAAATATATAATTTATGAAATACTTCGCCACAAAGGACGCAAAGTTAAGGTTACAATGTCTTTGCTGCGGCAGCGTGCCCCTACTTACCCAGCCCCAGCACATCAGCCATACCGTACACCCCGCTCTCCTGCTCCATCACCCAGTGTGCAGCCCTCACAGCCCCACCCGCAAACGCCTGCCTGCTGTGGGCCTGGTGCCGTATCTCGATACGCTCACCATCGCCAAAGAACAACACCGTATGGTCCCCAACCACATCACCGCCCCTGACAGCATGAATACCGATCTCATCTCCCCTTGGCGCAAGCCCCTGCCGCCCGTACACATACTCCCTGCCGCCCAGCACCTCACTGATAACCTGCGCCGCCTTTACCGCAGTGCCGCTCGGTGCGTCCTTCTTCTTATTGTGGTGGGCCTCGATGATCTCTACATCAAACCCGTCCAGAGACCCGGCAGCTTCCTTTAGCAGTTCCCAGAAAATATTAACACCCACAGCAAAATTGGGCGATATGACCGCAGCCACACCATTATCCCTGATAGCCTGGTGCATCTGCCGTGTCTGCTCCTCGCTAAAACCAGTAGTGCCAACCACCAGGTTTGCCCCGGCATTGGCAGCCTTGACCACATTCCCGGCCGCAGCCACAGCGATAGTAAAATCGATCACAACCTGCGTACCCGTCTCCTTTATCAGGGTTTGTATATCCGCAGGGTCTGATACCGGCACACCCAGGTGCCCTGTCCCGATGGCCTCGCCCACATCCATGCCGATATTAGTAATATCAAATGCCGCAGAAAGTTCCATATCCAGGCTTTCCAGGATATTTTGGATGATCAGGGTGCCCATCCTGCCGCATGCACCGGTGACGGCGGTGCGTATCATACTACAGCGCCCCGATCGCTTTTAGTTCAGCCACCAGCCTTACCTCGTTCCCTGAACTCAGGGGCGCCAGTGGCAACCTCAGGTGTCCTGCAGCCAGGCCGACCAGTTCTGCCGCCTTTTTCACAGGTATGGGATTGGTCTCAAGGAACAATGCCTTGATAAGCGGTGCAAGCTGTGCTTCCAGCCTCTTTGCCTCATCCAGGTTCCCTTCATTGAAAGCCGTAACCATAGCCGTCATCTTCCCAGGTACGATATTTGCCGCCACACTTATCACTCCAACACCGCCAAGTTCCATAATGGTCAGGGTATTGGCATCATCTCCTGATAACACAACAAAATCCTCATCCCGGGTCAGCCTGATAATTTCAGATATCTGGTCCAGGTCACTACTGGCCTCCTTTATCCCAATAATATTGGGATGGCCTGCAAGCTGGGCAGTAATCCCAGCCTTCATGTTAAGGCATGTCCGGCTTGGCACATTATATAATATCTGGGGAATATCCGCATTATCAGCTATCTTAGTAAAATGTTTAATCAGCCCGGCATCATTTGGTTTGTTATAATAGGGCGTGATCAATAGTGCTGCATCAGCCCCCGCATCAGCAGCATATTTGGTTAATTCCAGGGCTTCAGATGTACTGTTGGCCCCAGTACCGGCAACAACCGGCACCTGGCTATACTCCACAGTTATGTCAATGATTTCCTTATGTTCCTGGAATGTAAGAGTAGCAGACTCTCCTGTCGTCCCTGAGGGTATGACGCCTGAAATACTTCCATCCACCAGGAAATCCAAATTGGACTGCATCCCCCATTTGTCAATCCTGTCATCAGAAGTAAAAGGTGTTATCAATGCAGCCAATACGCCATCCAGCATAGCAGGATCACCCACATTATACTATTATTTTGCCGGTCTATTCTTCTTCCTTGTGATGTATCCGGCAATCCGGTTCCTTATAACCTTGCTCCGAACATTGGTGAACTGGGTGACAAGAGGTTTATTATCCTCAAAATCACCAGTGAACTGGTCGCCTTTTTCATTTATTAATTGGAGTGCAAGAGTCTTGATATAACTTGGTCTGATTCCCATTTTTATGCTCCTATATTTTATAACCTGCATACTACCCCACTATTCATATATGTTTCCTTCAACAACACAAGTATGCAGTGTTATCCGTCAAATGCAATAAGAAAATTATTTGCATCCGATGAATAATATATAATATTATGACCGATATCGGACTGCTATGGGATACTAAACTGCTTTTTGAAAAGTTTTTTACTGAGCACGGTTTTGATTGCAAGTTAATACATCCCGCATCCCTTGGCACGCCATTTTTACTTGAATTCAAACTATTGATCATACCAACCGGTTTTGCCAATCCTGATTATTCCAATACATTATCCTCCCTGATACGCAGCAGTCACAGGATCGAAAAATTTATTAAAAACGGGGGTATGCTGCTGGTGTACGGTGCCCTGACAGAATTACATAATTATGAATGGCTGCCAGTCAACCTTGAATATATCCAGCGGTATGGTCCTGTTGAACTTTCCCTGCGCTGCCAGAGCGATGTATCGCTTTTAGCAGGTGACACATCACTGGAATGCGACGGCTTCTTTTGCTCGGCAGATGGTAAATGTATTTTACTCAATGATTCGAATGAGGTAGTATTAGTAGAGATCAAGTACAAAAAGGGTATGATAATCGCCACGACCATACATGAATTTCCCACACCTGAATTTATCAGGTGGGCACTCGAACATTCGACTCATGCCAGTTTATAGACGTTTTACTTAACAAGTTCGCCCGTTGTTTTGATTTTCTCCACTTCTTCAGGACTTTCGATCGTGAGCAAGAAGGTCCCGTGACATGGCTTTGTATATGGAAAAATGATATTATCGCCATCTACTGCCACATAGATTGGCGG
>SWBW01009905.1_pt1 | contig 22957 bp, 15 predicted proteins | sample 4693041 | NCBI WGS metagenome assembly SWBW01 (sample SAMN10267271, study PRJNA491770) | bioreactor metagenome | isolation source: DHS bioreactor inoculated with marine methane seep sediment | place: Japan: Omine Ridge, Nankai Trough | collected 2006-05-06 | reverse complement strand
GCAGGAGCTGGCGGCCAAGGAGGCACAGCAGGAGCTGGCGGCCAAGGCGGATCAGGAGGCAGTTATCCAACCTGCTTAGCAGGTGATACGGGAACTGTTGACAACATCTCAGCCCAGGGAGTGACCAGGACTGGTTTCCTGTTGCACTATGATGATTCCACTGAGTTCTACACTCAGAACCACCCTGCCCTGCAGAACTTCAACAACAAGCCCATGCCTGGGCAAATGGTACTTGCAGGAGAGGACGGATTTGACTTCGTACTGCAGAATGCAAGCACTCCAGAGCCCAAGCCCTGGTACCGTGTATCCAACTTCCCGAACGCCGAATGCGGAGGGGTCGACGGTTTCCAAACCGAGGCATGCTTGTCGGTGGTGGCTAAGAGCTTCCGCTGTCAGTACGCTCCATATTTGGAGACCTTGAACTGTCCCATCGTGACAGTGAATTTCGCGCCAGAAACAGCAACGGATTCACATAACGAGGCGGGGACAGGCTGGGGAGTTATCCTCGTCGACCTCACCTGCCCTTAACCCAAGAGGAATCTCTTAAAAACATCAATGAGCAAAGAATTGCCCAACGCTTGCACACGACTGTCGTGAGACAGACGCGTGACAGGCAAAGGCATACCCGATCCTGCCAGAGCTCGTCCAAGCGAGGCTAGCGCCCCGAAAAGCGCGCCACGCTCTGACAAGCGATGACAACATGGATCATGTGTCCCCCGTCACGCCCAACTGCATCCGCAGCAAAGCGCGCCGGGGGAACTTTGCTTTTCACAAATATTTAATCTCCAGTTAATCCCCAGCATTTAATATCCCCTCAGTCAGCTGCCCACTCTACAAAGTATTAATCGGCTCAATCAAAACAACGCCCTAGAATAACACTTCTAGTGGGCAGCTACTACACAAGAAGATATTTACGACAGATGTATCACCTCATTTATTCAAAAGAAGCCAGGGACGATTTATCAAAAATCGATCACAAGAGTAGAAAAAGAATTATTGAAAAGTTGGACTGGTTTGCAGCAAGTCAAAACGTTTTCGCTTTTTCCAAAAAGATTGCGGGCTTCTCAAACAAGTATCATCGGCTTAGGATTGGCCATTATAGAGCAATATTCAGCATAGATGATAATGGAATCATCCATGTAATGACTATGTTACACATCCAACACCGAAGAAGAATTTACAAAACAAATATTACAGGTTAAACTAAAGATAACCATAAGTTAAACCAATATGACGACAAAATTTATAGGGATGAAAGACTTTAGACAGAATATGACTAAGTACTCAGAATTAGCTCGCAAAAAGAAAATTCGTTATATCGTTTTGAAAAAAAACACTCCAATATTGGAGGTAAGCGCGATTAGCGAGAAAGATTACTCATATATTCGCCTAAAAAAGACATTAGAAGAAGCAGAGACACAGGTTGAAAGAGGCGAGTTCTACACAGCAGATGAAATCAAAGAAATGTTTGGCCTAAAATAACCATACCATCTATAATCAGGCCAACTGCACCTCTTCATTAAACAGCCTTGCCAAGCACACAGCCAAATACAAGCCCCCACAAACATTCCCCCAAGGGCCTTTTCACCAAACAAAACCAGGACATCATCACCCAGCTAGTAAAAGGTGAATTCAAACTCCGCTACAAATCCTCAATTCTCGGCTATTTCTGGACCTTGTTCAAGCCACTTATGCTATTCGGAGTAATCTACCTAGTTTTCTCCGTTTTCTTGAAGAGCCCAATGCAAAACTACGGGGTGTATCTGCTACTAGGCATCATCCTCTGGACATATTTCAGCGAAGCCACCCAAACCGGCATGAACGCGCTAATAACAAAGCGTGATCTCATAACAAAAATCTATTTCCCACGAGAAGACCTTATCCTAGCCACAAACCTCAGCAGCCTAATCACCCTACTTCTAAATCTAATTATTTTCGCAGTATTCTTTTTCGGCAGCGGCCTTCACCTTGGAGCAGCAAGCCTCCTCTTCATCCCATACCTGGTCCTACTTTTCCTATTCACAACCGGCCTCTCCTTCATCCTCTCCAGCCTTTTCGTCCGCTTCCACGATCTCTCCCACATCTGGGAAGTCCTCCTCCAAATCCTGTTTTGGATGACCCCAATTGTATATGACCTTTCCTTCGTCCCAGAACAATACCGCGATTGGCTCTACCTCAACCCAATGACTCAGTTCATTTCCTTCTCCAGACGCATTTTCTTAATCGACCAGGTCCCCTCATTAAAACAACACGCAGTTCTGTTACTAGTAAGCGTAGGCACATTCGCAATCGGTTATTTATTTTTCAAAAAGAAGGAATACCGCATTGCTGAAACAATTTAAGGCCCGGTCCACAATGTAAGCGTGATCCAGGTCGTCACAGTTCATCAAATTAAAATGCCAAACCAAATATCCGTTCAAAATTTGTCCAAAAGCTTTCTGGTCCCACACCAGCGCCGCACCACGCTCAAAGAAAGTTTTGTTGGGTTAGTCAGGAACCAAATTTGGAAAGGCGAAACTCACGAAAAGTTTTTCGCATTACAGGACCTAGCCCTCGAAATAAAGCAGGGTGAATTCGTTGGTATTATCGGCCCAAATGGCTCAGGCAAAAGCACTCTTCTGAAACTTCTCGCGGGGATATACAAACAAGATTCCGGTCAAATCAACGTAAATGGGAGCATCGCTCCACTATTGGAACTGGGAATCGGCTTCCAGCAAGACCTAAGCGCCCGCGATAACATTTTCATCAACGCCGCCCTGCTTGGCCTGTCCACACAACACACCCGAAAAATTCTTCCCGGCATTATTGAATTCGCTGAAATCGGACATTTCCTAGACCAAAAAGTAAAAAACTATTCCTCCGGAATGAGACAACGACTAGCCTTCGCCATCGCAGCACATATCGACGCTGACATTTATCTCTGTGACGAAGTATTCGCGGTAGGGGATGCCAACTTTCAAGCAAAATGTTTACAAGTTTTTTATAACTGGCAACAGGCAGGAAAAACAATTCTGCTAGTTTCGCATAACACAAATCAAATCGCCGAGTCATGCGACCGAGCTCTACTATTAAAATCTGGAGAAATTCTCGCCGATGGAGAGCCACAAACTGTAGTGGAACTGTATCAACAAATGGTTGTGTGAAAGTCTCAACCCCATTTCCTTTATTCAGTCTCAAAAAAATGATAATCAATAGTAACAGGTTGACTAATCAACTTTTTACTATCTGCATCAACACACCTCGGGCAACCCCCGCAGTATCCCACATGCCGCTGCTCAACGACCAAGAATTATGATTAAACAGTCCAGAAAAATCCGACTCCCCGCAGACTTATTCTCCCGAAATTCACTATACGGGATATTAATCCAACACATCCTCGATCAACGAGAGTCAAGTGAAAACACCAACAGCCTGAACATTTTAGACGTCGGAGGGTATGAAGGAAAACTCGGCTGGTTTTTGCCACAACACACCCGCCTCACAGTCTTGGACTTAAAGCCAACCCCAGCAGAGGGAAAGACAAATTATGTTCAGGGCAACGCTACTCAAATGCCTTTTGACGAGGGCGAATTTGATCTGGTAATCAGTTCTGACATGATAGAACATCTGCCAGAAGCGGAAAGGGAACAAGTCTTTAGAGAAATGCTTCGGGTATCCAAACGACATGTTATTTTAGCGGCACCTTTCTCAAGCATTTACAATCACAATGCGGAACAACTTGTGAACGATCAATTCAAAGAAAACACAGGGCAGGATCATCCATTCTTGATTGAACATTTACAAAATGGTCTACCCGAACTGGAACAGATGGAAGTGATTCTCGCCGAACAGGGTCTTTCCTATCTAAAACTTGGCGAAGGCAACATAGATAATTGGCTCCTACAGCAACTCACAACTGGGGCCAGACTTTGCGCTCCAACAAGCCAGAACGACTCATCAGACTTTCAAAGTTTCAATGAGTTTTTCAATGAGAACCTTTTTGAATTGGGTAATTTTCGTGGGCCTACATACCGTACCGTCCTTTTATGCGACAAAGATGAACCCGTAGACAGGCGCAGTATTCTTGAAATAGTAGAGGAAAAAAACAATTTCCATACCAGCACTCATTTCCAAGCACAAAAAAAGGCCTTCGACGAAATGCGATGGCTAATCACTCTAAAGGAACAAGAAATTATTGAAAAAGAGGAAAAGACTATTGAGGCATATCAAAAAAATAGTGATTTAGAAGATCGACTAGAAAAAGAATGGGAAGCTTCCAATGAAAAAGAGCGAAATCTAAAGTTATTACGATCGCAATTAAGTGAGGCACAAACAATTCTTTCAGAGAAAGAACAACTCAATCAGGAACTATCTGGGCAAGTGGCTAATCATAATAATGAAACACGCGGATATATCGATAAAGTTGAGTCTCAAGGCAAACAACTAGCGCTTTTTGATATTCAAATTCGTTCGCAAGATCTGTTACTCGGGAGGCTAAAACAAGAGCTAGAAACAAGTCAGGCAAGTGAACAAGAGCTAACCAATTTAATTGTTTTAAAAGAACAGACAATAAAGGAAAAAAACGAGGAACTTCAAGACAAGGAACAGGAAAACCAATTATTACAGACCTCAATACGTGAGTATAAGCACGAATTAGAAACAGTATTGATGTCACGATCTTGGAAACTAGTTCGCTTCTACGGGAAAGTCAAAAACACACTCTATACCAGACCTAAAAATTTACTAGGAACCGCATGGCAAGTCCTACACAAAATGGGGCCAAAAGAGTTCATACGACGATTAAAAAGGAAACTATTCAGAAGCAAAAAAAACGCGGGTTCATCTTCCGGAGATTATCAAAAATTTATTGAATCCAATGAAATTCCCAAACACACACTTCAAAAAATCAAAAAGCAAATTGAGGGATTTGAATACAAACCTCTTATCTCAATAGTCGTTCCAGTATTCAACGTAGAAGAAGTTTGGCTTAGAAAAGCAGTAAAATCAGTTTTAAGTCAGCAATATTCGAAGTGGGAGTTGTGCTTGGTTGATGACGCTTCCACCTCTCCTCACATCAAAGAGGTACTCAATGAATTTAGAGAAAGTGATGAACGAATCAAAGTTCATTTCCGTCCTCAGAACGGAGGCATCGTAAAAGCTTCAAATACGGCGTTGAAAATGGCCCGGGGGGCATACGTAGCTTTGCTTGATAATGATGACGAGATAGCCCCTAACGCTCTCTATGAAGTACTCAAGGTCTTGCAAAAGACTCGTTACGATATGATTTATTCTGATGAGGATAAATTGGAAATGGATGGAACCCGCACAGATCCATTCTTCAAGCCCGATTTCGACGCAGATTTGCTGCTCTCAAACAACTATATTTGTCATTTCACAGTTCTACGACGAAAAATTTTAGAAGAGATTGGCGGCTTCCGTGAAGGCACAGATGGTGCGCAAGATTTTGACTTGTTTCTGCGCTTCACAGACAAAAAACGTAATATTTTTCATATTCCAAAAATTCTATATCACTGGCGGAAAATCCCAGGTTCTACAGCAACGTCTGTAGACGCAAAACCGTATGCCCATGTAGCGGCTAAAAAAGTCATTAACGACGCAATCCGCCGTCGTGGAATAAAAGGCGAAGTATTTGAAGGCTTTTGGAAGGGGTCACATAGAGTCAAAAGAGAAATCAAAGGAAATCCACTGATCTCCATCATTATCCCATTCCGAGATCAAGTTGAAGTATTGAAGACCTGTTTAGACAGCCTTTTCGCCAAAACCACCTGGCAGAATTATGAAATTCTGTTGGTTAACAACGCTTCAGAACTATTGGAAACCAGGGAATATATTCGGGAGATGGAAAATTGTCCACGCGTGAAAATGCTCCATTACAACGCTCCATTCAATTATTCTGCTATCAACAATTTTGCAGTAGAGAGGACGAGAGGAGAATACTTAGTTTTATTAAACAATGATACCGAAATCATTGAGCCAGAGTGGATTGAAAACATGCTTGAACACGCACAAAGACCAGAAGTAGGAGCAGTTGGGGCAAAGCTGCTTTATCCAAACGATCTGGTACAACATGCTGGAGTGGTGATTGGAGTGGGAGGCGCAGCTAATCATGCTTTTTCTCGAACACCAAAGGACGAACACGGATATTTCGGCCAACTCAACGTAGTTAGGCAATACAGCGCCGTAACGGCAGCGTGCATAATGCTTCGCAAATCAGTATTCGAGGAAATCGACGGTTTTGACGAGGAAAATCTGGCTATCTCATTTAATGATGTCGACTTTTGTCTTCGTCTAAGAGAAAAAGGCTATTTGGTTATTTATACGCCATATTCACTCTTATATCATCATGAAGCTCTTTCCAGAGGGCATAGTGTAAATTTCAATGAAGAGTATTTCCTACGACGACGCCACAAGGGCATTTTCAAAGATGGAGACCCCTATTATAACCCTAATTTGTCACGGGAAAGGCTGGACTTTAGTTTGAAAGTATTAGATAAAGTAAAAGAACAATAAAAGTTCAACAAGTTTATGCATTTACAGCAAAAAACTCATTCCAACCGACAAGGCAGCACTTCTTCTCAAACCGCCAAATGGCCCTTGGTAAGCATTGTCATACCTTCCTATAATGGAATGAAATATCTGCCCAAGTATCTTCAAAGTATAGTAGACCTCGACTATCCAAACTTCGAAATACTAATAATTGACGACGAGTCGAAGGATGAGACTGTGGAATATATTCAAAAGCATTTTCCCAAAATAAAAATTATTAAACACAAGAAGAACCGTGGTTTTTCTCACACAGTTAACGAAGGATTCTGGGAGTCCAAAGGCGAATATGTCTTTCTAGTAAATCAAGACACAGTCCACAGCCCAGACTATTTACGCTTATGCATCGAAAAAATGCAATCCAACCGCGATATTGCTGCCATTGCAGGCAAAGTTTATAAATATGATTTTGATAAAGGCAAAAAAACTAACATTTTCGACTCAGTAGGCTTGATTATACTTAAAAACCGCAGAGTTCTAGATGAAGGCCAAGGAGAAACAGATCATGGACAATTTGATAAGCCCAGAGAAATCTTTGGGGTTTCTGGACAAAATCCAATTTATAGAAGGCAGGCCCTGATGGAAGTTGCAATCCCTATCCCTGGACGTAAGCATAAAGAGATTTTCGACGAAGATTTCTTTATTTACAAAGAGGACGTCGACTTGGCATGGAGACTTCGACTATTCGGATGGAAAGCTTGGTATTTGCCAAAGGCTGTCGCATGGCACGGAAGGGGAACCAGTGCAGTGAAAAGACTCACAAAAAATGAAATTGTAGGAAGTAGAAAAAAAATGAACCCTTTTCAAAGATACCATTCTATCAAAAATCGCTATCTGATGATGCTTAAGAATGAGAGGCCTTCGACATATCTCCGACATTTACCACATATTTGGTGGAATGATTTTCTATATTTTGGCTATAATCTGATTTTTGACACAAAAAACGTCACATCATATTTTACAGCAATTACGAAAGTTCCGTGTATACTCAAAAAGAGAAAGTGGATCATGAAGCATAAGCAGACCACATTAACAAAGGAGGTATTTAAATAATTAACAATGCCCAAAAAACAAAAAGAAAAATCCAGCATTGTAAACTCTATCATCAAGGGGCATCTGTATTTGTTGATAATTCTCTTGCCACTAGTCTTTTGGCTAGACACTTCCACCATTTTTGCTCTCCCCAAACTACTAGTGCTTCGAACCCTTAGTCTGTCAGCTGGTTTTTTCATACTGCTCGATATATTTCTGCAAAAGAAAATAGAACTCAAAGTTCCCAAACATAGTATCTTTCTTGGACTCTGGTTAATCAGTCTCATTCTAAGTACGGTTTTTTCACTTAATCAATTCACTAGCCTCTTTGGACAATATGGCAGATATATGGGGTTCTTCACATTTTTCAATTTCTTATTAATTCCATTTTATATTGCCAGCTATTTCAACAAACAGGATTTAAAAGACATGATCTCTCTTTCCGTTGCAACATCCGTTTTTGTAGCATTATTTGGGCTCTTGCAATATTTCAACTTTTTCGGGATGTGGCAGCTCCCTTTCAGCTGGACTGATTCTCCACAGAATAGAGTCTTCGCAACAATGGGACATGCGAATCACCTAGGAGCATATCTTGCTGCACATTTCCTAATGCTCGCATATAGTATTTCATTCAAAAACTTTAAGAAAAAAGCCTGGTTGATTGCACTCCAAATAGCCAGCTTATTGCTTGTGGCATACATCATTTTACTCACAGCAAGCAGGGGAGCAGTATTGGCATTAATACTATCTGCATTGGTCATCTACGGCCTTCGGGTCAAGAAATACTGGGGAATAATTCGGACAAGCACTTCAAAAATAATGGCTGCAGTCATAGCAATTGTTTTTCTTGTAGTTGTAAGTGGGAATTTCATAGTTGAAAACATTCGCGAAGTTTCCATTGTTAAACGCACTGAGCAAACCATAGCCGCCGCTGAAAAAGGTTTCATTCCTGACCGCTTGAGCTTTTTATATAGCTCTTGGGAAATGTTTCTAGATCACCCGTTAACTGGCACTGGGCTTTCCACCTTCCGCGACGCATATTCTGCATACAGAAGAACAGATTATCAAATTGACGGTCCAGGAAACGTTCAATATTTCACCGTTCCAGAATCAGCTCACAATGAATATGCCAACACCTTAGCTACCCAAGGGATAATCGGGTTAATTAGTTTTCTGATGCTATTAATTGTCAGTATCGGCGTAGTCACAGCCGCATATTTCAAGGCACCCCATAAAAACGAGAATTGGCATTTAGTGTTACTTGGAGGAATTTTAGTATTTGGTTTCCAAACTATTTTTAATTTTGGAGAAATTGTGAACTGGTTTCTGTTCTTTTTATTGATTGGGATAATTTTTGCAGAGCAAAAGCAGCCGCGAGAAATCAATTTGAAAGTACCTCTGCTAACATCTGTCCTGATGGTTCTCTTTTTCACTGCTATTTTTGCAATTGGAATTAGAGACGGGGTGTTAAGTGAATGGCAAGCAGACTATTATCAAAGGCAAGCCAAGGAAGCATGGATAGAAGGTGACATCGTCCAAGCAAACAATTTCTACCAAGTCGCTGCAGCCGCAAAACCATATGAATATCAATTGCATCAAGCTCATGCAGATTTTGCACTCGAAATTTCATATGCCCAAGAAACAAGCGAAGAAAGTGTTAAATATCTACAACAATCCATAAACAGTTATCGAAAAGCCTCTGAGACCAATTCGCATTATCCCAGCACGTACCACAATATGGCATTAGCGTATTTACAATTATACAGACTCACTGACAACCTATATTTCGCGACACAAAGCATGGAAAACTATCAGCTAAGCGTAGAAAAGGCCCCCAATAATCCTCGATATTTGTACGAATTTGCCCGCAAACTACATTCCGACTGGGATGACAGGGTAAAAGCTGTAAAACTGCTTAAAAAGGCCTTAGAAATAGCCCCAGACTATCAAGAACCACAAGATTACTTGGACTTCCTATACAAAAACCATCCAGAGTTGAAAAGTATTTAATTGCTTTCCCCCCCCCCCTCTCCATATGCCCCCCAAAACGACCCCCCTGTCACCCCGGACTTGATCCGGGGCCCATTAATAAAAAACAGAACAAGTCAGATAAACACAGAGGCAAATAAAGAAGCCCAAGTCTTTTCACAGGTTTCCCTTTCGAAGGTTCAAAATCAAGAACCAAGGATTAAGAACTTTTGACTTTAATTCTTGTTTTGTTTTCTGGTGAAGCTTCCAGGTCTTTAGTGGGAACGTCTTTTGCAGATTCAGTCGGTTCAAAACCGGAATATTCGCTTGGGAAAAGACCATCTCCTACCGCATAGTACTCTCCCTCTGTACCCACTTCCACTTCCTCACCTTCTTCCACCTTCTCCTTAAACTCGGCTGGGGACAAAGTCATATTCCCACCACTACTCAACTCCATTTTAGCCCAAAATATAGACCCCCTATCTGGAAAATACTGGTAGTAATAACCGCCAGCACATTCAATGTCTCCGAATGTTTGCGCTCCTTGTTCATCTATTGGCAATTCCTCATTCATAACAAATGGAGCAAGTTCGTCTAGTTGATCTACACAAATAGAGTCTTCAGGATTTTTGCCATTATCCACTTTATATACTTCGGCAGCCGTCAACAATATATTAATATCCATTTTTTTGCCAGCATCTTGAGCCCTCTTTGGCCCCTCAAACATCCCCTCGACAACATTCTGCTCTTCAACCAACTCCACCAAATCCTTAAGCGGAGACTCTGCCTCAATAATAAAAACAAGATCCTCAAGCCGTATATCAACATCCACACTTGGGGCAATCATTTTCACAAGACCGGCACCTCTATTTAAATCAGGAATTGAGGCCGCGAATTGCTCCAAAGAAGCGTCATATATACCTTCAATATCATTGTTACTATCCTCATCATCTGACCCCTCTTTCACAAAGTCAGCCAGCACAGTATTAGATAATTCATCTTTTGGAAGTATGTTAAATACAATCTTTGATGAAAGGACACCTTCCTTCAAACGGATATATATTACCGTATCTTTGAGGAAATTTGACATAATTTCAGGTCCCAGAGAGCTGCTAGACTCCTCAGAGAAAGTATCAGGACCATCTGATGGCTGTAAGAAACCAGTTGAAGAAGAGTCCTCAACACTAACAGAATCAAAAGTCTCAAGATCACTGGTATCAAGAAAGTCACTCTGTGCATGTGCAGTTTCTATTATTACAACATTCTCAGAATCCAACGGAATTGTCATACCCAGAAGATTCGGAATTTCAGGTAACATCTGATTTAATTCAGGAATATTTGTGTTATTTACATAAAGAATAAACTGATCTGTAAGTCTTTCCGCATCAATACGGCTGATATTTGGATTATCCAACAAAGAGCCTGAAAACACTTGTTCACCAAGACCAACCCCTACCACAAGGACATTCTCTCTCAAGTCGAGCGTAATCGGTTCCGAGACGTCCTCCAAATTACTTTCCATAAAGCTCTTAGCCAGAGTTGCTTCGTCCTCAGAAGTGAATTCTACATAAGCAGCAACGGACTGACTTTCTCCCTGCAAAACAACCACAGCACTCTGCACCGAATTTCCCACCAATAGCTCGGTAGGCAAATTCTTCAATTGCTCTTCCAATTCCAAATCCTTTTTATAAACAATAAACGCATCAGCGTTTGCTCCTTGGACATGCTTCTCCAACCCCGCAGGCATTAGTGCTGCATATGGATTCATCATCGGCGCCAGAAAGTACGTATATCCAAAATATCCCAGTACTGCTAAAACTATCAGACCAATAAAAATTATGGCTGGACTCATATGAGAACTACTTGGCTTAATATCTTCTACTGGTGCAACTGCCTCTACCGGCGCAGGGTTCTCAGTTGGTGCAACCGCCTCGGCAGGAGCAGCACTCTCTACAGGAGCAGGCGATTGAACTGGTGCAGCCGCTTCAACAGGCGCAGCGTTCCCAACCGGTGCAGTCGCCGCCACTGGCACGTTATTATCTGCTGGAACAGCCCCATTCACTGGTGCAGTATTATCCGCCGGTACATTATTATCTAATGGAGCATTCATATTAATTTCGTTAAATTTATATTTATTTAATCATAGCTAACACAGCAAAGCGACCAGTTTTCCTATCCTCCCTCCGATAAGAGAAAAATCTAGCCCCTTCAGCAGTATCTCCAGTATCAATCCGAGCAACTTCAATACGCCCGCGAGCAATCCCATGTGATCTCAACTGCTTACGCGAAAATTCCCACATATCAACGTGATTATTCTTCACAAAAGGCATGAACTCAGGCCCCAATTCTTTTTCTGGATTAGTAAACTCGCTACTTGCAGGTCCCAGAGAAGGGGATATCCCAACAAGAATATGCTCAGGGTTGGATCCCAATTTAACCATCTTCTCAATCACCTTTCCACTAATATCCAGCTTCAATCCTTTCCAACCAGCATGAGCAATTCCAAGTATCTTTTTTCCAGGATCAAAAAACAAAATTGCCTGACAGTCAGCCACTTGTATCATAAGTCCAATCCCACGCTGATCAGTTACAAATCCATCGTAATTTTCCACTTCAACAGACTGTGGACCACCAGCTGGGAACAACGTCTTACGTTTTTTCGCATCAATCAGCAGAACTCGTCTACCATGCGCCTGATTTGAAGAAACAGAATACTTTGCGCCCAATGCATAAAAAACTCTACGGCGATTCTCGATCACATTCTTTTTGGGATCCCGAATGCCAAATTTTACATTCAGGGAGTTAAACGGAGCCTGACTCACCCCTCCAGCCTTAGTGAACACACCATGTTCGATATCCTCCGAAAACCCTTCTATCAGATGAAATTGATAACAGGGTAACCCACCTTTTCTACACTTTTTCATATTATTTTGATTTTATTTCAAACAGAATTTATTTCAAGATATCTTTAACAATAAACGGAATTTCATGGGCTAAATCACTTGAAGAAAAAGCATACCCTTTTTCCTTAATTAATTTATCTGCAGAAAGCCCAAGAATATATGCGGCACTTCCACACGCCTCATACGGCTTCAAGCCTTGCGCAATCAAACCCGCAATCAACCCAGAAAGGACATCTCCAGAACCTCCAACCGTCATACCAGCATTTCCAGTATCGTTTTCTTCTACACTGCCATCCTCTCCAACAATCACTCCAATAGGTCCTTTAAGTAAAATATTTATTTTCAAATCCTTCGCCAAGGTTCTAATCACACGTACCTTATGATCAGAAGGATCCTCTATTCTAAAAGACTTCCCTGTCAATTTCTCGAATTCAGTATGATGCGGAGTAATTACCAGTGGTTGTTTAAGCGGCATTTTATCAATCATTTCCAAAGCTTGAATTGCAGAGGCATCAAGAATAGTAGGAATCCCAATTTGTTCTACCAATTGCTTCAACGCTCGCATAGTTTCTGTTCTTTCACCCAAACCAGGTCCAAAAACCACAACATCAGCCTTTTTAGCCATCTGTAAAATCATTTCCTGAGAACGAGTATTCAAAAATTCTCCAGGATATTTGCGAACAATAAAATCAGGAGCGTGAGACCTTGTGACATCAAAATTACATTCCGGCACAGCCAAACTAACCAAATCAACTCCGGAGTTCAAAGCTCCCAAAGCAGAAAAAATCGGTGCCCCATGAAAATCAATACTCCCTCCAACAATCAGCACACGACCATTTTTCCCTTTGTAACTAAACGGATCTCGTTTCGGAAAAGCCTTTTTGTAATTCTTCAGATTAAACATCTTATTTCAAGTTAAAAAAAGCCGCATGACCAGCGAAAACTGATTTTTTACCAAGTTCTTCCTCTATACGTAATAGTTGATTGTACTTACAAACCCTATCCGTTCGGCTTAAAGAACCAGTTTTAATCTGGCCGGTACAAAGACCCACAACCAGATCAGCAATAAACGGATCTTCTGTTTCACCACTACGGTGAGAAATAACAGCTGTCCAATTATTCAATTCCGCTAATTCCACTGCAGAGATAGTTTCTGACAAGGATCCAATTTGATTCAACTTAATCAGAATCGAATTCGCCATTTTTTGGTCCAATCCCATTTGCAGTCGATCAACATTAGTCACAAATAAATCATCTCCAACTACTTGGAAAGCACCTTTTGATTTCTCCATTAACAGAGTCCAATTCTCAAAATCATCTTCATCAAGACCATCTTCAATGCTAACAAACGGATATTTTTTCGCTAATTTCATAAGATAATCCACCATTTCAGAGCCTTTTAGTGACTCTTTCTTACCTTTAATCTTTATTTTATAGCGCTTTGCCTTACTATCATAAAACTCAGAAGCAGCAACATCCGTGGCTAGTAAAACATCCTTCCCCGCCTTATATCCAGCCTTCTCGACCGCCTTCAATATCAATTCAATCGCCTCTTCTTGCCCCTTCAACGGAGGTGCGTACCCACCTTCATCCCCAACCGTAGTTTGATACCCCTTTTCCTTCAGCAATTTTCCCAGCGTATGAAAGATCTCCGCCCCCCAACGCAATGCTTCTTTAAAAGAAGTTGCTCCAACAGGCATGATCATGAATTCCTGGAAATCCAAACCAGAATCGGCATGCACTCCACCATTCAAAATATTCATCTGAGGAACCGGCAACAAATTAGCATCCGGATTCAGATATTTATATAAACCTTCTTTTCGCTCAGCCGCAGCAGCACGGGCACAAGCCATTGAAATCCCCAAAATCGCATTCGCTCCATATTTAGCTTTATTGGGTGTCCCATCCTTTTTGAGCAAAGCTCCATCAATTTTATCTTGATCGAAAACAGACATCCCAACTACAGAGCGACCCAAAACACCATTCACATTCGAAACTGCCTTCAAAACCCCCTTCCCTAAATATCGCTTCTTATCACCATCTCGCAGTTCCAAGGCTTCATGAATGCCAGTTGAAGCTCCACTTGGGACACAAGCACGCCCCCATGACTTGGTAGTCGTTACTTCTACTTCTACTGTAGGATTCCCCCTGGAGTCTAAAATCTCCCGAGCCATTACTTTTTGTATTTTACTCATTTTGTTTTTAAATAAGTGATTGACCCAATCTTACAAAAAATTTCCACGAATTAACAGTGTTTATGTTGAGAACTAAGATGAAATTTGCTAATATAATCACGCAAAACGCTGCAGCAAAGTAATAATGGCTCTGCTAGGGCCTTAATTTATTTATAAACTATGGAAATTAGCAAACTGAAAGATCAAGGAATATTAGTCAAAACAAAAGATGTTACTTTTGCCATTGACCCGCTTCTAAACCCAGATAAACTGCCCGAAGAAGTTGAGTCTTGTGATTTTATCCTGTCCACACAACCTGAACACAAAAAGGAAAAATTCGGTGATGGAAAACGTGTTTTCAGTTGGCCAGGCGAATATGAAGTGAAAGGAGTTGCCGTTCATGCCAAACCAGGCAACGGCTACAACAACGAGCATAAAAGCCCACTCTTCTTCATCTTGTTTACTGAAGAAGGTAAATATGGGTATTTACCAGCATTGGAAAAAGAAATCTCCCCAGAAATGATTGAATCTATTGGCGATTTGGACCTCCTTATGTTCCCATCAGTTGGGGATGAAAAATTTTGGCATAACACCATTGAATCAATAGAACCCAAAAGCATTTTACCTATCGAACAGGCAGAAGGCGGCATTTCCATGGACACACTGCTCGCCAAAATCGGCGTCGAAAAACCTGAAGCCCAAAACAAGATCACAATAAAAAACAAAAGCGACTTTAACGAAGAAAAGATGATCGCATTTTTGCTTGCCTAATCGTGCCAATTCCATATATTTAGGCTGACACGCTCTCGTAGTTCAACGGATAGAATAAGGCACTCCTAAGGCTTAGATACAGGTTCGATTCCTGTCGAGAGCACCAATTCTTTCAGAAAACGGCCATATTTCACCTCACCTGCGAGGAATTTTTTTAACACCTACAGGAGTAGGCTTATAAAAAAATTCTCTGGTTTCGGCAAAATTTGACCATTTTCTGAAAGAATTGGGGGGTTGGAGGGTGTTTTTAGGTGGGTGGGAAGGGAGACGCCGGCACTTTGTGCGGCTGAATTTGAGGGTGGGGAATATATTTGGGGGAGACGCCGGGGGGATGGTGCGGCTGAAGTAGAAATGGGGGAAGTATATTTTTCTTCTCAAGCTTGAAAATTTCCGATAAAATGTTTATGACAAAGTGTTTTTCAGCGAAATGATATCAACTGCCAACTCTTCACCTTTATTATGGTTTTTAAAATTAATGAAATAAATAACCAATAAACGAACAAGCAACATTCTGACTAATCAAACTTCAACACTTGATGACCTCCAAATTGGGAGTGGGTTATTGAAAAATGCCCAAAATATGGTATAATATATTAATTATATTTATTTCCATAAGTCGGACCAATTATGTCAGAAATTGACAAACCTAGACGAACGCCAGAGGAAATTCGGAAGATGAAGCTCGAAATGGCAAAAATCGCCCGTCTTTTCTCGGGATCCAAAGGCATCTCTGTAGTACCCGGCGATGGTTGGGCTTGCGGTTTTGGTAATGGTGATCGTTACGCAGAACTACTACAAGGTTTTCTTAAAGGAACCATATCTGAGGATGAATTTACGGAGGAAGAAGACGAGACTTTTCGCCCTCGCAGTATCACTTACGATGAAAGCTGGTTCGAGGACAAAACGGAAGGAGAGGTAAAGGGGGTTTTACGACACGAAGTAGGGCATGCAGTAAATACTGACTACCGACTCTGGGCCAGAGGACAGAAGATGGCTCAATTGGAGGGATACCTTCCATCAAGTTTTTCCATGGGAATGAATTATCGCGAGGATCTCTGGGTAAATAATCGTGAAATGATGGACTCGGAAACAGTTCGTGAACAAATTACCGAACTATACCAGCAAAGTATGCCAACAGTATTAGAAGAATTAAGGTCAAAAACCGCTTCTCTTGGTCGCCAATTAGGTTTACGCGAAACTTTGGAATGGGCCAAGGACGAATTTGAAGTAGTTGATCAAGCCACACTAGACCAATTGGACGGTGAAAGCCTAGACAAGCGTGTTGTAGAAGCCTTCAAAAAAACCAAGGGGTTAACGCAAAGATTCCAAGATCCCAAATCAACCGCCAGTGAGAATTATCGTCTGATGTGCGAGGAATTATGGCCCATTATTAGAGAATTAGAGGTTCAGAATTTACAAGATGAAATGATCAAGGCCTTGGCCGAGGAAGAGCAAAAACGGCAACAAGATGGCGACCAAGGCGGCGACCAAGGTGGCGACCAAGGTGGCGACCAAGGTGGTGAACAAGGCGGTGAACAAGGTGGCGACCAAGGTGGCGACCAAGGTGGCGACCAAGGTGGTGAACAAGGTGGTGAACAAGGTGGTGAACAAGGCGGTAAGTCACGGTCATCTGGAGGCCCAGGCAAACAAAGTCTTTCAGGGTCCGGAGAGGGAAGTCCAAATCCCATGCTCGATAAATTGCCCCCCGATTTACAGAAAAAAATCCGAGAGGAGCTTGCCCGACAGCAAAACCAAAACCCAGGTGGAATACAGAATCAAACTAGAGATCAGGCTTCAGAAGCAAGTGGACAGGGAGAACCGGAAAATGGCCAATCAGATTCACAGGGCCAAGATCCGGGGGCGAACCCACAACAAATGCCAGACAAACTTAAAAAGGACATACTCGAAGGTATAAAACAACTATCCCAAGAGGATCAGAAAGCATTGGAAAGCCAAGCGCGTGAAAATCTAGACGAAAAACAGGCAGAAGAAATCGCTAAAGATTTACCAGGTTCAATGGAAATGACCAAAGATGAAGAAACGGGAGAATACATTCAACAGCCCAAAACTACTGATAATGATGAAGCTCAACAGACCAAAGCTGATCTCGATAAATTTGAATTTGAAGACCAAAAAGAGCAGGAAGCCAAAAAGAACGAAATAGCTGAGCAGATTAAAAATGCCAAAACAGAGGAGGAAGTGGAAGGCATATTAAACAAAGAAGAGTTACCTGAAGACTTTAGCGAAGAGCTCCAGCAACAGGCGGAGGCTCGAAAAGAAGCCATCAAGAACGAACAAGTCCGAAAAAAGGTACAAATGGAAAAAAATGGCTTTGAAGAACATGAAGAGGGGCTATTTGACGAAGTAAAAGCCCTAGAGACGGCAGCAAAGCAAGGACTGAAAAATTTTGTTAACAAAGTCTCCGCATTTCTCCCCAAAAAAATAGAGCTTGAATGGGCAGGTCCACACAAAACCGGCCGTCGCATGATGAAAAAGCAAATCCCCAGAAAAGTACCGACCAAACGCTATGACATTTATTCCAAACGACATGAAAAATTAGGTCAAGAACCACGTCTTTTTGTAAAACTAGTAATTGATCGAAGTAGCAGTATGTCTGGACAGAAGATGGAAGAAAGTCTGAAGACTGGAATGTTTTTTGCACTAGCTCTGTCCGAATTTGGAATCCCCTTTTCCATCACGTTTTTCGATACCAACACAGAAACTGTAATGGAGTTTGGAGATGATTTTGAGGCAAGGGGGAGTCGAGTAAAAGTCAAACTGATGCGGGCTTCCAAACGTTCAGGTGGAACCAATATGGAAGCTGTCCTACGAGAAGCCGACGCAGATTTAAAAAAGCATAAAAAAGACTATCCGGATTCACTCAGTGCGCTCTTTTTCATCGGAGACGGGGAGCCCAATAGTGGGGCGCAGGGCAGGCAACTCAGCGAGTTAATAGAAGACATAAGGAGGCGCCACATAATTTCAGCATATGCACTAGGAGCAGAAGGATCAGGACTAGAGCGCTATTTCGGGACAGATAGTACGGTTCAGGTCAGTGATTTCAGCACCCTCCCTCAAGAGGCCAAGACCAAGCTCAGACAGATCCTACGTCAAGTCGCAAAAAGATTTCAACAAAAATAAAAAAACAACTAACCAGAATAACATGAGCAAGATACTTACACCGCAAGGTCAAAACAATCCTTTAGAAGAAATCAAAGAGGAGATCCGCATATCAGAAGTCGATCCGGATATTGTGCAATTTCAAGTAGGACCACATCACGTCCTCAAATACGGAGATAGACTGCTGGAATATCCAGATGGTGAGCATTATTCCTCTATGAGGGTTTACGAAAGCCCCTCTACTCCTTGTGGTAATAGCATTCACAATGTTGGAAGCATGACTAGTGCAGGTGTGTACTTTGGTACATCAAGTATGACTTGGATTGAGCGCGGTATGTATCTTAGGTACGGAGAGACTTGTACACAAGAAGAGCTGGAGAATATAGTTGGCATTGTACTTGATTCCAAAGAGAGCAGGGGAACTCAATTAGATGATTTCCAGAGGTCGTTAGTCAAATTACACCTATATGAAAGGCCACTAAAGAAAGCAGAAGTTAAAATAACTTTATCACCAAACCGTGATTATATAATTTCCACAATTAATGGTGGTAAGTCTTTTAAAATAATTAGAATTACAGATGATCAGGGAAATCTAATGGAACCTAAGAAATGGGAGGATAAAACATATAGTGAACGATCAACGATGTTAAGTGATATCAATGACGGAAAGTTTCCCTCTATCCGACCACACACATTGCAAGCAGTAAAAACAGACGTAATTGAAAATCTTTCAATTCAGTTGGAATTATCTAAACAGGGAAATCTAGAGGCATATGGTGAACAAGACTTCATGATAACTTCCATCGAGGGAGTATCAGACTATATACAAGATAGAAAAAGGCCAGAAATAGTCTATGTTGCAATGTTAACCGGAGGCATAAAGGTATTTGATTTTGCACATAACAAAGAAATTCGTGAAATAAATACTGAAAATCCAGTTGAAGGAATAAGCATAGATAATAATAACAATATCCTTATCTGCTCATATAATTGTCCAGAAACAGAACAAGATAAGGACAAATATGAAGGGGTAGTTATTATATCCAAGTTAACCGGAGAAGTCATTAAATCACTACCAGGTGTCACTTCATCTACCCCCCCTATTGTTACAGAGGATGGCACCATAATCATGACGCAAGCTCGTACAAAAAAGACAAGAGCTTTTCGAACTAATCTAAACAATTTCGAAGACGGTGTCTTCGAAAAAGCGGAAAAAGAGGCGGAAAGAGAAAAACTACTCTCCCAAATGGCCAACAGAAGCCCTGAGGAAATAGCCCAAGCACTGGAAGAACTGGAAGATGCTATGGAAGAAACTCATGAGGATGTAGACGAAGCAATGGCAGAAAAACCAAAAGAGGACCCAAGGATCATAGAACTAAAAACGCAAGTGGAAGAAACAGTTATGCCATTAATTGAAGAAGCCGTTGGCGACTTGGTTCAACTAAAAAAAGTTAGGAGAAAAATAGAAGCTTTGAAATCAGGTAAAATATACCCTGAATACAAGGAATTTCCTCAGATATTCCGGGATATTGAAGAGAAATTTCAGGAAGAATTCGAGGAAGCCTCCCTGGAAGAGTTACGAGACACGCTACGAGATTTTACTGCTCAGTCCACCGCTCCGCTAGAATATGAGGACATGAAGTCAGTTGAAGAAAAATTTTCCAGAGTCATGGCTCAACGTCGTCGTTTCAGCAAAGAATTCAACGGAGAAGAATTGGAAGCCAGAGAATGGTTAGAAAAACTGAGAGACAGGATAAGAGAGGAGGAATTTGAAATAAAAAAGAACATTCAAAATCGTTTAGAAAAACAATGGGTAGCAGTGGAGACAGCCTTCGAAGAAATGTACAGCGTTGATCAATTAGAAAAGGCACATGAACTTTCTGAGCTTGTCAGAATGGAGGAGTTATTTGATCTAATAGAAGACAAAGATGTTCTTCGTGATTGGCGGAGAAGGCTCACTAAACTCAAAACTCAAAAACGAAATCAAATTCGGGCCAAAGAAAATGAGGAAAAAGACCGCGAAAAACAGCGTGCCCGAGATTTGGTGGACAGCATCATGGAAGACTTAAATTTCATCGATGACGAATTGGATACGCTACATGATGAAAAAGCGGTCAACGAATATCAGGAAAAAAGCGCCTTAGTGGGACGTATCCGAACCCGACTGCAGGATGTGGATACAGACTTAAAGAAAGATATTTGGGGGCAAGTCAAACGTCTTTTCTTAGACAGGAAAAACGAGTTAAAAACCCGTGAAAAAGTACAGGACACCGAGAAACAAGAAGCTTTTGGATTTCCCATCTTTGTACCAGAAGAACCTCGAATTGACGTAGTAATTCAACCCCTAAACCGCAAAGCCAAAAGAGGGACTTTGATATTCAGAGATAACTTAGACAAGGAATGGGCCCCATCAGTTGGCAGCATACCGATTGATAAGACTGACGAAGAATCTCGGGAGATAATCGAACTATATCGTGATGACGCCAAATATGAACTGTTCGGTGAAGAAGCAGAACGAGTCAGACCCCTTGTACCTCCAATGCACAAAGAATGGGTCCTCTCCGACCAGACAGAGACATATTTACGGGAGACGGGGAGACTGCTCAATAAGCAGCTGAAAAGGCAAAATGGAGTTCTGGTGCTGGTAGGTGAGGCCGGAACTGGAAAAAACGTACTTGCAGATATGTTCGGCCACTTTACAAATCGTGAGGTATTTGAGTTTTCATGTAACAAACAGGCTGAAAAAGAAGATGTGCAATTTAGTTTTGAGTTTGACCCTAAAAAGGGTACCTACAAAGTAGCGTCCAATGTTATTCAGGCTCTACAAACTCCAGGCGCCGTACTTGTTTTTGATGAAATAAATACTCTACCACCGGGAGTTTCGAAGCTATTGAATCCACTATTTGATCACCGACGTAAATTGATCATGCCAGATGGCACGGTCATCAAGGCCCACCCATCAGTGGTTATTCTTGGTATGATGAATCCTGGAAACTATATCGGTACCAACCCTTTACCACAGGAAGTGCGCTCTCGTGCCAGAATCAAAACAATCAGTTATCCAACTGAAGCCGCAGACGAAGGTGTAATGTACTCCCCGCTGTTTTCTTCTCTACAGGATTTAAACAGTACAGAATTCCACAGCCTCTGGAAAAAGGTTGTCAATGGCGAGGCAAGTCCAGAAGCCGACAAGGTGGAAAATGAAGATAGAAAACAAGATTTAATTCGTCTAAAAGAAATGATACGCATTGGAAATCTCATGCGTGAAAAATATCGGGAAACTCAATTGGGAACTGCCTCAGCAGGCGATGAAGTAAATTTTATTTTTTCACTTAGGGATGGAGGACAGGTCGTTGAAGAGCTTGATGATAATAGTGATTTGACTGTCAAAGAGGCGATGAAATCTATCATACTGCCCAAAATTGATGATCCCGAAGAGGAACATACTTTGAAGGTGTTGATTGACAATGCATAGATTAGTGCTTCCCGAGAGCAGGGTCTCAATCAATCAAACTTCAAAATCTGATGCTTCCCAAATTGAGGGCGCCATTGTGAATCAAAGAAAATATAAAAATCCAATTTCTTCCCATTACTGGTCTGCAAATAAAATACAACCTCCTTCAATTCCGGATCTCTTTGCGAGGTGGCAGGACCATTGACTACATTTCCAGAAACATTCACGGACAATGGAGACGAGCCGGGTAACGCTCCCTCAAAGGGGGCAATAACATTTAAGTGTTTTAGCATTCCACTATACAATTCCATTCTTATAGGAATTCTTGGTGTGTTTTCGGGTTTTGATGAGGTAAAAGCCCCATCTGAAGTAGCAGGTTCACAGGAGCCTGTGATTGTACGCGCTGCCGGAAAAACTTCACTAATTATCAAGTCACAAAGCGTTCGTTTCTGATTGTTGGCCTCTTTCCTTCTATCTTCCTGCAGAGACAAACTCTTATCACACGATTTTAGTGCGGGTAGAGCTTGTTCTAATAGGCCCCGGAAATGCAAACTAAAAACAATAGGTAAGGCAGTATCCATTGCATCAGACTCAACTGGGGACTGGTGGCCAATCATAGTTTCGGCAAAAGAAGAATTGGTATCCCCAGCACTAAGTGCATTTAAAACTTTACAGGCAGAATCAAGCAACCCTCGCTGCCTACATTGAAGTAACAGATACCAAGCTTCCATCAACTTTGGATCTTCATATGGAGTTTCAGATCTTCCAACGTGGCTTTCGGTTGGGGCTGCTTGTGCGCTTGCACCATTCCCACCATTGGACCCAGCACCACGCTCCTCTGGAAATTGCCGATTCATTGAAATATTGATTATTACTCAAAGCTCGGTGAGTCTAATAAGTTAAAAAGTGAGAATCAAGAGACAAGACCACCAAATTGTACTAAAGCCCCCCATCTGTCATCCCGGACCTGATCCGGGATCCATCCCCACCCC